>ERZ777003.1771-NODE-1771-length-29505-cov-14.769779_pt1 | contig 29505 bp, 22 predicted proteins | sample MGYA00374956_ERZ777003 | MGnify/ENA primary metagenome ERZ777003 (study PRJEB29302, sample SAMN06268252) | bioreactor metagenome | isolation source: Joint BioEnergy Institute, California, USA | place: USA:Joint BioEnergy Institute, California, USA | collected... | reverse complement strand
CCACCGGGACCCACACCTCTTGGCTCTGCCTCACGATTCAGTTGTGAAGGTGCCGTGCAAGACCAGGTGGCGACAAAAAACCAGGGTATGCGCGAGGCATACGCCTGGGGGGCGTCACCGGCCAAAGCCGGCGCATCAAGTCGCGGAGTACCGACGCCTGGTGCTTGCTTGTTGCGTCTGCCTCGCTTCCGAGTGAGACGACTTGGTTTCGGTACCGAGAATCTTACCACAGTGCATCGTGCGTGTCAAGCGCTGTGGCTCTCGTTTTACCGAGTTGCTCCGAGCCGGGTTTTTGTGGTCGGCTCCTCGCAACGGCCGATAATCTACCACAGCCCCGCGCGCCTGTCAAGAGCTTTTTTCGATGGCGGGCCGAGGCCTTCCCAAAGCCATGCGTCGGCCTCGCCGGGGGAGTTTGGGGAAGCTTCGCCTGCCCGGAATTTCCTTCCGGCGGGGCGCCTGCGCGAAAGGCCCGCCGGAGCCGCCGCGTAGGTCCTGTTCCTGAGCGGAATACGTTATAATGACAGTCCGGGCGATCGACGCCTGTGCTTCCGTGCGCCGAGTACACGATGACGCTCGCGAGACCGACCCTCTTCAGCCCGCTGGTGCTCGGGAGGGCGCAGCTGCCGAACCGGGTGGCGATGGCCTCCAGGCCGAGCGGCTGCGCCGTGGAAGACGGGCGCGTGACGCGGGAGATGGCGGCCTTCTACCTGGCGCGGGCGCGCGGCGGCGCAGGGCTGATCGTCACGGAGCCGGCGTTCCCCGTGCCGCCGCGCGCCCGCACGCCGCACCTGGCGCTCTACGACGACGCGCACATCGCCGCGCTGCGCACCTGTATCACCGCGGTCCAGGCGGCGGGCGCCACGGTGCTGGTGATGCTCGACCAGCCGCTCGACCTCGAGCAGTTCAGCGGCGCCGAGATCGCCGAGCTGGGCGCGCTGTTCATCCCAGCGGCGTGGCGCGCCCACAGCGCTGGCGCGGCCGGCGTGATGCTTTCGACCTGCGAGGACGGGCCGTTCGCGACGCTGCTGTCGCCGCTGCTGAACCGGCGGACCGACCAGCACGCGGCAGGGCTCGAGGGGCGCCTCTGGCTGCTGCTGAATGTGGTCGAGGGGATCATCCGCTGGCTCGGCCCCTCCTTCGTCGTCGGCGTGCGCCTGGTGGCCGAGGAGTTCGCGCCGGGCGGGATCGAGCTTCAGGATGCGCGGGTGATCGCCCGGCGACTCACCAGCGCCGGGGCCGGGCTGCTCGAGGTCGGCACCCGCTCGCCCGCCGGCGCGCCCGTGGCGCAGTTCCCCGGCTGGCGGCTGCCGCTGGCGACCGCGATCCGCGCGGTGGTGGATGTGCCGGTGATGGTCGGCGGGCTGATGGATGACCCGGCGCTCGCCGACAGCGCGGTGCGGGACGGGAGCACCGACCTGATCGATGTGGGGGAGCGACTGCTCAGGGATCCGCACTGGCCGGCGCAGGCCCGCGCGGCGCTGCGTCGCGCGAGCCGGTGATCGCCGGGTTCTGCCCCTTCACGCCTCCCGTGCGGAGAGCCTGCGCGGGAGGCTTCGCCTCTCCGGAATCCCCTGTGAGGGAGGGCGAGCGGCACAATCGCATATCTCGTGTTCCTGACACGATGTGTGCGGTGGGGCGAAGCCCTACGTCCCGTGAGTGGGGTGCGGGGAGGATTTGCCTCCCCAGAATTGTCTTTTTCCGCTGCAGGGCGGTGGGAAAGCGGCCGGCAGCGGCCGCGTAACCCGTGTCATTGAGATTAGAGGGCGAGCGCTATGGCTGAGATTGTCACGCACCGGCTGCCGAACGGGATGCTGGTGCTGACCCAGGAGTCGCACGGGGCGCCTGTGGCCACCTGCTGGGTCTGGTACCGCGTCGGCTCACGGAACGAGACGCTCGGCTCCACCGGGCTCTCGCACTGGGTCGAGCACATGCTGTTCAAGGGCACCCCGGCGCTGCCCAAGGGCGAGATGGACCGCCTGATCGCCCGCAACGGCGGGACGTTCAACGCCTTCACCTCGAACGACTTCACCGCCTACTTCGAGACGCTGCCGGCCGACCGGATCGAGCTCGGGCTGCGCATCGAGTCCGACCGCATGGTGAACTCGCTGTTCGAGCCGCAGGAGGTGGAGAGCGAGCGGACGGTGATCATCGCCGAGCGCGAGGGGTACGAGAACGAGCCGGACTACTGGCTGAACGAGGCGGTGACCGCGGCGGCCTTCCAGGTGCACCCCTACCGCAACGACGTGATCGGCTGGACCGGCGACCTGCTGGCGATCACGCGCGACGAGCTCTTCCGGCACTACCAGACCTACTACACGCCGAACAACGCCGTGCTGGTGCTGGTGGGGGACTTCGAGACGGGCGCGCTGATGAAGCAGGTGGAGCAGTACTTCGCCGAGCTGCCGGCCGGCCCGCCGGTGCCGCCGGTGCGCGCGCGGGAGCCCGAGCAGCAGGGCGAGCGGCGGGTGATGGTGCGACGCCCCGGCGCGGCGCAGTACGTCCAGATCGTCTACCACTCCCAGCACTGCCGCCACCCGGACTTCGCGCCGCTGCTGGTGCTCGACGCCGTGCTCTCCGGGGCGAAGCCGCTCGCGGGCGGGGGCGCGCAGACCAACCGCAGCGCCAGGCTGTACCGCGCGCTGGTCGAGACGCAGCTCGCGTCCTACGCCGGCTCGAGCTTCCGCGCGACGATCGACCCGCATCTGTTCGAGTTCAGCGCGACGGTGCAGGAGGGGCACACCGCCGACGAGGTCGAGGCGGCGCTGCTCGCCGAGGTGGAGAAGATTCAGCAGGACGGGGTGAGCGAGGCGGAGCTGGCGAAGGTTCAGAAGCAGGTGCGCGCGCAGCTGGCGTACTCGGGCGAGAGCGTGACGAACCGGGCGATGCTGCTGGGGATGTGGGAGGTGCTGGACAGCTACACGCGCAACGACCGGCTGCTGGAGGAGGTGCGCGCCGTCACCGCCGAGGATGTGCGGCGGGTGGCGCAGGAGTATCTGGTGGAGCGCCGCCGAACGGTCGGGCACTTCATCCCGACCGAGACCGAGTGACAGGACGGATGTAATGGGAACTCCACAGACGTCGATCGAAACTGCCACCCGCCACGTGCTGCCGAACGGGATGGTCGCGCTGGTGCAGCGCAACGGCGACACCCCGACGGTGAGCGTGCGCGGCGAGGTGCGCGTCGGGGCGGTGAACGAGCCCGCCGAGCGCAGCGGGCTGGCGGCCTTCACCGGCGCGGCGCTGATCCGCGGCACCGCCCGGCGCTCGTTCCAGGAGATCGTCGTGACGACCGAGGCGCTCGGCGCGAGCGTGAACGCCGGCGGCGGGATGCACGTCAGCGGCTTCGGCGGCCGGACGCTCGCGGAGGACCTGCCGCTGATCCTCGAGATCCTCGCCGACATGCTGCGTGCGCCGACCTTCCCCGAGCAGGAGATCGAGCGGCTGCGCGGCCAGTTCCTCATGGGGCTGCGCGAGAACGAGCAGGACACGCGCGTGCAGGCGTCGCGCGTGGTGCGGCGGCTGATGTTCCCGCCCGCGCACCCCTACAGCCGCCTCAGCAGCGGCACGGTCGCGACGGTGAGCGCGCTCACGCGGGACGACCTGGTGGAGTTCCACCGGCTGTACCACCCGGCGGCGACGACGATCGCGGTGGTCGGCGATGTCGAGCCCGCCGCGGTGGTGGAGGAGCTCGAGCGCGTCTTCGGCGACTGGGCGCCGGCGGGCGAGCCGCCGAGCCAGGAGCTTCCGCCGCCGACGCCGATCCGCGGGGTGCAGCGCGAGGACGTGGCCATGCCGGGCAAGAGCCAGACCGACATCATCTGGGGCGTCCACGGCCTGTCGCGGCTCAGCCCGGACTACTACGCGGCGAGCGTGGCGAATATGATCCTGGGGCGGATCGGGCTGGGGGGGCGGCTGGGCGAGAACGTGCGCGAGCGCCGCGGCCTGGCGTACTACTGCGGCAGCAGCCTGGACACCGACCTGGGCGCCGGGCCGTGGGCGGCGCTGGCCGGGGTGAACCCGGCGCACGTCCCGGAGGCGATCGAGGCGATCATCTCGGAGATCGAGCGCTTCGTGCAGGATGGCCCGACGGCGGAGGAGATGAGCGACGCGCAGGACTACATGACCGGCAGCCTGGTGCTCGGCCTGGAGACGAACGACGGCATCGCCGCGACGCTGCTCGGCATCGAGCGCTACGGGCTGGGGCTGGACTACATCGCGCGCTACCCGCAGCTCATCCGCTCGGTCAGCGTCGAGGATGTGGTCCGGGTGGCGCGCACGTACCTCTCCACCACCGACTATGTGCTGGTGACGGCCGGCCCGGAGGCGTAGAGACGTCGACGAGACGGCGGATGTGAGCGTATGCTGCGCTACGGTCAGGTGTCGGTCGAGGGCCGCACCATTCGCTACGCGACCGAGGGCACGGGGCCGCCGCTGGTCCTGCTGCACGGCCCGCCGTTCGACCACCGCCTGTGGGCGCCGGTCATCCCCTACCTGGCCGGCCGGTTCCGCGTGGTGGCGCCCGACCTGCCCGGATTCGGGGGCTCGCAGCCGGGCGAGCGGGCCGGGGCGCCAGACCAGCTGGTGCGCGCGGTGGCCGGCTTCGTGACTGCGGCGCGGCTGGTGCCGTGCGCGGTGGCCGGGGCGTCGCTGGGCGGCGGGGTGGCGGTCGGCCTGGCGGCGCGCTACCCGGAGCGGGTGAGTGCGCTGGTGGGCGTCGGGGCGCTGGGGCTGGAGTGGTGGCCGGAGACGCTCCAGGCCAGGGCGGCGCGCCTGGCGCGGCACGTGCCCGGGCTGCTCCGCGCCGCGATGCGGCTGGCGCCAGACGCGCAGGCGCGCTGGTTCCTGCGCGGCGCGCTGGCCGACGAGCGGCTGATCGACGATGCGCTGGTGGCGCAGGTGGCCGAGACGCTCAGGAGCAGGCGCGGCCGCGAGAGCCTGCGCGACGTGCTCCGGCGCCTCGATGAGTGGAGCGCGCTCCGGCGGCAGCTCGGCGCCATCCGGGCGCGGACGCTGCTGGTGTGGGGCGAGCGCGACGAGGTCTACGGCCTGCCGGCGGCGGAGCGGCTGCGGCACGCGATCCCCGGCGCGCAGCTGGTGACGCTGGCGGGCGCCGGGCACCTCCTGCCGATCGAGCGCCCGGTGGAGCTGGCGGAGGTGATGCGGGGCTTTCTGCTGCAGCAGGCGGCGGCGCCCGCACGATAGGTGAGGAGAGAGGCTTGGCTGCACGCGAGTTTACGGTCGCCGGCGAGTACCGCTACGACCGCCGGTCGCCGGTGCGCTGGGTTGTGTCGCACGTGCTGCGCTACCCGCTGCTGCCGGTGATCTTCCTGGCGACAGTGATCGGCATGGCGGTGACCTACAGCTACACCGCGGTGCTGGTGGGGCAGGCGTTCGACGCGGTGGCGGGCGGCGGCGGCGTGGCGGCGCTGATCCCCGCGGCGGCGGGCGTGCTGATCGCGCGCCTGCTCTACAGCGTGCTGGACGTCGCCAACAGCTACTCGATGCAGTTCCTGGCGCAGAAGGTCGAGCGCGACGCGCGCGAGGAGCTGTACATCAGCCTGCTCGGCAAGAGCCAGACGTTCCACAACCAGCAGCGCGTCGGCGACATCATGGCGCGGGCGACGAACGACGTGCAGCAGCTCAACCCCATGCTGACCCCGGGGGTGAGCCTGATCTGCGAGGCGCTGATCAGCATCATCGTGCCGCTGATCATGGTGGCGGCCCTGCGCGTCGAGCTGTTGCTGGCCCCGCTGGTGTTCCTGGTGGCGTTCGGGCTGGCGCTCAGGCGCTACAGCAACCAGCTCGCGCCGGTGGCCGGGGCGCTGCGCGGCCAGTTCGGCGCGCTGAACGCCAGGCTGGCCGAGGCGGTGAGCGGCATCGAGGTGGTGAAGGGGTACGCCCAGGAGGCCCAGGAGCGCGGGCGGTTCGCGCGCAACGCCCGGCGCTACCGCGACCTGTTCGTGCGCGAGGGGGATGTGCAGGCGCGCTACCTGCCGCTGCTGCTGTACGGCCTGCTGATCGGGCTGGCCTTCGCGCACGCGCTGATCCTGTTCATGAACGGCCAGCTGACGGTCGGCGAGGTGATCACCTACATGGGGCTGCTGGAGGTGCTGCGCTTCCCGACCTACATCTCGCTGTTCACGTTCTCGGCGGTGCAGCTCGGGCTGGCGGGCGCCGCGCGCATCCTGCAGACGATCAAGGCCGAGACCGAGCTCGATGAGAACGCCGCCGGCCACAGCGCGCCGATCCGCGGCGAGATCACCTTCGAGCGGGTGAGCTTCGGGTACGGCCAGCCGTCCGGCGAGGGCCAGGGCGCGGCGCCGGGCGAAGGGGAGACGGCCCCCATCTCGCGGCCGCTGGTTCTGCGGGACATCTCGTTCCACATTAGCCCCGGCGAGATCGTGGCGATCGTCGGGCAGACCGGCTCGGGCAAGACGACGCTCACGCGCCTGGTGAACCGCATCTTCGACGCGACCTCCGGGCGGGTGCTGATCGACGGCGTGGACGTGCGCGACTGGAGCCTGGACAGCCTGCGCTCGCAGATCTCGACGATCGAGCAGGACATCTTCCTCTTCTCGCGCAGCATCGCCGAGAACATCGCCTTCGGCGCCGCCGGGAACGCCAGCCGCGCGCAGATCGAGCAGGCGGCCAGGGAGGCGCAGGCGCACGACTTCATCATGGCGCTGCCGGACGGCTACGACACGGTGATCGGCGAGCGCGGGGTGACGCTCTCGGGCGGGCAGCGGCAGCGGATCGCGATCGCCAGGGCCTTCCTCACCGACCCGCGCATCCTCATCCTGGACGACTCGACCAGCGCGATCGACAGCGCTACCGAGGACGAGATCCAGAAGGCGATGCGGCGCATCATGCGCGGGCGCACGACGCTGCTGATCACCCACCGCCTCTCGCAGATCCGCTGGGCCGACCGGGTGCTGGTGCTCCGGCGCGGCGAGCTGGTGGCCCAGGGCACGCACGAGGAGCTGCTGGCGACGAGCGAGCCGTACCGGCGGATCTGCGCGCGCTACGAGGAGACGGACCGGGTGTCAAGGTGACGGGGTGTCGAGGTGACGGGGTGACAGGGTGACGGGGTGACGAAGCTGCGGTTGAGTACGGCGGAGTAATCATGGGCTTTGTGATGGGCGGCCTGGAGGCCGAGGCGTACGACCGGACCTACAGCGACCGCGCACTGATCAGGCGGATCGCGCGCTACTTCCGCCCGCACGCGGGGCGGGTGGTGCTGGTGGCGGCGATGGTGGTGCTCAACTCGGTGACGCAGACCATCACGCCGATCGTGATCGCGCGCGGGGTGGACATGCTGGCCGGCACGCCCAGCCTCCCGGTGCTGCTCGGGCTGGCCGCGGTGGTCACGCTGATGGGCGCGCTCGGCTGGGTGTTCAACTTCGTGCGCGCGTCCTTCTCGGCGCGGGCGGTGGGCGACGTGGTGCTGGCGCTGCGCGAGGACGCGTTCGCGGCGGTGATGCAGCGCGACATGTCGTTCTTCGACCAGTACGCGTCCGGCCGGATCGTGAGCCGCGTCACCTCGGACACGCAGGACTTCGCGACAGTGGTGACGCTGACGATCGACCTGCTGAGCCAGCTGCTGCTGGTGGTGATCATCGCCGGGGTGATGCTCTCGATCAACACCCAGCTGGCGCTGATGACGCTGGCGATCGGCCCGCTGGTGGTGCTGGCGGCGCTGACCTTCCGGCGGATCGCGCGCTGGACGACGCAGCGAGCGCAGCGGGCGCTGGCGAACGTCAACGCCGCGATCCAGGAGTCGATCAGCGGCATCACGGTGGCCAAGAGCTACCGCCAGGAGCCGTCGATCTACCAGACGTTCAAGGAGACGAACGACCTGGCGTACCGGGTGCGGCTGCGGCAGGGGCTGGTGTTCAGCAGCATCTTCCCGGTGCTGAATGTGCTCTCGGGGCTGGGGCTGGCGGCGATCATCTACTTCGGCGGCCTGCGCGCGGTCGAGGGCAGCGTGTCGGTCGGCGACTGGTATCTCTTCGTGCAGAGCCTGGCGATCTACTTCTTCCCGCTGACCAGCATCGCCTCGTTCTGGAGCCAGTTCCAGCAGGGGCTGGCGGCGAGCGAGCGGGTGTTCGCGCTGGTGGACGCCGAGCCGCGGGTGGTGCAGCGGGCCAGCGAGCCGGTGCACCGGCTGCAGGGGGAGATCCGCTTCGAGGGGGTGAACTTCAGCTACTCCCAGACGGAGCGCTCCACGCCCGACGTGTCAGACGCTTCCAGCGAGGCCGACGGCAGCGGCGATCGCGAGACGGCGCCCGATGAGCGCCCCGCGGCGGGCGGAAGCTGGGTGCTGCGGAACTTCAACCTGGTCATCCCGGCCGGGCAGAAGCTGGCGGTGGTGGGCCATACCGGCGCGGGCAAGTCGAGCCTGGTGAAGCTGATCACCCGCTTCTACGAGTTCCAGGGCGGGCGGCTGCTGGTGGACGGCCGGGACATCCGCACGCTCGACCTGGCGCAGTACCGGCGGCAGATCGGGCTGGTGCCGCAGGCGCCGTTCCTGTTCTCGGGCACGGTGGCCGAGAACATCCGCTACGGGCGGCCGGAGGCGACGGACGAGGAGGTGGCGCTGGCGGCGCTCAAGCTGGGCGGCGGCGAGTGGGTGGACGACCTGCCGCAGCGGCTCGAGACCGACGTCGGCGAGCGTGGGTCGCGGCTCTCGCTCGGGCAGCGCCAGCTCGTGGCGCTGGCGCGGGTGCTGCTGCAGGACCCCTCGATCTTCATCCTCGACGAGGCGACGGCGAGCATCGACCCGTTCACCGAGGAGCAGATCCAGGAGGGGCTCGACGTGGTGATGCGCGGCCGGACGAGCATCATCATCGCGCACCGGCTCAGCACAGTGCGTGCGGCGGACCGGATCATCGTGCTGCAGCGCGGGCGGATCATCGAGGAGGGGACGCACCGCGAGCTGCTGGCGCGCGGCGGGCACTACGCCGAGCTGTACAACACCTACTTCCGCCACCAGTCGCTGGACTACAAGCCGTGGGAGGAGGGCGCCCGCGCGTCTACGGGCGCAGAGACGGCGTAGAGGCGCAGCACGCTACGCCCCTACGCTGCCCGCCGGGGCCAGACGCGGCGCGCCAGCCACACGAGGGCCACGAGGAACGCCAGGGCGGCCAGGAAGGCGAGCAGCGGCAGGAACACCGCCAGGACCGAGAGGGTCAGCGAGCCAGCGTCCTCGACCGCGCTGACCACCGGGTTGCCGAGGCCGCCGGTGGTGGCGGTGGACACCGGGCGCGCGAGCGCGCGGGCGCCGTGGGTCGTGCCGGCGAGCACAACGCCGCAGATCGCGGCCAGCACCGGGTCGACCGAGCCGGCGCCGCCGGTGGTGGCCATGAACAGGATGGCGCCGGCCACCGGGTTGATCACCACGCCGGCGGCGTGGAACAGGTGGTCCACCGCCGGGATCTTGTCGCCGATCAGGTCGATGAGCGCCAGCACCGCGATCACCAGCAGCACCCACGGGTTGGCGAGCACGTCGTAGGGCTCGCTGAGCTGGATCAGGCTCGTGTAGCGGTGCAGCAGCCCGATCACGAGCAGCGGGATGTACGCGTTCAGCCCGGCGGCGGTCGAGAGGCCGACGGCCGAGAGCAGCCCGGTGACTGCGTTCATTGCTTCTGCTCCTCCACTGGTTGGAGTGACGCGGCGGGGCTTCGCCCACGCCCCGCTGGGCTTCAGGGAGATAATGCCCTGCCACCGCAGCTCCCTGTGCCGAGCGGGTTGGCGATACAGTATACGTGACCAGCAGCGAATTGTTGCAGGAGCGCGCCATGAAGACCGAGCACGGCGAGGGCTGGTTCCCGATCGCGCCGGGGATCGTCCGGCGGACGCTGGCGGCCGGGGAGCGGATGATGCAGATGGTGGTGACGCTGGCCGAGGGGAGCCACCTCCCCGAGCACAGCCACCCGCACGAGCAGATCACCTACATGCTGCGCGGCCGCCTGCGCATGTACATCGGCGGCCGGGTGGTGGATCTGGGGCCGGGGGATGCGGTCTGCATCCCCGGCGGGACGCGCCACGCGGCGGATGTGCTCGAGGAGGGGGTGGCGGTCGACACGTTTAGCCCGCCGCGCGAGGATCTGCTGGAGCAGGACCGCGGCGCCGCCACAGCTCGATGATCTGGCGGGAGATCGTATAGGGCGGCGGGAGCTCGGGGAGCGCCGTGCGCTCGAACCAGCGGGCGTCCGCTAGCTCCGCAGTGTCGATCGCGATCTCGCCGCCGGCGTAGCGGGCCAGGAAGCCGATCATGATCTGGTTCGGGAAGGGCCAGGGCTGGCTTCCGACGTAGCTCAGCTCGGACACCTCCACGCCGACCTCCTCCCTGACCTCGCGCACGACGCACTCCTCGAGCGTCTCGCCCGGCTCGACGAAGCCGGCGACCAGGCTGTAGCGCTTTCCCCACCCCGGCTTGCTCGTGAGCAGGGCCCGGTCGCCGTCGTGGACCAGGACGATCACCGCCGGGCTGACGGGCGGGTAGCTGCTGTAGCCGCAGCTCGGGCACGCCCGTCCCCAGGTCCCCTCGATCGGGGTGGCCGGCTGGCCGCAGCTTGGGCAGTAGCGCCCGATCTGCTGCCAGCGCACGAGCTGCGCCGCGTACACGGCCAACGAGGCGGCCTGGGGCTCGGCCTCGGCGAGCAGCGTGCGCAGCCCGACGGCCTGGAAGCCGGGCGGGATCGGCGCCTCCGGGTCGAGGCCGCCGGCGAGCACCGGCGTGTCCTCCAGCGCGCCGAGCAGCAGCCGCTCAGCGACGGCGATGCCGCCCGGGTCGTCGGAGGTGCCGGGGTGTAGGACCCGGCGATCGTCGGAGATGAGCACATCGGCGCCGCGGAGCAGCACCCAGAGCACCGGGCCGCGCGGCGCCGATGCGGGCGGATAGAGACGGCGAAAGCGTAGCTGGGACACGGTAGCTCCCTTTATCCACAGAGATCACGGAGGGCGCGGAGAGAGGCTGTCTCCTCCGCGCTCCCTTTATCCACGGAGATCACAGAAGGGGCGCAGCACGCTGCGCCCCTCCGTGCCCTCTGTGGATCTACGGCGCTGTCTGGTGCTGTGACGCGGATTCGCGGTCATTGCGGTTGAGCCAGCGGATGAACACGACGCTGAGCGCGCCGAAGTACACCAGGCTGGCCGGCACCCACATGATCAGCCCGGCGAGCTGCTGGTCCTCCATCACGCTCAGGCCCCACAGCTGCGGCACGGTGGTGTAGTGCGGGTAGAGCGGCTCGGCCGCGAAGGCGATGATCGCGCCGAGGATGGTGGACGGCAGCGACTGGAAGAACAGGAAGGCGGTCTGCACGAGCGGGTGCGCGCGCGGAAGCTCGTCCAGCGGGCTGCACACCGGCCACCAGGCGAGCACCCCGGCGGCGAAGAACATGACGTGCTCGAGGATGTGGACGGGCTCTTCGCGCAGCGCGAGGTCGTAGAGCGCCGGGACGTGCCAGGCCAGGAAGACGGAGTTGAAGATCACAAAGGCGGCGATCGGGTGGGTGAGGAAGCGCCCGATCGGCAGGGCGAGCGGCACGCGCAGGATCGGGCGCAGCAGCCAGCGCGGCGTGCCCAGCAGCATCAGCGGCGGCGCCACCAGCGTGACCAGGATGTGCTGGACCATGTGCATGGTCAGCGAGTAGCCGCCGAGGGTGTCGACCGGCGAGACGAGCGCGACGAAGAGCGTCAGCCAGCCGAGCGCGAAGAGCTGGATCTCAAGCGCGGTGGCTGGCTTCGAGCCCGGGAAGTAGCGGCGCAGCGGGCCGATGGTGCAGGCGAGGTAGGCGCCGAGCTGCAACGCGAGGTTGATCAGGAGCGGCGGTTCCCAGTTCCAGGTATACATAATCTATCTCGCGTGTGTTGTGACGGTGAAGCTCGCCGCACCGCCACAACACACGACGGATCTCGGCCCGGCGGAGGCCGTCCCTCAGCCGGCGATGCCGGCGTAGTTCCTGAAGATCAGCAGGAACGCGATGCAGAGCGTGACGGCGAACGAGAACGGCACGATAAAGACAAACTTCATCACGCGCGCGTCGCCCCGCAGGTGCATGAAGAACATCACCACCGCCGCGCCCTTGATCGTCGAGAGGATCAGCAGCAGGACGACCTCGAGCCACTTGGCGATCAGCTCCTGCTCGTTGATAAGGAAGAGCCCGACCTCGAGCGCCGTGACGACAGCGAGCACGGCGGCGACGATCCAGTAGAAACGGTCGGAGTGCCCGTGCTCGCCGCCGTGGGCGGCGGGTGCCTCGTGGCTGTCGTGGGGCTTCATAGCAGCCATTGGCCAGCTCCTGTCAGATCAGGTAGATCAGCACGAAGATCGCAACCCACACCAGGTCTACGAAGTGCCAGTAGAGACCTGCGATCTCGACGTCCATCGCGTTCTCGGGTGAGTCCGGTGTTCTAAACACCTTCACCAGCACGGCCAGCAGCCAGATCACGCCGATGGCGACGTGGGTGCCGTGGAAGCCGGTGAGCACGAAGAACGTCGTGCCGAACAGGCTGCTGCTGAGGGTCAGGCCCTCGTGGTAGAGGTGGTTGAACTCGTAGACCTGGCCGCCGATGAAGCCGAGCCCGAGCAGGATCGTCGCGAGCAGCCAGTTGCGGAAGCTCTTGAGGTCGCCGCGGCGGTTCGCGGCCAGCGCCAGCACCATGGTGAGGCTGGACGCCAGCAGGATCGAGGCCAGCACCGTCGTCAGCTCGATGTCCAGGAACGCCTTAGGGTCCTGGAAGTCCGGGCGGGCGCGGTTGACCGGCGCGTACACCAGGTAGGTGGTGATCAGCGACGTAAAGAACAGCGTCTCGGAGCCGATGAAGGTCCACACGCCCAGCTTGCGGCTGTCAACCCCGAGCGAGGTGTAGATGTTGGCGTGGCCGGCTGTGCCGTGGCCGTGCGCGGTAGTATCTGCCATGTGCTCCTCCACATCGCAGGACGCAGGTCTGCCTCCGAGACCTGCGCCCTGCGTCCTGGGACTTGCTCAGTGCGCCACGTGCGGCGAGTCGATGCGCGACACCTGGATCCAGCGGAAGATGGCGATGAAGGTGAGCACCACGCCCACCGCGATCAGCGGGATCGACAGCACGAAGCGCAGGTTCGGATCGCTCAGGTAGACGATGCCGTAGGCGGCGGTCGTAAGGGCGATGGCCAGCAGCAGCGGCATGAAGGTGTTGGACGGCAGGTGGATCGGGGCGTCGATGGTGCTCGCGCCGATGCGCTCCTCATCACGCTTCACGGCCTCTCCTCTGGTCAGCGCTTCGGTGCCGGGGGCGTGCGCCATCTCCAGCTCCGGGTACTTGGTGTCCCACAGCGGCCGGCGGCTGTGGACGACCGGGATGCGCTCGAAGTTGTAGGGCGGCGGCGGCGACGCGACCGACCACTCGAGCGTCGCGCCGTCCCACGGGTCGTTGCCGGCGCGCTCGCCGCTGCGCAGGCTCTTGACGACGTTGTAGACCATCAGCAGTATCGAGAGGGCCAGCAGGTAGGCGCCGATGGTCTCCAGCAGGTTCCAGAAGTCCCAGCCGAGGCCGGACTCATAGGTGTAGATGCGCCGCGGCATGCCGTCGGTGCCGAGGATGTGCATGGGGAAGAAGGTCAGGTTGAAGGAGATCAGCGACAGCCAGAACTGAATCTTCCCCAGCCGCTCGTCGAGCAGGCGGCCGGTGATCTTCGGGAACCAGTAGAACGTGCCGGCGAGCAGGCCGAAGATCGCGCCGCCGAAGAGCACGTAGTGCATGTGGGCCACGACGTAGTACGAGTCGGTCTGCTGCAGGTCGATCGGCGGCGAGGCGAGCGTGATGCCGGAGATGCCGCCGATGACGAACATGCCGATCAGCCCGATCGCGTAGTACATCGCCGTGGTGAGGTTGAGCGAGCCCCGGTACATCGTCGCGATCCAGTTGAAGATCTTGACGCCCGTGGGCACGGCGATCAGGAAGCTGGCCCCGCCGAAGAAGGCGTTGGCCATCGGGCCGAGGCCGACGGCGAACATGTGGTGCGCCCAGACCAGGAAGCCGAGGAAGCCGATCGCGACGCCGGAGTAGGCGACGAAGGCGTAGCCGAAGATCGGCTTGCGGCTGAAGGTGGGCAGGACCTCGGAGACGATGCCGAAGGCCGGCAGGATCAGGATGTAGACCTCGGGGTGGCCGAAGAACCAGAACAGGTGCTGCCAGAGCGTCGGGTCGCCGCCCTGCTGCGGCAGGAAGAAGCGCGTGCCGAAGTGGCGGTCGAACAGCAGCTCGATCGAGGCCACCGTCAGGGTCGGGAAGGCGAAGACCAGGATGAACGAGACGACCAGGTTCATCCAGACGAACAGCGGCATGCGGTTGAGCGTCATGCCGGGGGCGCGCATGTTGAGGACGGTGACGATGAAGTTGAGCGCGCCGGCGATCGAGGCGACGCCGGTCAGGCCGATGCCGAGGATCCAGTAGTCCACGCCGATCGTCGGCGAGTAGGCGCGCTCGGTGAGCGGCGCGTAGGCGAACCAGCCGACGTTGACGGCGCCGCCGGCGATGAAGCTCGAGTAGAGCATCAGCCCGCCGAGCAGGAACAGCCAGACGCTCAGGGCGTTGAGGCGCGGGAAGGCCATGTCCCGGGCGCCGATCATGAGCGGCACCAAGTAGTTGCCGAGGCCGACGTTCATCGGCATGATGGCGAGGAACACCATCGTGGTGCCGTGCATCGTAAACAGCTGGTTGTAGACGTCTGGCGTGAGGAAGTTGTTATTCGGCACGGCGAGCTGCGTGCGCATCAGCAGCGCCTCGATTCCGCCTATGATGAAGAAGGCGAAGGCGCCGAGCATGTAGATGATGCCGATGCGCTTGTGATCCACCGTGCTGAACCAGCCGGCTAGCCCGGTAGGTGTCGGAAGGGCAGGCGCCGGTACGCGTATCCCGTCCGCCGGCCGTTCGACAATTGCCATGACACTCCTCCTAGTACCTGAAGCGTCAGTTGTTGGTCTAGTCTGCGGGGGCGCAGCGCCGCAGGCTCTTGAACAATCCCTCTGGTGCGGCGGTGGCCGAAGGCGGCAGAGCCGCCCGCGACCACCACTTCCGGCGGGGGCTGCGGAGAGGCTTCACCCCTCCGGCCCCAGCTTGCAGCTGCGCCCTAGTTCTCCGGCGGCAGGTTGACGGACAGCTTCATGCTGTCAAGATAGGCCACCAGGTCAGCGATATCCTGCTCGCTCAGGTTCGCATCGATCCACTGCGGCGTGATCACGCGGCTCATCAGGTTGCCGGGCTTGATCTCGTAGGCGCGGTGCAGCCAGTCGCTCAGGTTCTCCGGCGAGTAGGGCAGGATGCCGGCGGCGATCGTCAGGCGGCTGCCGTAGTAGGTGAGGTTGGGCCCGATGACGCCGCGCGCCTCCGTGCCATCGACCGCGTGGCAGCTGATGCACTGGCGGCGCGGGTCGAGGAAGATCTCCTGGCCGCGCGCAGGGTCGCCGGTGAGGCCGCCGACCGTGAGCGAGCCGGGGGCGGCGGCCGACGGCGGCACGGCCCGCTGCTCGACCCAGCGCTGGAACTCATCCTCCGGCACGGCGATCACGCGGAAGCGCATGAGCGCGTGCGCCTCGCCGCAGAACTCGGCGCACACCGCGCGGTAGATGCCGGGCTGCGCGGCGGTGAAGGCCAGGTAGTTGGTCTTGCCGGGGATCATGTAGGTCTTGCCGGCCAGCTTGGGCACCCAGAAGTTGTGGATCACATCGGCGCCCTGCAGCGTGACGCGCACCGGGCGGCCGACCGGGATGTACATGTCGCTGGCGGTGACCAGATCCTCGCCGCCCTCGCCGAGCCCGGGGTAGCGGAACTCGAACCACCACTGGTGGCCGACCGCGGTGACCTCGACCGGGTTCTGCGGGTTGATGGTCAGCTCGGCGGTCAGCATCTGGGTGCGGAAGGTCAGCACCGCGATCACCAGCACAATCAGCGCTGGCGCGATCGTCCAGAGGATCTCGATCCGGGTGTTGCCGTGGATCTGGGCCGGGATTGCGTTAGAGCGGCGCCGGAAGCGCAGGACCGTGTAGATCAGTAGCCCCTCGACGACGACGAAGACCGCCATTCCCATCCAGAAGATCGGCAACAGCAGGTCGTAGATGCGCTGCGCGTGGTCACCCTGCGGGATGATCGTCGTCTGCCTGGCCTCGGGGCCGGAGCAGGCGGCCAGTACCAGCAGCGCAGCGGCTAGGAGTAGGAGGTGTAGGGGACTACGAAACTGTGGGCGCGGTGTCCTCATTCCGTCTCCTCACTGAGCGCGTGGGGCGTCCTGGCGCGGGTTAGCTGGGGCGCCTACGCATCCAAAACAAGGGGGCCAGAATCAAGTGAAATTTTGCACGCTTGCCTATTATATGCGAATCCTAGATACCGTCAACACGCGGCGCAACCCCATTATGCCATAGCTTCCGCGGTCGCTTGCAGGTCGCCTGCGGAAGGGCTTCGGGGAGTGCGGCGGGCGCGTCGCCTGCTGGAGCAGCTTTCCGCTGGGAGGTGCGGCGGGCCACAGGCCCTCCGAGACTCTGCGGCGACCAAGTCGCCGCAGAGCAGCAGAAAAGGGGATGCCTGGGGAGGCTTCGCCTTTCCCAACCCCACTGAGCCGCAGGCACGCAAAAATATATAAAGATGAAGGCAACGTCTCGCCGAACCTCTGCGGGGGCGCGGGGGCAGAGCTGCGCACGCTGCGCTACTGGGGGCGCAGCGCCTGCCTGATGGCGCCCTCGATATCGAGCGGCGGGCCGTCGCCGCCGAGCCAGGCGAGGAACTCGACGTTTCCGGCGGGCCCTGTGATCGGCGAGCGGGTGAGGCCGTGCGGCCGGAGACCGCTCGCCGCCGCGAAGCCGAGCACGTCGCGCAGGACTGCGGCGTGGACCGCCGGGTCGCGGACGACGCCGCCCTTGCCGACCTCCCCGGCGCCGGCCTCGAACTGCGGCTTGATGAGCGCCACGATCCAGGCCGCGGGCGTGACCAGGCGCTGGACGGCGGGGAGCACCAGGCGCAGCGAGATGAACGAGGTGTCGATCGTGGCGCAGTCGGCCAGCACCTGTGGCAGGTCGCCGGGCGTATGCTCAGCGCCGGCCGCGTCCTGCGGGCCGCTGGCGGCGGGCTGGTGCTCGGGCGGCGGCAGGGCCTCGAGGTAGCGGATGTTGGTGCGCTCGAGGACCACGACCCGCGGGTCCTGGCGCAGGCGCCAGTCCAGGATGCCGTACCCGACGTCCACGGCGTAGACCCGCGCGGCGCCGCGCTGGAGCAGGACATCGGTGAAGCCCCCGGTGGAGGCGCCGACGTCGAGCGCGACGAGGCCCTGCGGCGAGAGCCCGAAGGTGTCGAGGGCGTGGGCCAGCTTGAAGCCGCCGCGGCTGACGTAGGGCAGCGCGCCGGCCAGCTCGATGGGCGCGTCCGGCGCGACGAGCTCGCCGGGCTTGGTGCGCGGCACCCCGCCGACGCGCACTGCGCCGGCGATGATGAGGGCCTGGGCCTTGTTTCTGGTCTCCGCCAGGCCCAGCTGCACGAGGAGCTGGTCGAGGCGAACTCTGGGCTTTGCCATCTAAGGATCGAGGTCGGACTCGAGCTCGGCGATGTAGGCGTCGAGCCAGGCGGGCGCGGCGCCGCCGGCCTGGTCCCGGCGGGCGCGCAGACGGGCCAACTCCGCGCGCCGGCGGCGCCGCTCGGCCGGGTCCGGGGGAGGCTGCGGCTCCTCCGGCGGGTCGGCGACCGTCGCGAGGAACGCGGCGACGATCTGGGACAGCACGTCCGGCAGCGGCACCTGCGACTCGGCCACGAGGCGGTCGAGCTCGCGGCGCTGCTCGGCGGTGAGGTAGAGCCGCGCCGGGAGCGTGTCGCCGCTCGGTGGCTCGGGGGATACCCGGAGCTCGCTGAGAGGGCAGTCGGCGACGATGCGGGTCAGGGTGTCCGCCAGATCGCCGCCCTGGTCGCGCACGAGCCACTCGAGCCGCGCGCGCTGCTCGGCGGTGATGGTCAGCCAGGTCTGGACGGTGTAGAGGCCGTGCTGCTGGGTCATCGGAGCCTCCTCTGCCTGTGTGCCTGGGCGCGGCAGCGCAGCTGCCGCGCGCGAGGGCTCGCCCGCTGCGAGTGACGCCGAAGGGGCCGCAGCAGGTTGGAGTCACGGGCGGCGCCCCGGACGGCACGGCATAGGACCGGGCGGGAAAGCGCCCGGGCGCCGCCGGCGCCCCTTTGCGCGCAGCGCGGGAGAGCGCCCGCTACGGCGCAACCACCTCCTCGCCGCGCAGCGATGCGATCTCCTCCTCGGTGTAGCCGAGCTCGGCGAGCACCTCGGCGGTGTGCTGGCCGAGCAGCGGCGGCGGCAGGCCGACCTCGGGCGGCGTCGCGGAGAGGCGGTACGGCGGGCCGACGACCTTGATCGGCCCGGCGACCGGGTGCTGCAGCTCCCTGACGATCCCGAGCGCCTGCACCTGCGGGTCCTCGAAGACCTGGCGCAGATCGCGGACGGCGCCGCAGGGCACGCCGCTGCGGTTGAGCAGCGCCTCGAGCTCGGCGACGGTGCGCGACGCGAAGGCCGCCTCGAGCAGGGCGTTCAGCGCCTCGCGGTTGCGGACGCGCAGCGGGTTGGTGGCGAAGCGCGGGTCGTCGCGCAGATCCTCGAGGCCGAGCGCGGCGCAGAAGCGGCCCCACAGGTCATCGGTGCCGACGGCGAGGTTGAAGTAGCCGTCGGCGGCGCGGTAGACGCCGTAGGGCACGATCGAGGGGTGCTGGCTGCCGGGGCGGGCGGGCGGCTCGCCGGTGGCGAAGTAGTTGCCGGCCTGGTAGGACATCAGGGCCAGCTGGCCCTCGAGGAGCGATGTGTCGACCTTCTGGCCCTGGCCGGTGGCCTGGCGGTGGTAGAGCGCGGCGACGACGGCGTAGGCGGCGAACATGCCGGCCATGATGTCGGTGATCGCGATCCCGACGCGCTGCGGCGGGCCGCCTGGCTCGCCGATCAGGCTCATGATCCCGCCGAGCCCCTGCGCGATCTGGTCGTAGGCGGCCCGCTCGCGGTCCGGCCCGACCGGGCCGAAGCCCGAGATCGAGCAGTAGACGAGGTCGGGCCTGATGGCGCGGCAGGCCTCGTACCCGAAGCCGAGCCGGTCGAGCGTGCCGGGGACGAAGTTCTCGAGCAGGACGTCGCTGCGGGCGACGAGGCGGCCGAGGACCTCGGCGCCGCGCGGCCGGCGCAGGTCCAGGACGACGCTGCGCTTGCCGCGGTTGACGCTCAGGAAGTAGGCGCTCTCGCCGGACTGGAAGGGCGGCCCCCAGGCGCGCGTGTGGTCGCCGCCGGGCTGCTCGATCTTGACGACGCTCGCGCCCATGTCGGCGAGCATCTGGGAGCAGAACGGCCCGGCCAGGGCGCGGCTGAGGTCCAGGACGCGGATACCGGCGAGCGGTGGGGACATACAAGCTCCGGAATGCCTCTGGCGGCGGGTTGGACGAAGCGAGAACTGGCGGTATTATACCAGCCGCTGCTCTCGCTGGTATCCGACGCAGCTGAATGAGGACGACCATGGTGTCACACCCGCAGTCCACAGTCCACGCGCTGCTGGCGGCGTGCGAGCGCCGGCCGCGGCACCCGTTTCTGCTGTTCGAGGGGCGGCGGCTGAGCTTCGCCGACGTGCGCGACGCGGCCGCGCGCTGGGCGGCGCTCTACCGGCGGCGCGGCGTGGCGAAGGGCGACCGGGTGGCGCTGTTCCACAGCAACAGCCCCGAGTTCGTGGCCTCCTACCTTGGGGCGCACATGGCCGGCGCGATCGTCGTGCTGGTCAACACCCAGTACCGCCAGACCGAGCTGCGCCACATCCTCTCCGACTCCGGGGCGCGGCTGGTCGTGACCGAGGAGCGGCTGCTGCCGGAGCTCGAGCGGGTGCGGGCGGACCTCGACCCGGGGCTGCAGGTCGTCGACTGCCGGTCGCAGCCTGAGGAGCGGGCGGGCCACGAGGGCGACATCGACCTGCGGCCCTCCGACGTGGCGCTGATCGGCTACACCTCGGGGACGACCGGCCGCTCCAAGGGGGCGATGCTGACGCACGGCAACCTGATGGCGAACAGCGCCGCCGTGACGCAGGCGTGGCGCTGGACCGAGGACGACCGGCTGCTGCTGACGCTGCCGCTGTTCCACATCCACGGGCTCGGCGTCGGGCTGCACGGCGCGCTGGTGACCGCGAGCACGGTCGACCTGCGGCGCGGCTTCGACGCGGGCGAGGTGCTGGAGACGCTCGCGGCCGGCGACACGACCATGTTCTTCGGCGTGCCGACGATGTACTCGCGGCTGATCGAGGAGGCCCGGCGCCGGGTGGCGGCCGGCGCCGACAGAGAGGCGCTCGGCGGCCGGGTCCGGCTGTTCGTCTCGGGGTCCGCGGCGCTGAGCCCGCAGATCTTCGCCGCGTTCGAGGAGCTGTTCGGCCAGCGCATCCTGGAGCGCTACGGGATGACCGAGACGGTGATGAACCTGACCAACCCGTACGACGGCGAGCGGCGCCCGGGCACGGTCGGGATGCCGTTCCCCGGGCAGGAGGCGCGCGTCGTCGACGTGCGGACGCGCCGGCCGCTGCCGGACGGCGAGACGGGCGAGATCCAGGTGCGCGGCCCGCACGTGTTCGCCGGCTACTGGAACAACCCGCAGGCGACGGCCGAGGCGTTCGACCCCGAGGGGTGGTTCAACACCGGCGACCTGGGCTTCCGCAGCCCGGACGGCTACTTCACGATCTCCGGCCGGGCGCGCGAGCTGATCATCAGCGGCGGGTACAACATCTACCCGCGCGAGGTGGAGGAGGTGCTGCTGGCGCACCCGCAGGTGGCCGAGGCGGCGGTGCTGGGGCTGCCGGACGCCGAGTACGGCGAGTGCGTGGTGGCGGCGATCGTCCCGGCCGCGGATTTCAGGGAGCGGGTCGCCGGGCTCGGCGAGGAGGAGCGGCGCTCGGCGATCGCCGAGCTGCAGTCTGCGGTCGTCGAGTGGTGCCGCGCGCAGCTGGCGAGCTACAAGAAGCCGCGGCGGGTCGTGCTGGTGGACTCGCTGCCGCGCAACGCGCTCGGGAAGGTCCAGAAGCATCTGCTGCGCGAGAGGTTGACGTAACCAATGGACCAGGCGCCCATCGACACAGTGCACGTGGTGTTCAAGACCCACCTGGACCTGGGGTTCACCGACCTGGCGCGCAACGTGGCGGCGCGCTACTTCAATGAGTTCTTCCCGCGGGCGCTGGGCATCGCGGCGGCCCTGAGGGAGCGCGGCGGCCCGGAGCGCTTCGTGTGGACCACCGGGTCGTGGCTGGTCTACGAGTATCTGGAGCAGGCGGACTCCCGGGCGCGGCGGCAGATGGAGGCGGCGATCGGCGCGGGGGACATCGCGTGGCACGCGCTGCCGTTCACGACGCACAGCGAGCTGATGGACGAGTCGCTGTTCGCGTTCGGGCTGAGCCTGGCGGCCGAGCTGGACCGCCGCTTCGGCCGGCGGACGATCGCGGCGAAGATGACCGACGTGCCGGGGCACACGCGCGGGATCGTCCCGCTGCTGGCGCAGGCCGGCGTGGAGCTCCTGCACATCGGCGTGAACGGCGCCTCGACGCCGCCGGATGTCCCGCCGGCGTTCATCTGGCGCGACCCGAGCGGGGCCGAGGTCACGGTGATGTACCAGCGCGGCGGCTACGGCGATGTGGCGACGGTGCCGGGGGTGCGCGCCGCGCTGGCCTTCTCGCACACCGGCGACAACCAGGGCCCGCAGGACGAGGACGAGATCGCCGCGACGTTCAGGGCGCTGCGGGCGCGCTTCCCGCACGCCCAGGTGGCGGCCTCGACGATGGACGCCTTCGCGGAGGAGCTGCGCCCGGCGCGGGCGGGGCTGCCGGTGGTGACCGCCGAGATCGGCGACACGTGGATCCACGGCGTCGGCACCGACCCGCTGAAGGTGAGCCGGTTCCGCGAGCTGGCGCGCCTGCGCCGCGAGTGGCTCGAGGCGCGGCAGGTCGGCGCGGGCCGGCTGGCGCGCTTCAGCCGGACGCTGCTGCTGGTGCCCGAGCACACCTGGGGCATGGACGAGAAGGTCCACTTGGACGACTACACGAACTACTCGGCGGCGCAGCTGCGGGAGGCGCGCGCGACCGAGCCGTTCCGGACCTTCGAGTCCTCGTGGGCCGAGCAGCGCGCCTATCTGGACCAGGCGGTCGCGGCGCTGGACGACGAGCTGGCGGCCGAGGCGCGCGCCCGGCTGGAGGCGATCGCCCCGCGGCGCCCGGACCTCTCGCGCTACGAGCGCGTCGCGCAGACGGCGGCGGTGCGCGCGGGGCAGGGGTGGCTCGACCTGGGCGAGCTGCCGGAGGTGGCGGAGGCGCGCGGCGGGCGGGCGGGGCCGATCCTGGTGGCGGCCGGCTACCAGACCTTCTCCCAGAAGGACTACGACCGCTTCCGGGCGCAGTACAACATCAACAAGCGCCAGACGTCCTTCTGGGCGATCCCCGACTACACCAAGCCGGGCATCGCGGCGGCGGGCGCCGTCTCGCGCTGGTGGACGCTGGCGCCGGCGGCGCTCTACCGGCGGGAGGGCGCCGAGGGGGTGTGGCTGCTGGTGGCGCTGGCGTCGCCGGCGGAGGCGGCCGGGCGCTTCGGCTGCCCGCGCGAGGTGTGGCTGGAGCTGCTGGTGCCGCGCGGCGAGCCGCGGCTGCTGCTGGAGCTGCAGTGGTTCGACAAGCAGGCGTGCCGGCTGCCGGAGGCGCTGTGGCTGACGCTCGCGCCGGCGGGCGCCACGATGCGCGGGTGGCGCTTGCTGAAGCTGGGCGAGTGGGTCGGGCCGCTGGAGGTGGTGCGGAACGGCGGCCGGCGGCTGCACGCGGTGCAGGCGGTGGAGCACCGCGGCCCGGGCGGGGCGCTGCGGATCGACACGCTGGACGCGCCGCTCGTGGCGCCCGGCGAGCCGTCGCTGCTCAACTTCACCAACCGCCAGCCGCCGATGCGGGGCGGGATGCACTTCAACCTGTACAACAACGTCTGGGGGACGAACTTCCCGATGTGGTACGAGGACGACGCCCGCTTCCGGTTCCAGGTGTCCTTCTGACACGAGAGCTGGCCTACGGGGAGGCGCGGAGGGCCGCAGGCCCTCCGCGAACTTTTTCCCCGCCGCTCTGCGGCGGCAAGAGGCGGCGAGGCTGCCGCACTGTCCGGGCAGTATGAGAGTATGAGAGGGAAAAGGGCGGTGCGCGCGAGAGATCAGCCGGTGTTCAGCAGGCCGGCGGCGATGCCGTTGATGCTGAGCAGGATGGCGTCCTCGAGCTGCGTGTGCTCGGGCCCGTCGGGGTCGGCGCGCAGGCGGCGCAGCAGCTCCACCTGGATGTAGCTGAGCGGGTCGATGTACGGGTTGCGGTGGGTGATCGCGTTCTGCAGCACCGGGTTGTTCGCCAGCAGCCGGTCGATGCGCGCCACCTGGCAGATCATGCGCGTCGTGCGCTCGTACTCGGCGCTGACGGCCTTAAAGATCGCCTCCTTGGCGGCCTCGTCGGGCACCAGCATCGCGTAGCGCTCGGCGATGTGGAGGTCCGCCTTGCCGAGGATCATCTGGGCGTTGTCGATCATGGTTCGGAAGAACGGCCACCGGTCGTACATGACCTGCAGCAGGGCGAGCCGCTCCGCTGGCGCGCCCGCCGGGCCGCCGCCCTCCTCCTCTCCCGCCTGCACGAACGTCTCCAGCGCGTAGCCGAGCCCGTACCAGCCCGGGAGCGTGTGGCGGCTCTGCATCCAGCTGAAGACCCACGGGATGGCGCGCAGGTCCTCGATGCGGTCGCTGTTGCGGCGGCTGGCGGGGCGGCTGCCGATCTTGAGGCGGCTGATCTCGGCGATCGGCGTGGCGGTGCGGAAGTAGCGCAGGAACTTGGGGTGCTCGTAGACCAGCGCGCGGTAGTGGCGGCGGGCGATCTCTGCCAGCTGCTCGAGGGCGTGCTCCCAGGCCTCCGGCGGATCCTGGTGGGGCAGGAAGCCGGCGCGCAGCACCGCGTTGACCACCTGCTCGAGGTGGCGGTGGGCGAGCTGCGGCAGGCCGTAGCGGTCGGCGATCACCTCGCCCTGCTCGGTGATCTTGATCTGGTTGCCGACGCTGCCGGGGGGCTGGGCGAGGATGGCGTGGTTGGCCGGCCCGCCGCCGCGCCCGACTGAGCCGCCGCGCCCGTGGAACAGGCGCAGCTGCACGCCCGTGCGCGCCGCGAGGTCGCGCAGGGTGCGCTGGGCCTGGTAGAGCGCCCAGTTGGCCGCGGTGAAGCCGGCATCCTTGTTGCTGTCCGAGTAGCCGATCATGATCTCCTGCACGTCCCCGCGCAGGCGCAGGTGCTCGCGGTAGGTCGGCAGGTCGAAGCAGGCCTGGACGACCGCGCCGCACGCCTCGAGGTCGGCGACGGTCTCGAAGAGCGGCGCGATGTTGAGGCGGCTGACGCCCTCGTGCGGGTCGTACAGGCCAGCCTCGCGCGCCAGGAGCAGCACCGCGAGCACATCGCTCGCGCCGCGGGTCATGCTGATGATGTAGGTCTCGATCGACTCGGGGCTGAGCTGGTCCAGGATCGCGGCGACGGTGCGGAAGGTCTGGATGGTCTCGACCGTCTCGGGGCTGTAGCGCAGGCGGGCGGGGATCAGCGGCCGCGGGTTGGCGAGCTCGCGGCTGAGCAACTCCACGCGCGCCGCCTCGTCCAGGCTGCGGAAGTCGCCGCAGACCCCGGCGGCGGCCAGCACCTCGGCGAGCGCGGCCTCGTGGCGCTCGCTGTGCTGGCGGATGTCCAGCGTCGCGATGTGCAGCCCGAAGACCTCCACCCGCCGCACGAGGTCCGCCAGGACGCCGCCGGCCACCACGCCGCCGCGGTTCTCGCGCAGGCTGTCCTGCATCACCCGCAGGTCCTCCAGCAGCTCGTCGCGCCGCAGGTAGAAGGAGCCGGCGGGCGGCAGCGGATCGTGGCTGCCCCAGTCCGGGTCGTGGCGCAGCGTGTGCTCGCGCGTGCGCAGGAGCTTCTCGCGGATGTAGGTGCACTTCTGGCGGTAGAGCTCGTAGGGGTTGCGGTGCTCGAGCAGCTCGGCCACCTGCGGGAACATGGCCGCGTCCGCCTCCAGCGAGCGGCGGAGCTCCTCGCTCACCGGCGTCTGGCGCACCGACTGGCCCAGCCGGTGGCTGAGGTCCTCGATCGCGGCGATGTGGCGGTCGAGCGCGGCGACGCGCATCAGCCGCACCGCCTCGACGGTGATCTCCGGCGTGACGAACGGGTTGCCGTCGCGGTCGCCGCCCATCCACGAGCCGAAGCGCAGCACCGGCGGGATGCGCCACGTGTGCTCGGGGTAGTGCTGGCGGAGGGCGTGCTCGAGCTCGCGGTACAGGCGCGGCAGCAGGTCGAACAGACAGGTCTCGAAGTAGTACAGCCCGTTCTTGACCTCGTCGATCACCGTGGGCTTGACCACCCGCACCTCGTCGCTCTGCCAGAGCCCGACGATCTCCTCGTGGATGCGCCCGAGGTTCTCCTCGAGCTCGTAGCCGTGCAGCTGGCCGGAGAAGCGCAGCTCCAGCAGGTCGGCGATCCGCCGCAGCTTCTCGAGGGTCGTGCGGCGCCGCGCCTCGGTCGGGTGCGCGGTGAAGACCGGCTGGATGCACGCGCTCTCGAGCCAGCGCTGGATCTCCTCCGCCGGCACGCCGTCGGACTTCAGCTCGGCCACGGCGGCGGCGATCGACTCGGAGCGCGGCACGTCGGGGTGGGCGCGCAGGCGGTCGCGCAGGACCCAGGCGCGCTGGAGCTGCTCGGCGAGGTTCACCAGCGCGAAGTAGACGCTGAAGGCGCGGATCACCGTCCGCATCTCGGCCGGCGAGAGCCCGGCGACCAGCTCCTGCATCGCCGCGGCGTGCTGGGCGGGCGCGTGGGCGGCGCGCAGCTCCTTGCCGAGCTTGCGGATGCGCTCCTCGAGCGCGAAGGCGCTCTCGCCGGCCTGCTCGCGGATCACCTGCCCGAGCAGGTCGCCCAAGAAGCGGATGGTGGTCGAGAGACGGTCGCGGCTGTCGCGGTGAGATCTGTGAGTCACGTGCTGGCTTCCCCGATCGGCGCCGGATGCGCGGGCGCTTCCCGGAGCTCGTGCTCAATTCCTCATCGTAAAGCGCCGGAGCGCATTATACGAGGTGGACGGGCGGCGCGTCAAACCTCCCGCGGCGCTGGCTGAACATTACAAGCTCGTAACATGCGGGCCGAAATCGAGCCGCGCAGGGCGCGAACGCCTTGATCCGCGCGCAGCGGCATGCTACCTTGCGGGCGCTCCACGCGACGGCGGCGTGCGAGGAGCGCCACACGCCCGGCCAATGCCGCCCTCGGGTGAGAACACGCGCAGCCCACATCAGCGTGGGCGTGCGAACCTGCTGATAGGAGGATACGCCGGTGTCTGTCGTCCCGACCCTGCCGCAGCTCGCGCCCGACGAGCTCGATGCTCTGTACAACGGCGACCCGGACGGCGCACGTCGCTACAAGATCCTGCGCGCTGTGCTGGTCCGTGGGCTCACGCAGCGTGAGGCGGCCGCGGAGGCGGGCGTCTCGGAGCGCACGGTGCGGAACGTGCTGCGGGCGTACATGCGCTCGGGCTCGCTCGAGGCTCTGCGCACCCGCGCGCCGGCGTCCCGCCGCTGGTCTTCCCATACCGCGGCCGGCGAAGAGGCGCTGGCCACAGCCATGGCCGAAGATCCGCTCGCAGGCGGCGACCGGCTGTGGCGGCGCGCGCAGGAGCTGATGGGCGAGGCTGGCGCCCGGCTCAGCCGGCGCACCGCCTACCGCCTCCTGGCACAGCTGCGGGCGCGCGGCCGTTCGGACGCGTCCGCCGACCTTGTGGGCGCGGTCCGGAGCGCCCTGCCGCTGCTTCACGAGGAGCCTCCGCTCACGCTCGGGGGCAGCGCGCTCGCGCGGCGGCTGCTGCCCAACGAGCGGGATGTGGCGCTGCGCGGCACCGTGCTGCGCCAGGCGCTGCGCAGCGCGATCGAGCGGCTGCGCCCGGCCGGCCAGCCGGATGTGATCGACCGCAGCTGGTGGCCGTACCTGATCTGCTACGGCGAGTACGAGGAGGAGCGCAGCCGCGCCGAGCTGCAGCACGAGCTGGCGCTCAGCGCGAGCAGCTACAGCCGCGCCAAGCGCCAGGGGCTGAACCGCGTGGCGGCGGCGCTGCCCCAGATTGTGGCGCAGCTTACGGCTCTGCCGGCCACACAGGCCTGCGAGCGCCTGCCGCGCACGCCGGACTTCGTCGGGCGGCACGACGAGCAGGCCTACTACGCCTGGCGTCTGCAGGCCGAGGGCCACGCCCACATCTGGGGGCTGCCCGGCAGCGGCAAGACGGCGCTGGCGGCGGAGCTGGCCGCGGAGAGCCACCGCAGCGGGCTGCGGGTCCTCTGGCACACCTGTCTCGCGGGCCGCGAGGCGTCGCTCGCGGGCATCGTGCGCGGGCTCATCGAGGCGCTGAGCAGCGCGCCGGACGATGAGCTGCTCCAGCAGGCGCGCCAGCTCGGCGCAGATCCGCTCCAGGTGCTGCCGCTGCTGGATCAGCTCGGCGAGCGGCTGGCGGCCCGGCCGACGCTGATCGTGCTGGACGACTTCCACCGCGTCGGCGCCGAGGAGGTGCTGCCGCTGCTGCAGCTGCTGGACGAGCTGGTGTCGCGGCGGCGCGCGCGCGCGCTGTTCGTCAGCCGTGTGCGGCCCGCGGGCGGCGACTGGCCGGCGCTGCCGGGGCTGCGCGAGGAGGAGGCGCAGCTCCTCTGGGATGGGGCGCCGCCTCTGCCCGCCGAACAGTGGCGAGCGCTGTACGCGGCGGTCTGCGGGTTGCCGCAGCCCATCCGGCTGGCCGCCGCCGCCCACCGCCGCGCCGGCGCCATGGCGCGGGGCGACGAGTGGATGGCGGTCGTCGACGCGTGGGCGGACGAAGCGGTCTGGAGCCGGCTGGAGCCAGTCGAGCGCCGCGTGCTCGCGGCCGCCCAGGAGCTCGAGACGCGAGCGCCGCTGGGGACGCTCCGGGCGCTCTGCCAGGCGCTCGGCATCGACGCGGATGTCGTCGATCGCCTCACGCGCCTCGGGCTGCTCCCGCTGACCACCGGGGAGCGGCCGCTTCCGGCCCTGCAGGGCAGGGCTCGGCTCATCCTCGCCGATGACGAGGAGCTTCGGGCGGCGCTCGATGAGCTGGCCGGAGAGGAAGCGGCGCAGCGGCAGGCCGGGCGCTGCGACGAGGTGCTCGGGCCGGTCGAGGTTCAGACTGTCCCGGCGAACAGCCTGGAGCTGCTGGCGCGGGTGCGCTACGCGCTGAAGCGCAGCGTGACCTACCTGCGCTCGCACTGCCGGGACCGGGAGGCGAGCCGGCTGGCTCAGGAGCTGGTGCAGCTCCAGTCGGTGCTGCCCGATCCTGGGCGCCTGCGCCTGTCGCCCGCCCCGGTCACCTCGGGCGGCGGCCAGCGCGCCAGGCTGCGTCGAGGCACGTAGGGCCGTTAGGCTCCGAATGCGTCCTGTGCGGGCCGGCAATGGCGGCAGAGCCGTCGAGCCGGCCCGCTGGCTTTCCCGGCGGGCTTGAGGACGTGGGGAGCGCGAGGGGCGCGGCTCTTCGCGCTTCCGGCGCTGCATGAGCCCGGAGCGACCAGCGGCCCGAACGAGCGACTGGTCGACATTGTGGTAGCATAGGTTGGAGGAAGCCAACCAGACAAGCGAACAACGTTGTGAGCACTGCCATTCCAGCCTACGACGGCTATATCTTCGACCTAGATGGGACGGTCTACCTGGGGGAGGCGCTGCTGCCGGGGGCGCGCCAGGCGATCGAGACGCTGCGCGCCGCCGGCCGGCGGACGGTGTTCCTCTCGAACAACCCGACGCGCACGAGCTCCGAGTACGCCGCGAAGCTGACCCGGCTCGGCCTGCAGACGGGGCCGGAGGACGTGGTGAACTCGTCGCAGGTGATGGTGCGCTGGCTGCTGCGCGAGGCGCCTGGCAGCCGCGTGTTCGTCGTCGGGGAGCAGCCGCTGCGGGATGAGCTCGTGGCCGCCGGCTTCGAGCTCAGCGAGCGCGCGGGCCAGATCGACTTCGTGATCGCCTCGTTCGACCGCACCTTCGAGTACCGCAAGCTCCAGATCGCCTTCGACGCCATCCGCGCCGGCGCGCGCTTCGTCGCCACCAACGCGGACCGGTACTGCCCCGTGCCCGGCGGGGGCGAGCCGGACGCCGCGGCGGTGATCGCGGCGATCGAGGCGTGCACGGCGACCACGGTGGAGGTGGTGGTCGGCAAGCCCTCGCCGATCATGGCCGAGGCGGTGGCGGAGCTGGTGCGGCTGCCGCCGGAGCGGTGCCTGATGGTGGGCGACCGGCTGGAGACGGATATCGCGATGGGGCGGGCTGCGGGCATGGCGACGGCGCTGACGCTCACCGGCGCGACGACCCGCGAGGCGCTGGCGAAGGCTGAGCTCCGCCCGGACTACGTGGTGGAGAGTCTGCTGGAGCTGGTCGGTGGGCAGAACGGGCTGCGCGGCTGAGCGGGCGCGGC
>ERZ777003.1769-NODE-1769-length-29576-cov-65.101216_pt1 | contig 29576 bp, 13 predicted proteins | sample MGYA00374956_ERZ777003 | MGnify/ENA primary metagenome ERZ777003 (study PRJEB29302, sample SAMN06268252) | bioreactor metagenome | isolation source: Joint BioEnergy Institute, California, USA | place: USA:Joint BioEnergy Institute, California, USA | collected... | reverse complement strand
CAACCCCCCGTGCCAGATCATCAGCCCCGTGTACCCCGCCGCGGCCAGCAGCGGGTAGTCCACCCCGATCCCCCGCCCCGCCATCGACCGCCCCACCTCCCGCGCCAGCAGCGCCCCCACGATCAGCCCCAGCCCCCAGTTCACCAGCGCCGCCACGCACGCCGTCAGCGCCACCATCGCCGCGGCCTGCCCCCCGCTCCGCGGCAGCCCCGCCAGCCACGACAACCCGGCCCGAACCGGCCGGCTCGCCGCCAGCGCGTGCCCCGTCACCAGGATCAGGCACATCTGCATCGAGAAGCCCAGCAGCTCCCACAGCCCGCCCCCCACGCCCCACACCGCCAGCAGCGCCCCCGCCCGCTCCGCCAGCGGCATCCGCTCCCCCCCGTCCGGCGCCGGGAACCCGATCGCCAGCGCCAGCAGCGCCGTGAAGAACGTGAGAAAAACCGCGATGACGAACGGATCGGGGACCGTCCGGCGGAAGACCGCCGAGATCCACTGGCCAAGAACGCTGATCATGCGCTCAGATTAGCGAGCGCCGCCCCGCCGCGCAAACCGGCGCCCCCTCGCCCCTCACGCCCCCGGCAGCCCCCGTCGCAGCCGCTCCACCGCCTCCTCCAGCGTCGCGCGACGCTTGCAGAACGCGAATCGCACCAGGCTCCGCCCCCGCGCCGGATCGCTGTAGAACGCGCTCGGCGGGATCGCCGCCACGCCCACCTCCGCCGTCAGGTGCCGGCAGAAGGCCACGTCGTCGCGGAGCCCCAGCCTCTCTCCGACGGCGGTGTAGTCGGCCAGGACGAAGTACGTCCCCGCCGGGACCGTCACGCCGAACCCCAGTTCCCGCAGCGCGCCGCACAGGTAGTCCCTCGCCCCCTTCAGTTCCGCCGCCAGTTCCGCCGCGGCCGCATCCCCCGGCCCGCCGGGGGCGACCGCCATCGCCGCGGCGTGCTGCAGCGGCGTCGCCGTCGCGAACGTCAGGAACTGGTGCGCCGATCGAACCCCCGCCGTCAGCGCCGGCGGCGCGATCGTCCAGCCGATCTTCCACCCCGTCAGGCTGAACGTCTTGCCCAGACTCGAGCACGTCACCGTCCGCTCCGCCATCCCCGGAAGCGTCGCCAGGCGGAGGTGCGGCAGCGACGGCTCGAACGTCAGCCGCTCGTACACCTCGTCCGTGATCGCGATGACGTCGTGCTCGGCGCACAGCCGCGCGATCAGTTCCAGCTCCTCGCGCGTGAAGACCTTCCCGGTCGGATTGTGCGGCGTGTTGACCAGAATCGCCCTCGTCTTCGACGTGAACGCGCGGCGCAACTCATCCGGATCGAACGAGAACTGCGCCGCCGCGCCCCCCGGCGCCTCGCGCGCCGCCGGCGGCCGCAGCGTCACGAACCGCGCCACGCCCCCGGCCATCGCCACGCACGCGCGGTACGAGTCATAGAACGGCTCGAAGAGGATCACCTCGTCGCCCGGGTTCACCAGCCCCAGCATCGCCGCGGCGATCGCCTCCGTGCACCCGCTCGTCACCGTCACCCATGCGTCCGGATCGACCGCCGCGCCGGTGTCCCGCGCCCACGAATCCGCGATCGCCCGGCTGAGTTCCGGCACGCCCGACATCCGCGCGTACTGGTTCCACCCGGCGTCGATCGCCTCCTTCGCGGCCTGCTTGATGAACGCCGGCCCGTCGAAATCCGGAAACCCCTGCGCCAGGTTCACCGCCGAGTGCTGGATCGCCAGCCGGGTCATCTCCGTGAAGATGGTCGTGCCGAAAGGGGCGAGACGTGCGGCGGTCCGGGACATCGTGCTCATCGCCCCAAGATAGCACGCCCGCGCCGGCCACGCCCCGCCCCCCCCTTCAACCCCTTTCCGTCAAGGGCGGCGGGGTTGACTACGAGTCCACCCACCTTGACTCGAAGTCAATTGGTTCCGCCGAAATCGACGGGATACTTCGCCCCATGACACGCCCGCCGCACCCGCTCGCACAACGCCGAGCCATGACCCGCGGCCGTCGCTGAATCGTCAACCCCCGGGATCGCTCACGCACGGCGTGCGTGCGCGCGGGGTATCCCATGTCCCTCGTCCATTCAGATACGGAGCCTTCTCATGTTCACGTCCAGCACGCAACGCACGACCCGTCCGTTCATCTCCGCCGCCGCCTTGCTCGCCCTCGCCGCCGGCGCGGCCGCGGCCTGCCCGACGCCGCACACCATCAGCATCGCCTCCCCGGGCTTCAACGATGAGGCCGGCGCGGCCCTCGCCTGGTCCGGCGCCTCGCTCATGATCGGCGTCCCCGGACGCGACGCGGCCGCCGCCAACGCCGGCGCCGTTTACACCTTCCTTCCCGGTGGTTTCACCTGGACCCAGCGCGCCGAGATCCTCGCCGCCGACGCCGCCCCCGGCGACGGCTTCGGCGCGGCCGTCGCCTTCGCCGACCCCTACGCCGCCATCGGCGCCCCCGGCCGCGGCGACACCGGCTCGGTCTACTTCTTCGAGCGCACGGGAAACACATGGAACCAGGTGACCCGCGTCAGCGCCACCAGCGAGCCCGGCGCCGACGTCGGCCGCGTCCTGGCCATCAGCGGCAGCACGGTCGCCATCGGCGTTCCGAAGAAGACCATCGGCCAGCACCCCGGCGCCGGGGCCGTCTACCTGTACCAGCGCAACGTCAACGGCACCTGGGGCTTCGCCCAGCAGTTGAATGAAGACCCCGCGCTCGAGCCCATCGCCGGCGACCGCTTCGGCGAGGCCGTCGCCCTGCACGGCGACCTCCTGGTCGTCGGCGTCCCCACCGGCGAGGACACCCCCGCCTTCACCGACCACGGGTACGCCCGCGTCTACCGGCGCGGCGGCGACGGCTTCACCCACGAACAGCGCCTCGCCATGCCCGCGCCGGTCGCCAACGCCCGCTTCGGCGCCGCCGTCGCGACCGACGGCGAGTTCATCGCCGTCGGCGCGCCGTGGCGCGGCCGCCTGGCCTCCGAGGGGGGTGAACTCCCCGCCGCCGGCGCGGTCTACGTGTACCGCTTCGACGGCGGCCAGTGGGTCGCCGACGGCGTCGTCTTCGCCCCCGACGCCGCCGCCTACGCGGCCTTCGGCGACTCCGTTGAACTCCGCGCCGGCCGTCTCGTCGTCGGCTCCCCCGAATCGAAGAAGGCGTACATCTTCCGCCGCATCCCCAGCGGCGTGTGGCATCCCGGGGCCGTCCTGACCGACCCCACCGGCGCGAACAACTCCGGCTTCGCCCGCGCGATCGCCTTCAACGGCGACCAGGTCGCCGTCGGCGCCCCCGCGGACGCCGGCTTCGGGCCCACCGGCGGACGCACCTTCATCTACAACCGCCCCAACTTCGACCACGGCGACGACTGCATCGCCGCCGTCCCCGTCTCGCAGGGCGTCTACACCGGCTGCACCGACGGCGCCACGCTCGACGGCTCCGCGGCCTGCGGCGGCCCGGCCAACGCCCAGGGCCCCGACGTCTGGTTCAGTTGGACCTCCCCCTGCTCCGGCACGCTCCATGTTGACACGGTCGGCTCGGCGTTCGACACCGTCCTCTCCGTCCACAGCGGCTGCCCCGGCGCGCCGGGCTCGACGCAGATCGCGTGCAGCAACGACGCCCCGGGCCTGGGCTCCGCCTCGCGCGTCCAGTTCAACTACCAGGCCGGCCAGGTCTACTACATCCGCCTCGGCGGCGCCGACGGCGCCTCGGGGGACTACACCCTCAACGTGACCGACGGCGACGGCGAGCCGCCCGCGAACAACGACTGCGCCACCCCGCAGGTCGTCACCGACGGCGTTTTCGCCTTCGGCACCTGCCGCGCCGGCGGGGGCTTCCCGACCATCTCCGGCTGCTCCCCCTCGGGCGCCATCTCCCTCGGGCACGACGTCTGGTTCCGCTACACCGCCCCCTCCACCGGGACCGCCACCATCGACCTCTGCGGCAGCAACTTCCCCGCCGCGGTCGCCGTCTACAACCTCGGCCGCTGCCCGGGCCTCATCGACCAGCCCGTCGCGTGCGACACCGGCTCCTGCCCCGGCGGCCAGGCCCGCGTCGAGTTCGCCATCGTCGAGGGGAGCGAGTACCTCATCCGCGTCGGCAGCCTCCCCGGCGCGGCCGGCGGCAGCGCGGTCATGTCCATCGCCTCCGGCTCCGCCTGCCCGGCGGACTGGAACGGTGACGGCTCGGTCAACTCCAACGACATCAGCGCGTTCCTGACCTCCTGGCTCGACAGCGTCCAGGCCGGCACGCTCGGGGCCGACTTCAGCGGCGACGGCGCTGTGAACTCCAACGACATCAGCGCCTTCCTCACCGCGTGGCTCGGCGCCGTCCAGAACGGGTGCTGACGCTTCTCCCCTCGCACCACCCCGCACGATCATGCGCCACGGCCGGCCTCTCGAGGGCCGGCCGTGCTCTTCTTTGCCTTCGTCCTCCGCCCCCTTACGCGTACACCTCCATGAACACCCGGCGCGTCGGCTTGACCTGCTTGTGGATCATCTGCCGCGTCCACCCCTTGATGTCCGCCATCGCCATCGGGTCCACGTGCAGGTAGTGCTCCCGCGTCCCCTCCGGCAGCTGCGCCGCCAGTTCCTGGAAGATCCCCAGTTCCATCCCCGCGATCCCGCAGATGTAGATCAGCGTCCGCGGGCTCGCCAGGATCGGCGCCAGCAGGTCGTGGTGCGTCCGCAGCCGGTCCTGCACGTACAGCGGGTCGTGCCCGTCCGCCTGACGCTCGCGGCTGATCGCCGTGATGTAGTGGAAGTTCGGGTGCTCCGCCTGCTTCTGCAGGAAGAAGTCGTGGTACAGCAGGTCCGTCGCGTACGGCGCCCCCATCACCAGCACGATCCGGCTCCGGCACCCCGACTCCAGCAGGTCGATCAGCATCCCCCGGAACGGCGCGATCCCCGTCCCGGTCGCGAAGAAGATGTAGTCATGCTCCTCCGTCGCCACCGGCAGCAGGAACCGCTTGCCGTTGGGGCCGGAGATCATGATCTCGTCCCCCACCTGCGCATCGCACAGGTAGTTCGACGCCACCCCCAGGAAGAGCTTGTGCGTCTCCCAGTGCTCGTCGATCGTCCGCTTGACGGTCGTCGAGATGATCGTCCCCGGCGCTCCCCCCTCCTCCCCGCGCGTCGGCGAGGCGACCGAGTACAGGCGGACCTTGTGCGGCCTGCCGCTCGCGTCCACCCCCGGCGGGATCACCCCGAACGACTGCCCGGGGCGGAACTTCCCCGCCAGGGGCGTCCCCGAGATGTCGATGTCCACGTGCCGCACGAACCCCGCGGCCTTCTTCGTCGTGCACAACTCCGACCGCACGACCCGCCCGGCCACCGGCGCGGTGGGGCGGACGATGTGCATCTCCACCTCCGGAAGGAGGATGCGGTCGGCGTGGTGGCTGGACGTCGCGGCGGGGTCGGTGGTGGCAGTCATTCACCCGAAGCGTTGGGGTGGCGCTGCCGGTGGTCAAGGCGGCCGCCCGGCTCCGACGCTGCCTTCCTGCCCCGTCAATCCGCCCGGCACGGGTGCAGGAACGGCAGCGAGTCGCGGAACTCCGCCACCGACCGGCCGATGCCCGAGGTCTGGTCCACGTGCCGGCGGAGGATCGACGGCAGGGCGTCCAGCGCCCCCGAGGCCGCGCACCCGGCCGGGTCGCGCGCCGTGTTGATGATCTCGTTGCCGACCAGCCGCTCCAGGATGGTGTTCGCCAGCGCCTCCTCGCTGTAGGCCATCTCGGCGAAGGTGCGATTGATCGTCAGGTCGATCCGCCCCGGCGGGTCCTCCAGTTTCCGGCTCGGCCGCGCCGTGAGGCCCCGCTCGGAGGCCAGGGCGGTGATGAACGACGCGTCCGTCACCGCGTCCACCCGGCGCAGGCGCGGGCTGCTCGGCGTCCCCGCCGCGGCCGGGTCGTACTGGAGCACCACGCTCGTCTCCTTGCCCCCCACCATCGCCGTGGCGCTCATCACCAGGATCCCGTCCACGACCGCCAGCCCGGAGATGTTCGAGATCGACGACGGGTCCAGCCCCGCGCTGACCATCGTCCCCGCCGACGGCACCAGTTCCATCTCCGTGCCGCCGCTGGCGCCGATGAAGTAGTTCGTCCTCGGGTCCACCTCCAGGAAGACGTGCTGGTCCGACCCGTCCGCCAGGTCCAGCCGCCCGGCCAGGAAGAGCGAGCCCCGCTCGTTGGAGCCCCCCGCGCCGTCGAGAGCCACCCCCGGCAGCGTCATCACCGTGCGGATCGATCCGTCGGTGGGAGAGACCTCGTACACCGAGTCCACCGGCCCCGTCCGCCCCAGGTCGAACCCGTGCGCGAACAGGCGCGAGTCCAGCGAGCCCAGCCCCATCAGGAGCGTCTTGCCCCCGCCGCCCAGTTCCAGGCCGAAGTCGAACCCGGTGATCGGGTTCTGCAGGTCGAGGCTGAACAGCCGGTTCCGCGCCGTCACCGTCGCCGCCGTCTCGACCACGTCGCTGCGGAGCAGGTACAGCGTCCGTCCGCCGTCCGGCCGCTCCATCACCGACATCCCGGAGAAGGGCGCCCCCGGCGCGAGCGTCACGCCCTCCACGATCGTCTTGCGCCGATCGCCCGAGAGGTCCCTCTCGGAGATCGTCCCCGTCCCCTGGTCGAACGCCAGGTACGTCGCGATCGCCGCGGGCGGGGTGTCGGTGATCGGACGGGCGACCAGGTCCACCGCGCTCGGCGAGATCCCCAGCCCCAGCCCCAGCGCCTCGCCCGAGCCCGCGGCCCGCTGGGCCACCTGCTGCTCGTCGCGCTCGCGGGCCTTCGGGTCGGCCGTGTCCACCTGCGCCGACTCCTGCTCGGCCTGCGCCGGGTCCGGCGTCTGCTCGCTCGTCGCCTGGTCCCCCGTCACCGTCGCGACCGCGCCGTTGGCGTAGAGCACCACGAACGAGCCGGTGTTCGTCTTGGCCCCCCACGCCGTGGTGCCGAAGGCCGACGTGTGCTCGATGAACAGCGTCGTCCCCGTCACCGCGAGGGTCGTCTGCGGCGTCTGCACCTGCACATCGTTGGCGATGCGCGTCGAATCGACGTCGATCCCCAGCCGCCCCTGCTCGAGGTCCAGCCGCGTCCGCTCCGTCCCGGCGTCGTTCACCGCCATGCGGATCGTGGTGTTGGTGAACTTGTCCAACGTGATCGTCTGCGTCGCGCCGATCTGCAGCACGGCCTTGCCGCTCAGGCCGGTGCGGATCTGCGTCCCCTCCGCCAGCCTGATCCCCGCCCGCGCCGGCTCCCACCCCTTCTTCGGGTCCGGGCCGATGTTCTCAGGGCGGCGGATCTGCACCGGCCCGCTGAAGTCCACCAGCAGGATCATCGTCTTCGTCGCCCGCGGGCTGATCGGCCCGTTGTTGGCGGGGACAGGCCGCGCTGACGGCCCCTGCGCCGGCGGCGACGCCGGCTGGATCGGCTCGGCCATCATCGCCGCGGCCGACGCCGCCAGCCCGGCGACGGCGAGGACAGCCGACAGGACAGCGACGTGCGGAGCAGTCCGGTGGCGGGTCATGATCCGTTCCTGTTGTGGGCAGGAGTCTGGATGGAGGCCGCGACCCGAAGGGTCACTTCTCCGTGAGGGTAATCGTACCATCGAATCGGACCTCCGCCCCCCCATCCGCGGCCGAAGCCAGGAGGTTCCTCCACTCCGCCACCGATCGGCGGTAGATCTCCGCCAGCCTCCCCTCCCCGAACTCCCTCTCCAGCAGGTCGAAGCCCGCCAGGGCCGCGTCAAACTCCCCGCGGGCGAACGCCTCAACGGCCCGGCGGGTCAGTTCGATCCACTCCCCGGTTCGCCCCCCGTGCGGGCTCTGGTCGTCATCCCCCACCAGTTCGTAGACCCCCTCCGCCTCCGCCTTCCCCTTGACCGCAATCCGCCCGATCGGCCGCCACCGGAACCCCCCCTCCTCCCCCACCAGTTCGTAGACGCGCTGCGAGACCAGCACCCTGGTCCCGAGCTGCTTGTTGGCCGACTCCAGCCGCGCCGCCAGATTCGCGGCGTCCCCGATGACGGTGTACGACGAGTTCCGCGGCGGGTTGCCGAAGTCCCCCACCATCAGTTCCCCCGCCGCCAGCCCCACCCGCATGTGCAACATCTCGCCCTCGCCGAAGGCCCCCGCCGCGTTGAGCCGGTCCAGCGTCCGCATCATCTCCAGCACGGCGCGGCAGGCGTTGACCGCGTGCTCCTCATCCGCGATCGGCGCCCCCCAGAAGGCCATCATCCCGTCGCCGAGGTACTTATCCAGCGTCGCGCCCGTGGACTGGAGCACCTCCGTCATCGCCCCCAGGTACGTCGCCAGCACCTCCGCCGTCCGCACCGACCCCAGCCGCTCGGCGATCGTCGTGAAGCCCGCCAGATCGGTGAACATCACCGTCAGTTCCCGCTCCTGCGGCGCCATCGAGTCCAGTTCCGGGTTGTTCACCAGGATGTCCACCACCGCCGGAGAGACGTACGAGCGGAACCGCTCCTCCGTCCGCCGCCGCGCCCGCTGCTCCACCAGCAGCCGGTGCAGCATCACCGCCAGCCACCCCCCCGCCGCCGCCAGGCCCGGACCCGTGAACGCGATGATGCTCCACCACGCATCCCAGAACGCCACCGCCGTGACCAGGAACCACAGCACGATCAGCAGCGCCACCGCCAGCGGCCCGGTGATCACCGTCCCCCGCGCCCCCACGAATGTGCCAAGCAGCCCCAGCACGGCGACGCTCAGCAGGTCCAGCCACAGCGGCACGCGGCTGCGGCTCATCCCCGTCAGCAGCGAGTTCGCCACCGCCGCGTGCACGTACACCCCCGGCGTGTACGAGTGGATCGACGTCCCCACCACGTCCACCGGCGCCGCCGTGGACGCGAACCCCACCAGGCAGATCCGCCCCGACACCAGCGAGCGGATCACCCGCCGCTGCCGCTCGATCGCCCCCAGCCCATAGTCGATCTCCTCGAGAATCCGCGGGAACTTCGCCGCGATCTCCTTCAGCAGCGTCAGACGCGCCCGGTCCTCCTCCGACTCCGGCTCCTCCCCATCCATCTCTCCCAGGAACTCCAGGAACCCCGCGGCCTCCCCCGCCGCCTGCTCCCAGAAGGGACGCAGTTCCGCCAGCCGCGCCCTCCACGCCTCCCCGCCGACGTCCAGTTCCCCCAACCCCTCCGCCGCGGACTCGTACCCGTCGAGAACAAGCAGTTCCGCGGCGATCGCCCGGCGCGTCCAGCGGTCCAGTTCCGCCGCATTGGCCGCGATCCGCTCCGCCACCAGCACCGGGTGCAGCACGCCGCCGATCGAGAGCGTCGTCGCGCACCCCGCCTCCGCCGCCCCCTCCCCTGCGCCCGCCGCGGCCAGCGGACGGAACTGGTCCACCCAGCCCTCCATCGCCCGCGGCCAGGTCAGGAAGAAGAGCCCGTCGGTCGTCCGCCCCCGGATGCGTTCCCGCCGCAGCGGAACCTCCCGCGCCTCCCCCCCCGCCAGGTGCGGCGCCAGCAGCCGGTCCTCCTCAAGACGCAGGTCCGACAGCGGCACGCCCCGGTGCAGCGCCACCGCCGACAGCCCGAGCATCGGCCACAGCCGCCCCTGGTGCTCCACCAGCAGCGGCACGCGCCGCACCTTCCCGTCGTTGTCGTGCGTGCCGCTGATCGTCACGTTGGCGATCGCCGCCGCGGCGGAGGCGATGCGCCCGATCGGCGGCCTGGGGTCGCTGGAGCGCGGCCAGAAGTGCGCCCGATCCGGCAGCGGCATCGACGAGGCGGGCAGCCTCGCCGCCAGCCCCCGCGCCGCCCCGAACTTGATCGAGAGATCGTCCAGCGCCGCGCTGCGGCTGGCGCTCGCCTCCGACTCGCTCAGCATCTCCTTCGCCAGCAGCGCGAGCGCATCGGCCTCGGGCATCTCCCTCAGTTCCGGCCGCTGCTCCAGCAGCGCGGCCAGCGCGGGCATCGAGATCCGCGTCGCCCCGCCGCCGGCGCCCTCCTCGCCGAGCCCGCTCCCGGGCGCAAGCGTCCCGCGAGCACGATCCAGCGCGAAGTTCGCCGCGACGACCACCCGCCCGTGCCGCGCCATCGCCGCGGCGATCAGACCGTCGTCGTCGATCGGCCCCTCGCGCCCCGGCGCGTACCGCGGCGCCTGCGGCGAGTCCAGCAACAGGTCCATCGCGATCACGCTCGCCCCCGCCCGCGAGAGTTCGTCGATCGCCTGCGCCAGCCGCGCCCGGTCCCACGGCCAGCGCCCCACCGTCTCGATCGCCCGGTCGTCGATCGCGACGATGGCGATCTCCGGCGACGGCGTCAGCGACGAGCGGCCGAACCACTGCGCCCGCACGTCCAGCGACGCGTACTCGACGATCTGACGGTCCAGCACCCCCACCCCCTGCAGCGCCAGCACGATCAGCGTCGCCCCCAGGCCCAGCAGCCACTGCCGCCGCCGCATCGCCGCGGCGCGCGAGCCCGCCGCGGCACGCGCCTGCTCGCGCCGGTCGGACGGTCGTGTTGCTCGGCTGGGGCGATCGTCCATGCTTGCCCCTCCCGCCGCCCCTGGTCGGTCCCGCGGTCAGAAGGCCCCGTCGCTCGCGGCCGGCCCTGTCGCCGGCGGCGGCGCGCCGTTCGCCCGGGTCAGTTCCATGTAATCCTGCGCCCGGGAGATGATCGCGATGAAGTCGTCCCCCGAGATCGTCTGGTTCTCGCTCGACACCGGCATCAGCCCCGCGTACACCGCTTCACGCAGCGCGTACCGCGGGACAGGGCCAAACAGCCTCATCATCACGCCCCCCTTGATCCCCGTGATCACCACCAGGGCGCTGGCGATACGCCCGCGCTGGATCGCCAGTTCCGCCGGCTCGTCCCACGACTCCGGCAACCACCCCCGCGCCTTGGCGTGCGCCACCCGCTCCTCGTACGTCCGCGCCGGCGCCGACGGGTCCTCCAGCAGCATCAGCCCGTGCAGCCCCTCGTCGTTCGACACCGCCGCCCGCCCCGGCAGGCTGTACCAGAAGTCCATCTCCCCCGACAGGTCCCCGCGGACGTAGCCGGTGTCCGCCCGGTCGGCGATCGACGTGCGGGCGCACCCCGCCTGGCCCGCGACCCCCGCCGCCAGCAGCGCCGCCGTGACGCCGGCCGCGGCGCGCCGGCCCACCCCCGGTCGCCCCCTTCCTCTGCGTGGTTCCTTCATCGTGGGCGGGCCTCCGATCCGTCAGAACGAGAGCGTCGCGGCGAAGAGGATGAACTGCCGGGTCTCGTGGCTCCCGTCGATCGCCGAGCCCGGGAAGAAGGCGCCGTACCTCAGGTTCAGCGCCAGGTCGCTGGTCACACGGTAGTTTACGAACAGGTCCGTCTCGACACCCAGGTACGTCTTCGCCAGCGTCGGCTCGTCGATCGGGGCGTTGCGGTCCAGCTTCCCGAACACGAGCACGTCCGCCCCCACCTGCAAGCGCTCCATCCCGCTGATCGAGCGGAACGGGAACGTGCTCGCCCCCACCCGCAGGCTCATCAGGTTGCTCAGCGACGGCGCGAACGCCAGGCCCGTGTTGGCGAACCCCATCGAGTTGAACGCGTGGTCCGTCGTCCCCGCCAGGTTCCCCCCCACCGTCTCCGACGGCAGCAGCCGGTCGTCGTCCCCCGAGGCGAGCAGCCCCTCGATCTGGAGCCGCGTGAGGTTCTGATCGCGGAACTGGTACGTCAGCTGCGCCCGGGCCGCGAAGGCGCTGATGTCCTCGCGCGTCTGCTCCGTCCGCAGCGGGTCGCTCATGCTGTGCCCGGTCTGGTAGACGAACTCGCCGAGGTACAGGATGTTCGCCCCGATGCTCCCCTCCGTCCCCACGCCCCAGTACGTCGAGGTGTACCCGAAGTCCACCGGCTCGATCCCCCCGAATCGCGCCGGCTCGGGCTCGTCGTTGAAGTCGGCCATGTACAGGCCGAAGACGTAGAACTGCTGGTTCCGCGGCGTGGTCAGCCGAAGCTGCCCGCCGAAGAACCCGCGCCGGGTGTCGCTGTCGAACTGGTCGCGAGAGGTGTCGAAGTCGATGATGCTCTCGTCCCCCGGCGTCACCCCCGCGATCCCCTCGAGCGTGAAGCGGTTGCCCACGCCCCACGTCAGCGTCGGCCTCGCCGCCAGCAGCGTCTCCGAGAGCGCCAGCCCCGCCCCCCAGTCCACGAACTGCCGCCCCACCCGCAGCCGCAGCGACGCCGGCGCCCCGCCGATCCCCGAGCCCAGCGCGCTGGAGTACTCGTACCAGTAGCGGTCCAGGTACGGCTCGGCCCACCGGTCCCCCCGGTTGTCGAAGGAGTCCCCAGGGCTGAAATCGCGGTAGCGGAAGCGGGAGCGTCCGAAGAAACTGTGCGTGTCGTCCACGGAGATCCGCGCGTACAGCGTCGTGTCGTACTGCAGCAGCCGGCGCGAGTTGGACGACTCGTCGTTGAGGTTCAGGAACGTGAACGTGAAGAACCCCCCGGCGTCCACGAACGCTCGCTCCCCCAGCGACAACTCCCGCCCGGGCACCCCCCGCAGCTCCGGCTCCGCCTGACGCAGCGCCCGCTCGAGCCGGCGGGTGTCCTCCGGCTGCGCCCACACCGGCCCGGCGGCGCACGCCGCCGCCGCGGCCGCGGCGACCGCTGCGGCGGGCGCACGACGACCCCACGGCGGCCTGCCGCCCCGGCGTCGTCCCAACCTTGCCCAAACCGCCATACACATCCCTCCGGCGCGGCCCCGCCGTGGCGGCCGCGCTGCACGCCGCGGGGTGGTGGGCGTCACCCCGCGGCGCCCCGGAGCCACATACGGCCCCGGATCGAGCCAAGTTTGTACCCGAACGGAGCCGCCTCCGCCCGGGCGACTTCTTCAACAACGCACCCCCGGGTCCCCGCCGCTCCCCTCCCGCCGATGCCGCGCCGCCGCTACGTCAGCGGGCCCGACGCGGGCATCGGCGTCCCGAATGTGGCCCACCCGCCGTTCTGGAACAGGTCCCAGTGGACGAAGGAGGCGACGATCGGCGCCTCCGCGAAGACGCCCAGCCCGAAGAAGTTCAGCCCTTCGCGCAGCGGCGCCCCTCCCTCGCGGTGCAACTCGATCGTCCGCGTCTGCCGCCCGGCGAGCTCGATCTCGACCTCCACCGGCGGCTCCCCGGTCGAAGAGTAGAACACGACGGTCACGTCCAGCGCACCGTCGCCGGGGTTGGTCACGGTCAGGTACTCGAAGCCCACGCTCCCCGCGGTGGAGAAGTCCAGGAAGGCGTCGGCGAAGAGCCACCCCGTGTGCGGCTGCACCGGTCCCCCGGCGGTGGCGTCCCCGCGCTGGTGGTCCGCCATCGCGAACCGGACGACGATGGGCAGGTCCGACTCGATCCGCAGCGACGCCCGCGCCCCCGCGTCGATCGAGTACTGCTCGAGCGAAAAGAGCAGCGGCTCGCCCGGCGGCGCGATCACGTTCAGCGCCTGGGGCGGCGGCGCCTCCCCGCCGTCGGACTCGAAGACGACGGCGACCGAGACGGTCGTCAACTCGCTCGGGCTGGGGTTGAAGATCGACACGACGTTGAACAGGCCCGGGCGCGTCTCCACGAAGGGGACGAGCACGGACGTCTGCCCCATGGAGGGCTCGCCCAGGATCGTGAACCCCTGCCCGGTCGAGGACTCGTAGCGGCTCTGCGCGACCACGAGCGGGACCGTCGAGGTGACCACGACGCCGAAGCGGCCGAAGGGGATGATGGGGTCGGCGTTGAAGTTCACCCCGCCGCGGCGCAGCGCGGGGACGATGTAGGTGAACGAGTGCCGCCCGCCCCCCTCGTAGTACAGGTCGAAGGTCACCTCGCCGTCGAACTCCGTGGGGTTGTAGTACGTGAGGAAGTCGTAGATGAAGCCGGAGGACTTGAAGACCTCCGCGAACGTCCAGATGCGGGACGTGACGTTCGTCAGCGCCTCCCCGTTGGCGGCGTCCAGCATGCTCACCTGCCACGGCGAGAAGTTGTCGTACCGGGAGAGCATCGCCCCCAGCGGCGCGGAGGACTGCACCTCCAGCGCGTAGCCGACGTTCAGCCGCGTCAGCGCCTCGTGCCCGCGCCCCCGCTCGGTGATGATCAGCCCGCCGCGCGACTGCGCCGCGATCTCCCCGTCGAAGATCACCTGGTCCCGCTCCCCCACCTCGTACCGCGCGATCACCCGGTACCGCACCGGGAACGGGTGCGGGTTCACCACCGGCAGGTACTCGTTGATCGTCACGTCGTTGCGCCACCCCTCCGGGATGAACAGCAGCGACCAGATCGACGCCTCCACGCTCGCCGCCGCCCCCTCCTCGCCCCCGACCGTCACCGGGACCGCGAAGAAGACCTGCCTCCCCACCCCCCACGCCTCCGGCACGATCCCCGCCCACCGGAACTCCCCCGCCCCGACCTCGACGCCGCCCGGCAGCACCTCGTCCAGCGCGCTCAGCACCCCGTTCCCATCGGCGTCGCGGTAGAACCGCACCGCCGCGGCGGGGATCCCCGACGGATCGACCGTCGCCGCCAGCGTCATCGTCCTGCCGGGCAGGAGCGTCTCCTCCAGCGGCGCCAGCGTGAGGACCGACGCCGCGCCGCCGACGGTCACCACCGCGGAGCGCACCTCGCTCTCCAGCCCGATGTCGTCCACCGCCAGCGCGAACAGCCGCGTCGGCCCCACCGGCCACCCCGCCGGCGCCGCCACCTGCGCCCGCCACGTCCCCCCGCCGACCGCCGTCCCCGCGATCGGCGACGCCCGCTCCTCCTCGCTCAGCACCCCGTCGCCGTCGGCGTCACGGAAGAAGAGCACCGCCGAGATCACGCCGTCCGCGCTGCTCACCCCCGAGGCGGTCAGCGTCAGCGTGCCGCCGTACGCCACCGGGTCCGGCCCGGCCACGAACGACCCGATCACCGGCACCGAGCCGATGATCGCCGTGGCCGTCGCCGGCCCCCCCTCGAGCCCGTCCGGATCGGCCGCGACCGCGAAGAAGACCGTCGGCCCGCGCGCCCAGTCCTGGGCGACCGTCGCCGTCGTCGTCCACCCGCCCGCCGCGCCCGTGTCCACCCCCAGCAGTTCATCCCCGCCGTCCAGCCTCCCGTCGCCGTTGCGGTCGCGGTAGAACGTCACGCTCCCCACCGTCCCCGCCTCGTAGACGACGCCGGTGGCCGTCAGCGTGAGCGTCGTCCCCGCCGGCGCGATCGTCGGCGAGACCGTCAGCGCCCCGACCACCGGCAGCGGGATCACCGTCACCGACGCGAACGCCGGCTCGCTCAGCGAACCCAGGTCATCCCTCGCCAGCGCCAGCAGCAGCGACTGCCCCGGCCCCCACGACGGGCTCACCGCCGCCTCCAGCACAAAGCCGAGCGTCGGATCCGGCGCCCCCTCGCCCAGGAACTCGTCCCCCACGCTCACCCGCCCGTCCCCGTCGGCGTCGCGGTAGAAGAGCACCGTCTCCACCTCGCCGTCAACGTCCGTCGCGAAGGCGCTGAGCACGAGGGTCTCGAAGTACCGCACCGGGTTCGGCGAAGCGGAGAAGCCGTCCATCATCGGGCGGCGGTTGACCAGCACCACCACGTCCGCGACGTTGCTCACCAGCCCGTGGTCGTCCGTCGCGCGGGCGAAGTACCGGTAGCGCCCCACCGCCACCCCCGGGTCCAGATGGATCGTCGTCGTGAACCCGTCCCCGCCCGTCGCGTCCGTCGAGATCAGTTCATCCTCCCCGTCGAGCACGCCGTTGCCGTTGCTGTCCGCGTAGAAGGCGACCGACGTCACCGCCCCGTCGAAGTCCGACGCCAGCGCGGTCAGCGTCACGCTCTCCCCGGGCTCCGCCTCGTACCGGTCCGGCACCAGCATCCCGACCTCCGGCCGGTACCGCAGCGAGGTCGTGAACGTCACCATCGGCCCCGCGACGCCCAGGTTGTCCACCGCGCGGGCGAAGAAGCGGATCGTCCCCGTCAGCCCCGTCTCCTGCGGGTACAGCGCGGTGATCGAGAACCCGTCGTTCCCGTCGGTGTCCTCGCCGATGAGCACGTCGTTCTCCGGCTCGTACGCGCCGCTGCCGTCCGCGTCACCAAAGAACTCCACCCGCCTGACCCACCCGTCCAGGTCCATCACCCCGCTGGCCGTCAGCGTCACCGGGTCGCCGAAGATCAGCGGATCGGGCGACGCGGAGCCCGCCTCGATCGTCGGCCGGTGCGTCTGCGTCACCACCGCCGCGGCCACGCCCCCCAGCAGCCCGTCGTCGTCCACCGCCCGCGCAAAGAACCGCACCGTCCCCGGCCCCCACGACGGGCTCGCGATCCCCGTCCACGTGTACCCGTTCGACCCGTCGCCGTCCGCCGGCGACAGTTCCTGATCCCCCGCGTCGAGCACGCCGTTGCCGTTGGCGTCGCGGTAGAACCGCACCGACTGCACCGAGCCGTCCTCGTCCGACACGCCCGTGGCCGTCAGCGTGATCACCTGCCCCGGCTCGACCGGGCTGGGCGACACGATCAGCCCCTCCACCCCCGGCGGGCGCAGCAGCGCAACCTCCACCGCCGCGAGGTTCCCCGGCACCCCCCACTCGTCGAACGCCTGCGCGAAGAACCGGTTGATCCCCGTGTTCCACTCCGGCAGCGCGACCCCCGTGCGCGACCACCCATCGGAACCGTCGGTGTCCGTGGGGAAGAGCGCCTCGTCGTCCGGGTCCAGCAAACCGTCGAAGTTGCTGTCGCGGAAGAAGCGAACCTCCGCCACCACGCCGTCCGGATCGAACACGCCCAGCGCCGTCAGCGTGAACTCCGCCCCCGACAGGATGGGCGCCGGCGCCGCCGCGAGCGACCCGATCATCGGCGGTGTGTTCCCCGGCATCGCCCCCGAGTGCAGCAGCGTCAGCGAGTTGTCCAGCGAGTTGACGACGAACAGGTCCAGGTCGCGGTCGCCGTTCACGTCCGCCGCGGCCAGCGCGATCGCCCCCGCCCCCGCCGGGACGCTCACCGGCAACTCCAGCCCCCGCCCCGCGTCGTTGGCCAGCAGCGTCACGTCCCCGCTCATCAGGTTCGCCGTCGCGATGTCCTGGTCGCCGTCGCCGTCGAAGTCGTGCGCCACCACGGCGTGCGGCTGGTTCCCCGCCAGGAACTCCCGGTGAGCCTCGAACGACCCCGTCCCCAGGTTCCGCAGCACCGACACCGTCCCCCCGAACGAGTTGGCGATCACCAGGTCCACCGCCCCGTCCATGTCCACATCCCCCGCCGCGATCGACCGCGGCACCGCCCCCACCGCGTGCGACCCCGCGCTGGTGAACCCGCCGGCGCCGTCGTTCCGCAGCACCGTCACGTTCGAACTCGTGATGTTCGCCACGGCCAGATCGAGGTCGCCGTCCCCATCAAGGTCCGCCATGGCCACCGACACCGGCCCGTCCCCCACCGCGTAGGCCGTCGGCGCCCCCAGCGAGATCACCCCCGGCTCCCCGCCGGTGTTGAGCAGCACCGCCACCTGATCGGTGTTGAACAGCGCGACCGCCAGGTCCGCACGACCGTCCCCGCTCAGGTCCCCCACCACCACGGCCCGCGGCCGGCTGCCGACCACAATCTCGTGGCCGGGGGCGAACTGCCCCCCGCCCAGGTTCCGCAGCACCGTCACCGTGTTGAGCAGCGAGTTGGCGACGACCAGGTCAACCAGCCCGTCCCCGTCCAGGTCCCCCGCCGCCACCGCCCGCGGCGCGGACCCCACCGCCGGACGCGACGGCATCGCCGTGAACCCCCCCATCCCGTTCCCCAGCAGGACCGTCACGTCGTTCCCCGACGCGTTGGCCACCGCCACGTCCAACGTCCCGTTGTTGTCGAAGTCCGCCACCGCAACCGCCGCGGGCTGGTTCAGTCCTGTGGCGACTTCCTGGCCGTAGAAGGTGAACGCCAGCAGCAGGCGCGGCTCCAGCGGCTCGACCGCGGCCGGCCCTCCGAGACACGGGCGGACTCGGGGCGCGGACAAACCGGGGCTATCAAGGCCGGGCATCTCGATGTCCTTCTCGACGCGTGGGCACGCCGCGGAAACGGCGCTGTCGGGCTACCAATATACCGCCCGGAGCACGCGCCGTCACACCCCGTCGCGACACCCCTCCCCCGGCTCTCCCGCCCCCCTCGTCCGATCGGTCAGCCCGCCGGCGCGGCGCTCTAGTGAAAGTCCCGCGAGACCGCGGCGAGGTTCTTCAGACGCCCGTCCAGCGACTTCGCCGTCCGCACCAGCACGTGCGACACCTCCCCCCGCCGCTCCACCCTCCCCCTCACCAGCACCGCCACGCTCCCCCGCAGGGCGCGCCGGTACCGCTTGTACACCCCCTGCCGGACGATCAGGTTCATCGCCCCCGTCTCGTCCTCCACCGTCATGAACACCGTCCCCTTCGCCGTCGCCGGCCGCTGGCGGACGACGACGATCCCCGCGGCCATCACGACCCGCCCGTTGGGCGTCCGCCCCTGGTCCCGCAGGTCCGCCGCCGTCACCGCCCCGCGCGCATCCAGCCAGTCGCGGACGAAGGCCATCGGGTGCCCCTTCAGCGACAGCCCCAGCGAGGCGTAGTCGTAGGCGATCTTGCGCGGGGCGCAGATCGGGGGGAGTTGCAGGCCGCAGTCCGCCGCTTCATCCGCCGCCTCCGCCGCGGGGGAGTTCAGCACCGCCTCGAACAGCGGCAGTTCCTCGTCCGTCAGCCCCCGCACCGCCCACAGCGCGCGCTGGCGGTCCAGCCCCATCGACCCGAACGCGTCCGCCGCGGCCAGCCGGCGCAGCGACGCCGCCCGAACCCCGCTCGCCCGCCGCAGGGCCGCGACCGTCCTGAACGGCCCGGCCCGCCGCACGGCCGCCTCGATCGCCGTCGCCTCCGATTCCGCCAGCCCCTTGACCATCCGCATCCCCAGCCGCAGCGCGGGACCGGCCGGCGTCTCCTCCAGCGTGCAGTCCCACGCGCTGCGGTTGACGTCCACCGGCCGCACCTCCACGCCGTGCGCCTGCGCGTCGCGGACGATCTGCGCCGGCCCGTAGAACCCCATCGGCTGGCTGTTGAGCAGCGCGGCCGCGAACGCCGCGGGATGGTGACGCTTGAGCCAGGCCGAGACGTACACCAGCAGCGCGAAGCTCGCGGCGTGCGACTCCGGGAAGCCGTACTCGCTGAACCCCTTGATCTGCTCGAAGCACCGCTCGGCGAACTCCCGCTCGTAGCCGCGCGCCGTCATGCCGTCGATCAACTTCCTGCCGAAGCGGGCGATCAGGTCGCCCTTGCGCTTCCACGACGCCATCGCCCGGCGCAACTGGTCCGCCTCCCCCGCCGTGAACCCCGCGGCGACGATCGCGAGCCGCATCGCCTGCTCCTGGAACAGCGGCACCCCCAGCGTGCGCGCCAGCACCGCCCGCACCGCCTCGCTCGGGTACGTCACCGGCTCCAGCCCCTCCCGCCGCCGCAGGTACGGGTGCACCATGTTCCCCTGGATCGGCCCCGGCCGCACGATGGCGACCTCGATCACCAGGTCGTAGTAGCACCGCGGCCGCAGCCGCGGCAGCATCGTCATCTGCGCGCGCGATTCGATCTGGAAGACGCCGATCGTGTCGGCCCCGCAGATCATGTCGTAGGTGGCGGGATCCTCGGGTGGAACGTTGTCAAGGCACAAAGGCACGGAGGCACAAAGGGACGAAGAGTTCGAAGACGGACCTACCGGTCCGGCCCCTTCGCTTCCATCTTCATGATCAGCGACCGCAGAAGGCGGCCCGCCCCCGCCAGGAGCGACTGGACGCGCGGATCCGCCCTGATCGTCGCCATCTCGGTCGCCGGTTCGTACCGCGTGACCAGCGCGGCCGGCGATCCCCTCGCGCGGCGCAGGAATCTCGGGTAATCCGCCGCCGCCCGCCGCACCCGGCTTGTGAGCCCGAACATCTCCGACCGCGGCATCCGCGCCGTCGCCCGATCGACGCTCTTCGTCGGTTCCTTGCCCTTCCGCCACACGATCAGGTCCCGGAACGTCCTGATCGCACCCGCGGCCATCGCTCCTGTTCCCCCTCTGGTCCCTTTGCGCCTCCGTGCCTTTGTGCCTTGCATTGATGAGGTCGAAACACTTCCGGATGCACGTCAGCATCCCGAGGCCGAGGACGTCAACCTTCAGAATCCCCAGCGCGTCGATGTCGTCCTTGTCCCACTCGATCACCGTCCGGTCTTCCATCGCCGCGTTCTCGATCGGGACGGTCTCGGACAACAACCCCTTCGTCAGAACAAAGCCCCCCACGTGCTGCGACAGGTGCCTCGGGAACCCCAGCAGTTCCCGCGCCAGCGCCATCACCATCCGCAGCGTCGGATCATCCGGGTTGATCCCCTGTTCCCGGATCCGCGCCCTGTCGATCACCCCACCGTCCCACCAGTCCATGCTCTTGGCCAGCCGGTCCACGCAGTCCAGGCTCAGCCCCATCGCCTTGCCCACCTCCCGCACCGCGCTGCGGCTCCGGTACGAGATCACCACCGCCGTCAGCGCCGCCCGCTCCCGCCCGTACTTGCCGTACAGGTACTGGATCACCTCCTCCCGCCGCTCGTGCTCGAAGTCGATGTCGATGTCCGGCGGCTCGTTCCGCTCGCGGCTGATGAACCGCTCGAACAGCGTCTCCACCCGGTCCGGGTCCACGCTCGTCACCCCGAGGCAGTAGCACACCGCCGAGTTCGCCGCCGCGCCACGCCCCTGGCACAGGATCCCCCGCCCCCGCGCGAACGACACAAGATCGTGCACCGTCAGGAAATACGGCGCGTAGTTGAGCTGATCGATCAGCGCCAGCTCGTGCCTGATCAGCCCGGCGACCTTCTCCGGCACCCCGCGCGGGTACCGCACCGCCGCCCCCTTCCACGTCAGCTCCGTCAGGTGCTCCATCGGCGTCCGCCCCGGCGGAACCACCTCCTCCGGGTACTCGTACCGCAGCTCGTCCAGCGAGAACGCCGCGGCCCGCCTCGCGACCTCCGCCGACCGCGCCACCGCCCCCGGCATCTCCGCAAACAGCCGCGCCATCTCCCCCGGAGCCTTCAGGTGCCGCTCCGCGTTCGCCGCCAGCCGCAGCCCCGCCTCCTCGATCGTGCACCCCAGCCGGATGCACGTCACCACATCCTGCAGCACCCGCCGCCGCGGCACGTGGTAATGCACGTTGTTCGTCGCCACCAGCGGCACGCCGTACCTCTCCCCCGCCTCGGCGACCCTCGCCATCCACGCCCGGTCATCCGCCCCGTACTCCCGCCACACCGCCAGCGACAGCCGGTCGCCGTCGAACACCCCGCGCAGCCGCGCCAGCGCCCCGCGCCACCGTTCATCCATCCCCCCCACCGGCAGCGCCACCGCCAGCAGCCCCTCCTGGTGCTCGACAAGGTCATCCAGCGTCAGGAAGCACTTCCCCTTCGGCGCCCGCCGCTTCCCCAGCGTCAGCAGCCGGCACAGCCGCCCATAGGAAGCCCGGTCCGTCGCGAACACCAGCGTCGAGAACCCCTCCGGCTCCGTCAGCACCACCCGGCACCCCACCGCCAGCGGGATCCCCGCCTCCTTCGCCGCGACGTGCGCCCGCACGATCCCCGCAAGGGTGTTCACGTCCGCCACCGCCGCGGCCACGTGCCCCAGTTCCGCCGCCCGCTCGACCAGTTCCTCCGGATGGCTCGCCCCCGTCAGGAACGTGAAGTTGCTCGTGACGCACAGTTCCGCGTAAGCGACCTCCGCCCTGCCGCGCGCAACGACACCTTCCCCTCCCCCCGGCGCCCGCGCCGGGTGCGGCCGAACTTTCGATGGCGGCGACTCAGGCATCTCCCGTGCCACGGGCTTCCAGCCCGTGCCTCTCCTCTTCTACTCCCTCCCCCCGTGCCACGGGCTTCCAGCCCGTGTCTCCTCCTCTTCTACTCCCTCCCCCCGTGCCACGGGCTTCCAGCCCGTGTCTCCTCCTCTTCTACTCCCTCCCCCCGTGGCGCGGGCTTCCAGCCCGTGCCTTCTCCTCTCTCCTCTCCTCCTCTTCTCCTGTGCCTCTCACCCCCTCCCACTCCCCTGATTTGGCCCTTTGGCCCTTTGCCACCTGCCCCTTTCCCCTCACCCCCACACCCCGTGCACGAACCACCCCCTCTCCCCCTCCCGGTACACCCACAACCACGCCCCCCGCTCATCCCGCACCCGGAAATAGTCCCGCTCCCCGCCCCGCTCCCGCCACCACTCCCCGCCGATCCGCTCCGGCCCAACGCCGTCCACAAGATTGTGCTCCATCCCGCGCCACCGCAGCCACCGCGGCACGCCGTCCGGCAGCAGCGCGATCGCCTGCACCGCCTCCGGACGCTCGAACAGCACCGACGGCCGATCCCCCGGCGTCACCGCCGCCCCGCCCCCCGCGCGACGATCCCACCCAACCTCCCCCCACGGCCGCAGCCGCATCACCCGCTCCGGCCGGTGCGACTCCGCCACCTCCATCGCCACCACCCGCTCCGCCCCCAGCCGCCCCACCAGCGTGTCCACGAACTCCCCCAGCGCCCCCGCAAACGCCCCATCCCCCTCACCCTCCCCATCCACCCACCGCTCCACCTGCTCGTGCCGCAGCCGGCACACCCGCGTCGCCGTCAGCGACACCTCCTCCACCCCGTCCGCCACGTGCACCCGCTCCACCTGCGCCCGCAGCAGCGACCACAGGTGCCCCGGGTTCCTGCTCCCGCGGCTCAAACTCGCCGTCACCCGCGCCGGCCGCATCTCCGGCCCCGACAACACCAGTTCCAGCCGCAGCGCCCCGCTCTCCCGCCTCGACAGTTCCTCGCACACCCGCCCCACCAGTTCGCGCACCACCAGGCACACCGCTTCCAGGCTCGTCGTCGGCCCCGAGAGCACCCACTCCGCCCGCACCGGCTCCACCGGCCGCACCGGCTCGATCAGTTCCGGCGCTGCGCCAAGAGCCTGATCCAGCCTCCGCAGCACCCCCGCCCCGAACCGCACCGGCAGCGCCGACCGCGGCAGCGCCATCACCTCCCCCACCGTCTCCACTCCTACCTCTTCCAGCGCCGCCTCCGCCTCGGGCTCGATCCGCAGCGCCCCCACCGGCAGCGGCACCAGCGCCGCTCGCTCCTCCCCCTCAAGGACCACCGCCCGCTCCGAACGCCCGTACCGCGCCACCGCCCACGCGCACCCCACCGTCGGCGCCACCGCCGCCCGCACGCGCAGCCCCAGCCGCCGCACCCCCTCCGCCACCATCGCCACGATCTTCTCCTCTCCCCCGTACAGCCGCTCGCACCCCGACACGTCCATCAGCAGCCCGTCCGGCGGGTCCGGCGCGACGACCGGCGAGTACCGCACCGCCCACGCCGCCAGCGACCGCAGCGCCGCCTCGCTCTGCTGCGCCCGCAGCTCCTCCACCCGCACCCCGCCCTCCGGCAGCAGCGCCCGCGCGTGCGCCAGCGTCATCCCCGCGCGCACCCCCGCCGCCAGCGCCGACTCGCAGCACCGCTCCACAATCCGACGCTGCCCGATCGTCGTGACCAGGAGAATCGCCGGCGGCCTCCCCCCGCCCCCGCGCCGGCCCGACTTCTCACGCACTCCTGAGCCGACCTTCGCCGCTCCCCTCCCCTCCCGCCGCTTCTCCCGCCGGTCCCGCCTCCTCACCAGGTCCACGTGCCACATCGGAAGGTACAACGACAACACCCGCGCCATGGCGATGGTCCCACTCCACGGTCCATTCCCGCGGAGCCTCTCCCACAGGCCGCACTCCCTTGCAGCGCAACTGTTCGATCTTCCACCGGGGCCGATCCACGCCCGGCGCCGGCGCCGCGCAGCTCACCAGCCACCGCGCCGCCGCGGCCGAGAGCTCCCGAAGCTCCCACACCGGCCGCACCAACAAACACAACGCCCCCCCCCCCCCCCCACTCCCACCACCCCACGCCGACACCTGCAGCCGCCGCGACGCCGCCATCCCCACACCGCTCCCATCCGCCACGACAACCCCCACCGCGGGGCACCGCAGCGCGAGATCGATCGCGAACACCCTCGACTGCGCATCCGGCGGATCCACGAACACCGACCGCCGCAGCAACCCCTCCCCCCCGCAGCGCAGCACCACATGCGGCGTCGGCCAGCACCGCCGCCCGATCCACACCACCGCCCTCCCTCTCCTCCGCACCTCGTCCCGCCCCACGGGCGCCACGACTGGCCGCCCCACGGGTGCTACGGCCGGCCGTCCCCGGCCGGCCGTGCTCTCTCCCTCTTCCCTCCCTCCCCTCAAATCTCCAATCTCCAATCTCAAATCCCCAATCTCCCCCCCTCTCCCCTCTCTCCCCCACTCGCCCCCCCTCCCTGACAACCACGAGGAGGATTCCCTCTTCACCTCCTCACCTCGACACCTCTTCACCTCCACACCCCATCCCCTCCCCTCTCCCCCCGCCGCCCACGCCACCACGCACAACGGCGGCACCCACACCCGCTCCCCACCAATCCCCGCCACCCCGAACCACTCATGCACCACCCCCCGCGCCAGCCGCGGCCCCCCCGGCGCAATCGACACCCCCAAATCAGGGGACTCTCCACCCCAATCACGTCCCAAAACCCGCGCCACTTCTTCGCTCAGCCGCGCCAGATCCGCCCGAGATGGACCAGCAATTGTTCGCACGATGACAGGGTACTGCACGAACGAACCCCGTGCAAGACCCACATCGCACACAATCACCCAGCAAACATCACCCTTACTATCGAACCCGCATCACCATACCGGCACGTTCCGCCGCGGCGCCGCTGGACAGCCCCAGCGGCTCGAGCCCGCAACAGCGCCGCGGCGTGCCGGCTCCGCATCACCGCCAACACGGCGCACGCCTCGGCCCCGCAGAGCAGCCCAGACATGCGGCCGAAGCCTCGCGAACCACATGATGCACGCCCTCGCCGAGATGGATCGCGGCCAGGGCGGCGGCTCCAACTTCAATGGTCGCCGCCGCGGCTCATCGCGGCTCATAAGGAAGCGGCAACGACCTCAGCCTCCGAGGTCAGGAAACCGACCGCGACACGCCCCTCAGGAGTGAGCCACATCTCAGCGAACAGAACAACCGACAGGGCGAGGAGGATGTAGCCGCAGCCCGACACGCCACGATCGTCGCGACAAGAGCCATGGTGCCGATCGGCCCTCCGGCTGGTCGGCGCGGCCGCCGCGACGCGGCGCTTCTCCCATGGCGGAGTGACGGCCCCCGACAGAGACCATCACAAATCAAAGCCCCCGACCAACGAACAGCACGCCATCGCCGGCCGGGCGCATCCAACGCTCCCCCTGATGTCTTCCGATCACGCCGACACATCGGTATGCGGCATTAGCAACGGAAGACACGCCGCAGAAGGGACAAGGACGACCGCACACGGCGGATTCGCCACGAAATCAAGGAAGAGAAGCGACGAGCGGCGCCGGGAATACAGCGCTCTTAAGACCAACATCGATGTGTGATGCCGCTGGTTGGCGGAAACCACTTGACAATCCATCACGACAAAGGCGGACTGCGCGCCTCGATACTGAGGATGCGTTCTCGTCCCGGCGACTTGCGCTCCAGCGCTCGAACCCGTGCCCCACTGCACCGCGGAGATCCGCCTCATGCACCCCACATACGCAGTCCGTCACGGCGGCACCACATCAGCAACGGCCTCGAAGCGATCTCGAGCGTCATCCACCGCTCCATCGCGCAAACTGACGCCGGGATGCGTGATGTTCGTCGCGCTGCCGCTGCTGCTCATGGGCGGCCGCGCCGCGGCCCAGCCGCCGATGTACGACGAGCCGCACTTCGGGCTCGAGGTGCTGGACCTGGGCGGCGACATCGACGGCGACGGCTCGATCACGTACCGGGACGCGGTCGAGTACTTCTGGGAGTCCCAGCGGCTGGCGGCGCCGGAGAAGAGGGCGGGGCAGAACTGGAAGCACGTGATCGCGGTGCTCAACCAGTACCTCGCGAACACCAACGGCGAGCAGATCCCGGCCGCCTGGGGGCCGTGGAACTACGCCACGACGAGCGGTACGGCGGTCCCGGATGCCCCGGCGCCGGAAGATCCGCCACGGCTGCCCTGCAGCGGCGCCGGCGTTGCGCTCATGATCGTGTCCCAGGGGCACCTCGGCCGCTTGCTCACGGAGAGCGAGGCGGAGTGGCTCGACTTGGGGCGGCCGCCGGGGCCGCAGCCGATTAATCCCAATGACCCGCCGCCGTCCCCTACTCAGGATGACCTCGACTTCCCCGAACTCGAGGACCAGTGCCAACGGCCCGACGGGGAGATCCCCATGCCGGGCGGCCCGGGGCCGTACTACTGCGCCGGCGCCGCGGAGCCCCCGAGCTACGAGAACCCGTGCGCCTTCCCCGGCGGCGGCCTCGTCGTGCCCCCGTGCACCTCGCCGGACTGCGGCGACGTGATCATCTGCGCAGGGATCAACTGCGACCTCATCGATCTCGAGAACCTCCCGCCGTTCCCTGACTTCACGATCGGCGACCCCAAGGACCCGGACCCGATCGATATCCCGGGGGACGGCGGGGGGGAGGACGAGTTCTGGCCCGATCACCGCTGGTACCCGCCCGGCCAGGAGCCCGAGCCCGGACCAGGCACCATGCCGCCTCCCGGCGGCGGGGGCGAGTGCGAGGTGGGCGAGTGCCCGCCCGGGGACGAGCCGGCTCCCCGGCGGCGAACTGACGCACCAGACCACGGTCGATCTTCTCGGGCGGCCGAAGGAGCTGATCGCCCCAGGGGGCCTGACGACCAGGATCGTCCGTGAATACCGCCCGATCGACCGCGGCGGTGTCAACGAGAGGCCCGGGACCTACTACTTCACCAAGACGGTCCTGCCGCACAAGCTCGACGACGGCACCTTCGCCGGGCCGGCGGCCGTGAACGTCTTCAGCGCCGGCGGCCGCCTCATCGCCTCGAGCACCTTCACGCTGAACTCCACCGCGAACCACAGCCCGCCGGATGTGGATGCGCTCCTCCAGGGCCAGACGGAACTCTCCCGGACGACCCACCAGCACACGCTCTCCGGCCTGCTCACAGGCCGGCGGGTCTGGCACGCGATGGACCAGGACCCGGACGAGACGACCTTCACCTACGACGCGAAGGGACGGCTGGCCCAGACGATCCTGCCGAGCGGGACGATCGTCGAGGTGTCGATGCACGACGCCCGGGATCGCCAGCTCGAGGTGAAGATGGGGACCGCCGCGGGCCTCGTGCCCATCGCCCGGTATTACCACGACGACCCCGACGCGGACGGCGTCCCCGAGAACGGCGTGGGCAACGGCAACCTGAGCTGGACGATCCGCTGCATCGGCGAGGACGCCGAGCCCGACTCGCCGAGCGAGCCGCCGACCAACGAGCGGCGGACCTTCCGGTTCTACGACCATCGCGACCGGGTCGTGGGCATCCGCGGCCCTCGGGCCCCTCACACGGTGATCGAGTACGACAACCTCGACCGGGTCGTGGCGGTGGGCGTCTTCGACACGGCGCCGGACTTCGCCAACACCCCGATCGCTCAGCTGATGAACTCCTCCGGGCGAGGACTCCTCTCCAGGCGCCGCTACAGCCAGCGGGGCCTGAAGGTCGCCGACGGCATCGCGATCAACCCGTCGAACCCGGTCGATTACCTGGAAACGCGGACCTGGTACGACGCGATGGGCCGCGTCGTGGCCCACGCGCCGCCGAACGGCGCGACGACGAAGGTGCGGCGTGACGGCCACGGGCGGGTGGTGACCGTCTGGACCACCGATGGCGCGGGCAGCAGCAGCGGCTACGCGGGGGCGACCGGGGTGGCCGCGGACCGGGTCCTCTCCCAGACGGAGTACCGCTACGACGCCGACGGCCTGCTCGACCTGGTCACCTCGCGCCTGCGGAACCACAACGCGCCCGACTCCGGTCTGGGCCTGGGCGAACTGGACGACAACTGCTCGGTCGCGACGTACGTGGGCTACGCCTACGACGATGCGCACCGGCCCGTCCGGGTGGTCAACTTCGGCGCCAACACCACGGGGTACGCCCTCGGGGGCTCGACGCCCACGTGGTCCGCGCGGCCGTCGTCCCTGCCGGACTGGGACAGCGCAGGCTTCGCCGACACCCTGGTGACGGCGGTCAGCTACGACTCCCGCGGCCTGGTCGAGTTCGTGACCGACTCGCTCGGGCGGAAGACGCGCACCCTCTACGACGCCATGTCCCGCCAGATCGCGGTGGTGGAGAACTACGACGACGGCGATGTGGAATGGGACGCCGGCCTGGGACGCTGGACGGCGACCGGCCTCGACTCGGCGCATCCGGAGCAGGACCGGATCACGAGCATCGTCTACGAGAACGGGCTGCCCGTCATGCGGGTGGCGCACATCCCCGCTTCCGGCGGCGGCGAGACGGTCCAGATCACCCAGTACGTCTACGGCGTCACGGCCGCGAGCCCCGCGACCAACGCCTACGACTCGCTCATCAACGCCGGGCACCTCCTCCGGGAGATCCGCTACCCGCAGCGCAGCGACGGCTCCCCGGGCACGTCCGGCTACACGAAGACCTTCGGCTACAACCGCCTCGGCGAACTCCGCGGCGCCCGGGACCAGAACGGCACGGTCCACGCCTACGCCCGCGACATCCTGGGCCGGATCGTCCGGGACAGCGCCACGCCCGGAGCGGGCTCGGGGATCGACGGCACGGTCCGGGCGATCGAACTGGCCTTCGACCCGCTGGGCCGGCTCGGCCGGGTCAGCTCGCTCGACGCCTCCTCGAACGTCCTCAACGAGGTCCAGTTCGACTACACCCCCCTCTGGCAGGTCCAGGCGATCTTCCAGGATCACAACGGGCCGGTCACCCGGTCAGGCTCCTCCCCCACCGGCGACACGCGGGTCGTCTCCTACTCCTACACGACCAACGCCGCGGCCAACGTCAGCCGGCCGGCCTCGATGGTCTACCCCGACGGCAGCGAACTGGTCTTCTCCTACGGCGCCTCGGGCTCGCCGGACGACCTGATCAGCCGGCTCACCAAGATGGCCTTCGCCGGCGCCGCCGGCTATGACGTGGTGAGCTACAAGCACCTGGGCCCGGACGCCGCGGCGGTGGTGGACTACGCCGTCCCCGACGTGCAGCTCGACTTCAGCGCCGCCACCAACGGCCAGCGGGGCGTCACGGGCAGTTACCCGGGTCTGGACCGGTTCGGCCGCCCCGTGCTGCACTCGTGGGTGGACGGCTCGTACACCACGCACGCCAGCAGCAGCACGCGCCCGAACATCCCGCCGATCTTCCAGGAACGCGCCGAGTTCGACCGGGCCGGCAACCAGACGATCCGCAAGGACATGCGTCCGGGGGCAAGTTGGACGGCCCGCGACAGCCAGTTCGTCTACGACACGCTCGACCGGCTCATCGAGGAGCGCAAGGGCGCCGTGACGGGCTCGGCGATCGCGTCCTACGCCGTGGGCAGCCGCCAGTGGGACCTGGACACGCTGGGGAACTGGAGCGTGCTGCGGATCGACACCACCGGCAACGGCGTCTTCACCGACCCGGCCGACGCGGCGGAGCCCCGCCTGCACAACCAGGCCAACGAGCTCGTCGAGCTCGGGACGCTCCCGCTGACGCTGGAGTACGACGACGCCGGGAACCTGACCGAGCAGCAGATCGACGCGGACTACCGGCGCGAACTGACCCACGACGCCTGGAACCGTCTGGTCA
>ERZ777003.1768-NODE-1768-length-29582-cov-8.137163_pt1 | contig 29582 bp, 27 predicted proteins | sample MGYA00374956_ERZ777003 | MGnify/ENA primary metagenome ERZ777003 (study PRJEB29302, sample SAMN06268252) | bioreactor metagenome | isolation source: Joint BioEnergy Institute, California, USA | place: USA:Joint BioEnergy Institute, California, USA | collected... | reverse complement strand
CGGGCGCCGGCGGTGTGAAGGCCGGTGCCGACGGCGGGGCACCGGGCGTGCCGAGGGACGGCTGGCCCCAGGCCGTCCGGCCCGCGCCGGACGCTCCGCCCGGCGACGGCCCGTGGTACGGGGAGGCGGCCGGGTGGCTCGGCGGCGCGGCCGGGCCGTGGGCGGCGGGCCCGACGGGCGACGGTGTGCCGCCGGGGCCGTGGTTCGGTACGGCGGCACCGGGGTACGGCGGATGGACGGGCGGCCCCGCGGGCCCGTACGGCCCGCCGGGTGAGGCCGACGGGCCACCGGGCGGGAGGTACGAGCCACCCACTCCGCCCCCGGGGCCGGGGTTCGGGAACGGCGGGAAACCGGGCCGGTTCGGCGTGGCCGACCGTGGGCTCGCCCAGCGGTGGGGGACGACCAGGGTGGCCAGCATCGCGACCGCCAGCACCGCGGACATCCCCCCGGTCGGCGCGGTGAGCGCGAACTCGGTGCCGAGGAAGAAAAGCGGCAGCAGGTCGAGCTGCGACGAGAAGTCCAGCACCGCCCAGGCCGTCATCGCCAGATGGAACAGCCCGACGACCGCCGGGCCGATCGGGGAGATCCGGGAGACCAGGAGTACGGCGACCAGCAGGCCCGCCACGGTGAGCAGGACGGCACCGAGGGCGACCTGGCCGAAATCCTGCTCGTGGATCCCCCTGTTGAACCGCACCACCCCCACCCCGGTGAGGATCCACAGTAGTGGCGCGCTGATCAGCCCCAGGAGCAGCGAGCCGAGGTGTCGCACTCCACGCCTCCTCACGGTTGTCTCCACGCACCCTAGCCGAGGCCGGCAAACCCTGGCGTCGCCGCAGGTGCGGGGCGGGCCTCCGGCGACCCGCCCGGGCTCCTCAGTCCGCGGCGTCCCCGCCCGCCGCGTCGTCCCGCCTGCCGCGGGGCGGCCCGGACCAGGGCGAACCCGTCCTCCCGACCTCGCGGCGCGGTAGCGGCGGCAGCGGTTCCGTGTCCGGCTCGGGATAGCCCAGCGTCATCGGTCTGGTGTCGGGGTCGATCGGGCTGGCCAACGCCGACCAGTCGGTCGAGGCCGGCTCGCCGGCACCGGACGCCGCCGGGGCCGGCGCGCCACCCGCCGGCCGCGGCCAGCGGCGCCACCGCTTCCCGCTGAAGACCGCCATCAGCAGCAGGGCACCGATCAGGAACGTCGTGCCGTTGTCCAGGATCGGCACCAACCGCAGCGGGTCACCGAACACCTTCCAGTCCGTCGGCACCGCGTTCCGCACGGCGAACGGGTCGACGAAGAGCCCGACGTACGGGGCGACGAGCAGCAGCCCGGCGACGAACGGACCGAGCGGGGAGACCCGCAGCGTCCCCAGCAGACCGAGCACGATGCCCGCCACCCCCAGGTAGACGGCGGCCTGGATCAGGTTGGCCGTGTGGTAGGTGCCGAGATCCACCCAGCGGGCGACGGTGCGGGCCGACCCGTCCTGACCCAGGGCGACCAGGACACAGGTCAGCGGTGCCGCCACCAGCCCGGCGAGGAAGCTCCAGAGATGTCGCATCCGCGCACGGTACCGCCTCGCCCGGCGCGGGTCAGCCCGCGGAGTACGGCTCCGCCACGGATCTCGCCGGCGGTTACCGACATGGATCGCTCGGTGATCGAGGCGGGGACGCGTCGGCTCCCGGCCGCCCGGGCGGGGACGGGTGCGGTGCGGTAACCGACGTCACGCGGCGAGGCGGCGCCGGCGGGTCGGGCCGTACCGTTGCCGCCATGACCACATCCCCCGACCCGACGCCGGTCGGCAGGCCGACCTCGTACTCACGGGTGACGTTGAGCCGGATCATGACGGCGGCCGATGTCAACCTGTACGGCACCGTGCACGGCGGCGTCCTGATGAAGCTCGTCGACGACGTGGCCGCCGCGGCGGCGGCCCGGCACTGCGGCGGCACGGCGGTGACGGCCGCGATCGACGAGATCGTCTTCGTCGAGCCGGTGCGGGTGGGCGACCTGGTGCACGCGCACGCCCAGGTGAACTGGGCCGGCCACACCTCGATGGAGGTCGGGGTCCGGGTGGTCGCCGAGCGTTGGGACCGCGCCGACGAAACCCCGATCGAGGTGGTCACCGCGTACCTGGTCTTCGTCGGGGTGGACGCGACCGGCAGGCCGCGCCCGGTCCGGCCGGTGCTGCCCGAGACGGCGGAGGACGAGCGGCGGTTCCGGGAGGCGGAGATCCGCCGGAGGCACCGGTTGGCCCGGCGCAGGGCGATCCAGGCCCACCGTGGTGTCGGGCGGGCCCCGGCTCCGGCTGACCGGGGCGGGCACGCCGAGGGCGGGTAGGGCAGGATGGCGGTACCCAGCACAGCGGCGTGCTGGCCGAGGGGAGGAGTGCGGCATGGTTGGTGAGGTGCTCTGGTCGCCGCCGGCCGACGTGCGCGACCGGTCCCGGATCGGTGCCTACCTGCGGTGGCTGCGGGACCACCGCGGGCTCGACGTCGCCGACTACGACGCGCTGTGGCGGTGGTCGGTGACCGACCTCGACGCCTTCTGGCGGTCGATCTGGGACTTCTTCGAGGTCCGGGCGTACTCCGAACCGACCGCCGTGCTGGCCGACGCCCGCATGCCGCGCACCCGCTGGTTTCCCGGGGCGACCCTGAACTACGCCGAGCACGTGCTGCGGATGCCCGGGGTCGGGGACGACGAGCCGGTGGTGATCGCGCACAGCCAGACCCGCGCGCCGGTCACCCTGACCGCGGCCGAGCTGCGGGAGCAGGTCCGTCGGGTCCGCGCCGGTCTGGCCCGGCTCGGCGTCCGCACCGGGGACCGGGTCGCGGCGTACGCGCCGAACATCCCGGAGACCCTCGTGCTGATGCTCGCCGCCGCGAGCCTCGGCGCCGTCTTCTCCTCCTGCGCGCCCGAGTTCGGCACCCGCAGCGTCCTCGACCGTTGGCGGCAGATCGAACCGTCGGTGCTGGTCGCCGTCGACGGCTACCGGTACGGGGACCGGGCGATCGACCGCCGGGCCGAGGTGGCCGAGCTGCGGGCGTCGCTGCCGTCGGTCAGGCACACCGTGGTGCTGCCCTACCTGGATCCGGACGCCGGGCTGCCGGCCGGGGCGCTGGGGTGGGCGGAGCTGGCGGCCGAGACCACCGAGCCGTTGGCCTTCACGCCGGTGCCCTTCGACCATCCGCTCTACGTGCTGTACTCCTCCGGCACGACGGGCCTGCCGAAGCCGATCGTGCACGGGCACGGTGGGATCCTGCTCGAACACCTCAAGATGCTCGCCCTGCACCACGACCTCGGCCCCGGTGACCGGTTCTTCTGGTTCACCACCACCGGCTGGATGATGTGGAACTACCTGGTGTCCGGCCCGGCCGTCGGTGCGGCGATCGTGCTCTTCGACGGTAACCCGGCGGTCCGGGCCGAGCCCGGCCAGCCGGCCGAGCCCGACCTCGGCACCCTGTGGCGGCTGGCGGCCGAGACCGGCGTCACCTACTTCGGCACCTCGGCGCCGTTCCTGCTGGCCTGCCGCAAGGCCGGGTTGCGTCCGGCGGAGCTGGCCGACCTGCGCGCGGTGCGCGGGGTCGGCTCCACCGGTGCGCCGCTGCCCGCCGAGGGCTTCCGCTGGGTGTACGACGCGGTCGGGCGGGATCTGCAACTCCACTCGCTCTCCGGCGGCACCGACGTCTGCACCGGTTTCGTCGGCGGGGTGCCGCTGCTGCCGGTGGTGGCCGGGGAGATCGCCTGCCGCTGCCTCGGCGCCCGGGTGGAGGCCTGGTCAGCGGACGGTACCCCGGTCATCGACCAGCTCGGCGAGCTGGTGATCACCGCGCCGATGCCGAGCATGCCGGTCGGGTTCTGGAACGACCCGGACGGGCGCCGCTACCAGAAGGCGTACTTCGACGTGTACCCCGGGGTGTGGCGGCACGGCGACTGGATCACGATCTCCGGGCGGGGGACCTGCGTGATCACCGGCCGGTCGGACGCCACCCTGAACCGGGGTGGGGTACGGCTCGGCACGGCCGAGTTCTACTCGGTGGTGGAGGGTCTGCCGGAGGTGCTCGACTCGCTCGTCGTCCACCTGGAGGACGCCGAGGGCGGCCCCGGCGAACTGCTGCTCTTCGTCGTCCTCGCCGACGGGCTGGAGCTGGACGAGGCGCTGCGGTCGACGATCGTCCGCGCGCTGCGGACCGCGCTGTCGCCCCGGCACGTGCCGGACGAGATCCACCAGGTCGGCGCGGTACCCCGGACCCTGTCCGGGAAGAAGCTGGAGGTGCCGGTGAAGCGGATCCTCACCGGGGCGCCGGTGGAGTCGGCCGCCGCGGCCGGGGCACTGGCGAACCCTGAGTCGCTGGCCGCGTTCGTACGCCTCGCCGGCGAGCGGCGCCGGCCCGAACCGGCCTCCCCGTCCGGCCGGTCCGAGCCGGTGGCGTGACCGGGCCGCCCCGGTCGGCCGTCTGACCACCCGTCCGCCGCCCGGTCAGGCGAGCTCGACGGTCACCTTCTCGGCCGCCACCCGGTCCGGGCGGCGCGCCGGGTCGAGGTGGCCGCAGAGCACCACGCTGGCCCGGGCGGCCAGCGGGGCGAGCAGCCAGTCGACCGGGTCGGGGTGCCGGGCCGCGTCGACGAGCACCCGGTCGCCCGCGCCGATCCCGAGCTGCGTCGCGCGCCGGGCCGCCCGGCCGACCAGCTCCGCGTCCTGCGGCCCGCCCGCCGGGTGCGGCGTGAAGTGGTCGCCGTGTCCGCGGACCTCGACCACGTAGTCGGCGTACCCGGCCGGGAGGTCACGCAGCGGCGCGGCGAGCGGGGCGAGCGCGAGGGCGTACCGCTCACCGGCCGGCCAGGCCGCGGCCTCGTCGAGCCGGTCGGCGGAGGCGAAGAGCACGTCGACCGGCTCGGCCGTCGCGGTGCGCACCTCGGCCCCGGCCGACCAGCAGCCGAGCAGCACGGCGGCGGTCTGCCAGTGCGGCGGGAGCAGGACACCGACCGGGTCGCCCGGCGCCAGACCCGCCGTGTCGACCAGCAGGTTCGCGGTCTTGGCGACCCAGTTGGCCAGGGTCGCCCCGGAGAGTTCGGCACGGTCGCCGGTCGCGTCGTCGTAGAAGGTCAGCAGCGGCCGGGCCGGGTCGACGCCGACCGCGGCGGCGAAGAGCTGGGCGAGGGTCTCGGCCATGGCTCGCGACGATACCGGCCGGGCCGACCTTCGGTCACCTCGGATCGACGCTCGGTCATCGATGATCACGGTCGCCGGAAAGACGTTTTCCCGGACGGGTCGCCGTCGTCGCGCCGCGCTTGGCGCGGCGTAGGCTGGAGGCAAGTGTTCTTCCCCACAACCGTTCAGCCGAGGAGTCGCCCAGTGACCGCCGGTCGTCCGCCCCGCGTGCTCATTGACGCCACCAGCGTCCCCGCCGACCGGGGTGGCGTTGGTAGATACGTTGACGGCCTGCTCGGCGCCCTGGGAAAGGCGATCGGGTCAAGTCTGGAGTTGGTCGTGGTCGCGCTGCGCACGGACGTGGAGCGCTACTCCCGAATGCTGCCGGGGGCCGAGGTGATCGCGGCGCCGGTGGCCGTGGCGCACCGGCCGGCCCGGCTCGCCTGGGAGCAGACCGGGTTGCCGCTGCTCGCTCAGCAGGTCGGCGCGGACGTGCTCCACTCGCCGTTCTACACCTGCCCACTGCGGGCGGGGTGCCCGGTGACGGTGACGGTGCACGACGCGACGTTCTTCACCGAGCCCGAGCACTACGACAAGTCCCGCCGGACGTTCTTCCGCAGCGCGATCAAGACCTCGCTCCGTCGCGCCGACCGGGTGATCGTGCCGAGCAAGGCGACCCGGGACGAGCTGATCCGGCTGCTCGACGCCGACCCGACCCGCATCGACGTGGCATACCACGGGGTCGACCCGGCGGCGTTCTACGCCCCCAGCGACGAGGAGAAGGCCCGGGTCCGGGCCCGGCTCGGCCTGGGCGGGCACAGCTACGTGGCGTTTCTCGGCGCCAAGGAGCCGCGCAAGAACGTGCCGAACCTGATCCGGGGCTGGGTGCTCGCGGTGAAGGACCGCACCGACCCGCCAGCCCTGGTGATCGCCGGTGGCCAGGGGCACGACGACGAGATCGACCGCGCGGTCGCCGAGGTCCCGGGACACCTGCGGCTGCTCCGGCCCGGCTACCTACGCTACGCCGACCTGCCCGGCTTCCTCGGCGGCGCGCTGGTCGCCGCCTACCCGTCGTACGGCGAGGGTTTCGGGTTGCCGATCCTGGAGGCGATGGCCTGCGCCGCCCCGGTCCTCACCACGCCCCGGCTGTCGCTGCCCGAGGTCGGCGGCGACGCGGTCGCGTACACCAGCGAGGACCCGGAGCAGATCGCGGCGGACCTCGGTGCCCTGCTGGACGACGAGTCGCGCCGGCTCGCGTTGGCGAAGGCGGGCTTCGACCGGGCCAAGGAGTTCACCTGGGAGTCCAGCGCCGAGGTGCACCTGGCGGCCTGGAGCCGGGCGCGAGCCTGACGGGTCGTTGTGGCCGGTTCGACTGCCGTGACCGACACGACTGCCTACTCTTGGTAGGCGATCTGTAGCAAGTAGTGACGACATGGGAAGCGTCCGGGCGCCCGCGTCCGGCATGATGTGCTGATGCTCTTCGCCGTAATCCCGGCCGGCGGCAGTGGCACGCGTCTGTGGCCGCTGTCCCGGGCCGGTCATCCCAAGTTCCTGCACCCGCTCACCGGCACCGAGGCCTCGCTGCTCCAGGCCACCGTGGCGCGGCTCGCCCCGCTGACCACACCGGATCGGACCATGGTGGTGACCGGCGTCGCGCACGCTGCCGCCGTCGCCCGGCAGTTGACCGGCCTGCCCGAGGAGAACATCCTCGTCGAGCCCTCCCCCCGGGACTCCTGTGCGGCCATCGCGCTGGCCGCCGCCGTGATCGCCACCCGCGAACCGCGGGCCGTGATGGGCTCGTTCGCCGCCGACCACCTGATCCGGGACGCGCAGACCTGGGCCGCGACCGTCCGGGAGGCGGTCGTCGGCGCCGAGCAGGGCCTGCTGATGACGGTGGGGATCACCCCGACGCGACCCGAGACCGGGTACGGCTACCTGCGTTGCGGCGAGCCGATCGGCCCGGGTCCGCTGCGCCGGGTCGAGGAGTTCACGGAGAAGCCGGCGGCCGAGGTCGCGCGGGAGTACCTCCGCTCCGGCCGGTACCTCTGGAACGCCAGCATGTTCATCTGGCGGGTCGACGTCTTTCTGGCGGAGCTGGCCCGGCAGCAACCCGCCCTGCACGCCGGGGTGACCGCGATCGCCCGCGCCTGGGACACCCCGCAACGGGAGGAGGTGCTCGGCACGGTCTGGCCGACCCTGCCCAGGATCTCCGTCGACTACGCGGTGATGGAGGGGGCGGCCGCCGCCGGCCGGGTCGCCACCGTACCCGGCGACTTCGGCTGGAACGACGTCGGCGACTTCGACACCCTCGGTGACGTCCTCGCCGCCGGGGGAGCGGACAACGTCGTGCTCGACGGCGGTCCGGAGGAGGCGAAGCCCGGGGTGCTGCTGCGGGACAGCACGGGGCTGGTCGTCGTTCCCCACTCCGGCCGGCTGGTGGCCTCGCTCGGGGTGCGGGACCTGGTCGTCGTGGACACCCCGGACGTGCTCCTGGTCTGCTCCCGCGACCGGGCGCAGGACGTCAAGAAGCTCGTCGACGAACTCAAAGAGCGAGGCGACGAGCGCTACGTCTGAACGCGGCCAGCGCCGGCGCCACCAACTGCTCGGTGGCGTCGAGCAGCTCCCCGGGCAGGGCGTCGGGCGGGAACCAGCCGAGCCGCAGGGACTCCGGGCTGACCCGCTCGACCGCCCCCGCCGGAGCGACGGCGGCGAATCGCACGTCGTGGTGCAGCGATCCGCCGTGACAGGAGACCGGGTGGATGTCCAGGTCGATCGGGACCGGGTCGAACCACAACCCGTCGATCCCGGACTCCTCGGTCGCCTCGCGCCGCGCCGCCCCGAGCAGGGTCCGGTCCGCCGGCTCGCAGTGCCCGCCGAGCTGCGCCCAGCGGCGGTACCTGCCGTGCAGACAGAGCAGCACCCGGCTTCCGGTCGCGTCCACCACGAGCGTGCTCGCGGTGACGTGACCGGGCCGGTGCTCCCGGGTCATCGCGACCGGGCCGTCGGCGAGCAGTCGCAGCGTCCGGTCCCGCGCGTCGGCCGCCCGGGGCGTCGGGGGTTGCCAGGCGGTGAGCACCGCCACCGTGTCGGAGTGGAGGGCGTCCAGCACGGCGACCAGCCTAGGGGAGCGCCGTGCACCACGACCGGCACACTCCGCGCCCGCGCGCGTCGGAACGACGAGGGTGCCACCGTCTGCTGTGGAGGGACGGGGGAGTTTCTGGTACGACACCGCGGACGCGCCGCAGCCGCACCACGCCGTGGACCGGCACGGAGCCCGGCGGTGCCGACAGGGGGGGCGTGACGACCCCGGTGAGCCGAGCGAACGACAGCCCGGACGACGATCTTCGCGGACGATGGCCGCGAACCCTCGTGCTCGCCGTCCGGGCTGTCGCCGTCCTCCCCTGCCCCCCGGTGCGCCGTCCGGGTCAGAGCCGGCGCGCAGGGGCCGGCCATCCGCCATCGGCACACCGAGCATGCCGGGTCCTCGCACGGCCTGTCGAGGTTTTTCAGCTCTGGTCGAAAGGCAGTGGTGGATGGGCCCGGGTAGAGTCGACTGGTCGCCGGGGACCGGACCCGGCGACTCGGGAGTGCGCTGCCATGCTGCGGATCGTCTTCTCCAGCGAGGACATCGCCCGGACCCGGGTGGCCCCCGCCGCCGACCAGATCTGGGAGCTGGTGCTGAGCCTGCACCTGCTACAGGGGAGAAGCCGGGATCCGGTGCTGGCGGGCTGGCGACGCGACGTGGCCGGCGGACTGCGCCGCGACAGCCGCCCACACGAGCTGCGGCTGCTCTTCGCGCTGAACCCACCCCGCGGCTACTTTCCCGACTTCCTCACGCCGTACGAGAGCCAGTACGGCTTCGCCGCCGGGCTGGACGCCGTCCGCTCCACCCCGATCACGTCGTTGCGACGTGACCTCGCCGTCCTCGCGGCGGAGCAGCCGCTGCCGCTGCCCGACTCCGCCGCCGCGTTGGCCCGGGGCGACGTGGAGGTGCTGCGCCAGCTCACCGATTCGATGCGCCTGTACCAGGAGACGGCGATCGCGCCGTACTGGGAGCGGATCCAGGCGGCGGTGGAGGCGGACCGGAACCGGCGTGCCCGGGCCGTGCTCGACGGCGGTGTGGAGGGGCTGCTGGCCAGCCTCCAGCCGGCGGCCCGGTGGAACTCCGGGGTGCTGGAGGTGCCGAACTACCCGGTCGAGCGCGAGTTCCACCTGGGCGGGCGCGGGCTGCTGCTCGTGCCGTCGTTCTTCTGCGCCCGGATACCGGTCACCCTGGTCGATCCCGAGCTGCCGCCGGTGCTGGTCTACCCGGTCGACCGGTTGGGCGGCCTCACCCCGGAGCCCGGTGGTTCCGTCAACGGGCGGGCGACCCGGGAGAGCGGTCGGGCGGCGCTGGCCGCACTGCTCGGTCGGACCAGGGCCGGCGTGCTGGAGGCGGTCGCCGACGGCTGCTCCACCGGCGAGCTGGCCCGGCGGCTGCGGATCTCCGCGGCGGCGGCCAGCCAGCACACCACCGTACTGCGCAACGCCGGGCTGGTGGTCAGCCGTCGGGACCGCAACACCGTGCTGCACACCCTGACCCCGCTCGGCCGGGCGATGTTGGAGACCTGACCGGCCGGCGCCGCGGAGCCGGCCGTGGCGCGCGGGGCGGGGTCAGGCCGGCGTGGCCGCCGGCTCGGCGGCGGTGACGACCAACAGGACCGCCCCGGCGGCACCGTCCGGCGCCGCGAGGACGGTGGACCCGAGCCCTTCGGCGGCGAGCGCGGCGCGCAGCCGGTGCAGGTCCGCGCCGAACCTGACCAGCGCCGCCGGTGCCGGCCCGGCGTCGTCCGGTGGCCGGCAGTCGAGCAGGGCCGCCCCGGCGGGCAGGTCGGCGCCGAGCCCGGCGCGTACCCGTTCGTCGGTGACCGGGGTGAAACGGGTGCCGGGCGCGACCACCCCGGCCACCGTCTCGGTCGCCCGGACCAGCGCCGCGGGGTCGACCCCCGCCGGAGAGGGCGCGGCATCGGCCGGGGCCTGCGACGCCGTGGCGGTCCGCACCAGGTCCGGCCGGGGGACCGGCGGGGCGGACTCGCCGAGCGTGGCGGCGGCCCGCAGCCCCTCCGCCCGCGCCTCGGCGGTACCCAGCGAGAAGAGATCGTGCGCGGCGTCCCGGACCAGGACCGGTACCACGCCGTCGCCGTCGGCGGGGTCCGGTGCGGTGAGGTAGCCCCGGATGACCGCGACCGGCACCTGGTCACACTTGCCCTTCACCAGTTCGGCGGCGCCGGCCAGCTCGTCCACCACCGCCATCTGGGTGAGGGTCAGCCGGTTGCCGTACGGGTCGACCTCGCCGCGGTGGTCCCGCAGCGCCGGCATGCCGGCGACCCCGAGCGCCACGTCGGTGAGGCCGTTGCGCCAGGGCCGGCCCATGGTGTCCGAGATGATCACCGCCACGTCGGCGCCGTGCCGCTCCCGTATCGCGGCCCGCAGCGCCCGAGCCGAGGCGTCCGGGTCCTTGGGCAGCAGCACCAGCCGGGACCGGTCCACGTTGGAGGCGTCGATCCCGGCCGAGGCCATCACGAAGCCGTGGTGGGTCTGGACGATCCGGGTCGCGCCACGTCGAGCCACCGGGCGGGCCGTCTCCGCGGCCAGGATCTCGGCCCGCGCCGCCTCCCGCTCCGGCCCGTCGACCGGTACCTCGACCAGCCGACCCTCCGCCTTCGACACGATCTTGCTGGTCACCACCAGCACGTCGCCGTCGCGCAGCCACGGTGCGGCGGTGGCGATCAGCTCCGCGAGGTCGTCGCCCTCGGCGACGTCCCCGATGCCGAGGACCGGCAGCACCTCGAGTTTCACCGTCAGCCCTCCCGACTCTGTCCGGTTCCCCGGCTCTCCTGCGCCAGCGTGACCGCGCTGTGGACCATGGCCACGGTCGTGGCCTCGTCGGTCATCCGCAGCGGGACGGCGCGGACGGTCAGGCCGGGCACCTCGGTTCCGGCGTCGGTGGTGTCGACCAGCCAACCGTCCAGCAGCCCGTCCGCGGAACGAGCACCGTACAGCCCGCCGACCCCGGCCGCGGTGCACGGCACGCCGAGGACGGCCAGGCACCGGTCCGCCATCCCGCGGACCGGGGCACCCCCGATGATCGGCGACACCCCGACCACCGGAGCCCGGTTGCCGACCAGCGCCTCCCGCAGCCCCGGCACGGCGAGGATCGGCGCGATGCTCACCACCGGGTTGCTCGGGGCGAGCAGGACGACGTCCGCGGCGGCGAGCGCGTCCAGCACCCCGGGGGCCGGCTTGGCGGTCTCGGCGCCGACGAAGACGAACCGGTGGGTGGGCAGCTCGCCCCGGTGGCGTACCCACCACTCCTGGAAGTGGATCGCCCGGCGGGCGCCCCCCTGCGGCGCGTCGGGTGCCTCCGGGTCACTGACCACGACGTGGGTCTCCAGGCGGTCGTCGGTGGCGGGAAGGAGCCGGACCCCCGGCCGCCAGCGGGCGCAGAGCGCCTCCGTCACCGCCGAGAGGGGGTAACCGGCGTTGAGCATGGTGGTGCGGACCAGGTGGGTCGCCACGTCGCGGTCGCCGAGGCCGAACCAGGTCGGCTCCACGCCGTACGCGGCGAGCTCCTCCCGGACGGTCCAGGTCTCGTTGGCCCGCCCCCAGCCACGCTCCGGGTCTGCGCCCCCACCCAGCGTGTACATGACGCTGTCCAGGTCCGGACAGATTCTCAGGCCGTGCATGATCACGTCGTCGCCGACGTTGACCACCGCCGTCACCTCGGCGCCGGTTCGGCGGGCGTACGCGCGGACACCGGTGAGGAAGCGGGCACCGCCGATCCCCCCGGTCAACACCACGATGCGCATGCAGACATCCTCGCCTATCCGGTCGTCGCGGGCGGCGGGCGGGTTGGCCGACTAGGCTCAGGCGTCGCCACCGTCCGTACCGTTCGAGGGAGAGGTTGTGACCAGCCAGCCCGGGCCCGCCCCGACCGGGGCGCCACAGGCCAGTCTGATCATCAAGGGGATCCGTGAACTGATCGCGCTGGTGTTGCTCGGCGCGAACGCCCTCTTCCTGTTCAGTGCGATCATCAATCTCTTCGTCGGGTGGCCGGGCTCACAGTTCGACGACCGGGCCCAGGGTGTCTTCTACGCCTTCGCCGGCCTGGAGCCGGCCGCCTACCCGCTGCTGGCCGTACTGCTCGTCACACTGCTGCCGCCGGTGGCGCCTCGGGCGCTCCTGGTCACCCAGGTCGCGCTCGGTGAGTACGCGGTCTCCGTGTTCTTCGGAGGGGCCACGCTGCTCGTCGCGTTCTTCGGTCGGCTGGCCGAGGCGCGGTTCCGGGAGGCGTTCACCTCCGTGCTGGAGCAGGCCGGCTGCCTGGCGGTGCTGGGGGTCGCCGTGCTCCTGGTCTACCAGGTGTGGCGGGTCCACTTCGCCCCGCCGAAGCCCGGGCCGCAGCCAGGCGTCTACGGCCAGCCGCAGCCGTACGGCCCGCAGCCGTACGGCCCGCCCGGTGGGCCGTACCCGGGCCACCCGCACGTACCCGGTCAGCCACAGCCCGGCTACCCGCCCACCGGCTACCCGCAGGGCCCGGGTGAGGCGGCCGGCTACGGCCAACCGACCGGTTACGGCAGCCCCGGCTACGCCGCCGCGCTCTTCACCCCGCCGAGCCCGGCGCCGACGCCGGGAGCACCGGGCGGTGCCGTCGCGCCGGAGGCGGCGGACGAGGAAGCCGGGCACACCCGGGTGATTCCACAGCGTGGCAGCGGGGCGGGCCCGGCCGAGCCGACCCAGCGGATCGACCCGGCGAGCCAGCAGCCGTCGGCGGGCTCGCCGCCACCGCCGTCCGGTGTGGAGGATGGCCGGGCGTGAGCCGCGGCCCCGGCGGGGCGGGGGCGCCGCCGGCGTGGCTCACCGGTTGTGACCGTTGCCACAGCCGTTCCCACCTGCGGCGTCGGTTCGTCGGGCGGAGGAGCGCCGACGGTTCGGCCTAGGCTTCACGAGTGACAGTTGGGAGTGACGTAGCGCCGACCACCGCCAGCCTGCGCCGGGCACTGCGCCGGGCTGCGGAGGGACGTACCCTCGACCAGGACGAGGCGACCACGCTGCTCGCCGCGCGCGGCGAGTTCCTCGACGAACTGATGGCGATCGCCGGCCGGCTGCGGGACGCCGGGTTGCACGACGCCGGAAGACCTGGGGTCGTCACCTTCTCCAAGAAGGTCTTCATTCCGCTCACCCGGCTGTGCCGGGACCGCTGTCACTACTGCACCTTCGCCACGGTGCCGCACCGGCTTCCCGCCGCCTTCCTGGAACGGGACGAGGTGCTGGCGATCGCCGCCGCCGGCGCGGCACAGGGATGCAAGGAGGCGCTGTTCACGCTCGGTGACCGGCCCGAGGCACGGTGGCCCCAGGCGCGGCGGTGGCTGACCGAGCGGGGCTACGACTCCACCCTCGACTACCTGCGGGCCTGCGCGATCGCCGTCCTGGAGGAGACCGGTCTGCTGCCGCACCTCAACCCGGGGGTGCTCTCCTGGGCGGAGTTGCAGCGGCTCAAGCCGGTCGCCCCGAGCATGGGGATGATGCTGGAGACCACCGCCACCCGGCTCTGGTCGGAGCCGGGCGGCCCGCACTACGGGTCGCCGGACAAGGAGCCAGCGGTCCGGCTACGGGTCCTCACCGACGCCGGCCGGGTCGGCATCCCCTTCACCACCGGCATCCTGATCGGGATCGGCGAGACCCGCGCCGAGCGGGTCGACTCGCTTTTCGCGATCCGGCGCATCGCCCGGGAGTACGGCCACATCCAGGAAGTCATCGTGCAGAACTTCCGGGCCAAGCCGGACACCGCGATGCGCGGCATGCCCGACGCCGAACTGCACGACCTCGCCGCCACCGTGGCGGTGGCCCGGATCCTGCTCGGGCCGGCGGCGCGGATCCAGGCGCCGCCGAACCTGATCGAGGGCGAGTACGACCTGCTGCTCCGGGCCGGGATCGACGACTGGGGCGGGGTGTCACCGGTGACCCCGGACCACGTCAACCCGGAGCGCCCGTGGCCGCACCTGGACGAACTGGCGGCCCGGACCGCCGCCGCCGGGTTCACGCTGAGTGAACGTCTCACCATCTATCCGGAGTACGTGCGCCGGGGCGAGCCCTGGCTCGACCCTCGGTTGGCGGCACACGTGGCCGCCCTGGCCGACCCGGCGACCGGGCTGGCCCGGGCCGAGGCCCGCCCGGTGGGGCGGCCGTGGCAGGAGCCGGACGACGCCTTCGTGCCGGGTGGTCGGACCGACCTGCACGCCACCATCGACACCACCGGGCGGACCGGGGACCGGCGCGGTGACTTCGACCACGTCTACGGCGACTGGGCCGAGGTGGCGGCGCGGGTGCCGGTGACGGTGCGCGGGGCCCAGCCCGCGGCTGCCGCCGCGGTGGCCCCCCAGCGGCTCGACAGCGACCTGCGCGCCGGGCTGCGGCTGGCGTCCGAGAACCCCGCGGCGCTGCTGGAACCCCGGCACGAGGCGGCCGCGCTGGCGCTCTTCGGGGCGGACGGGGCGGTCTTGGACGAGGTGTGCCGGATCGCCGACGACGTCCGTCGGGCAGCCGTCGGCGACGACGTGACGTACGTCGTCAACCGCAACATCAACTTCTCCAACGTCTGCTACGTCGGATGTCGGTTCTGCGCCTTCGCCCAGCGGGAGCGGGACGCCGACGCCTACCGGCTGTCGGTGGAGCAGGTCGCCGAACGGGCGGCGGAGGCGTGGGCGGTCGGCGCGACCGAGGTGTGTATGCAGGGCGGCATCGACCCGAAGATGCCGGTGACCGCGTACGCCGACCTGGTGCGGGCGGTGAAGGCCCGGGTACCGGGCATGCACGTGCACGCGTACTCCCCGATGGAGATCGTCACCGGGGCGGCCAAGGCCGGCGTGTCGGTCCGGGACTGGCTGCTCGAACTGCGCGACGCCGGCCTGGACACCATTCCCGGGACGGCGGCCGAGATTCTCGACGACGAGGTTCGCTGGGTCCTGACCAAGGGCAAACTGCCCACCGCCACCTGGGTCGAGGTGATCACCACCGCCCACGAGCTGGGGATCCGGTCCAGCTCCACGATGATGTACGGCCACGTCGACCATCCGCGACAGTGGCTGGCGCACTTCCGGGTCCTGGCCGGGATCCAGGACCGGACCGGCGGCTTCACCGAGTTCGTGGCGTTGCCGTTCGTGCACACGAACGCGCCGATCTACCTGGCCGGTATCGCCCGACCCGGTCCCACCTGGCGGGAGAACCGCATCGTGCACGCGATGGCCCGGTTGCTGCTGCACGGCAGGATCGCCAACATCCAGTGCTCCTGGGTCAAGCTCGGCGACGAGGGCGCGGCGCAGCTGCTCCGCGGCGGCTGCAACGACCTGGGCGGGACGCTCATGGAGGAGACGATCTCCCGGATGGCGGGTTCGGATCACGGCTCGGCGCGGACGGTGGAGCAGCTCGAGCGGATCGCGGCGGCGGCCGGTCGGCCGGCCCGCCGCCGTACCACGCTGTACGGACGTGTCGGCTGACCCGTGAGGTCGGGGACCCCGCGGACCGGGGCACCCGGGTTCGGCCGGGCGTCACGGGTCGCCACGCCGGATTTCCGAACCAACTCGCCGGGCGTGCGTTACCCGTACCGGGTCTGAATCGATAGGCCCGGGTGCGAGGCCGAGATGACTCGACACTCGTCCGGGCACGCGGTAGGGGTGACCTCACATAGCAGGTTCAGCTTGACGACGCACGTATGACACGCGTGTAATTTCAGTGGGGTTGTTCGTACGGAGCGCATCAAATCGCTACCGGGCGGACAAACACGCCTTCCGCGTGGGGGGTTGCGCCGGCGTCCACACGCCGGTGCGCGAGAAGGAGGCAACTGGATGGACGGCCGACTCGAGGTGGCCGACCTACTCGGCGACGCGCCGGAGTGGCAGGAGCGTGCGTTGTGCTCGCAGACCGACCCGGAGGCGTTCTTTCCCGAGAAGGGGGGTTCCACCCGCGAGGCGAAGCGAATCTGCTCCCGCTGTGAGGTCAAGACCGAGTGCCTGGAGTACGCGCTCGGGCATGACGAACGGTTCGGCATCTGGGGCGGGTTGTCCGAGCGCGAACGACGCAAGCTGAAGCGTCGGGTCGCCTGAGCTGGCGACGACCCGGGTGGTGGGGGCCGCCCGGGTCAGGCCAGTTCGTCGGGATCGATGCCGAGGAGATTCGCCACCTGCTCGATGATCACGTCGTGCACCAGGTCGGCGAGATCATCGCGGTCGATGGCCCGGAACTCGAGCGGCCGGCGATAGAGCACGATCCTCGGCGGCACCTCGTGTCGGCCGGGGCGACCGGGCAGGAGTCGGGCCAGCGGGACCTCCCCGTCCTCGAGGACGTCGGAGTCGTACACGTTCAGCTCCGGCGGGACGTCCTCGACCGCGAACTCGACGCCGGCCAGCTCCTTGGCGAACCGGCGTTCGAGGGTCTCCACCGTGTCCAGCACAAGATCGTCGAATATCTCGGACTTGGTCCTCGCGAGCGGCACGGTGGCCGGGACCAGGCGCCCGCGCAGACCCCGGCCGTGCCGGTCACGGCGAGTCCGACGCCCGTTGCCCGGGCGGCGGTTCTCCGGACTGGTCATCTCCACCCCCGCTTCACTCGGTGAGGGCGTGCCGCCCCGACGACAGGGTAGCCCCGGGCAGGTCGGGGTCGATCGGTGGATTCGGCCGTGTCGGAGCGGGTCGCCCGGGGTCGGGCCGGGCCCCGCCGACCGCCGCGACCGGCCGACGTGTCGCGCGGCCCGCCGGCCGCCGTCGCGTCGCGGTTCCGAACTGTGATCACACTTATCGGCGTGTCGCAGGCCCAAGCGGGGCCATGAAGCCGGTAATGGCGATACCGTGCCGCCGTGAGGTCACCACGGCGTTGCTCCCGCAACGGCTGCCCCCGACCGGCCGTCGCCACGCTGACCTATGTCTACAACGAGTCGACGGCCGTGGTCGGCCCCCTCGCCGCCTTCGCTGAGCCGCACACGTACGATCTCTGCGAGCCGCATGCCCGGAATCTGACAGCTCCGCGGGGCTGGGAGGTGGTCCGGCACGAGGGCGAGTTCGAGCCCCCGCCCCCGACCACCGACGATCTCGTGGCACTCGCCGAGGCGGTTCGCGAGGCGGCCCGCCCGGCGCCGCCCCGTCCGCCCGAAGAGGCGCAGACCGATCCGCACACCGCTCAACAGACCGGTCGGCGTGGCCACCTGCGGGTCATTCCCCCCAGCTACTGACGCCACGCGGCGGCGACGTGCCTGCCGCTCGGGCCCGCCCGCCGCTCGCGTCTCCGCGCCCGCCGTTCGGCCTCCGCCCGGCGAAGCGACACCTCCTGCCCGCGTCACCGGCAGGTTGGGCGGGGCAGCCCGGAGCCCTGCCCGGACAACCGGTGCCGCGGTGGCCGCCGTCACGGCGATACCCGTTCGTGGTTTCCGCTGCGCGCATGCCAGGATCAGCACTCGACCGAACCTGACGCGACGCCTCCGGCCAGCGGGCCGACTCGCGTTTCCACCCCGTCGGCGCGACCTGCGAGGAGCCGCCTCATGCGCACCCGTCCCCACCCCCTGACGCCTCTTCCTCGTCGTACCCTGCTGCGCGGCCTGACCGGCTCGGCGGCACTGTTGGCCACCGGCGCCCTGCTCGGCGCCTGCGGCACCAGGGGAGCCCGGCAGACCGCGGCGAGCTGCGTCAGCGAGGATCTCTCCGCCACGGAGAAGACCCTCGCCTTCTCCAACTGGCCCCAGTACCTCGACGTGGCCGAGGACAACGAGTCGAGGCGGCCGACCCTGGAGGCGTTCCAGGCCCGCACCGGCATCCAGGTGACGTACACCGAGGACATCAACGACAACAACGAGTTCTTCGGCAAGATCCAGCCCCAGCTCGCCGCCTGCGAGCCGATCGGCCGGGACATCATCGTGCTCAGCGACTGGATGGCGGCCCGGATGATCAATCTGGGCTGGGTGCAGCGCCTCGACCCGGCCCGGATGCCGAACGTCGGGCGGAACCTGCTGCCGTCGCTGCGCACCCGCGCGTACGACCGGGAGAACGTCCTGGCCATTCCGTGGCAGTGTGGCCTGGCCGGGCTGGCGTACAACGGGAAGGTGACCACGGAGGTACGCACCGTCGACGAGCTGCTCACCCGTCCCGACCTGAAGGGCCGGGTGACCGTGCTCAGCGAGATGCGCGACACGATCGGGCTGATCCTGGCGGCGAACGGGCACGACCCGGCGAACTTCACCGACGCGCAGTTCGACGAGGCGCTGGCCAAGCTGAAACGGGCCGTCGACAGCGGACAGATCCGCCGCTTCACCGGCAACGACTACGCCCCCGAGCTGGCCCGGGGCGACATCGCGGCCTGCATGGCCTGGTCCGGCGACGTGATCCAGCTCACCGCGAAGGACGAGCGGATCAGGTTCGTGGCACCGGAGTCCGGGGCGCTGCTCTACTCCGACGACATGCTGGTGCCGATCCGTGCGAGCCACCGGGCGAACGCCGAGGCGCTGATCGACTACTACTACGAGCCGGCGGTCGCCGCCCAGCTGGCGGCGTACGTCAACTACATCTGTCCGGTGCAGGGGGCCCAGGCCGAGATGGAGAAGATCGATCCGGAGCTGGCGAGGAACCCCCTGATCTTCCCGGACGAGGCGGTGCAGGCCCGGTGGACGACGTTCATGACGCTCAGCGAGGCGCAGGAGCGCGCGTACGAGTCGAAGTTCCAGCAGGTCATGGGGGGTTAGCGTGGAGGGTGCCCAGCCGGGGGCGCGGCTTCGCCTCGTTGAGCTGACCAAACGGTTCGGCGGGGTCACCGCCGTGGACCGCCTCGACCTGACCGTGCCCGCGGGGACGTTCTTCGCCCTGCTCGGACCGTCTGGCTGTGGCAAGACCACCACGCTGCGGATGGTGGCCGGGCTGGAGGAGCCGACCGCCGGCCGGATCCTCCTGGACGAGGAGGAGATCACCCGGCTGCGGCCGTACCGCCGGCCGGTGAACACGGTCTTCCAGAGTTACGCGCTCTTCCCACACCTGGACGTCTTCGAGAACGTCGCGTTCGGGCTGCGTCGGCGCGGCGTACGGGACGTGACCGGACAGGTCCGGGCGATGCTGTCGCTGGTGCAGCTCGACGGGTACGAACGGCGCCGGCCGGCCCAGCTCTCCGGCGGGCAGCAACAGCGGGTGGCGCTGGCCCGGGCCCTGGTCAACCGCCCCCGGGTGCTGCTGCTCGACGAGCCGCTCGGCGCGCTGGACCTGACCCTGCGTCGGCGGATGCAGGTCGAGCTGAAGCGGATCCAGACCGAGGTCGGGATCACCTTCGTGCACGTCACACACGACCAGGAAGAGGCGATGACCCTGGCCGACATGGTGGCGGTGATGAACAACGGCCGGATCGAGCAACTCGGCACCCCGGCCGAGCTGTACGAGTTCCCGGCGACCGCCTTCGTCGCCACCTTCCTCGGCCGGTCCAACCTGCTCTCCGGCACCGTCGTCGGCCGCGCCGGCGAGGACGTGCTGGTCGAGGCGTACGGCGAGCGTTTCTCGGTGCCGGTGGTCCGGGCCCGCAGCACCGCCGGCGCGGTGCTGCTCGGCGTGCGGCCGGAGAAGCTGCGGCTGGTCGCGACGGCCGACGAGGTGCCGGCCGGGCACCAGGCGGTGGCCGGGATCGTCACCGACGCCGCCTATCTGGGGACCAGCACCCAGTACCTGCTGCGCACCGGCTGGGGCGACGAGCTGAGCGTCTTCGCCGCCGCCGACGGCGAGACGCGACCGGTGCCGGTCGGCCAGGCGGTGGTGGCGCACTGGCATCCCCGCTACGCGTTTCTGCTCCCCGCCGGGACGTCCGGCGACGGATCGGCCGCGCCGGTCGAGGCGGCGGACGCCGTACCGGCCAACGGCGCCGGACCGCGATGACCGGCGCCCGGCGCCGCCTGCTGCCGTACCTGCTGGTCCTGCCCGGCGGGCTGTGGCTGGTGGTCTTCTTCCTGCTCCCGGCGGTGCAGCTCGGCGCGACCAGCCTCTACGACCCCGCCGGGTCGCTGACCGACGGGTACGAGATGACCTGGGCGTTCGGGAACTACCCGGACGCAATCCGGACGTACTGGGTCCACTTCGTGCGGTCGTTCTGGTACGCCGGGCTCGCCACCGCGCTCGCGCTGGTGCTCGGCTACCCCCTGGCGTACGTCATCGCGCTGCGTGCCGGACGCTGGCAGAACCTGCTGCTGGTCTGCGTGGTCGCGCCCATGTTCACCAGCTTCCTGGTCCGGACCCTGGCCTGGAAGGCCATCCTCGCCGACACCGGACCGGTGGTCGGCCTGCTGCGCGAGGTGCACCTGCTCGCACCGGACGGCCGGCTGCTCGCCTCCCCGGTCGCGGTGGTCACCAGCATCACCTACAACTACCTGCCGTTCATGGTGCTGCCGATCTACGCCAGCCTCCAGCGGCTGGACCGGCGGCTGCTGGAGGCGGCCCGCGACCTGAACGCCCGGCCCGTCCAGGTGTTCCGTACCGTCACGTTCCCGCTGTCCATGCCCGGGGTGGTCGCCGGCACGCTGCTGACCATCATCCCGGCGGCCGGGGACTACATCAGCGCCGAACTGCTCGGCACGCCGCGCGAGTACATGATCGGTAACGTCATCGACGCGGCGTTCCTGGTCCGGCTGGACTACCCGCAGGGGGCGGCGCTCTCCGTGGTCCTGCTGCTGGTGATCCTGGCGCTCACGATCGGCTATCTGCGCCGGGTCGGCGTCGAGGAGGTGGGCTGATGGGATACCGGATCCGGCGCTGGATCGCCGACCACTGGGTGCTGGCCGTCGCCGCGCTCGTCCTCGGCTACCTGCTGCTGCCGGTGGTCGTGGTCGCCGGGCTCTCGCTCAACCGCCCGTCGAGCCGCCTGACGTACGACTTCCACGAGTTCACCCTCGACAACTGGCGGAACCCGTGCGCCGCTCCGGGCATGTGCGAGGCGGTGTGGCGCAGCGTGCAGATCGGGTTCCTCACCACGGTGATCTCGACCGTGCTCGGTACGCTGCTCGCCTTCGCCCTCGTCCGGCACGGGTTCCGGGGCCGGACGGCGATCAACCTGCTGGTCCTTGCGCCGATGGCGACCCCGGAGGTGGTACTCGGCACGTCGCTGCTCGCCCTGCTGGTCGCCGCCAGGGTGCCGCTGGGCTTCTGGACCGTGGTGATCGCACACGTCATGTTCTGCATCTCGTTCGTGGTGATGACGGTCCGGGCCCGGCTGTCCGGGATGGACCCACGGCTGGAGGAGGCCGCGCTCGACCTATACGCCAGCGAGTGGCAGGCGTTCCTGCGGGTGACCCTGCCGCTGGCACTGCCCGGGATCGTCGCCGCCGCCCTGCTCGCCTTCTCGCTCTCCTTCGACGACTTCGTCGTCACGAACTTCACCTCGGGTACCACCGTCACCTTCCCGATGTACGTCTGGGGCGCCAACCAGCGTGGGATCCCGCCCCAGGTCAACGTCATCGGCACCGCCATGTTCGTCGTCGCCCTGCTGCTGATGCTGGGGACGGCGTTGCGCCGGCGTCGCCCGGGGCGCCGGGCGGGTCGGGCCGGCGGCCCGCGACCCGTTCGACTCCGTGCCGCGGCCCCGGCTCCGGCCCCGGTCAGTCGATCCGGTCGGGGTCACCACGGCGGATGAGCGCCGCCGGCCGCCCGCGGTCGCGGTGGGCCTTCGGAGCAGGTCACCGAGCCGTCTCCTCGGTGGCCTCCGGCACCCGGGCATCCCGGGGACGGCCGACGTCCGCCGCCCGGTGCCCGAGGACCCGCTGGAACGCCGCGTGGGTGGGCGCGCCGTGCTGCCGGTCGAGTACCGCGAAGACGACGTGGTCGAACCACGGGCCGGCCCGCAGCGCCGCGGCGAAGGCCTCCGCGACCACCGTCGGCTCGTTGCCGAAGACCCCACAGCCCCAGGCCCCGAGGACCAGCCGGCGGTGTCCGTGCGCGGCAGCCACCGCGAGCACCCGGGCGGCCCGACGACGCAGCAGGGCGGGAACGTCGGCGAGCCGGTCGGGCTGGTGGCGCAGCATCGCCGCGCGGTTCGGCGCCGCGGCCGTCAGGAAGGAGACCGGGTACGGCGCGGGCAGCGGACGACCGTGATCGTCCCGGAACACCGGAACCCGCGGCGAGTAGATCACCCGGTCGCTGTAGCCGAGGTCGGGGTCGGCACGGTGCGCGGTGTAGAAGTCCCGGGCAGCCACGAGACAGGCGAAGAGGCCCGAGCTTCGGGCGATGCTCTCCTCCTGGGCCTGGGCCCCGTTGCGGAAGCCGCCGCCGGGATTGCGTGCCGAGGCGAAGACCAGGCACGCCAGATCGCCGCCGAGCCGGCGGGTCGCGGCCAGGGTGGACTCGTTGGTCACCTCGACCGTGGGGTCGGCGACGGCCGTCGGCGCGGGCGGCAGAGCGTCGTCGGGAAGGTACAGCCGGGTGCCGGCGACGGCCCGGGCCAGCGGCTCGGCGATCGCCACCTCGGTGCCGTGGGATGTCTGGTAGCTGCCCCGGCGGAGCGCCTCGACGGTGTCCCGGGCGATCGCACGGAACCGCGTGCTCGTGCTGATCAGCATGCGCCGCACCGGCCCCGGCGCACCAGCGATTTCGGCCGCCGTCGCCGGCTACCGTTGCCGCCGTGACGGATCAGGTTCTGCTTGGCGCGGGCCGGGAGGCGGACGTCTTCGCCCTCGACGACGGGCGGGTGCTGCGCCGGTACCGGGCCGGCGGCGACGTCGCCGCCGAGGCCGCGATCATGACGTACGTCGGCGGGCTCGGCTTCCCCGTGCCCCGGGTCGACCGCGCCGAGGGCGCGGATCTGGTGATGGAACGGGTCGAGGGACCGACGATGCGGGGCGCACTCCTCGCCGGCGGGTTGGAGGTTTCGGCCGGGGCGGCGGTCCTGGCCGACCTGCACCGCCGGCTTCACGCCCTGCCGCCGCGGCCGGGCAGCGCCCCCGGCACCCGGATCGTGCACCTCGACCTGCATCCGGACAACGTCATGCTCGCGCCGGCCGGACCGGTGCTGATCGACTGGCGCAACGCCCGGGACGGCGAGCCGGACCTCGACGTCGCGGTCTCCGCGCTGATCATGGCCGAGGTGGTGGTCACCGACCTGATGGGGCTGGCCACCGTGGCCGACCCGTTCCTGACCGCCTTCCTCGACGTCGCGCCGGGGAATCCGGTACGCCTGCTCGACGCCGCCGCCTCGATGCGTCAGGACAACCCGACACTCGACGCCGCGGAGGTCGCCCGGGTCGCCGAGGCGGCGGCGCTGGTCCGCCACCGGTGGCACCGGCGCGGCGGCGACCGCCGGTAGCGGTGGACGATCTCGTCCGGCCGGTGGGTGGCGAGCGTCTCGTGGGCCAGGCCGAGCAGCCGGTCGGTCGCCTCGTGGGGCGCGTCGGCCGGGGTGCGGGCCGGCCACGGCCGGCGGCAGGCTGCCGGCCCGGACGGGTCGCGGTGTCGGGGCGCGCGGGTAACCGGGCCTACCGGGTGGGTGTGGCCACCGCCGCGAGCGGTGTCCTGGCGAGGTCGACGGTGCTGGTGTGGTCGGTCCTCCGGCTGACGTCGGCCCACGCGGTGGCCTCCTCGGCGCGGGCCCGTGCCGCCCGCTCGGCGAGCTGGACCGCGTCGGAGCCGAGCAGCAGCCGCAGCGGCGGCACCGGTACGTCGACGAGGTCGACCATGATCTTCGCCGCCCGGGCCGGATCCCCGGGCTGCCTGCCGTCCTGCTCGCGGCGGAAGTCGTGCATCCGGCCGACCGTCGACCGGTAGTCCTCGCCCACCTCGGCCATCCGCATCGAGGCGCCGTCCGGGTCGGTCCGGAAGGCGCCGGGCTCGACGATGGTGACCCGGATACCGAACGGCTTGACCTCGGCGGCCAGCACCTCCGAGAAGCCCTCCACCGCGAACTTGGCGGACTGGAACGCGGCCAGCCCCGGGGTGCCCCCGACCCGACCGCCGACGGAGGAGACCTGCAGGAAGTACCCGGAGCGCTGGGCCCGCAGCCGGGGCAGCGCGGCCCGCGTCACGTTGACGACGCCGAAGAAGGTCGTCTCGACCTGGGCTCGGAAGTCCTCCTCCGGAGTCTCCTCGATCGGCGCGCTGCTGGCGTACCCGGCGTTGTTGACCACGACGTCGAGCCGGCCGAAGGTCTCGACCGCCGCCTCGACCGCCGCCCGGGCCGCGGCGGGGTCGGTGACGTCGAGCGGGAACGGGCGTACCCGGTCACCGTGCTGCTCGACCAGTTCGGCGAGCCGCTCGGTCCGGCGGGCGGTGGCGAGGAGGTTGTCGCCCCGGGCGAGAAGTTCCCGACACAGCTCCCAGCCCAGCCCGCGCGAGCTACCGGTGACGAGCCACGTCCTGGCCATGCCGCTGTTCCCCCTTCCGCCAGCTCCCGTCCCTCCGCCGGCACCCGGCTCGACTCTGCTACGCCGAGGGCCGCCGGCCCGCCGGAATCGCGCCGTTCACCCGCGTGGGCTACCCGGGCGCGTGGCCGGCGGGAATTGAGGCCGGAGACTGGCCGCGGTCCGCCGTAGCGTGCCGGCCGTGGCGAAACCGGAGAGGGTGCTGGACCGTCGGACACTCAACCGCGCGACGCTGGACCGGCAGTTGCTGCTGCGCCGGGCGGAGCTGCCGGTGGTGGCGGCCGTCGAGCGGCTCTTCGGGCTCAACGCGCAGAGCCCGGACCCGCCCTACGTCGCGCTCTGGAGCCGGCTGGCCCGGTTCGGGATCGACGACCTGTCCAGGGCGGTCACAGACCGCTCGCTGGTGCGCTCGACGCTGGTGCGGGCCACCCAGCACCTGGTGACGGTCTCCGACTTCCGGCTGGTCCGCCCCGCGGTGGCGAACCTGCTGCGCCGGGTGCAGCGCAACGCCTTCGGCGCCCGTACCGCCGGAGTGGACCTCGAGGAGCTGGTCGCGCAGGCGCGCCGGATCCTCGCCGCCGCGCCGGGCATGACCCGGCCCGAACTGGGTCGGCGGCTCGCGGCCGACCGGCCCGGCTCCGACCCGGACGCCCTCGGCTGGAGCGTGCAGTATCTGGAGCCGCTGCTGCACCCGGCCCCGAGCGGTACCTGGCGCTACCACGGCGCGACACCGCTCATGCTCGCCGACTGGACCGGGGTGCCGAGCGAGACGACGCCCGAGGATCTCGCCCGGCTGGTCCGGCGCTACCTGGCGGCGTTCGGACCGGCGAGCGTGGCCGACGCGCGGGCGTGGTCCGGCATCGCCGGTCTGCGCGAGGTCTTCGCCCGGCTGCGCCCCGAACTGCGGGTGTACGCCGACGAGGCCGGCCGGGAACTGTTCGACGTCCCGGAGGGGTCGCTGCCGCCGGCCGACGAGCCGGCACCGGTCCGCCTCCTGCCGGAGTTCGACGCGCCGCTGCTGGCGTACGCGGACCGGACCCGGATGATGACCGACGCGGTACGCCGGCAGGTCTGCGTCGGTGCCGCCGTCGCCGCGACGGTGCTGGTCGACGGGGAGGTGGCGGCCACCTGGTCGGTCGCCCGTGCCGCCGGCACCGTCGAGTTGACGGTGCGGCCGTTCCGCCCGCTGGGCCGGCGGGAACGGGACGAGACGGCGGCCGAGGCCGAACGTCTGCTCGCCTTCACCGACCCCGACGTGGAGCGGCGCCGGGTACGGCTGCTGCCGCCCGGTGCTCCCGGCGCGGCCACGGCGACCTGACGCGTGGAGGGCGACCTGACGCGTGGGGGGTGGTGCCCGGTCGCGGCACGGCGCGGCGGGCCGGGCCGACGCACGGCTCGGCCGAGGCGTGGTTCGTCCAGCCGGCCCCGGTTGTGATCTGCGCCCCCAGGCGGCCGGCGGCGACGACCCCGCCGGGACGGGGCCCGCCCCCGGCGCCGAGGTCGGTGTGTCACCGGCGTTAACAGGCATGTTCACGGTCGTGCAACCCCCTGGTTGCCACCCTGTGCCACATGAGGACAACGTTGCGTTTGGGGGCAGCGGCCGCGTGCGTCGTGGCCCTCGCCGCCTGTTCGGATGGTGGCGTGGCGGGCCCGGGTGGCGCCCCGGCCGGCGAGAGCAGCACGATTCCCGCCGACATGGCCGTGAAGTTCGCGCAGTGCATGCGCGAGAACGGCGTCGACGTGGCCGACCCCAGGCCGGGGCAGCCGCTGATCATCAAGGGTGACCGGAACGACACCGCCAAGATCCGGGCTGCCCAGGAGGCCTGCAAGGAGTTCGCGCCGCCGCAGGAGGGGGGTGGCCCACAGGCGGGCGACGACCTCGACCGGCAGGCCAAGCTCGCCGAGTGCCTGCGCCGGCACGGCGTGGACGTCGCCGACCCGCAGCCGGGCCAGCCGCTGCGGGTCGAGGGCCGCCGCGAGAACGAGGCGGAGACCCAGCGGGCGATGCAGGAGTGCCAGCGTGAGGTCGGCGCGCCGCCGCCGTCGAGGATCGGGTGATCGGGATGCGGGTCAGGGTCGTGGCGGGTGCGGCCTGTGTCCTTGCCGTCGGCGCCGGAATCGGCGGTGTGGCGCTGTCCCGAGGCTCCGGCGAGGCCGCCACCGCGGCGGAGACTCCGGGCGCCACGGCCGAGGTCGTCCGTACCGACCTGGTCGGCCGGACCGACGTCGACGGCACCCTCGGCTACGCCGACTCGTACACCATCACCACGTCCCGCGGCGGCCGGCTCACGTGGTTGCCCGACGTCGGCGACGTGATCAGGCGCGGCAAGCGGGTGTACGAGGTGGACGGCAGACCGGTGCCGCTGTTCCACGGGGACACCCCGCTGTGGCGCAGGCTCTACCTCGGGGTTTCCGACGGCAAGGACGTTCGGGTGCTGGAGCGCAACCTCAAGGCGCTCGGCTACGGCGACGACATGACGGTGGACACCTCGTTCACCTGGGCGACCGCCAAGGCCGTCAAGGAGTGGCAGGAGGACCTCGGGGTCGACGAGACCGGCCGGGTGTCTCCGGAGGACGTCGTCGTGCAACCGGGAGACCTGCGGGTGGCGGCGTTGCGGGCGGCGCTCGGCGGCGTCGCCCGGGGCGAGGTGCTCACCGCCACCGGGACGACCCGGCAGGTCGTCGTGGACCTGCCGGTCACCCAGCAGGAACTGGCCCGGATCGGTGACCAGGTCCGGGTCCGGCTGCCGGGTGGCAACACCACGACCGGAAAGATCACCGAGATCGGTACCACCGCCAGCGCCGGCTCGCGCAGCGGCAGCGGCCAGGCCCAGACCGGCGAGGGGACCGAGACGGCGACCATTCCGGTGTACGTCACGCTGACCGACCCGTCCGCCGCCGGGCGCCTGGACGGAGCCCCGGTGACGGTCGGCTTCACCAGTGCCACCCGCAAGGGCGTCCTGGCGGTGCCGGTGACCGCCCTGCTCGCCGAGGCGGACGGCAGTTACGTGGTCAAGGTCGTCGACGGTGAGCGGACCCGGAGGGTTCCGGTCGAGGTCGGCAGCTTCGCGGACGGTCTGGTGGAGGTCTCCGGGGCCGGCCTGGAGGCCGGGATGCGAGTGGAGGTGCCCGGGTCGTGACCGAGACACCCGTTGCGGCCTTGGAGGCCGTCACCAAGACCTACCCCGGCGGCGTACAGGCGCTGCGTACGGTGTCTCTCACGGTGATGCCCGGGGAGCTGGTCGCCATCTGCGGACCGTCCGGTTCCGGCAAGTCGACGCTGCTGCACCTGATGGGGGCCCTGGACCGACCCACCAGCGGCCGGGTGCTGATCCAGGGGCACGACGTCGCCACGCTGCCGGACCGGCGGCTGGCGGCGGTGCGGGCCCGGTGGATCGGTTTCGTGTTCCAGCAGTTCTTCCTCACGGCGCACATGTCCGCACTGGACAACGTGGCCAACGGGCTGCTCTACCACGGCATACCCGCCCGGCAGCGGCGCGAGCGGGCCCGCGAGGCCCTGGAACGGGTCGGGCTGGGCCACCGCGTCCACCACCGTCCGGCGGAGATGTCGGGAGGCGAGCGGCAGCGGGTCGCGGTGGCCCGGGCGGTGGTCGCCCGGCCCGCCCTGCTGCTCGCGGACGAGCCGACCGGCAATCTCGACTCCGAGTCCGGCGAGGCGGTGGTACGGCTGCTCACCGAGCTGAACGAGGCCGGCACCACGATCGTGGTGATCACCCACAACGTGGAACTCGCCGAGGCGTTGCCACGTCGGGTCGACATCCTCGACGGACGAATCCGGGCGGACTCCCGGAAGGCCGGTTCCCGAGAGGCGGTGGGTGTGGCGTGACCCCGCTTCCGCCTCCGACCCGGCTGCACGGCCGGGACGTGGCCGCGGTCGGCCTGACCGGGCTGCGGGGCCGGCCGATGCGGGCGGCCCTGTCCGCGCTCGGCATCGCCATCGGCATCGCCGCCATGGTGGCGGTGCTCGGGATCAGCACCGCCAGCCGGGCCGGCCTGATGAACGAGATCAGCAAGCTCGGCACGAACCTGCTCACGGTCACACCCGGCCAGTCGCTCTTCGGCGAGGACGCCAAGCTGCCGGCCGAGGCGCCCGGCATGATCTCCCGCATCCCGGGGGTGATCTCGGTCTCCGCGGTGGGGCAGATCTCGGGGGCGAGCGTGCGCCGGACCGACAAGATCGACGTCAACCAGACCAACGGCATCGCCGTCCAGGCGACCCAGCTCGACCTGCTGGAGAACCTGGGCGGAACGATGCGGTCCGGTGCGTGGCTCAACGCGGCGACCAGCCGCTACCAGACCGTGGTGCTGGGGGCGGTGGCGGCCGAACGCCTCGGTGTCGAGGAGTCGGGCGAACACGTCTACATCGCGGGCCGCTGGTTCACGGTGCTGGGCGTGATGAATCCGCTGGTGCTCGCCCCGGAGATCGACCGGTCCGCCCTGGTCGGCTGGACGGCCGCCGAGGAGCTGCTCGGCTTTGACGGACATCCGACAACGATCTACGAGCGGTCGACAGACGAGTCGGTCGCCGACGTTCGGGCGGTGCTGGCAGCCACGGCGAACCCGGAGAACCCCGAGCAGGTCACGATCAGCCGGCCGTCCGACGCGCTGACCGCGCAGCTGGCCGCCGCCTCGGCGTTCAACTCCCTGTTCCTCGGTCTCGGCGCGGTGGCGCTGCTGGTCGGGGGCGTCGGGATCGCCAACATCATGGTGATCTCGGTGCTGGAACGTCGGCAGGAGATCGGGTTGCGGCGGGCGCTCGGCGCGACGCGGGGGCACATCCGACTGCAGTTCCTGACCGAGTCGGTGTTGCTGTCGATGCTCGGCGGGGTGGTCGGTGTCGTGCTCGGCCTGGCGGTCACGGTCGGGTACGCGCTGTACCGGGAGTGGCCGGCCGTCCTACCCGTCCAGGCGCTGGCCGGGGGTGTCCTGGCCGCCGTGGCGGTCGGTGCGGTCGCCGGGCTGTACCCGGCCCGCCGGGCCGCACGCCTGGCGCCGACCCAGGCACTGTCCACCGGCTGACCGCCACCGCCGCCCCGCGG
>ERZ777003.1767-NODE-1767-length-29606-cov-15.669250_pt1 | contig 29606 bp, 25 predicted proteins | sample MGYA00374956_ERZ777003 | MGnify/ENA primary metagenome ERZ777003 (study PRJEB29302, sample SAMN06268252) | bioreactor metagenome | isolation source: Joint BioEnergy Institute, California, USA | place: USA:Joint BioEnergy Institute, California, USA | collected... | reverse complement strand
TGTATCGTGCGGTGCGAGGAAGGGCGCATTCGGAAGGGCTAGCCGCGGCGGGCTACTGCTGAGCCGCGGCGCGGCGCAGGCGGGCGGGCAGCGGGATGCGCAGCCAGCGGGCGAGGGCGGCCAGCACCCGCAGCACCAGCGGCTGGAAGCCGATCACCCCCACCACCCGGAACGCCAGCACCAGCAGCACGTGCGCCAGCAAGATCCGCCCGTCGAACGCCAGCGTCCCGATCCCGCTCATGATGAACGTCACCAGCAGCACGCTCCCGCCCAGCGCCGCCGGCACCACCAGCACCCCGCTGATGAACGCCAGCGCCACCGCCAGCTCCATGAACGGCATCGTGTGCGACAGCAGCGGCGTCAGGTTCGCCTCCACCAGGAAGGCGCAGAAGTCGCGGAACGGTCCGAACGCCACCGGCAGCCTGCCCTCCGCGATCTGGCGCACGACCGCGCCCATCGGGTCGCCACTCAGCCAGCCGGTCTCGATCTTGCGCAGGCCGAACTGCAGCCAGATCCAGCCGATGTAGAGGCGCAGCGCCAGCCAGAGTGGCGAGGCGTAGCGGTTGGTGAAGGGCCAGGTCACGATGGCGCGGATGCGGGTCAGGATATGGTTCGGCGCCGGCTGGGCGGCGGTGGTGCGCGGGGTGGGGGTCGACATCTCAGCTCTCCTCAGGCTCTCAATCTCAGCGCTCTTGTCAAGCTCGGCGCTCTTGTCACACGTCGTTGTCGCTGCAACAGGGGCAAGCATACCCGCCGGGCGTCGGCTGGTCGTTACGGCGAGCGTTACGCAGACGAGTTTCGGGCGGATCTGCGCGGGGCGCCAGGCACTCCGCCGGCCGAGCCGTAACGATCTGGCGGCCATGGGGGTATCCCCAGCCTGCGCGATCCGTGCTACAATGGCTGTCACACCCCTCTCCCACGCCGTGGCACACAAACGGACGCCTCGCTAGCAACAGGAGTTAGGCGATGACTCTGCCCGCGCTGGGATCTCGTATTTCCGCAGCTCCGTGACGATCGTCGCCGCAGAGCCGCGGAGATCAGCATTCGTGGAACCCGAAACCCTCCATCCCTCCTTGCTACGGCGTTCATCACGACAGCTGAGAGACCGAGGACCGTACACCTCAAGGCGGTCAACACGACCGCGCACGTCGTGTCAGTGAACTAAGGAGGAGAGCCACCATGTTCGGTTTCGGCAAGGACAAGAGCAAGGAAGAGCAGGAGAAGCTCGGCCAGACGATCGCCAACCTGAGCGACCAGGTGGGCGCTCTGCAGCAGCAGCTCAACGCGAAGAACAAGCAGATCGATGAGCTGCTGAAGCAGCTCCAGGAGACGCAGGCCAAGGCGGCCAGCGGCGGGGCGGCGGCCCAGGCGTCGCAGCAGGCGCAGCGCAACGCCGAGCAGCTTCTGAAGGAGGCGCAGGCCCAGATGCGCGCGCTGGAGAAGCAGATCGGCGATCTGTCGAAGGCCAAGGCCGAGGCTGAGGCGGCCGCGAAGCAGCAGGCGCCGTCGATCGTGACGGACGCCGCGGCGGCCGCGGCCAGCGTGGCGAGCGGGGCGACTGGCGTGAGCGCAGCCGGCGGGCTGCGTGTGGGCGCGACGGCCTGGGTGCAGAACGAGCAGGGCCAGAACCTGCGCCGGCGCGCTGCGCCGGGGCTGGAGGCGAAGATCCTCGACGGCCTGCCGGTCGGCACGCAGCTCGAGCTGCTGGAGGGGCCGGTCAGCGACGACGGCTACACCTGGTGGCGCATCCGCACCAAGGATGGCCGCGAGGGCTGGGTCGCTGGCGAGGGTCTGGTGACGCGCTAGTAGGGCGGCTGCCCGCACAGCAAGCGCCGCAGGGGTGGCTCACGGGCCTCCTCTGCGGCGTTTTCATGCACCTGTTGCGAAGCTTCCGCTATCCGCGGCCGGCCGCCGGCAGCAGGCGCCCGGCCAGGGCCAGGCTCCCGAGCAGCGCGGCGACGATCCCGAACGCCAGCAGCGGCGAGCGTGTGACGAGGTCGCCGGCCAGCACCAGCAGCGCCAGCGCGGGCAGCACCCCGGCCACCGACGCGGCGCTGTAGCTCCAGAAGGACATGCGCGAGTAGCCGGCGGCGAACGACACCAGCGGGTAGGCCGGGCCGGGCAGCAGCCGCAGCAGCATCACGCTGCGCCAGCTCATGCGCGCGGCGAGCCCGCTGAGCCGCGCCGCTGTCTCAGGCGCCAGCCGCCGCTCCAGCAGCCACCGCCCCCAGCGCCGCGCAACCCAGAAGCCGGCGCTGGCCCCCAGAATATCGGCGACGAGCGCCAGCGCCAGGCCCAGCGCCGGCCCGTAGGCCAGCCCCGCGCCAAGCTGCAGCACCGTGGCCGGCACAACCGGCACCACCAGCACCGCCGCCAGCGCGGCGACCAGCGCGAGCGGGCCCCACGGCCCGAGGGACGCGAGCATCGCGCGGACCCCCGCCGGGCTCAGCGCCGCGCCGGTCGTTCGCAGCAGCCACAGGCCCGCCGCCGCCACGCCCACGAGCGCCGCGAGCAGCACCACGTGGCGTACGCTAAGGAAGGTGCGGAGCCGCTCTGTGATCCCGCTAAGCATCCCCGCCGAGCACCCGGCTCTTGAGCGCTGCGCCATCCCCCTCACGGCCAATCTCGTCGGCCCGATCCAGCACATACACCGCCAGATCGCAGATGCCGCTCCTGACCTTGTAGGTGCGGCACAGAGTGAAGTGGGGCATGAGCAGCGACCGGTAGTCCGCATCGGTCCTGATGTGGTCGCCCCGGTCGAGCCAGTGCATGAGGTGGCCGAGCACATTCCAGGGCTCCGGCGAGGGGATGTCCTCCATCACCAGCAGCCGCGCGCCCGGCCGCAGCACGCGGTGCAGCTCGGCCACCGAGGCGCGCACCAGATCGTCCGGCAGGTGGTGGAACACGCCCAGCACCAGCGCCCCGTCGAAGTGGCCGCTCACGAAGCCGAGCGCCCCGCCGCTCATCACCGCGTACCGCCCGGAGCGCTCACGCGCGGCGAAGCGCACGTAGTGGCGGGCGATATCGAAGCCGGTGTACGTTCCCGGCGGGAAGCAGGCGGCGAACTCGCCGGTGCCGCAGCCGAAGTCCAGGTAGGCGCGCCCCGCCCCGGCGCCCGCCGGCACGAGCTCGCGCTCGATGATCACCCTCTCGGTCTGAAACCCGTTCTCGGCGATGCGTCGCAGCGCGCCCCAGATGCGCGGGCTCTGCGAGAGGCGGTTGAGGAGGGTCTGCAGCATATAGATCCTCTGTGGCTCACGGCCGTATGGCCCGGCAGATCACCGAGAGCCCCACCGGAAACGATCCGCCGCGCGCCAGCCAGGCCGCCTCGGCCGCCATGGGCCAGCGCAGCGCCTCGTTCAGCAGCTTGGGCGGCGGCGCCAGGTCAGACGTCTCGCGCTCCACCTGCGGCAGAGCGCGCTCGAGCAGGCGCTGGGCCAGCGGCAGGGGCAGCAGCAGGCTGTTCACGTACGAGACGCGCTCCACCCGAAATCCCTGCGCCTCCAGCATGCCGCGCACCTCGCGGGCGGTGTAGCGCCGCCGCCCGTGGACCGCGCGGTCGTGCTTGCCGCGCAGCAGCTCGAAGGCCGGCAGCCGGATCAGCAGCCTGCCGCCCGGCACCAGCACCCGCCACGCCTCGGCCAGCGCCGGGGCCTCATCCGGCACCCCGCGGTGATACAGCACCTCGAACGACGTCACCAGGTCGAAGCTGCCGTCGGCGAAGGGCAGCTCCAGCACCGAGCCGCGCGCCAGCCGGCCCGGCAGCCGCGGCCCGCCGAACTCCAGCGCGTCGGGCGCGAGGTCGATCCCAACCACCTGCCCGTAGCGCTGGAGGAACAGCGCGTTCCCGCCCGTGCCGCACCCCGCGTCCAGGATGCGCAGGTCCCTCCTGCCGCCGTACACCTCGTCCAGCAGCGCCGCGGCGATCGCGCGCATCCCGCCGTACCACCAGTGGTTGGCCTCGACGGCCGCCATCGTCACGTATTCCGAGCGCTCCATACTGCCGGCACAAAAAAAGGGCGGAGGCCCGCCCTCCGTATCCCTAATAATACGGCGCTGAGTGTACCAGAACCGGCCCTCCTGCGCAAATGCGCTCCGGCTATGCTACCATGCCCGTTAATGGGGTTTGGGAAGGCTTCGCCTCCCCGAAACGTTCTCCTTCCGCCGCTCACGAGAAACAAAGCCACCCGGCGGCTTGCCACAGCGCAGCTGAGTGAAGTGAGGCCGACGATGAAGCTATCCCACGCCAAGATCGAGCAGCTCGCGACCGACCTGCTCGACCAGCTGGCCGAGATCGACGGCGTGCTGTTCAAGGGCGACGACGGCCAGATCCGCCAGGCCGCGATGCAGATCATCACCGACGAGCTCATGGTCGAGGAGCAGCTGGATGCGGAGATCCACAAGCTGCTGCAGTCCTACAAGTACGAGATCACCATGGGCCGCCTGAACTACGACGACCTGTTCAAGAAGACCAAGGCCCGCCTCGTCCGCGAGCGCGGCATCGTCCTCTAGCGCCGGCGCCGCGCAGGAAGGTGCGGAGTCTTCTCCCCGCACCTTCCGCTGGAACTCCCGCGGCCCTACGACGCCATGCGCTCCTCTTCCTGCCGCAGAATCCTGCGCGCCACCGCCAGCGACGTGGCGTAGGTGGGGTCCATGCCGAAGTACGAGAGGTTGCGCGAGCCGAGGTTGTGCCCCTTGCTGTACGGCGTGTCCGACGCGTAGTGCAGCAGGCCGATGTCGAACGGCGGCCGCAGGAAGCTCACCGTCGCCCCCTCGGGGTAGCGCTGCGCGAAGGTGTGCTCGTAGATCGCGTTCAGGTACGGGCCGCCCTCCATCTCCACATCGGTGAAGAAATCGCGGTAGCACGCCTCCAGGAACGCCGCGTTCTGCAGGAACGTCCCGCGCGAGGTCACCGCCTTCTGGTTGTCCAGCACGCTGCCGTACGCCAGGTAGGGCTCTACGTCCGCCGCCACGAAGCAGGGCTGGAAGGTGTAGCTGTTGCCGGTGTGCTCGTCGTACACCTCGTTGGGGATGAGCACGTCGCCGATCTTGCCGTTCAGCGTCGCCGCCTTGCCCACCACGTACACCCCCAGCAGCTTCCCGACGCTCCGGGCGACGATCTTGAGGATGTGGTAGCCCGCGAGCCCCAGCGGGTAGTCGATGTTAAGGATCAGCGCGTCGCTCGCGCGCAGCCGCTCGCCCAGCTCCGGGCGCAGCCGCGGGTCGATCCGCGCCGGGTCCAGCCGGCCGATCTCGATCACCTGCGCGTCCACGTCCACGTAGAAGCGGCTCGGCACGCGGTGGATGCCGAGCTCGCGCTCCTCCTCGGCCCGCCTGGCGAACAGCCGCGCGCTGGCCGGATCGGCCTGGTACTTCTTCTGCACGTAGTAGAAGAAGTTCTCGATCGAGGACGGCACCTGCTCGGCGATGATCTTCTCGTACTCCGCCAGCAGGCCGGCGTGCTCGCGCTCGCGGATGAACCCCAGCAGCTCCTCGGTGTTGCGCAGCGCGAACCCCGAGAGCAGGTTGATCAGGCTGTGGGTGTTGCTGGAGACGAAGTACACCGGCCGCTCGCGGAGCCTGAGCCCCCGCAGCGAGTCCTCGATGTTCCACCACCAGCGCAGCGTCGCGCGCTCGTAGTCCACCAGCGAGCCGCCGAGCATGCGCACGGCGAAGCGCTTCCGCCAGCGCGCCATCCGCCGCAGGCGCGCGCCAACCTGGTCGCCCCAGATTGTCCGCAGCCGCGCCAGCGGCGCCTCGTGGCGCGCCCCCGCCGCCCGCTCGAAGTGCGCCTCGATCGCCTCCTCGTCGTCCGGCGACACGCCGCTCAGCAGCGTGTGGATCTTGTTCCACTCGATCTGGAAGGCCACCAGCATCGGTATCAGATCGTCCACGTCCGAAGGGCTGGCGATCAGCACCGCCAGCGTCTCCTCGCCGTCGAAGAACATCTTGCGCCGGCGCCCGGGCGCGCTCACCGGCTGCCAGCTCAGCACATCGCCGAAGCCGTGGCGGGCGAACACCTCGTGCGACTGGCCGAGCAGCACCAGCCGCACCTCGTCGATGCAGGCCGGCAGCCGCAGCGAGGTGTAGGTCAGCGCCGCCAGGTCCGGCGCCTGGTCGCGCACGCCGACGTGCAGGCTCGGCTCGGTCGCCGCGTAGGGCTCGGCCAGCGCCTGGACCTGGATCTCGCCGGTGCTGCGCAGCAGCGAGTGGTAGGTGCGGTGGAATAGGTCGAGCTGGGCGCGCGCCGCCCGATCTTGCAGGTACATCGTCGCTCTCCAGGTGGTGTATGTGAAAGCGGCGTGGCGGCTGCAGCAGCGAAGCCGCCGCAACCACCACGCCACCCCGCTCCTCTTGCCCACAGGCGGGAGAAGGGACAGGCTCGAGCTAGCCTCCCCAGCGATACCGCGGGCTCCCGTGGGCCGGCGCTACGACACGCCGATATCCCACGCCGCCTGCAGATCCTTGGCCGAGTAGCGCCGGAAGGCCAGCATCGTGTTCGTGCTGATCACGCCCTCGATCCGCGCCAGCCCCTCCGGGACCGCCTCGGCCAGCTGGTCGTACTCCGGCAGCCGCAGCACCGCGATGATGTCGTACTCGCCGGTCACGCTGTAGACCTCGGCCACGCTCGGCATATTGGCGATCGCCTGTGCGACGGAGGCGATCTTGTCCGGCTCGACCCGGATCATCACGAAGGCAGTAAGCATCGTCCCTCCTCCGCCCTGCCAATCCGTAGCGAGGGGCCGTGGTGGCCCGCGTCGCCGCGAAGCCGGCTGCGCAGCCCACCCGAACGCCTCTCGGAACCTTGCCCTATAATACTACGAGTTGCGCGGTCGTGCCGCCCTCCTTCCGAAAACGGTCTTACATTCCCGCTGCTGCAGAGCAGCGAAGCAGAGCACAACGATGAACGACACACACGCCGCTCGCGCCGGCCAGGCCGCGCTGGCGAACCTCTGGCACTACGCGGCCACCCAGTGGCGCCGCCTGTTCGGCCTGAACATCAGCAAGCTCGACGACCTGCTCTACGTCGGCGGCGAGTTCCGCGCCGCCCAGTGGCCGGCCCTGTACGCGCTCGGCATCCGCGCGGTGCTCAGCCTGCAGGCCGAGCGCGAGGACACGTTCGCCGGCCCGCCGCCGGAGCAGACGCTGCGGATCCCCGTGCCGGACTTCCACGCGCCCACGGTCGAGCAGCTCCAGGAGGCGTGCGCCTTCATCGCCGCAGCCCACAGCCGCGGCCTCCCGGTGCTGGTCCACTGCCACGCCGGCGTCGGGCGCGCGCCCCTGACGGCCGCCGCCTACCTGATGAGCCGCGGCGAGACCTGTTCGGCTGCGCTCGACCGCATCCGCCGCGCCCGCCCGATCATCGGCCTCAACTCGCTCCAGCACGAACGCCTCGCCGAGTGGGAGCGCTTCGTGCAGGGCAGGTAGAAGGCGCCGCGCCGGGGCGCCCCATCGCCACGCCCGCGCCCGCATATGGTACAATGCCCCGGCCGTGCCACCCGCACACGCGCGAAGCGCTGTTATGAAGATAACTCTGATCGGCCCAAGCTACCCCTTTCGGGGTGGAATAGCCCACTACACGACGCTCCTCACCCACCACCTGCGTCAGCGCCACGAGGTGCGCCTGATCTCGTACATCAAGCAGTACCCGAAGTGGCTCTACCCCGGCAACACCGCCATGGACCCCAGCCCCGAGTCCACCGCGCTGCGCGTCGAGTGCGACCGGGTGCTGACGCCTATGAACCCGCTGACGTGGTGGCGCGCCTACCGGATGATCCGCGACGATAACCCGGACCTGCTGCTGCTCCAGTGGTGGACGCCGTTCTGGTCGCCGATGCTGTTCTTCCTCACCAGAATGGTCCGCCGCTACACCAATATCCGCATCCTGTTCCTCTGCCACCACATCATCGCCCCGGACGGCGGCCTGTTCGACTGGTATCTGCTGCGGCGCATCCTCTGGCGCGGGCACGCCTTCATCGTCATGAGCGAGGAAGACTTCGCGCTGCTGCGGCGGGCGCTCCCGTGGGCGCGCATCCGCGGCACCACCCACCCGCCCTACGATGTGTTCAGCCGCACCCCCATGCCCCGCGATGAGGCGCGCGCCCGCCTCGGGCTCGGGCCGGATGAGCCGGTGCTGCTGTTCTTCGGCTTCGTACGGCGCTACAAGGGGCTGCGCCACCTCATCCGGGCGCTGGCCACGGTGCGGCGCGAGCTGCCGGTCCGCCTGCTGGTCGTCGGCGAGTTCTGGGAGGACGAGCGCCCCTACCGCGAGCTGGTCCGCCAGCTCGGGATCGAGGACGCGGTCCAGTTCTACAACACCTACGTCCCCAACGAGCAGATGTCGCTCTACTTCTCGGCGAGCGACGCGGTGGTCATGCCCTACCTCGAGGCGTCGCAGAGCGGCGTGGCGCAGCTGGCGATCGGATTCGAGCGCCCGATGATCGCCACCTCGGTGGGCGGCATGCCCGAGACGGTGCTGCACGGCGAGACGGGCCTGATCGTCCCGCCGGGGGACAGCGAGGCGCTCGCCGAGGCGATCCTGCGCTACTTCCGCGAGGGCCTGGGCGAGCCGTTCGCCCGCGCCATCCGCGCCCGCAAAGAGGTGGACTCCTGGCTGCCGCTGATCCGGCTGATCGAGGAGCTGGCCACGCCCGCGCCGGCGCCGGTCGCCGAGCAGCCCGCGCCGGAGATGGCCTCGCCGCGCGTGCTCTAGATGACACGACGTACGCGGCGGTGGGCTCCGGAGAGGCACCGCCTCCCCGAGCCCCCGCGCCGCAGCGCCGCGCCGCGTACGCCGTGAACACGGAACCACGCATGCTCACCCGATTCTCGCTCGCCCGCGCGGCCGTGACTGGGCGCTCGTCAGGCCGGCGCATCGAGGCGTACGAGCTGGCCGGCGCGCTCGCCATCCTCGCCTTCCCCGCGCTCCTGCTCCTCTGGCGACGCAGCCTCGGCGTGACCTTCTTCGCCCTCTCCAACGACGACTTCCACCGCACCCTGTACGCGTGGGAGGTCACGCAGGGGCGGCTGGTGCCGTCCGACCTGTGGCCGCCGCTCCAGTTCTGGGTCGAGGCGCTGGCGCTCCTGGCGTACCCGCACATCCTCTCGGTGCCGCACCTGGTCAACCTCGCCGCCTCGACAGGGGCGCTGGTGGCCCTCGTGCTGCTCGGCCGCGCGCTGCGGCTCGGCGCGGCGGCCCGGCTGCTGCTGCTGACCCTCGCGGCCACCCTGCCCTGGTTCATCTGGGTGAGCCTCTCGGGCCTCGGCGAGCCGCTGTTTCTGCTCGGCATCAGCGCCGGCTACGCGGGAGTCGCGTGGTGGCGCGGCCACGGCGCCCCGCGCGCGCTGTGGGTGGCGGCGGCCGGGTTCGCCGGCGCCGGGATGGTGCGCTTCGACGCCTGGGGCCACGCCCTGCCCTTCTCGCTCGGCGTCGCGTGGCTGTGGTGGCGCTCCGCCGCCCGCCCGCCGTCCTGGCTCGCCGCGGCCGCGCTGCCGTGGCTCTTCCCGGCCGCGTGGCTCGGCTGGCAGCAGGTGGCCCACGGCCGCCCGCTGTACTTCGCGGAGGTCGTCCGCGGCATCTGGCTGGACACCTACGGCCCGCTCTCGCTCCAGCTGCGCCTGCGGTGGCAGCCGCTCGACCTGTGGCTGCTGGCGGGCGTCACGCTGCCGCTCGCGCTGGCCGGGCTGCTGCTCATGTGGCGCCGGCCCGGCGTGCCGCTCATGGCGTTCATGTGGCTCGCGTCGTTCGCGCTCCTGATGCAGAGCACGCTGAGCCACGCCATCGCCCTTCACAACCAGCAGCGCCTCGTGCTGGCACACACGCTGCTGCTGACGCCCGGCGCGGCGCTCGCTCTCAGCCGGTTCGCGCGATGCGGACGCGCCGCGCCGCTCGCGGCCCTGGCGCTGCTGCTCGCGCTGGCCGTGGGCCGCCTGACCGCGGTGCCCGCCTACCCGAACGGCCTCGCCCCCGACGTCCAGCTCGTCGGCAGCCACGTCGACGCGCTGCGAACATCGGGCGTCCTGCGCCCGGGCGACCGCATCGTCATCGAGGTGATCTTCTGGGACTACGTGAGCCTGCACCTGCTGATGAACGACCCCGGGGCCGTGGAGTACGACCGGGCGCCGCGCCCGATCATCAGGGAGAGGAAGTACACGATGGACGACATCACGAACCCGAGCCTGCTCGCGCTGCCCCCCGACGAGCTCCGCGCCGAGCTGCGCCGCCGCGGCGTGCGGGTGGTCGTGGCCCACAGCGAGCGCGCCGCCGCCAACCTGCGCCCGATCGCCCGCCAGACCGAGCACGCCGGCCGGTTCCGCGTCTTCGTGATCGAGTGACGCCATGCGCATCGTCTTCCTGTGTACTTCCAGCCTGGACTACCCCTCGCCGCGCGGCCGCTGGCTGCCCGTGGCGCAGGAGCTGGGGCGCGACGGCCACGACGCGCACCTGGCGCTGCTGCACCACACCTTCGACCGCCTCACGCCCGCGGAGCGCACCCAGTACCACGGGCGCGCGACCGCCCACTACGTCGGGCAGATGCACGTCTACGGCCCGGTCGGCCGGCGGCGCTACTTCGGCGCCGGCACGCTCCTGCGCATCTCGCTCGCCGGGGCCGCGGCCCTGGCCCGCGCCGCCATCCAGCTGCGCGCCGAAGCGATCCACGTCTGCAAGCCGCAGCCGATCAACGGCCTGGCCGGCGTCATCGCCGCCCGCGCGCTCGGCGTCCCGCTCTTCGTCGACTGCGACGACTACGAGGCCGGCGGGAACCGCACCGCCTCCGCCTGGCAGCGCCGCGCCCTCAGCCTGTGGGAGGACCGGCTGCCACCGCGCGCCGCGGCCGTCACCGTCAACACGCGCTTCCTCGCCGCGCGCTGCCGCGCCCTCGGCGTCCCGCAGCAGCGCATCGCGTACGTGCCGAACGGCGTGCCGCTCGCTCGCCTCATCCCACCTGCGCCGCGCCGTGTCGCCGGCCTGCGCTCCGCCCTCGGCCTCGAAGATGCCCCCGTCGCGCTCTACCTCGGGACGCTGAGCCAGACCACCCACAACGTCGCCCTGCTCCTGAAGGCCTTCGCCCTGGCCGCGCGCCGCGTCCCGTCCGCCCGCCTGCTGCTCGTCGGCGACGGCGAGGACCGCGCCGCGCTCGAGCGCTACGCCCACGACCTCGGCATCGCCGACCGGGCGCTGTTCGCCGGGCCTGCGCCGCACGGGGCCACCGCGGCCTACCTCGCGCTCGCCGCCTGCGCCGTGGACCCCGTCGCCGACGACCCGGTGGCGCGGGCGCGCTCGCCGCTCAAGATCGTCGAGAGCCTCGCCAGCGGCGTGCCGGTGGTCACCGGCGACGTCGGCGACCGCCGCGAGATGCTCGGCGCTGCCGGCCTGATCGTCGCCCCCGGCGACGCCCGCGCCCTGGCGGAGGGCCTGGAGCTGCTGCTCAGCAACCGGGCCGAGCAGCGGCGCATGGCCGAGGCTGCGCGCGAGCGCGCCGAGGCGTACACCTGGGATCGGCTCGCGCCGCAGTGGGGGCGCGTCTATACGACATACGCCTGACCGATCGTCACCGTAGCTGCTGCAGGATTGCTGTACCGTGCGCCACCTGCTGGTCCTCACCCCCTACGCCGTGATCCCGCCGACCTTCGGCGGCGCGGTGCGCGCCTACAACCTCTGCCGCGCGCTCTCGCGCACCTACCGCGTCGAGCAGTTCGCGCAGCAGGTCACCCGCGCCGACGTCGCCCCGCGCCTCGACCCGGTGATCCGCCAGATCACGCCGAATTACGTCGAGTACAGCGCCCGCGACCCGCTCAGCATTCTGCTGTACGGCCTCACCAGCATCGTGCTGAACTGCCAGCCGATCTGGAACAGCGCCGCGCTGCGCCTCACCGCCCCGCCCTGGCTGCGCGCCCGCATCGCCGCCGCCGACATCGTGCAGGTCGTCCAGCCCTGGCAGTTCGCCTGGGCCAGACGCCACGCCCGGCCGGGCGCGCTCGTCGCGCTCGACACGCAGAACGTCGAGAGCCAGCTCTACACCGCCGATCGGATCACCGCCCCGCGCCCGCTGGCGCGCGCCCTGGCCCGCGAGCTCGCCCGCCAGGAGTACAACGCCGTCCGCGCCGCCGACGTCGTCCTCGCCGTCTCGCAGGCAGACGCCGACGCGCTCGCCCGCCGCTGCGACACCCCGCCCGAGCGCTTCGTGATCGCGCCCAACGGCGTGGACTGTGAGGCCTACGTCCCGCCCAGCCCTGAGCTCCGCGCCGAGCGCAAGCGCGCCCTCGGCCTCGCGGGCCGGACGGTCGTCGCCTTCTCCGGCTCGCGCTTCGGCCCGAGCATCGAGGCCGCGCAGCAGGTCGTGAAGATGGCCGCCGGCTGGCCCGACCCCGACGTCGTCTTCCTGATCGTCGGCAGCGTCGGCGCGGCCTTCGACCCGCGGGCGCACCCGCGCGTGCGCTTCACCGGGCCTGTGGACGACACCCGGCCCTACCTGGAGGCCGCCGATGTCGCGCTCAACCCGGTGCTCACCGGCAGCGGCACCAACCTCAAGCAGCTCGAATACATGGCGCTCGGCCTCCCCTCCCTGATGACCCCGACCGGCGCGCGCGGCCTGCCGATCGATGATGGCGTCACCGGCCTGATCGCGGCCCCGGAGGAGCTGCCGGCGCGCCTCCGGGCGCTGCTGGCGGACGCGGAGCTGCGGCGGCGGATCGGCACGGGCGGCCGGCGGCTGGTCGAGCGCCAGTTCGACTGGCGCCAGATCGCCGACACGGTCGCCGCGGCCTACGAGCGGCTGCTGGACGCCTCCGCGCGCCGGGCCTAGAGGCGCGGCTCATCGCGAAACCCGCGCGGCTCTGCGCCGGGAGCTTGACACCCCCTGTGGCTGCCGGTATACTCCCGCGCCGTGACGAACAGTATCAGCATCATCATCTGCACCCGCAACCGGCCCGAGCAGATCCGCGAGTGCCTCGAGCACCTGGCGCGCAGCTCGCTCGCCGCGGTGTGCGAGATCCTCGTGCTCGACCAGTCCGCCCAGCCGCTGGAGCTCGAAGGGCTCCCCGCGGCGGTGAGGCCGCTGCTGCGCTACCACTCGCGCCCCGGCCGCGGGCTGGCCAAGGCCCGCAACCAGGCGATCCGCCTTGCGCGCGGCGAGATCCTCGCCTTCACCGACGACGACTGCGTCGTGTCGAGCAGCTGGGCCGACCAGATCTGGCGCGCCTTCGACGCCAACCCGCACGTCGACGGCGTCTACGGGCGGGTGCTGGCCTACGACGACGGCTCCGCGCCGGTGACCTACCACCGCTGGGCCACCGCCTTCGGCGAGATCAGCTACGCCACGCGCCCCGGCGGCGTCTCGTGCACCGCGCTGTTCGACAAGCCCAACGCGGCGGCGTTCCGCCGGCCGGTGATGCCGATCGAGAACCTGGGCGCCGGCAACAACATGGCCTTCCGCCGGCGCGTCTTCGAGCGCCACGGCCTGTTCGTCGAAGACCTCGGCGCCGGCGGGCCGCTGCGCTCCGGCGAGGACTGCGAGTTCCACTACCGCCTGCTGCGCGCCGGGTGCACGCTGCTCTACGACCCGAGCGTGCTGATCTACCACAACGGCTGGCTCGGCGCCGAGCGCAGCGCCGCCCTGCACGACGACTACACCTGCGGGATCATCGCTGTGTTCGTCTCGTACGCCCTGCGCGGCGACCGGCTCGCCCGGGAGTATCTGCGCTTCCGCTTCGGCACCGTGCGCCAGGAGGTGATCGACTCGACGACCACCCCCGCGGCGCGCAAGCCGCTGAGCTACTACACCAACCGGGCGCGCGCCTTCTGGCAGGGCTTCATCGGGGGTGTCCGGCTGGCAGTGCTCGACAGGCGCGCCATTCCCCGCCTGGCCCAACACACTCGTTAGGGGACGACAGCCGTGGTCCTATCCAAGTGGCTCGGCGTGAGCCGCCTGCGCGCCTACTACAGCCAGAACGGCCTTTCAGGAATGATGCGCGCGCTCATCCGCGGCGTCACCGCCGCCATGTCCGGCGTGCTCATCTCCAGCGCGCTCAGCGCCGTCGCCCAGATCCTGATCGCCCGCCAGCTCGGGCTGCTGCTGTACGGCGAGTACTCGACCCTCACCGCCACCTTCGCCCTCATCGCCAGCCTGCTCGGCATCGGCCTGGACACCTGGATCCTCGCCGAGGGGAGCCGCAACCCGGCCAACCTGACCCGCAGCGTCTGGCATGTGCTGCTGCTCAAGGCCGTCGGCGCGGTCGTCGTGCTGGCCCTGCTCGCCATCGCGTGGCAGAGCCACGTCGTCAACACGCTCGTGTTCGTCGTCGGGGTCGTCGGGGTGATCCTCGACAGCTTCGCCCAGACGGGGTACAGCGCGCTGCGGGCGGTCAAGCGCAACGGCCAGGTGGCCTTCTTCCAGTCGCTCACGCCGGCCCTGCTGCTGCTCGCCCTGTGGGCGACCCAGGGCGCATCGCTCACCGTGCTGCTGCTGGTGGCGATCCAGGCGGTCACCGGCGGCGTCATCACGATCGCGATGCTGGCGCGCATCTGGCAGATGTACGGCTCGCCCGCCGGCCACACCTTCGATCTGCGCTACGTCCTGGGCGGCGCGTGGCTGTTCGTCGCCGCCGACGTGCTGGCCAACATCTACACCCAGTCCGGCATCGTGCTGCTCGGCAACACCGTCGGCCCCGCCGAGGTCGCGCTGCTGCGCCCGGCGCTGACGATCATCAACTACACCTTCATGGTCTCGGGCCTGCTCTTCTCGGTCGGCCTGCCGATGCTCAACACGCCCGGCCTGACCCGCCAGGGCTTCGCCGGGCTGGTGCGCACGATGTCGGTCGCCGCCGCGCTCTTCGGCACCGCGACGATGGCCGGGCTGTGGCTGTTCGGGGACCTCGTCCTCCACCGGCTCTACGGCGACCAGTTCGCCGGCGCGCTGCCGCTGCTCCGCATCGTGGCGGTGATCCCGCTGATCAAGGCCGGCACCTTCGTCTGCGCGGCGGTCCTGATCGCCCGCGGCAACATGCGGCTGCGCGTCGCCATGCAGCTGGTGGTGGCGGCGCTCAGCCTCGGGCTGGGCTGGCTGATCGTGCCGCGCTGGGGCGCCGCGGGCGCCGCCTGGCTGTACGTCGGTATCGAAGCCGCGCTGTTCGCGCTCTACTGCGCCGGCGCGTTGTATGCGGCGCGGCGCGACGGCCGATGAAGATCCTGCTCGTCAACCAGAGCTCGGCGGTCAACATCGGCGACCGGGCCATCCACGCCGAGACGCTGCGGGTGCTCGCGCAGGCGTTCCCGCAGGCCGAGGTCGCGCTGACGTTCCACGAGGCCGCGGCCGCGCGCGAGGTGTTCGCCGGCTACACCATCTACGAGTCGCTCGACAACTGGGCCTACCGCATCGACGAGGCCGGCCGGCCGCAGATCGCCGGCCTCGGGCAGCGCGTGGCCGACTTGCTGCGGCTCGCGCTCGGCGCGCTGGTCTACCGTGCGTCGCGCCGCGCGCCGCGCCTCTTCGCCGAGCCCAGCAAGCAGGCGCTGTTCGAGGCGTTCGCCGCGGCCGACCTGGTGCTGGCGTGCGGCGGCGGCTACCTCTACGACACAATCACGCCGCGCGGGCTGCTCGGCCAGCTGGTGAGCTTCTTCACCTGGTCGGTCTTTCTGCTGGGGGGATTCCTGCTGCCGCTGGCGCTCGGCAAGCCGCTGGTGCTTCTGCCGCAGTCGATCGGGCCGCTGCGCGATGGGGTGCGCCGGCGGGCGACGCGCTGGATCGTCCGGCGCGCGCTGCTGACGTTCGTGCGCGAGCGGCGCTCGCTGGACCTGCTCGAGGAGCTCGGGTGCGCCCAGCGCGCCCTCTGCGCGCCCGACATGGCCTTCGGGATGCAGAGCGCCCCCGCCGAGCAGGCGCGTGAGGTGCTCGGCCGCGCGGGGCTGTGGGAGATCCCGGCCGCGTTCCGCGTCGGCATGACCGCGCTCGACTGGGGCGGCCAGGACCGGACCTTCGCCGGGCAGGAGCGCTACGAGCGGGCGATGCTGGAGTGTATCGACGACATCACCGCCCAGGGCGGCGTCGTGGTGCTGTTCAACCAGTGCGGCGGGGCGGCCGAGGAGTGGGACGACAGCCGGGTGAACCTGCGCCTGCGGGCGGCTGCGCGCCAGCCCGAGCGCGTGGTGGTGCTGAACGAGCTCCTGCCGCCCGAGCTGCTCCAGGCCGCCTACGGGCAGATGGACTACTTCGTCGGCACCCGCATGCACTCGGTGATCCTGGCGCTCAACGCCGGGGTGCCGGCGATCGCGATCGGCTACCTCCACAAGTCGCAGGGCATCATGCGCGAGCTCGGCCAGGCCGACCGCTGCCTCGACATCAGCACCGTGAGCGGCCCGGATCTGATCGAGGCGTTCGCGCGCCTGCGCGCCGAAGGGCGCCGTCCCTCATCCGACGCCTACATCGCCCGCGCCAGGCGCTTCAAGCGCTCGCTGGCGACGCTACTACCCCTGCTGGTTGAGAATAATACCAAAGTAGTAGTACGCGGGCGCATGGCGTCCTGATGAGCAATTCGGGCTACTGGCCCGACTGCTGCTCGGGGCCCTTCAGATCGATCGAGAGCGTTCCGACATCGAGCACCTTGCCCGACTCGGCGTTCCACACCCGCGCCAAGCCGGAGGCCTCGGCGATCACGACGTAATCCCCGAGCAGGTCGCCCACCACCAGCACGTACTCGCGGGCCTCGATATTGCTGAAGACGAACTCGCCCGTCCCGTTGGTCAGGGCGCCAGGGCTCGATGCGCCGTCGAGCACATAGGCCCCATCCTCACCCGAGCGGTAGACCTCGGCCAGCCGCACCGGCGTGTTCGGCATCGCCTCCCCGGTTCTGCTGTCCAGCACGCGGCCCACCACCGTCGCCTTGCCGGGCGGCGGTGTCGGCTGCGCGCGGACGCCGCTACTCGTGCTGGGGGCCGAGGGGCTGCTGCAGGCGGTGAACAGCAGCGTGACAAGCAGGGCCAGCGCGACGCGGATGAAGTTTCCCATTGATGTCCTCAAACGTCTACAGTCTATTGCCGGCAGTGCCGCCGGCTCGCATCCTTCTCATAGTACCTGAACGCGTCACCCACTGCAAGGGAGCGCCTTCACATCCCCACGCTGCAGGCGGGTAGTACCACCCCATACTCCGCCGCTTCCCCGCGGATTACTACCGACGGATGCCCTGAATCCACGCCAAATAATCCCTAAGGAGTATTGTCGGCAGCGGCCGGCGGGGCCTACAATGGCGCCGGGTCACTTGCCCAGATGCGTGCGGGCAGTGGATGTTACCCATCGCAGTCAGTAACGCAGAACGGAAAGGCATCGTCCAGATGAAGCGCAAACTCGGGATGATGGTTGCCTCCGCTGCGGTCGCTGTCGGCCTCATGATCCCGGCCGGCTCGGCAACCGCGCAGAACGCGACCACGGCGTACAGCACCAAGTTCTCCACTGCTATTACCTACCAGAACATTTCGACTGAGCAGGCCAACGTCCGCATCCAGCTCTTCGCGGATGGCAGCGGCAGCCCGATCACAGTCGACCTGAGCCCGCTCGCCGCTGGCGCCGGTACCTCGGTCGCGATCGGTAGCCTGTCGGCCAACGGCCTCTCGGACGGCTTCCAGGGCGGCGCGGTGATGTCGTCCGACCAGCCGATCGTGGCCACGATGGTCCAGGTTCCGGTCCAGAGCAACATGGTCACCCGCCCGCTGTCGAACGGCTTCTCGCCGGACTCGGGCGCGGCCTCCGTGCTGCTCGCCACGATTCTGAAGAACAGCTTCAACCAGACGAGCAAGTTCTCGGTGCAGAACGTCGACTCGTCTCCGGCTGATGTGAAGATCGAGTTCTTCGACGCCACCTCGACCCCGCCCGGCGCGAAGATCGACGCCGCCACCATCAACATCTCGGCCCTGCCGGCCGGCTCGGTGAAGCTGTTCGACGCCGGCACGATCCCCGGGCTGCCGGACTCGTTCAACGGCTCGGCGATTGTGACCAGCACCCGCACCGGCTCGTCGGCCCCCGGCCGCATGGTTGCGACGGTGATCGAGCTCTCGACCATCGGCCTCACCGGCAACGCCTTCGAGGGCATCACCCAGGGCGGCACGAAGATCTTCATGCCGTCGGCGCAGTGCCAGGCCTTCAGCCAGGAGAGCGCCTACGCGGTGCAGAACACCTCGACGACGGCCAGCACGAACATCCGCGTGACCTACCAGGCGCGCCCGGAGAACAGCGACCCGGACACGACGCCGCTTACCACCTACGTCGATACGTTCGAGAACCTGGGCCCCGGTGCGAAGCGCAGCTTCTTCGGCTGCACCGTGATGCCAGCCGGCTACTTCGGCTCGGCTGTGATCGAGAGCGTTGACAGCAGCGGCAACCCGAACACCGCGGCCCCGATCGTCGCCATCGGCAAGATCGTCGGCGCCGGCCTGAACTCGGCCTCGCCGGGCGTGGCCAGCGGCGCGTCCAAGCTCGCGCTCCCGTACGTCCGCTTCGCCAACGACGCCGGCTTCTTCGCGGGCAGCCAGCGCGCCTCGATCGCCATCCAGAACGTCGGCAGCGACCTGCCGGCCGGCGCGGTCAAGGTGACCTACTACGACAAGAACGGCGCGGTCGTCGGCACGCACACGCTGGGTGCCATCCCGGCCAACGCCAAGGTCAACTCGAACCCGACGATGGCCACCCCGGCGTCGCCGCCGCCGTCCTCGGGCACGACGCTGGACAACTTCGGCTTCTACCCCGACGGCACCTTTGGTGGTAGCGCGGTGGTGGAGGGCCCGGCCGGGTCGCAGCTGGTGGCGGTGGTCCGCATCATCTCCCCCGGCGCCGGCGAGGACTACAACGGCATCCCGATCCCGTAGCTCCATCAGCCCGCACGCAGCACGACGGCCAGGAAGAGTACTTCCTGGCCGTCCTCGTTTGGGTGTTGGCAGCCGGTGCGCGCCGCCGCGCCGTGGGGTCTCCCGCCCGTAGCTCCATCAGCCCGCACGCAGCACGACGGCCAGGAAGAGTACTTCCTGGCCGTCCTCGTCGTTTGGATGGTGATTGTGGGTGGCGCTGCCGGGCTGTGAGGCCTTCCGCCGGGAGGCCCGGTGGGAGCGCCTCCGCGGCCCCTACTGGTTGCTGGTCGTCCCGGGCAGGAAGATGTTGTAGAGCGGCTGATACTCGTGCAGCCTCCCGGCCGCCTCTCCCTCGCTACTGCTGAACACGAACACGCCGCTCCCCAGCAGCACCGCCTGCGAGGAGCCGGTGACATCGGCGGGCATCTCCACGGCGGCCCAGCTGTCGGTCGCCGGCGAGTACTGCATGACCGAGCGCTGGTCCGGGGCAAACAGCAGCACGAAGTTCAGCATGCCGACGCTGGCCGGCTCGCGGATCGGCTCGGTGAGCGGCGCCAGGCTCTCCCAGCGTCGCCCCACATCGCTGCTCGGATCGTAGCGCTCGTTCACACGCAGCGCCCCGCTCTCATCCTCGCCGCCGATCACATACAGCCGCCCCTCAACCGTTGCTGCGCTCGCGCCTCGGCGAGCGGTCGGCAGCGATTGGTCATCGCGGCTCCAGGCGCGCGTCGCCGGGTCGTAGACGAACACATCGTCGCAGTAGCGGCTGCCGTCCCACCCGCCGAACAGGTACAGCCGCCCCTCGAGGCTCGCCAGGGCGTAGCGGCTGCGCGGCTCCGGCAGGCTCGGGAGCGTCTCCCACTGCTGGCTGCGCGGATCGTAGGCCTCGAACACATCCAGCACCCGCCCGTCCGCCGTCTCGCCCCCCGGCACATAGATGAACCGCCCGATCGCCGCCGCCCTGACGTGGCTCACCGCCGTCGGCTTGTCATTCAAGGGGACCCACACGTTGTTGGCGGGATCGTATCGGTCGAGCGCCCCGCTCACCGCGCCGGAGTCGCTGCCGCCGATCACGTACAGCCGCCCATCGAGCGCCGCCACCGCGAAGTCGGCGCGCGGCCGTGGCAGCGCGGCCCGCTCCTGCCAGCGGGCGTTGGGCACGACCGGCGTCGTCGCCGTCACGCCGGTCGGCGGCGGCTCCTGCGGCCGCAGCACATAGGCGATACCGCCGCCAGCAAGCGCAACCGCCAGCGCTGCTGCCACCGGCAGCTGCCAGCGCCGCGATGGCGCCGGCGCAGCGGGCGAGGCTACCAGGATCGACGATGTCGCCTCCTCGGCAACGGGCGCCTCCACGACGGGCGGCAGCGATGGCGCCTCCTCGGCGGAGGCCTCCACGACGGGCGGCAGCTCCAGCGCCTCGGCCGCCTCTGGCGCAGCTTCGGCCGGCGCGTCAGCCACCGCCACCGGAGAAGCGCTCGGCTCGGGCGCCGGGCGCCCCTCGACCTCAACCAGCCCCTCGCGAATCGCGTAGACAGTCGCCTCGGTGCGTGACGCGACGCCGATCTTGCTGAAGATATTCCGCAGGTGAACCTTGACGGTGTTGACGCTGATGTCGAGGCGCTGCGCGATCTGCTGGTTCGTCGCCCCCATGGCGACCAGCCGCAGAATCTCGCGCTCACGCTCGCTGATGGGGTTCTCGCCTGTCATATCCCGATCATAACATGTGGTTCCACCAGCGGCAAGGCGAATCGATTACGGTACGAGCCGAAAGATCGTCACATCGGAGTCACGGTGCAGCTCGGCGAAGTGCGGCGACTCCTGCAGCCGCGCGGCATCAAACGAGGCGCCGCGCCCGCTCGCGTAGACGTATTCGTACCCTCTCTGCCGCATGAAGTCGGCCAGCGCCTCCGGGTCGGCGCCGGCGCCGCTTCGCAGCCAGGTCGTCTCCTCCTTCACGGCCTGCGCGTAGCCCGCCTCGCCGTAGTTGAACACCACCGGCGGGGTGCTGACCTGGCGGGCGGCCAGCGGAAGCAGCCACCACCCGCCGTCGGCGCCGCGGTCCACATCGCCGAGCCAGCCGGCGGTGTTGACGACGAAGCGCGCCTCAGCCGGCAGCTCACGCGCAGCCCAGGCGATCGCACGCAGGTCCGCCTCCGTCGCGAGGATGGTGTCCGGCCGCACCACCGAGCGAAACTGCGACGCGCTCCACACCGCGAGCGCCAGCAGCGCGGCCCCGCTCAGGTGGCGGAGGGCCGAGCGCGCGGCAGCGGCCCGACTCCGGCGATGTCCGGCGCCCGCCGAAACCTGTCCAGCCGCGTGGCCCCGCGGCACAGCGTCCGCGAAGCGGTGCAGCCGCGCGTCGAGCACCGCCGCGCCACCGGCGATCAGCACGCTCACGGGCGCGAACAGCGTGATCGCCAGAAACTCGTTGGTGAAGAACGAGAGGTACGGCAGGCCGAGCACGACGGGGTTGGCGAGCAGCGCCGCGAGCGCCGCCCAGACCAGCACGGCCACGGCGGTGCGCCGGTTGTGCCGCAGCGCCAGCAGGGCGCCAGCGCCAGCCAGCGCAAGCAGCAGCCGGTTGTTGCTCGCCCACAGCAGGGCCTCCGGCATGGCGTTGTACCAGTCGTTGCCGGCCACATGGACCGCCGAGCTGCCTGTGCTGAAGCGCGCCTCCGCCAGCAGCAGCGCCGTCCACGGCGCGGTCAGCGCCAGCGCCAGCACGCCCGCCGCCCCCAGCCGCGCGACCGGCCGGACCGGCGCCCAGGCGACGAGCAGCCACGCGGCGCACCACAGGAGCGCCAGGCACAGCACCACGAAGTGCACCAGGCTGAGTCCGGCGAGCAGCACGCCCGCCGCGGCGACCGCGCGCCACCCCTCCGGCCGCGCCGCCCGCTCCGCGCGCGCCGCGGCGCAGCACACCACGATCGCCGCCGGGAGCATGGCCATCCCCGTCACCAGCGTGTAGCGCCCCCAGCTGACGTAGAACGCCGGCATGATCGAAACCAGCCCCACCACGACCCCGGCCGCCGCGACCGCCGCCGGGCGCCGCCAGAGGTAGCTCGCCGCGCCCATCCAGGCCAGCGCCACCAGGGCGTTCAGCACCTGACCGCTCAGGAGCATGGCCGAAGGAAGCGGCGTTGCGCACGGCCCGAGAGCGCCGGGGCCGCGCTCGCCCTCCTGCAGCCGCGGCAGCTGCAGCGCGCCGCACACATCCAGCGCCGACGCGAGGAACACGTGGTAGCCTGAGTGGTAGGTCAGGTTCGAGACCCGCAGGTAGGGGGCCAGATCATACGGCGCCTGGCCGCGCTCCGCAGCCACGCGGATGAGCAGCGCGTGGTGCACCGAGTCCACCCAGGCCGGCGCCGCGAGGCCGCGGATGTGCTCGAAGCGCGTCCAGAGCGTGAGCGCCAGGATCAGCAGCAGCACAGCCGCCCACATGCTCCCCGGCGCCGAGGCACGGGCCAGGGAGAAGCGCCGCCCGCCGCTCGTCTGCCCGGCCGCGCCGCTGCGCCAGGCCACGAGCACCCCCGCGAGCGCCAGCCCGCACGCCAGCGCCCCCGCCGCTGTGTCCGTCACGGACAGGCCGAGCGCCGTGGCCCACTGGTACACCAGGGCCACAGCGCTGATGCTCAGGCCGATCCAGACCGTCACCCGCGCCGGCGGCGCAAGGGGCATATCGCGGAGCAGCCAGCGCTCGAGCAGGAAGCCGGGGCAGACCAGCAGCAGCCCCAGCGCCGCGAGGAACGCGCCGTCCGGGGCAAGCGCCCAGAGCAGCGCCAGGCACACGGCGGCGGCGATCGTGAGCCAGCGCGCAGGGGTCATCGGGGGAACCCCACGGGCGTGTGGCCTTCAGGAGAGAGACGGTCGCGCCAGCCGCCTACGCGAGCGAGGAGGTGTGGCGGGCGTGCCGCCCACCATACTTCTACACGACCTGCGCGGTCGACGAACGCGGGTGGCGTGGAGAGGCCGCAGCGCTCCACACGGGGGGCGACGGAGCAGCGCGCGGCGATGTGGTACACTTGGCCCGGTGCGCAGAGAGGATCGCGGCGCAGCAGTACAGGGGACTCGGGCATGGAGTTGGGCATCCGACGCAGATTGAACAACCTGAAGCTACGTCTTTCAGGAGCGACCAAGGAGAGCGAGGAGCTGCGGTTCTGGGCCGAGCGCCGCGCCACGGTCGGCTTCTCCTACCACAAGTACGAGTACTTCTACACCGAGCACTTCGGCTTCGACCGGCGGTTCTACGCCGGGAAGAAGGTGCTGGACATCGGCTGCGGGCCGCAGGGCAGCCTGGAGTGGGCCGACGGGGCGGCGCTGCGGGTCGGGCTCGATCCGCTCGCGCTCGCGTACCGGCGCCTCGGGACGCGCGACCACCGCATGGACTACGTCACCGCCGGCTCCGAGCACATCCCGTTCCCGGACGGCGCCTTCGACATCGTCTGCGCCTTCAACGCCCTGGACCACGTGGACGACCTGGAGCGCACGATCAGCGAGATCGTGCGGGTGGTCGCGCCAGGCGGCTGGTTCCTGCTGCTCACCGAGCTGAACCACGCCCCGACGATCTGCGAGCCGGTGACCTTCTCGTGGGAGATCGTCCGGCGCTTCGAGCCGCAGCTCCGGCTGGTGGACGAGCGGCACTACGAGAAGACCGAGGATGGCATGTACCCGAGCATCCGCGCGGGCGTGCCCTACGACCACGCCGACCACCGCCAGCGCTACGGCATCCTCTCGGCCAAGTTCCAGAAGCCATAGGGTGTGGCTGCAACCCTGGTGGGGTGGCGGGCAGGCTGAGCGCGCTACCCGGTGCGGGCGGGCAAGTCCGCGTCGCTGATGCGCTCCATGTTCGGGTCGCTGGTGCGCCTGCGCTCCTCCTCGAGCGTCTTCGCGATCAGGCGCTCGAAGAAGCCGCCCTCAGCCGGCGTCTCCTGGGCCTCGGCGGCCGGCTCCGGCGGAGAGAGCGGCGGCGGCAGCACCACAATCAGCTTCTGGCTGAGCAGCGAGACCAGGGCGTTGCAGACGTCCACCGGCGCCATCCCCAGGCGCTCGCTGATCTCGGCCACGCTCCGCTGCCCATCCACCGACGAGAGCACCGGCCAGATCTCCTCGCTGATGTGCACCTGGTCGTCCACCGTGTTGGGCCGCAGCGTCGGGATCCACTCCAGGCTGGGGATATGCGGGCGCACGTGGGACCAGAGGCGCGCGCGCTCCTCGCAGCGCTCGATCAGCTCCCACGGGTCCATCCAGATCGTCTCGTGCGGGCTCGTCACGCCGGCCACGAACTGGAAGGGGACGTCGCTGGCCTCGAACACCAGCGCGGCGGCGTCCAGCCCGGCCATATCCCCCGCGCGCGCGTCGTACGGCAGACCATCGCGGAAGTAGATGCGGCCGACCTCCTCGTCGCCCACCTCGAGGACGCCGGTCACCGAGCTGTACACGATCATCTCGATCAGCTCGCGCAGTGAGAACTCGCCGATGGTCCCCTGTAGCTCCACGCTCGCGCCCCTCCGGCTCTCGCTCGGCAACCAGGACCAGGATGTGCCGTCCGGGACTTTGTGCCGGGAATATAAGCCGCCGGCCGCAGCTCGCTGCAGCCGCACCTCGTCTCACCGGCGGCGGCCGGATGCCGGCACACGGGCAGGCCACGCCTGCGCGCCGCGACTCATCGTAGCACAGCTGCGCGGCCAGAGCAAGGGTTAGCTAGCCCTGCTGCTCCATCTTCGCCCGGCGCGTGAGCAGATTGTCATATACAGGGCTTACGCGGTGGTCCGTCCTGCACGCAGGCGCGTTCCGCGGGCGCTGTGGCCTGCACCCGGGCAGCTTATGCTGGGGCTGAGACGAGCAACTGATGCGCTGCACCGCCACGAACAGTGCGGTTGAGACGAGCGGCTGGTGTGCTGAGGCATGACAACGGGCGGGCGACGGGAGGTGGCGCCGCTTGCGGGGATGGTTCGGAAGGGGCTGCACAGCCCCTTCCGGCGGGGAGAGCGCGAGAGGGGTCGCACCCCCTCTCGCCCTCAAGCACACTCTGACATCCATGATTGACAGCGCGGCCCGCCCCATGTATAGTACACGGAACACCAGGAGGCCCGCAGCGGAGATGCGACTCGCGACTCTTCAGAAATGGCTATTCCTGTTAATGGCAGGGTCACGGCTGCCCTCTGCGCCCGCGCGCAGAGGGCCTTTTGTTATCCCTCGGTCGTACGGCCAGAACAGCGGAGGAACACATGACGATCGATTATGACGCCAAATACGCCCTCGAGGGGCTCACGTTCGACGACGTGCTGCTGGTGCCCGCCGAGTCCCACGTGGTGCCCAGCGAGGTCGACGTCAGCACCATGCTCAGCCGCAAGATCCGCATGAACATCCCGATCACCAGCTCGGCCATGGATACCGTGACCGAGCACCGGCTGGCGATCGCGCTGGCCCGCGAGGGCGGCATCGGCTTCATCCACAAGAACATGAGCATCGAGGACCAGGCCGAGATGGTCCGCAAGGTCAAGCGCTCCGAAAGCGGCATGATCACCGACCCGATCTGCCTGGGCCCGGACAAGACCGTCGGCGACGCGCTCGACCTCATGGCCGACTACCGCATCTCCGGCATCCCGATCACCACGCCGGACGGCGACCTGGTGGGCATCCTCACCAACCGCGACCTGCGCTTCGAGACCGACCGCAGCCGCCCGATACGCGAGCTGATGACCAGCACGAACCTGATCACCGTCCCCGAGGGCACGACGCTCGAGCAGGCCAAGGAGGTGCTCCACAAGCACCGCATCGAGAAGGTGCTGGTGGTGGACCGCAGGGGCAAGCTCTCGGGCATGATCACGGTCAAGGACATCATGAAGCAGATCAAGTACCCCAACGCCTGTAAGGACGAGCAGGGCCGCCTGCGCGTCGGCGCGGCGGTCGGGGCGACGGGCGACTTCCTGGAGCGGGCGGCGGCGCTGGTGCGCGTCGGCGTTGACGTCCTGGTGATCGACACTGCGCACGGCCACTCGGCCGCGGTCCTGGACGCCGTCCTGCGCATCCGCGAGGCCTTCCCCGACGTGCAGCTGGTGGCCGGCAACGTCTCCACCGGCGCGGCCGCGGCGGCGCTGTGCGAGCGCGGCGTGGACGCGGTCAAGGTCGGGCAGGGGCCAGGCAGCATCTGCACCACCCGCGTCGTCTCGGGCGCCGGCATGCCGCAGATCACCGCCATCAGCGAGTGCGCCCGCGTCAGCGACCGCTTCGGCGTCCCGGTGATCGCCGACGGCGGCATCCGCTACTCCGGCGACATCGCCAAGGCGATCGCGGCCGGCGCCAGCTCGGTGATGATCGGCTCGCTGTTCGCCGGCACCGAGGAGAGCCCCGGCGAGACGATCCTCTACGAGGGGCGCAGCTACAAGGCCTACCGCGGCATGGGCTCGCTCAGCGCGATGCAGCGCGGCGGCGGCGACCGCTACTTCCAGACCGGAACCGGCAACAAGCTGGTGGCGGAGGGCATCGAGGGCCGCGTGCCCTACAAAGGCCCGCTCAGCGACACGATCTTCCAGATGGTCGGCGGGCTGCGCAGCGGCATGGGCTACGTCGGCGCCCCCAACATCGAGGCGCTCCGGCGCAACGCGCGCTTCATCCGCACCTCGATGGCCGGCCTGATCGAGAGCCACCCGCACGACGTCACGATCACGAAGGAGGCACCGAACTACGAGCGGCGGTAGATTGCTGGGTAACGGGGTGACCGGGTGACTGGGCGACCGGGTGACCTGGTCACGCAGAGCGTACGTGGTTCAGTACGGCTTTCCAAAGTCCAAGGTCACCCCGTCACCTAGTCACCTTGTCACCCCGTCACCCCGTCACCCTACAGGCTCCCCGAGCGGCCCACTCCACTTCACCGCAACCCACAGCCGCATTCGCCCCGCGCTCCTGCCACCGCCCGGGGCCGCCCCACACGCCGTCGCTGCTCGCCAGCGCGGTCCGGGCACGAATCTTGCATCTTCCGAGAGGCACCGGGTTCCAGGAAGGAGAGGGCGCCGCGCCCGACGCCGGGCCGCGCGACCTCGCCCCCTACGCGTGCCCGAGCCGTCGCGCCGGAGCTAGTACCGCCAGAGCACAACAAACGGCCGGTGGGCCAAGAAAGGGGACTAAAACGATGCATAACGAGACATTCGAGCGCAGCGACGATATGCTGCGTGAGCATGGCGCCCCGGAGGAGGGCGGCCAGACCTACGAGCAGGAGCGGCGCCAGCGTATGCTGCGCATCTCGGCGATCGCCGGCATGATTGCGCTGGCGGCCGTCGCCGTTGCCGCGCTGCTCCTGATGCGCCGCCGCCCGCCGACGCGGCTGGCACGCGCTGAGCGGGCGCTCACCGGCGCCGCGCGGCGCGCCGAGGAGGCCGCCCGCACCGTGCGCAAGCGCGCGCCGGGGATGGTGGAGCGCAGCGCGCTGCAGATCGAGGCCGCGGCCCGAACGGTGCGCGCGACTGTTCCGCCGCTGCTCGAGCAGACGGGGCACGAGATCGAGACGCTCGGCAAGACCATCCGCACCCAGGGGCCGCGGCTGGTGATCGACGGGACGGATCGCGTGGAGGACTACGCCCGCTCGCTGCGCAAGGCGGCGCCGCGCGCCATCGAGGGCCGCGCGCGCCGCGCCGAGGAGGCCGCCCGCGCCATGCGCGCCTTCGGGCCGCACCTGATCCGCCGCGGCGCCCGCCAGGCCGAGCGGGTCGCCTCGCAGACCCGCGCGGTCACCAGTGGCGTGGCGGCGCGCGCCGGTGCGGTAGCCGCCGCTGGCCGCAGCGCCCGCGAGGGAGTGGCGGCCGGAGCGCGCCGCGCCGCAGCGCGCATCCCGGTGCCGATGTGGCGGTAGCGACCCTTCGGTGAGGAGTCTGTGAAGGGCCGCTGGCGCTCAACAGACCCCTCGGCGCCGCAAGAGGTACGGGGTGGGGAGGCGATCGTCTCCCCACCCCGTTGGTATTTGACGCGCGCCCGAAAAATCGCTACAATATGCCGGTTAGAGCGGGTGTTGCACCGCTTTTTTATGTAGCGGTCTCCTCTCGAAAGCTCGCATAGCTATGCGGCTCTCGGCAGGTGAACTACGGGCTAGCAGGTAGCCAGCATATGTTCGAAAGCCTTTCCGATCGCCTCCAGGCGGTATTCCAGAAGCTCGGCGGCAAGGGCAAGCTCACCGAGGAGGATGTCCGCGAGGCCATGAAGCAGGTGCGCATCGCCCTGCTCGAGGCCGACGTGAACCTCAAGGTGGTCAAGGACTTCGTCGCGCGGGTCACCGAGAAGGCGATCGGCGAGGAAGTCACCAAGAGCCTTACCCCCGCCCAGCAGGTCATCAAGATCGTCCACGAGGAGCTGATCGAGCTCCTCGGGCGGGACAGCGTGCCGCTGGCCGAGGCCCGCCCCGGCCCGACGGTGCTGATGCTGGTGGGCCTGCAGGGCGCGGGCAAGACGACTCACGCCGCCAAGCTGGCGCTGCACCTGCGCAAGAAGGGCAAGCGCCCGCTGCTGGTCGCCGCAGACGTGTACCGCCCCGCGGCGATCACCCAGCTCGAGTCGCTCGGCAAGCAGCTGAACATCCCGGTCTACTCCGAGGGCACCCAGGCGCGCCCGCCCGACATCGCCCGCAACGCGCTGCAGCAGGCGCGCGCCCAGGGCCTCACCCACATGATCGTGGACACCGCCGGGCGCCTGCAGATCGACGAGCCGCTGATGCAGGAGCTCGAGGAGATCGTCGCCGCCGTCGATCCGACCGAGAAGCTGCTGGTGGTCGACGCGATGATCGGCCAGGAGGCGGTGCGCGTCGCCGAGGAGTTCAACAAGCGCGTGGCGCTCTCGGGCATCATCTTCACGAAGGTGGACGGCGATGCCCGCGGCGGCGCGGCGCTCTCGGTGCGGGCGGTCACCGGCGTGCCGATCAAGTTCCTCGGCACCGGCGAGAAGGTCGAGGCCGGCACGCTCGAGCCGTTCCACCCCGACCGGCTGGCCTCGCGGATCCTCGGCATGGGCGATGTGCTCTCGCTGATCGAGCGCGCCGAGCAGATCTACGACGAGGAGCAGGCCAAGAAGATGCAGAAGAAGCTCATCAAGGGCTCCTTCGACTTCGAGGACTTCCTGCAGTCGATGCAGCAGATGCGCAAGCTCGGCCCGCTGCAGCAGATCCTGGCGATGATCCCCGGCATGGGCCAGCTCGCCCGCAACGAGGAGCTGGTGAGCGAGAAGGAGCTCAAGCGCATCGAGGCGATCATCTACTCGATGACGCCCAAGGAGCGGCGCAACCCGGATATCATCAAGGGCTCGCGCAAGGAGCGCATCGCTAGGGGCAGCGGCACGAAGGTGCAGGACGTGACGGCGCTCGTCAGCCAGTTCCGGCAGATGCAGCGCATGATGAAGAAGCTCGGCGGCAACGGCCGCGGCGGCCAGATCGACCCGCGTGAGCTGATGAAACGGATGCGGTTCTGATATTGGGCACGGAGGGGGAGCCCTCTTCGTCACCTACGCTATTTGGAGGCATACACACACACATGGTTACGATTCGTCTGCGACGCCAGGGCAAGACCAAGCAGCCGAGCTACCGCATTGTGGTGGCTGACAAGCGCTCCCCGCGCGACGGCAAGTTCATCGAGATTCTCGGCCACTACAACCCGGTTCGCCAGCCGAAGGAGCTGGTGGTGAAGGCGGACCGCGTCCGCTACTGGCTCGGCGTCGGCGCCCAGCCCTCGGAGACGGTCGTCCGGCTGCTGAAGCAGGTCGGCGTGCTGGACGAGAGCGGCAAGCCGACGGCTGC
>ERZ777003.1766-NODE-1766-length-29625-cov-14.585323_pt1 | contig 29625 bp, 25 predicted proteins | sample MGYA00374956_ERZ777003 | MGnify/ENA primary metagenome ERZ777003 (study PRJEB29302, sample SAMN06268252) | bioreactor metagenome | isolation source: Joint BioEnergy Institute, California, USA | place: USA:Joint BioEnergy Institute, California, USA | collected... | reverse complement strand
AGCCGTCTGCCGACGCCCGTGCGGCGCGCCTCCGGGGCGGAGACGAGGTGGCTCAAGTGCACCGCGTCCTTCGCCGGCCGGTACCAGGCGTAGCCGACGACGGAGCCGGCGCGCTCGGCGACGAGCGTCGTCGGGACGAGCTCCTGCTCGAAGCGCTCTCGAGGCGGGACGGGATCGTCGACCCCGAGCTCGACGAACAGCCGCGCGAACGCCGCGTGGTCGGAGGGCGTCGCGCTCCGGATCGCGATCGTGTCCTTCATCAGGCTTCGGTCTCCAGTCTCCAGCAGGGGGCTCCAAAAGGAAAACGGACCGTTAGCTCGGCCGAAGTTCGCGAAACCTCGGATGGATCCGCGCTTGTCCCACGTGTTTTGCCCGTGGTATTCCTCTGTCCCCATGAGTCTCCGGCGTCTCGGCGTGGTCCTGTCCGTTCTCGTCGTCTCTTCCGCGACGGGTTGCTCGAGTGGAGCCGACGAGCCTTACAAGCCGGCTCCCGAGTGGTCCGGGCGCAAGCCGAGCCTGCCCCCTCCTCCGACGCTGAACTCGGCACCGATCAAGGTCGGTGACGCGTACACGGTCTGGGGTGCGTCGCATCACCTCCGCAGCCGCATCCACCAGGAGGAGGTCACGAAGGGCAACATCACCATCGTGGGGTACATCGTCGCGGAGAACATCGCCGACGCCCCGAGCTGCGCGATCCACAAGGTCGGCAAGAAGGATCCGGACGACTGCGTGGCCGAGATCCCGTCGTTCTGGATCGCCGACGAGAAGGGCGCCGGTCAGGACAAGCCGCGCATCCGCGTCCTCGGCTGGGCGAAGAACTTCGCCACGGTCTACGAGGCGATGGAGAAGTACAAGCGGATCAAGGAAATCAAGAACCCGGAGAAGGACTACTACAAGGACGACATGTGGAACGTCGACGTGCCGTTCCCGCTTCCGGCCGTCGGCGCGAAGGTGAAGATCACCGGCAAGTACGGCTTCTCCTTCTCCAAGTCGTCCACGGGCATCGTCACGGACCCCGTCAACGGCGTGCTCACGTACGAGAAGATGGAGGTCATCGAGCCCGCGCCCGAGCCGGCCGCCTTCAAGAACAAGCCGGGTCGTTGAGCCGCGGACGCGCTCCGAGCGGAGCGCGTCCGATCAGCCGAGCAGCGCTTTCACCTCTTTGGCCGCCGCCGAGCTCGCGGCCGGCGCGAGGACGCGCAGGAGCGTGCGGCGCTGCGCTTCGTTGAAGCCGCCGCCGGTCTGCGCGATCCAGTGGCTCGCGACGAGCGCGCCCGCGCCGATCGCGAAGGCGGCGTCGTTCTGATCGCCGAGCGTGAGCGGCTCGGGCTCGTCCTGGTCGAGCCGCGTGCTCGCGGCCATCAGCGCGCGGTCGCGCAAGAGGTCGACGGCCACGCAGAGCGAGCGCACCGCCTTCGCCGTGAAGAGCTGCTTCGTGGCGCGTCCGAGCGCGGCGTCGACGGCGCGCTGGGGCAAGAGAGCGAGCGCGCGCCCGACGATCGTGCGTCCTCCGTGGGTCGCCACCAGCGACAGGTTCTCGTGTGTCCACACGAAGGCCGGCGAGCCGCGCGTGAGCGTGGCGAGGTCCGTGAGCGGCGTCTTGCGGAGGAACGTCTCGACCATCGACCCGAAGCGCGATGGGTCGACCGCCGATCCGCTCGTGGGCAGGTCCATCAGCGGCCGGGGCGTGCGCGTCTGCGTGACGCGACGGAGCTCGGGCCAAGCGAGGAGGCGCCGTGGAGGCTCGGTGCCGAGGAAGCGCTCCGAGCCGGTCCACCAGCGCACGTCGATGTCCGTGCGCGCGAGCTCGAACATCCGCGAGAACCACGTGTGTCGCGAGATGGCCTCGCCGACGTTCTTCGGCGGCGGGATCCGCTCGAGGGTCTTCTCGACGACGTCGAGGATGCGCTTCGGGCCGCTGCGGCGGAACACGGCGTCGAACCCCGGATGGGTCGACTGGACGAGGTCGTGGAGCACCGCCGCGAGCGCCCACTCGGTGCCGCTCGGCGCGCGCGCGAGCGTGTCGATCGGAGCCAGCTTCCGCGCGACGCGGACACGCGCGAGCTCGCATCGAGACAGGAGGTCGACGTCGCTCGGCTCCCGGTCGCCGATCGAGAGGGCCTGCTTGCCGCCGAACGGCTTGCCCGGACGCATCGTCCCGCCCAGCACGAGGGGGGCCAGGAACGTCGTGAAGAGCCGCTCGCAGAGCGCCTGCGGATCGTCCTTCGCCATCGTCTATCGAGGCGGCTCTCCCGGAGGGAGCTGCGGCGTGCCGGCGCCGTCGGGCGCCGGCGGGGGCTGCACTTGGCTCAGCGCGAAGACGCCGAGCGGTTCGAGCTTGAGGTCGACGGGCGCCTCCTCGAGCGCGCGATGGATCTCGTCCGCGACGATCGGCTCCCACGCCTGCGCCTCGAGCAGCGCCGTCTCGAGAGGGGAGAACGCGCTCTCCTCGACGGCCATCGCTCGCGCCGACGTGTCGATGAAGAGGACCTGCGAAGCGGAGGCTCCGAGCGCGCGATACAGGACCTCCGGCGCGACCGCGGGCGTGACGTCGTAGCCCGCGGGGATGTACAGGTTCGGGTGGATCTCGACGAAGAAGGTGCCGAGCGGGATGGCCTCGATACCGTGGTTCGATCGAAGGAAGGCGCCCTTCTGCGTCAGCGCGATCTGCGTGCGCAGGATCGTCTGGTGCGGCAGCGCGTAGGCGATGCGGCGGAGGAGGGGGATCTGGCTCGGCTGGATCCAAGTCGCCGTGACGTTTCGCCAAGGCGCCGCCGACGGCACCACGCGCAGCGGGACGCGCACCGGATCGGGCAGCTTCGTCGCCGTCGCTTGGAGCGCGTCGGGTCCGGCGTCGCCCCGCAGCTCGACGCGCGCGAACGCGCGGAGGTCGCCCATCTGCGGCATCTTCTCGAGCGTCCACGGCTCGTCGCCGCGCCCGCGGATGAGGACGAGCCCGTTCGGATCGAACACGGGGCACGCGCGGAGCGCGACGGGGTGGCGGTAGCCGAGCTCGACCGCCACGCCGGGGCCGGCCGGGAGGAACGTCGTGATCCCCGGCGTCTTCGCCATGAGCGGCCGCATGCGCTTCGGCAGATCGGGGATGCGCATGATGTACCGCCGGATCGGGCCCTCGTCGAAGGCGCTCTCCGGCGGCCATTCGCCGACGGCGACCTCGCCTTCGACACGCGAGCGGACGAAGTAGTGGATGAGCGCGGGGCCGAGCCCCTGCTCGGCGACGATGAAGCGCGGTCCGCTGTCGTCGACCGTCGATGGGTCGACGTGCGGCATCAGCCGGAGCAGGAGCGACTTGAGCCCGACCTGCTTCTCGATGCCGTAAACCTGGGTGAACCTGTCGTGGTAGAGGACGAGCGGCGCGTCCGTGGAGATGAGCTGCGTGGCGTCGTAGCCGAACGGCGCCGCTGCATCGCGGTACTGGACGAAGTGTCGGCTCGTGCCGGTGAACGTGAAGCCGCCCACGAGGCGCGCCGTCTCGGCGACGCGATCCATGCGGTCGCTCGACTCCGCCGCGAACGAGAGCGTGATCTCCTTCGTGCCGAGCTTGCTCCGCACGATCTCGATCACGAGGCTCGGCATCAGGTCCTCGAGCGAGTGCTCGCGGGTGTAGACGCTCAGCCACGCCACCAGGCGGTCGAGCGAAGGCAAGAGCACGAGCCCCTTCGCGCCCAGCGCCACACCCTTGCCCTCGAGCCCGAGGCCGGGCGTCCGGAGGCGGGTCTGGTGGAGCGCGATGCGTTCGAGCATGCGAGACCAGCATACAACGCGGGTCCGTCCGATCGTGGCCTAGAGCCGAGAAACGACATGGAAAGCCGGCGGGGAGGCCACGAGGCCCTGGTCGGCAAAACGCCGCGACTGGATCGCCGGCGATCCAAATCACGGCCCCTCGCGCAGCCGCGATAGCGCAAATCCTTGCGCAATCGGGGAACGGCTGAGTGGCACCTTGTGTGCACAAGTGCGAGCTCATCCAACGGAGGTTTCGATGAGCTCGCTCGTTCGCTGGGTTGGTGTCGCCACCCTCGTCTCGCTCGCTGCATGCGCCGTTCACTCCCCCGACGAGGAGGCCCTCGGCGAGACGGACGCCACGGAGGACGAGCTGCGCAAGGGAGCGGCCGAGCAGTGGGTCTACAACGGCACGCTCCCCCATCTCGAGAACCCGGAGATCACCGTCTCGCTCACGGCGCACACGGCGCGCGTGACGGGGTATCTGCCGCGCGACTGGAACGTCCCGCTGCCGTACTACGCGGACTTCATCGTCGAGAACGGGCGAACGAAGATCGCCGTCGTCTATCCGATCGCGACCGGGTCGAGCGTCAACTCGCAGGGGACGAACTACAAGATCACGCGCGTGTCGCCGTGGGTGCCGACCAACTCCGACGCCGCGTGGGGAGGCTTCCCGTTCATCCCGTACAACCGCGGCATCGCGTTCCACGGCCCGATCACCGCGCAGGACGGCGAGTGGCGCCTCATCCGCGGGCCCGTCTCGCACGGCTGCAACCGCATGCAGGGCGAGCACGTCACGGAGCTCGCGCATCTCATCGGCGTCGACATGACGACCACGGTCCATCGCGGCACGGCGTGGACCGGGCTCGACGTGCCCGTCACCGTGCTCCGCAAGCCCGACACGTGGAGAGGGAAGGCGGTGGACGTCGACTACCCGGCGCAGCGCTCCGTCCAGCGGCCGACGGGCGACGTCATCATGTTCCCGTCGTGGACGGCCGACGAGCTGCGCGCCTTCGTCTGCCCGCTGAACAAGCGCGAGATCACGGGCAGCCGCATCCCCGAGAACTACTGCGCGCGCAAGTACCAGAACGCCTACGATCCTGCGCTCGGGCCGCAGCGCTGATCGCTCGCGGACCGCGCTCGGACACGCTATAGCCGGTCCGTGATCGCGGACTCCGCGCCTCTCGCCGACACGGGACGAGACGAGGCGCGCGCCGACCCGAGGTGGCGTGTCCTCGAGCTGCTGCGGCGGCACGGCTGGAACACGACGTCGTTCCAGGTGCTCGAGCGCGGGTTCGCCTACTGGTTCCACCCCGAGCTCGACGCGTGCGTCGCGTACGTCGACACGGGGCGCGCTTGGGTCGCCGCCGGTGTGCCCATCGCCGCGCTCGAGGACGTCTCGCGCTGCGCGGACGCCTTCGTCGCGGCGGCTCGCGCGCGCGGTCGGCGTGCGTGCTTCTTCGCCGTGGAGGACCGCTTCCTGCGTGTCGCGCGCGTCTCGAGCATGCCCATCGGCGAGCAGCCGTCGTGGGACCCGGCCGATTGGGCGTCCGTGCTCCGTGGCGATCGACGTCTGCGCGAGCAGCTCCGTCGCGCACGCGCGAAGGGCGTGGTCGTGCGAGCGATCGATCGGTCCGAGATCGAGTCCGCCGACGCCAGGATACGAGGCGACGTCGACGCGCTCGTCGCGCGCTGGCTCGCCTCGCGGAAGATGGCGCCGATGGGCTTCGTCGTCGACGTGCAGCTCTTCGAGTTCGTGCACGAGCGGCGGTGGTTCGCGGCGGAGCGTGACGGCCGGCTCGTCGGGCTGCTCGTGGCCGTGCCCGTGTACCAGCGGCAGGGATGGTTCTTCGAGGACCTGCTGCGCGTCCCCGACGCGCCGAACGGGACCACCGAGCTGCTCTTCGACGCCGCGATGCGAGCGGTCGCGGAGGAAGGGAGCCGCTACGTGACGCTCGGGCTGGCGCCCCTCGCCGGATCGGTGAGCCCTTGGCTCCGGTTCGTCCGGACCTGCGCCGCGCCGCTCTACGATTTCGACGGCGTGCGCCGCTTCAAGGCGAAGCTGCGCCCGAGCGAGTGGGCTCCCATCCACCTCGCGTGGCCGGAGGGCACGTCCGGGAACGTGGCGCTGCTCGACGCGCTCTCGGCGTTCACGCTGCGATATCGCGACGGCCATGCACGCGGGAGCTTCGTCCGGTTCGGGCTCGAGACGCTCGCGCACGCCCCCGCGCTCGGGGTCCGCGTGCTCGCCCTCTGCCTCGTCCCGTGGACGCTCGCGCTCGCCCTGGCGCCCACCGAGCGCTTCTTTCCTTCGAGCGCCGTCCAGATCGCCTGGGTCGTGTGGAACCTCGCGCTCGGGACGGCGATGCTCTCGCTCGCGTTCCGCTGGCGGCCGACCCTCGCGCGTGCGCTCGCGATGGCGACGTTGGCCGACGCGATCGTCACCTTCGTCGAGGTCGCCGTCGATGGAGCGCACCGCGCGCGCGGAGCGCTCGACGCGTTCGTCCTGCTCGTGGCTTGCCTCGGCCCCACGCTCGCGACGTCGCAGCTCTGGGGCGCGCTCCTGTGGCGGAGCCGGCTCGATGCTCGAGCGTCCGCGCGCGAGCGATGACGAGGCGAGCCGCGCGCGCTGGCGCAGCGCTTGCCCGATCCCGTCGCATGAGCGAGCGGTCGAGCCGGCTCGTCGTGGAGGCGCCGTTCCACCTCGAGGCGACGGTCCGCGTGCTCCAAAGGCGTCCGACGAACCCGGTCGAGTGGTGGACGGGCGACCGCTATCAGCGCGTCTTGCGAACGGCTGGCGGCCTCGCGGTCGTCGAGGTCGAGGACCGCGGGACGATCGACGCGCCCGACCTGCGCCTCGGCCTGTGGGGCGAGGGCGCGCCGGCGACGCGCGCGCGGCTCGTCGCGACGGTCCGCAGGATCCTCGGCCTCGACGTGGATCCGCGACCGCTCCGGCGCCTGGTGGAGAGGGAGAGGTGCCTCCGCTCGGTGGCGCTCGCGCTCCGGGGGATGCGCCCTCCGCGATTCGCCGACCTCTTCGAGGCGTTCGCGAACGTCGTGCCGTTCCAGCAGATCAGCCTCGAAGCAGGGCTGGCGGTCGTCGGACGGCTGGTCGAGCGCTTCGGCGAGGTCCTCGAGCGAGACGGCAAGCGCCATCGGGCGTTCCCGACGGCGGGCGCCGTCGCGGAGGCGCGGATCGATCGACTGATGGCGTGCGGCTTGAGCAGGCGGAAGGCGGAGTGCCTCCGATCGATCGCGCGAGCAATCGCATCCGGGACGCTCCGCGAGGAAGCCATCGCCGCGATGCCCACGGACGCCGCGATCGACGCGCTCTCGGAGCTCCCGGGGATAGGCCGCTGGAGCGCGGGCCTGATCCTCCTGCGCGGCTTCGGACGCCTCGACGTCTTTCCTCCCGGCGACGTCGGCGCGACGCGCGGGCTCGGCACGCTCACGCGCTTGGATGCGACCGAGCTCGAGCGGCTCATCGAACGCGCGGGCGAATTTCGCGGCTATCTCTACTTCTGCGCGCTCGGCGGGAGCCTCCTCGAGAGGGGGCTCATCCGCGCGGCGCCTCCGCCGCCGGCGTGAACGCGAGACGCATCACGTCGACGCGAGGACACGGACTGCGCCGAGGACGGCCGCGGCCACCGTCTCGGTGCGGAGCACGAACGGACCGAGCGACGCCGGAACGAAGCCCTTGCTCGCTGCGATCTCGACCTCTTCGGGCGACAGCCCGCCCTCGGGGCCGATCGCGAACGCGATCGACGCGCCGCGGGCGACGGCGGGCGCGAGCGCGGCGCCGAGGCCGTGCTCGGCGCGCGGATCGAGGCAGAAGCGCGCGTCGCAGTCGGCGGCGCGGTCGAGGGCCGAGGACCAGTCGTGGACGCCGTCGATCGTCGGAGGATCGGCGCGCCCGCACTGCCGCGCCGCCTGCTCCGCGATGCGCCGCCATCGATCGAGCTTCGCCGCGGCGCGATCGGGCGCGTTGTCGAGCTTCACGACGGAGCGCGCGCTCTGCGCGAGGATGACGTCGGTCGCGCCGAGCTCGGTGGCGTCGCGCACGACCGCGTCGACCTTGTCTCCCTTCGCGAGCGCGTAGACGAGCGCGAGCCGCGTCTTCGCCGTCACCTCGGCCGGCCGCGTCCGCTCGATCTTCACGCGGAGCCCGCCGGGGGAAGGATCGACGATCACGCAATCGGCCTCCGTCTTGGCGTCGGGATCGAACGCGACGAACCGATCGCCCGTACCGAGCCGCAAGACCCGGGCGAGGTAGCGCGACTCCTCCGCGGGCAGGACGCGCTCTCCGTCCGCGAGGCCTCTCACCGGCGCACGGATCGTCATCGACGGCGCAGCGCGAGCAGGATCCACTCGCCCATCGACGGCGAGGCGACGAGATCCATGTCCGAGTAGGCCGCGAGGACCTCGTCCTTCTGCCCGACGAGGATGCCGGAGAGGAGCAAGAGACCGCCCGGTGCGACGTGCCGTACGAGCTCGCGCGCCATCGGGACGAGCACGCGCGCCTCGATGTTCGCGAGGACGACGGGCGACACGAGCTCGACCGACTCGATCGGTGTCGTGCTCGCTTCGATCTTCTCGCTCATGTCGTTGCGCGCGGCGTTCTCGCGCGTCACGTCGATCGCGTCGGGATCGATGTCGACGGCGACCGCGCGCGAGGCGCCCAGGGCGAGCGCGACGAGCGAGAGGACGCCGCTTCCGCAGCCGACGTCGAGCACGGTCACACCGGCGAGCTCGCGGACGTGATCGGCGAGCGCCTGCGCGACGAGACGCGTCGTCTCGTGCAGGCCCGTGCCGAACGCCCGTCCCGGATCGAGCTCGAGCACGCGCTCGCCGGCAGCGGCCGCGTACGCCTCCCAGGGCGGCCGGATGACGACGGCCCTCGTCGCGGACGAGGAGGCCTCCGAGACCTTCGCGATCGTGAAGGGGCGGTAGTGCTCCTTCCACGCGTCGCGCCATGCATCGCCCACGATTTCCTCGTACCGGGGCGAGAGGTCCTGGAGCTCGGCCATCGCTTGCTCCGCCTCCTCGCGCGAGGCGAACGAGGCGACGAGCGTGACCTTGCCGGCGCCCGACGACTTCGCGAGCGTCCCCTCGTCGCGCTCCTCGACCCCTTGGGCTCCCAGCTCGAAGAGGAGAGCGCTCGTCTCGTCCACCATCTCGGGCGTGACGTCGACGTGCACGTACGGGTATCGCGGCTCGGGTCGTCCTTGATCGGGTGCTTCGCTCATCGGATTCTCTCGTGTCGTCACCACCGCAGCCCGGCCTCGCCGACGTTGACCGTCACCGTCGCGGGGCCGCGTCCGGCCGGCGGCGGCTGGTCGAAGACGCCCGCGAGCGCGAGGCCACCGACGATCGCCGCGGCGCCGAGGATGCCGCCGCCGATGGCGAGCGGCACGATCCACCCGGGGCCGCCGCCGTCCGGGACGGCGATGCGGAGCGGCGTCGTCGCATCACCGCGTGACGCGATGATCGCGCCGCCCTCGTCGAGCACCTCGAGGTAATAGTCGACGACCGGCGGCTTCACGGCCGACGCCGGGATGCGTGCGCGGACGGACGCGCCCTCGAGCTCGGCCGTGGCGGTCGCGAACTCGCCGCGCGAGCCGGCGCGGTAGCGGAGCGTCACGCCGGCCGCGCGTCCGTCGGGATCTTCGAGCTTCGCGCGCAGCTCGATCGGCTCGTTCCTCTTCGCGGAGGCGGGCGAGCCATGGCGAAGGACCACCGGTCGGCGTGCGGGAGCTTCTTTCACGAGGCCTGGTCGACCCTCCGCCTCCCAACGCGCGCGGGCCTCGGCGAAGAAGTCACGGAAGCGCGGCGATTCGGTCGGCGGCAGCTCGTAGTCGGGCTGGACGACGAGCAGACCGCGCACGGCGCTGTCCGCCTCCTCTTTGCGCCCGAGCGTGATGTAGTCGAGCGCGAGCAGACGGTAGATCTCGACCTTCTGCTCCTTCGTGTTGTCCGGACGGAGCAACGCCGCCGAGAGCGCCTGGATGGACTCCTCGTAGCGCTGGTCTTCGAAGAGCTGGCGGCCTTTCTCGATCAGATCCTGCGGCGGCGCGGGCGCGTTCGTCTCGCTCGGCTGCGCGAGCGCGAGCGAAGAGGGCACGACGACCTGCGCGGCGAGGGCGACGGCGAGCCCGGCGCACAGCGACTTGCACATCGACCGCCTCATCGTGCGCGACATTAGCGCGCGGTCGAGGCGACGTCACGAGGTGCGCACGTCGCCACGGACGCGCGGCAGCTCACCTGCCGCACTCTCGCGGCTCGAACTTCCCGCCGTCGACTCGGCAGTCGCCGCCGGCGTCGGGGAAGCAACATGCCGCCTTGCAGGCGTCCTTGCCGCAGAGGATCTGGCAGGTGCCTCCGCTCGGCGGCACGCACGTCGGCTTCGCCTCGGAGCACGCCTGGTCCGCGCATACGATCGACGCCGTCTTCGACCGTCCGCAGCTCAACGTGGTGCCGCGGCACGCGCCGGTCTCGCACTTGATCGCGCACGTCCCAGCGTCGGCTTGGAGCCGCCCCGGGCAGCTCCCGTTCCCCTTGCAGTCGAACGTGCAGCTCTCGGCGGCGCACGACGCCGACTCGCATGAGTCGTTGCCCGTGCATTCGACCTTGCACGAGCCTTTGGCGTTGCAGGCGATGTTCTCGCAGGTCTCTCTGCCGAGGCATCGGAACGTGCACTCGTCACCGGTGCACGTCGCCCTCTGACACGCGTCGTTGCCTCCGCAGTCGAAGGAGCACTTGGTCGAGGAGCACGTCGCGCGGAAGCAGGCGGATCCCTCGCAGTAGAACGAGCACGAGCGTCCCCCCGAGCACGTCAGGTTGGTGCACGCATCCTCGCCGAGGCAGTCGATCTGGCAGTCCGTGTTCTCCGGGCACACGATCGTGCCTTGGCACCCGCCGTCGACGCACCCGAGGCGGCATGCGCCTTCGACGCAGGTACCTCCGATGGCGCCGCACGTCTCCGGCGAGCACCGAGCGTCCGGGATCGGTTCGATGACGACGTGGCCGTCGTCATCTCCGCCTTCGCCTTCGCCGCTGTCGGCGGCGTTCGGGTCGGGCCCGCTCTCGTCGAGGTCGAGGATCGTCCCGCACGCGACGATCGCGAGGATGCTGCAGGCCGCCACCCCGGCGGCGATCCGGAGCTTCACGAAGTGATCGTAGCACCCTGCGTGCGGCGGATCAGGCGTGACGAGCGTCCAGCCGACGCGGGGCTGCACGCTCGTGTGCCGGGACGTGCCACACGCGGCGCGCCGGCTCGGAGACGAGCAGCGCCTTCCGCGCCGCGAGCGACCGAGGGACCTTCTGGCCCGGCTCGAGCACGAGGGCCGTCAGGCGGCGCCCGTACACGCAGCCGGTGTCGAGGCCCGTCGCCCATGGATGGAGCTGCAGCCCGGGGGCCGCGTTGTGCCCGAACACGACGTGAGGAGGTCCCGTCCAGAGGGATCCCCAGAGCACGTGCGCGTCGCCCCGCCTCTTGCTCGGATCCACCACGGTTCGAATCCGCATGAGCGTGTCCGGCTCTTGCCGCTCGATCGGGAAGAACGGATCGAGGCCCGCATGGACGCAGACGAGCTCGTGCTCGGGGAGGTGGAGCAGCGGCTTCGACGTCCGGAGCAGCGTCCAGTCGACGGGGCGGAGCGAGCGCGCCAGGTCGCGGTGCATCTTGCCGATCGGCGGCTTCGCCTCGCCCTCGCCGTGCAGCCATCGCTGCCGACCTTCGAGCCAGTCGAGCAGCTTCTGCTCGTGGTTCCCACGGACGAGGATCGCGCCCGTGCTCCGGACGATGTCGAGCACGCCGAGCGAGTCCGGGCCGCGCGCCACGACGTCTCCGACGAAGACGAGCCGATCGCCGTTCGAGAAGGCGAGGCGATCGAGGAGCGACTGGAGCTCGCTCGCGCATCCATGCACGTCGCCGACGATGATCGTGCGCACGGTGACCTCCCGCTGAGCATGCCAGCGGCGTGACGGTCTGCAAGCGTCGTCGCTACCGCCGCAGTCGAAGCGAACGCGGGCCGCTCCTGGAGCCTTCCGCCCGGAGCCTCGAGCCCCTCAGAGGCGCCACATCTTCTCGTCGTCGAGCTTCGCCCGCTTCGGGATGACGACGATGCCGTTCTCCGTGACGAAGAAGCGCTTGCGGTCGGCCTCGAGGTTGAACCCGACCTCGACACCGGGCGGGACCTCGACGTCCTTGTCGATGATGGCGCGACGGATCTTCGCGTGCCGGCCGACGCGGACGCGCTCGTAGAGCACGCTCTCCTCGACCTCGCTGAAGGAGTTGATGCGGCAGCCGACGCTGAGGACGCTCCGGTGGATGCGGCCGCCGGAGATGATGCAGCCGTGGCTGACCATCGAGTCGGTCGCGATGCCGACGCGCGCGTGGGCCTCGTCGCGGAAGACGAACTTCGCGGGCGGATGGTGCGTCGCGCCGGTGCGGATCGGCCAGCGCTCGTTGTACAGGTTGAAGAGCGGATGGATCGAGATGAGATCCATGTGCGCTTCCCAGTACGCCTCGATCGTGCCGATGTCGCGCCAGTAGCCGCGTGCGCGCTCGTCCTCGCCCGGGACGATGTTCGTCGCGAAGTCGTAGGCGAACACGTCCTGACCGTCGGCGACCATCCGCGGGAGGATGTCGTGGCCGAAGTCGTGCTTGCTGGTCTCGACCGCGGCGTCGCGGTTCAGCTCGCGGATGAGATCCTGCGTGCGGAAGACGTAGTTGCCCATCGAGGCCAGGCACATGTCGTTCGAGCCCGGCATCGTCGGAGGGTTCTTCACCTTCTCGTGGAAGCCGATGATTCGGCCGTTCGAGTCGGTCTCGATCACCCCGAACTCGCTCGCGGTCTTCTTCGGCACGGGGATCGCGGCCACGGTCGCGGCGGCGTTTCGCGCGACGTGGGCGGCGATCATCTGGCGGACGTCCATCTTGTAGACGTGGTCGCCGCCGAAGATGCACACGATCTCGGGCTTCTCGTCCGTGATGACGTGTTGGCACTGGTAGACGGCGTCCGCCGAGCCCTTGAACCACGAGAGCCCGGTGCGCTGCTGCGCGGGGATGGCCTCGATGAACTGATCGAGCAGGGGCGAGAGACGCCAGACGCGCGCGATGTGCTCCTCGAGCGAGGCGCTCTTGTACTGCGTGAGCACCTTGATCCGATAGAAGCCCGAGTTGACGAAGTTCGACAGGACGATGTCGATGATCCGGTAACGCCCCGCGAACGGTACGGCGGGCTTCGCGCGGTCGAGGGTGAGCGGATAGAGGCGCTTTCCCTCGCCTCCCGCGAGGATCATCACGAGCACCTGGCTGGGGTCGAAGCTGGGACCTTGTGCCGGCATGGAGGCTCGGAGGATAGGCGAAGTCGACGGGTTGGGGGGCTAGAATAGCCGGGATGCGCGATCCGGTCTCCCCACCTGTGCGGGACGAGGCCTCTCCCTCTCATGGGGGACATGGGGGAGAGGCCGCCCAGGCCGAGGCACGGTCGCCGCAGCGTGGCCCGCGCCCGCTCGCCGAGAGCGAGGAGGTCGCCCTCCCGATCCCGGCGCCGGGCGACGTCTCGGCGGTCCTCTCGGCGGCGGCGGAGCACGCCGTCCGGGGCGTCCCCGGGGCGATGGCGACGGTGCTCGAACGCCATGGCTCTGCGCCGGGGACGCCGGGCCAGAAGCTCTATCTGTCGGCCGACGGCACGTGCATCGGCACGGTCGGGGGCGGCGCGGTCGAGCGGGCCGTCCTCGAGTCGCTCGTCGCGATGGTCAAGGAGCCGTCGGCCCGCCACGAGGTGAAGACGTACAAGCTCGGGCCGGAGCTCGGCATGTGCTGCGGGGGAAGGCTCGTCGTGCTCCTCGAGCCGATCGCGGCCACCGTCCCGGCGCTCGTCGTCGGCGCGGGGCACGTGGCGACGGCGACGGCGCCGCTCCTCGCTCGCGTCGGGTTCGCCGTCACCGTCGTCGACGCGCGCGAGGGTTGGGCCGACGAGAGCCGTTTCCCGAACGTCCGATGCCTCACGGGCGAGTTCGACGAGGTCGGCGCGGAGGTCGACCCCCGCGGCGTGTGCCTCGTCATGACCCACGATCACGCGCTCGATCAGCGCGCGATCGAGTGGGCGCTCCGTCGCGGCTTCGCCTTCGTCGGAGGCATCGGCAGCCGCGCGAAGGCCGAGCGGACGAGGCAGCGTCTCGAAGCGAAGGGGTTCTCGGAGGCCGATCGCGCGCGTGTCCGCATGCCGCTCGGCGTGGACATCGGAGCGCGCACGCCCGACGAGATCGCGGTGTCGGTCGTCGCCGAGCTCGTCGCGTGGCGTCGCGGCGCACGCTGACGACCGCCGGTGCGACGTGACGCCGACGCCGGCGTCACCCGATCGGGTGATGCCTCACGGGTGCCCCCCTTCGGGTGACACGATGGCGACGAATAGCCGACACGCGAGGCCAGTCTCAGGCTGTGCGTCCCTCGCGGGGGCGCAGCGAAGGAGACCAAGGAAGATGAAACTTTCGAGCAGGCGTGTGTGGGGCGGGTTCTTGATGGCGGCGGGCGTCCTCGGGGTCGCCGCGTCTTCGTACGCGCAGCCTCGCCCCACGGCCTCTGCGCCGCTCAAGCCCGCGCCGAACCCTCCGAAGCCGGTGCTGACGCAGCTCCGGACCGAGCCGGTGACCGTCTCGCCGGATCTGAAGCAGGCGCTCACCGGCAAGCGGCGGTTCGATCCGGCCGCCCTCGGCCAGCGCGTCAGCTACCAGGGCAACATCCCGCTCCTGAAGGTGAAGAGCGGCAAGACCTACCAGCTCGAGCCCATCGGGCAGCAGCCGATGCCCCCGCCCAATCTGCAGATGAAGACGCTGCCCCAACAGCTCCTCCCGTACAAGGCGCACATCGAGTCGCCGTGGATCGGCAAGCTGAAGGGCATCAAGCTGCTCGACTACGTGGTGTCGAACCAGGCGTGGCAGACGCCGGTGAAGGATCAGGGCTCGCGAGGCACCTGCACCGCGTTCGCGGCGGTCGCCGGCCTCGAGGCGCGAGGCAAGCGCGGGGGCGTGACGCGCGACCTGTCGGAGAACCACGCGTTCCAGCTCTTCATGAACGACGCCGGCATGACGTGCACGCCTGCGGGCGGGTTCACGACGTGGAGGACGGGACCGATCCTGAGCGAGCGCGGCGTCTGTGCGGAGACGCAGATGCCGTACACGCCGACGAGCTGTCCTGCCGGGGTCCCGGTGACGTGCTCGAGCGCGGCCGGCGCCAGGTTCACCTCGCTGGCGCACTTCTACACGCCGAAGTACGGCGGCATCGGCTCCTACCGTGCGGACAACACCAACCTGCTCGAGTCCTTCCTGAAGGCCGGCTACGACATCGTCTACGGCCTCAACATCGCCGGAAACGACTGGGCGAGCGGCGACGGCGTCATCGACGTCCAGCTCGATGCCAACGGCAACCCCGCGCCGTCCGTCGGCGGGCACGCGATGCTCATCGTCGGCTACAACCGGACGCAGAACTACTTCATCGTGAAGAACAGCTGGGGCACGGACTGGGGCCACGACGGCTACGCGCACATCTCGTACGAGTACATCCAGACGTACGGGAAGTACGGCTACGCGGTCTTGAACGCCAACGTGCCCTGAGCGGTCAGCGGTGGTCGTACGAGCTCCGGGCCATGCAATCGCGCACCGCCCGGAGCTTGTTCAACGGCCACTCCATCTCGAGGCCGCTCCCGTGCTCGTCCTCGTCGCCCGGGACGAGCCACTCGAGGTCGTCGTCCTCCTCCAGGCTTGCCGAGGCGAAGACGTCGTGCATCGCGATCGCCTCGCTCGTCATCATGAGCAGTGCGAGCCCGGTGTAGAGGAGGAGACCGAGGTGACGCCGGCGCCACCCGCGGACGGTCCTCGGGGCCGAGCAGAGCGCGTTCGAGCGGTACGGATGGCCGCGGAGCGCGGCCTCCGTCGATCGCTCGACCTCGGCGCGGATGGCCATCTTCTCGAGATCACCGCGCAAGGCGCCGGCTCCGATCCGGATGCGGAGCGCGAGCACGATGAAGAGGAGGGCGAGGAGGATGGCCGCCGCGAACGACGCAGCGACCAGGTGGTTCCTCGCGGTGAGCGCCGCGCGGACGCCGACCGCAATCAGTGCGGCGAACGCCAGCGTCATCTGGATCCACTCGAGCGCGACGAGCCCCCGCAGATCGCGACGCATGTGCGGGAGCTCCATGGCGAGCTCGGCGGCCGACATCGACGAACTCGGGGCTCCGCCCCAACCATCCCGATCCGATGTCGAGCCCAGCCCGACCTTCGTCGAATGGCGCTCGGTGTCCACGATACCCCTCCGCGTCTTGCGGGCTTCCGACCTCCCGTCCCACTTGCAACGCTAGGCCCGAACATCGAAGCGAAGTAGGGCGGTTGCGGCGCTAGACTGTTCGCCTGCGCGAACAGTCCGGGCTTCGCGAAAACGTTGCGCGTCGAGGGGTTCTCCGCGCCGCGAGATGCGGAAGATCGCGGCCCCGGACGAGCGGCTCAGCTTCGTGCCCAATGGGCCCGTGACCAGGCGTATCATCGCGGGAATGGGTCGCTCGTCGTCCTTCGAGATCGTCGTGAACGGCCGCGCCGCCGTCGTCGAGAACGTCGCCTCCAACACGACGCTGCTCCAGTGGCTCCGCGCGACGGGGCGAACGGGGACGAAGGAAGGATGCGCCGAGGGCGATTGCGGAGCTTGCACGGTGGCGCTCGTCGACGTCGACGCGCGCGGCGAGCGCACGTACCGGGCGATCAACGCGTGCATCACGCTCCTCCCGATGGTGGCAGGTCGGGAGATCGTCACCGTCGAGGGGCTCGCGACCTCCGACGGCCTACATCCCGTCCAGAAGGCGATGGTGGACCGGTATGGGTCGCAGTGCGGCTACTGCACCCCCGGCTTCGTCGTCTCGATGTTCGAGGCGTACTACCGATCCGATCTCGGCGACGACGCGCGCGCGAAGATCGGCGACCAGCTCAACGGGAACCTCTGCCGATGCACGGGCTACCGTCCGATCCGCGACGCGATGCTCGACGCGCTCGCGGAGAAGAAGCGCAGGGCCGAGGACCCGTCTCGGCAGGACCTCTTCCAGCTCCGGCTGTCCAAGGACGCGCCGCTGCCGCGCGTGCCCGATCTCGACTACGAGGGCAGGGGCCAGGTCTTCCTGCGGCCGACGTCGCTCGACGAGCTCTACGCGATCAAGGCCGAGCATCGCGAGCGCGCGGAGCTCGTGGGCGGCGCGACGGAGATCGGCGTCTACATCAACAAGCACCATCGCCGTTACCCGCTCCTCGTCTCGACCGAGGGCGTCCGCGAGCTCGCGCGGATCGAGAAGGACGACGACGTCTGGCGCGTCGGAGGCTCCGCGACGCTGACGGCGCTCGAGGAGGCGCTCGCCGGCGAGTATCCGATGATCGACAAGATGCTCTGGGCGTTCGCGTCCAGGCAGATCCGGAATCGAGCGACGCTCGCCGGCAACATCGTCAACGCCTCGCCGATCGGCGACATGCCGCCGATCCTCCTCGTGCTCGACGCCTCCGTCGTGCTGGAGAAGCAAGGGGCGACGCGCGGCGAGCGCGCGTCACGCACGGTCCCGATCGCCGAGTTCTTCACCGCGTACCGGAAGACGGTGATCGCGCCCGACGAGGTCGTGCGCTGGATCGTGTTCCCGCGCAACAAGCCGCCGGCCTCCGGCCGCCGGCGGATGGACTCGTACAAGGTCAGCAAGCGGCGCGAGCTCGACATCAGCATCGTGGCGGCCGCGTTCGTCGTGGACACGGACGGCGAAGAGAAGATCACGCACGCACGCCTCGCATTCGGCGGCGTCGCGGCGACGCCGGTGCGTGCGCGCAAGACGGAGAGCTTCCTCGTGGGCAAGCGTTGGGACGAGGACACCGTCGCCGCCGCGATGGAGATCCTCGCGAACGAGTTCACGCCCCTCGACGATCATCGCTCGGGAGCGGCGTACCGGCGCGATCTCGTCGCCAGCCTCTTCGAGAAGTTCTTCCGCGGCGACCGGACCGTCCCGCAGGACGAGCCGCTCCTCTTCGAGCCGACGCCCAAGTGGGAGGTGCGCGACGAGAGTCGCGCGCTCGAGCACGAGAGCGCCGTCGGACACGTCACCGGAGGCGCGCTCTACGTCGACGACGTCGCCCGTCGGCGTGACATGCTCGACGTCTGGCCCGTCATGTCGCCGCACGCGCGTGCGCGCATCGTCTCGATCGACACGAGCGAGGCATGCGAGCAGCCCGGCGTCGTGGCGGTGCTCACGGCGAAGGACGTCCCCGGCATGAACGACGTCGGTGCGGTCCGTCACGACGAGCCGCTCTTCGCGGCCGAAGGCGCCGAGGCGCGCTTTTACGGCCACATCGTCGCGCTCGTCGTCGGCGAATCCATCGAAGCGTGCCGGCTCGCCGCTGCGAAGGTGAAGGTGGAGTACGAGCCGCTCCCGCCGATCCTCGGCATCCGCGAGGCGATCGCGAAGGCGAGCTTCCACACCGAGCCGCACGTGATCCGTCGCGGGGACTGCGACGTCGCGCTCGCGAACAGCCCGCATCGGCTCGCCGGCGAGATCGAAATCGGCGGGCAGGAGCACTTCTATCTCGAGTCCCACGCGGCGTGGGCGGAGCGAGGAGAGGACGGCGAGATCTTCGTCGCTTCTTCGACGCAGCACCCGTCCGAGGTCCAGGCGGTCGTCGCGCACGTGCTCGACCTGCCGCGCAACAAGGTGATCGTGCAGTCGCCGCGCATGGGCGGAGGCTTCGGCGGCAAGGAGACCCAGGGCAACACCTGGGCGTCGCTCGTGGCGCTCGCGGCGAGCAAGACGGGCCGGCCCGTCCGCGTGCAGCTCGATCGCGACCTCGACATGATGCTGACGGGCAAGCGCCATCCGTTCTACGGGCGCTTCGAGGTCGGCTTCGACGACGACGGCCGGCTCCTCGCCGCGCGGGTCTCGCTCGTCTGCGACGGCGGGTGGGCGCTCGATCTCTCCGAGTCGATCTGCGATCGCGCGCTCTTCCACCTCGACAACGCGTACTACGTGCCGGCCTGCGAGTTCTCGGGACGCGTCGCGAAGACGAACTCCGTCTCGCACACCGCGTTCCGAGGCTTCGGCGGCCCGCAAGGCATGGTCGTGATGGAGGAGATCCTCGACCGCATCGCGCGTCGTCTCGATCTGCGACCCGAGGTCGTGCGCGAGCGCAACCTCTATCGCGGTACGGGCGAGTCGAACACGACGCACTACGGCCAGCCGCTCGGCGACGAGCGCATCCCGGCGATCTGGAAGCGGCTCTTCGAGACGTCGCGCTTCGCGGAGCGCCGGAAGGCGATCGATGCTTTCAACGCGACGTCCGGGAACGCTCGGAAGCGCGGGATCGCCATCACGCCCGTCAAATTCGGCATCTCGTTCACGGCGACGTGGCTCAACCAGGCGGGCGCGCTCGTCCTCGTCTACCGCGACGGCACCGTCCAGGTGAACCACGGCGGCACCGAGATGGGGCAGGGCCTGTACACGAAGATCCGGGGCATCGCGATGCGCGAGCTCGGCCTGCCCGCCGACGCCATCCGCGTGATGCGGACGCAGACGGACAAAGTCCCGAACACCTCGGCGACGGCGGCGTCGAGCGGCTCGGATCTCAACGGACAGGCCGTGCGCGCCGCCTGCGAGACGTTGCGCGAGCGCCTCGCGCCGATCGCGGCCGAGCTCCTCTCCGCCGAGTCGTCGATGACGGTGCCTCCCGGCGCGGTCGTCTTCGAGGGCGGCTTCGTCCGCGCGCCGCAGGTGCCGGAGCTGCAGATCCCGTTCTCGCGCGTCGTCGACCGAGCGTACATGAAGCAGGTCCCGCTCTCCGCGACGGGCTACTACCGCACGCCTGCGATCGGCTACGACCGCGCGAAGGGGAGGGGCAGGCCCTTCTACTACTTCGCGTACGGCGCCGCGGTGACCGAGGTCGAGGTGGACGGCTACACGGGGATGAAGCGCGTGCTCGCGGTCGACATCCTCCACGACGTGGGCGACTCGCTGAACCCGGGCGTCGATCGCGGTCAGATCGAAGGCGCCTTCGTGCAAGGCATGGGCTGGCTCACCGGTGAAGAGCTGAAGTGGAGCAAGGACGGCAAGCTCCTCACGCACTCGGCGAGCACCTACCAGATCCCGTCGATCGGCGACGCGCCCGAGCGGTTCCACGTCGAGCTCCTCTCGAACGCGGCGCAGCCCGGCGTCATCCACGGGAGCAAGGCCGTCGGCGAGCCGCCGCTGATGCTCGCGATCAGCGTGCGCGAGGCGATCCGCGATGCGATCGCGGCCTTCGGCGCGCCGGGCGGCGAGATCGCGCTCGCGTCGCCCGCGACGCACGAGGCGATCCGGGCGGCGATTCGGCTTCGGCTCGGTCGCTCCGCGACGGCGTCGGCGGCGCGCGCGGCCGAGTAGCTCGAGACGTCGGCACGTCGAGCCGTCGTCAGCGTGCGGCGCTCGATCCGCTCGGCGGAGCGGCGCTCGCCGACGGGGCGGGCGAGGCGATCTTTCCTTGGGTCACCTCGCACGCCCAGTCGCCGGCGACGATGAACGCGCGCCGGCACACGACGACGTAGTGGCCGTGTTTGACGAGGTCGTACTCGATCTCCGTCCCGAACATGCCGCGGTCGCCGCGCATGTTCTCGAGCTTGCAAGCGTCACCGCACCCCGCAGCGGCGTTCAAGGTCGCGCGCGCCTTCTCGCGGACCTCCGTGTCGTCGGAGAGGACGTTCGCGTAGGCCGTCCACATGGAGAGGAGGAGCAAGGCGACCGTGAACCACTGGAAGACCCTTCGCTTCACGCCTCGAAGCTACGCGGCTCGAGCGGCATGCGCCAGTCGATGACGGCGGCAGCGATCAGAGCTCCCTGAAGTAGCCGCCCTGCGCGGCGGTGGCGCTCCCCGCCGGACGCGCAGGCCCGTGCGCGGGCTGGACCTTCGAGACCGACGTCGGCGACGGCGACGGCGGCTGGCCACGGCTCGGTAGCGTGGACGTCGAGGTCGACGTCGGCGTCGGGGAGATCGCTCCGGCGCCCGATGCCTCGGCGCCGGTGGCGGTCGGCGCGGTCGTGGACTCGGCGTTGGTCGACGGCTTGGCGTCGTCGGCGCCGGGCGACGTACCTGCGTCGGCCGCGGGCGATCCCGACGCGCTCTCGGCCGCCGGTGCATCGCCCGCCACACCGGACGGCACGACGCCGGTCGCCGCGCTCGAGGCGGCCTCCGCGTTCGCGGTCGCGACCGGCGACGTCGCGGCCGCCGTCACCGAGCGCTTGTACAGGACGGCGCCCGTGACGAGGCCACCCACGAGGACGACGGCCGCGCCGACGGCGGCGAAAGGAGCCCACGCGGGCGTCGCGCGCGGGACGCCGGCCGGTACGGAGTCGACGGTGGCGTAGAGGCCCGGTGACGTGTCGCCCCGCGCCGGCGCGTGCGGCGTGGACGCGCGCACGGGCGTCATGGCGGGCGACGAGGGCATCGACGCGGCGTGGGCGGGCGAGGGCGTCGGTGCTGCGAACGGGGGCACCCCGGGAGACGAGCCCGGTCGAACAGGTGTAGAATGCAATTGTCTGCCCGGTGCCGGCGCCGCCATCGGGCTCGGAATCGGACCCGGAGTCGACATGCCTGGCGCGATGCCGGGCGATGCGACCGTCGGCTGGATCTCTTCGCTCGCGGCCGCCGGACGCGGCGGGCTGCCTTGCATCACGGGCGTCGCGGGCGCAGCGGTGTCGGGCCCGACGATGGACGCGGGCAGCGCGCCTTCGGGCGCCGCCGCGCTCGTGTGCACGGGCATGGCGCGGAGCAGCTCGTCTACGTCCGGGCTCGGCGGTACGTCGTTGTCGCCGGCGCTCGCGAGGTTCGGTAGCGATGCGAGCCTGCGGAGGGTGGCGGCGAGCGTCCCGGCGGCGGGGCGTGCGGCGGGATCCTGCTCGAGCGCGCCTGCCACCGCGTCGCTCACTTCGGTGGGAATGCGGACGATCTCGGTGAGGCGAGGCGCAGGCTTGAAGCAGCGCGAGAGGCCGACGCCGGGATCGTCGTCGAAGGGCCCTTTGCCGGCGAGCAGCTCGAACAGCACGAGGCCGGCGGCGTAGACGTCCGTGGCGGGGCCCGTCGGCTTCCCCTGCATCTGCTCGGGCGCGGCGTAGTAGAGCGTCCCGGTGAAGCCGCCCGTCTTCGTGATGCGCGCGTGGGAGATGCGCCCGTCGGCGTCGAAGATGTGCGCGATGCCGAAGTCGAGGACCTTCGTGACGGTGCCCTGCGGCTGCTCGGCGAGGAAGATGTTCTCCGGCTTGATGTCGCGATGAACGATCCCGCGCTTGTGGACGTAGTCGAGCGCGTCGAGCACGTCCGCGACGATGCCGAGCGCGCGTGCACGCGGCATGGGCGCCGCCATCGCCCCACGCAGGTCGACGCCCTCGAGCTTCTCCATCACGAAGTAGTGGACGCCGTCGCGCGTGGTCCCGAAGTCGTGCACCTGGACGACGTTCGGATGCGTGATGGCCGCGAGGACCTGCGCCTCGCGCTCCATCCTCTTGAACGCCGCCTCGTCGTTCCGGAACGACTCGTGCATGACCTTCGCGACGTATCGCTTCTTCAGTCGCACGTGCTCGATCTCGTAGACGACGCCCATGCCGCCCGCCCCGAGCTGGCGGACGACCTGATAGCTCGTTCCATCGAGCATTTGGCCCGGTTGGAGAGCGGCCATCGCGCACCCAAGAGTATCACTCGCTTACCCGATCCACCCGTATCGAAGGGATTTCGCGTATTTCACGAGTCTTGGTCGGTAACTGCGCGAGATGACGAGGGTGTTGGGGGGCTACCTGTCGGACGGACGTTGGCGCCGGGTGTTGGACGGCGGAGGGTGGGCGCTGGCGCGTTAGGATGCGCGTCGTGAAGTCGCTCTGCAGTTCGTTCGAGCCGACGCGTGTCGCGCTCGTTGGTCTTCTGGCGGCGGGGATGTCATGGGCTTCCGTCTCCTGCAGTGCCGACGCTACGTGCGAGGAGAGCGGCACGTGCGCGCCGCCTGCAACCAGTAGCGTCGACGACGCCGGAACCACGAGTCCCGACGTGACTCCGTTCGCCATGACGGCGACGTTCGTGCCGTCGATCATCGTGGGCACGAGCGCAGAGCTCGAGATCACGATCGCGCGCGAGGGCTCGCACGGCGTCGAGGGGAGAGTGACGATCGAGCTCGTACCGGCGGAGGGGATCACCGCTCCTCCGGTGGTCATCGAGGCCGACGCGTCGACGGCGAAGATGACGGTCGACGTCGCCGCGGACCGTCGCCACGGGGCGGTCTCGCTCGTCGTGCGAGGAACCGCCGAGGCGAGCGCGCGGCAGGGGGAGGCGACGGTCACGACGCTCGTTCGCGGCAAGCCTGGCAGCATCGACACGAGCTTCGGCGTCGACGGGACGTTCACGTTCGACAAGGCCGACTCCGAGGCGACCGGCGTCGTCGTGCGGTCGGACGGCAAGATCGTGCTCGGCGGCCGTGCAGGAGAGGAGCTCGCGCTGGTGCAGCTTCTCGAGGACGGGACGGTGGATGCGTCCTTCAACGAGGGGGCGACGACGATCAAGCCGCCGGGCAACGGCGTGCTCTCGACGACGAACCTCGTCGCCGACGGGGACGGGGCGATCTCGGTGGTGATGCTGAACTCCGTCGACGGCTCCGTCGAGCCCAGGGCGCACGTCTTCAGAGTCACGCGCTCGGGCGCGCCCGACGCGACGTTCGGCACGGGAGGAACCGGGGTCGTCCGCGTCGACGTGGAAGAGCCGTCGTCGCTCGCGGTCGCCGGCGATGGCGCGCTCTTCATCGGCGGTGCGCGCGGAACCAGCGCCGGGCAGTACGTGCTCAAGTTGAGAGCGGACGGTGAAGTCGACGCGGCTTGGGGGAGCGACGGGCACTGGTTTCACGCCGGCTCTGCTGCATGCCTCGGTGGCCCGCTGAAGTGCCACACGCGCGCCATCGCCGTCGAGCCGGGCGGGACGCTCGTCGCTTGCCAGCCGAGGAACGACGGAAGCTGGGTGCATCGCGTCACCATCAATGGCGTGACCGGAAACCTCTCTGCCTCCACGAGCCTGGAGCTCGGGGAGTGCCGCTCCATCGCGCCCGACCTCACCGCGCCAGGCTTCGTCTTCGTCGGCGGCGACTCGGATTCCGGCCCGGTGCTCGCCGTCCGACGACTGGCTTCGGACGGCGTCGAGGCGGGCCAATGGGGCAACCGCGACTCGCAGTTCGACGCTCCCGTAGAGTCGGGCCTCAAGTTCGCGCGTGCGCTCGCGAGCGTCGGCGACAAGCTCGTGATCGGCGCCGAGGCCGAGATCGACGGTGCGCCGGCGTTCGGTGTGGCCCGCCTCACGAGGCTCGGCGTGCTCGACACGACGTTCGCGGAGAAGGGCTACGTGACCTTCGAGGTCGGCGGGAAGGCGTCGATGCTGAAGGCGATGGCCATCGATGCGCTCGGTCGCATCATCCTCGCAGGGACGAACGGCAGGATGGTCGCCGTGAGGGTTTGGCCGTGAGGTCTGCCGCCGACGAACGTGGAGCGAGGATGCACCCGGTGAGCGTCTACGCCCTGCTGGTGGCGGCCGCGTCGTGGCAGCTCGTTTCCTGCAGCGGGGACCCTTCGTGCGCGGAGAGCGGCACGTGCGCGCCGCCTGCAGCAGATGACGGCCAGACGACGGACGCCGGCGTCGCGGCGTTGGAGCTGACGGTGACGGTCGCGCCGACGATCCTCGCGGGCACGACCGTGGACCTCGAGGTCACGATCGCGCGTGGCGGTGCGGAGGGAAGAGTGACCCTCGAGCTCGCACCGGAGACGGGCATCACGGCTGCCCCGGTGGTCGTCGAAGCCGACGCGTCGAAGGCGACGATGAAGGTCGTCGTGTCTGCCGATCGGCGTCACGGAAAGGTGCCGCTCGTCGTGCGTGGGACGGCGGAGGCGAACGGGCGGACGGCGGAGGCGACGGTCACGACGCTCGTCCGTGGAAAGCCGGGCAGCGTCGACACGAGCTTCGGCGTCGACGGGACGTTCACGTTCGACAAGGCCGAGTCCGAGGCGACCGGCGTGGTCGTGCAGTCGGACGGCAAGATCGTGCTCGGGGGACGCGCGGGGGAGGAGCTCGCGATCGTGCGGCTCCTCGAGGACGGGACGGTGGATACGTCGTTCGCCGGTGGGGCGACGACGATGAGTCCGCCGGGAGAGCACGCGGGGGTCTTCACGTCGGATGTCGTCGCCGACCGGAACGATGGCTTGGCCTTCGCGTTCTCCGTCCAAGGGAGTGTCTTCGAGTCGCACATCCTCAAGCTGACGCGCGATGGGAAGCCGGATTCCACTTTCGGAAGCGGTGGGACGGGGATTGCGACGGTCGCCGCCTCGGTCCCAGCGTCTCTCGCCATCGCGCCGGATGGCTCGCTCTACCTCGGCGGTCGTTACAACGAGGGCGGTGGCCAATATGTCCTGAAGCTGAAGCCGAATGGAGAGCGCGACGAGAGTTGGGGCGACGGAGGCAGTTACCGCTCTGGAGGCGCGGGCGCGTGTATCGGCTCGAACCAAGGGAACTGCTACACGCGTGTCGTCGCCGTCGAACCCAGCGGAACGATTCTGGCTTGCCAGCCGAGAAATGATGGCAGCTCCGTTCACCGGATCGACACGAGTGGAAAGAAGGACGATATCGATGTGTCGACGTCCCTCCTCGTCAACGAGTGTCGCTCCCTCGCCTTCGATCCAGTGACGCCTCGGTTCGCCTTCGTCGGAGGTGGTGGCCCCGGGGAAGGCGGCCCCCTCGGGGTCCTTCGGGTTGCGCCCGAGGGCATGAGCGCAGGTACCTGGGGAAACACTGCGAGTCGGTTCAGCGCGCCGGCGGACTCGGGGCTGATCTACGCCCGTCGGCTCGCTCCCGTCGAAGACAAGCTCGTCATCGGAGCCGAGGCGGAGGTCGACGGCGCCCCGGCGTTCGGTGTGGCCCGGCTCACGAGACACGGCACGCTCGACACGTCCTTCGCCGAGAAGGGCTACGTGACGTTCAAGGTCGACGGGAAGACGTCGACGCTGAAGGCGATGGCCATCGATGCGCTCGGCCGCATCATCGTCGCGGGCACGAACGGCAGGATGGTCGCCGTCCGGCTCTGGCCGTAGCGTCTGGAACGTCTGGCGGATGTGCCTTTAGAACCGACCGGCGAGCGAGAGACCAGCCTCGCGGCTCGAGGCGACCGGAACGACCAGCATGCCGCGCTGCGACGCGCGCGGGCTCGAGACGACGAAGAGCACCACGCCGCCGACCAGCGCGGCGCCGCCTCCGACGAGGAAGGCGGTGCGGAGATTCTCGTGCGAGCGCTGTCGGTCGACGGCGGATCCGAGCTGGCTGCATCGAGGATCGGTCGGCGTGCTCGAGCAGTGATGATTCCGGCTCTCCGGCGGGAACTGAGCGCGGACCTCGGCGGCCTCGTCGGCCGCGCTCGACGCGCTGAAGTGGAACGCGATGCCGAGCCCGGCAGCGAGAGCGCCCGCGCCCACGAGGCCGGCGCCGATGATGCGTCCCGTCGTCCAGAATTTCGGAGAGGTGTCCTCGGGCGCGTCGCTCGCAGCGGGCGGGGGAGGGGGACTCGCCGGCGCAGGCTCCTCGAGGAGCTTCGCCAGCGCCGTGTTGCCCGCCGGGCAGTCGACGGTGACGGTGCGGACCTTGCCGTCGACGATGGCCTCGACGACGTGCGTGCCCGGCGTGACCGGGATCGGATCCTCGCCGATCTCGACGGGACGCCCGTCGACGGAGACGCGTGCGCCCGGCGGCGCCTCGATCTCGATCTGGCCGACCTTCTTCGTCAGCTCGAGGACGGTTTCGGCTGCACGCTGACGCTGCACCTCGGTGATCTTCGGGTCCGTCATCCTCCCGAAGAGGCGATAGTGCTCGATCGCCTCGACGGGGTGCCCCGAGAGCTGCTCGGCGAGCGCGAGGTTGTAGAGCACGATGGGGCTCTTGAAGAGCGCCCAAGCCTGACTGAACTTGAGCCGCGCGGCTTCGTGATCGCCCGCATCGGCGAGAGCGACCCCTTCGTGGAAGCGAGCGCGCGCCTCGTCTTCGGGCGAGAGGGGCTTCGCGCTCGTGCCGGGTTTCGCTGGCTGCGCCGCTGCCGGAGCTGCAGCGACGGTCATCAGCGTCGTCGCGAGGAGCGTTGCCACTCTCGTCCATCTCGTCGATCGCATCGCGCTCAAAGCTCCTTGATGAAGTCTTCGTTCGTGGGCCTGCTCTGCGTCGAGCTCGCGCGCGGCGACGGACGCGCCGTCGACGACGGGGCAGGCGTCTTGGGGTCTCGCGGAGACGCCCCTTCGACGCTGCCGGCCGGCTGCACCGCAGCCGTCGCGCCCGGCTCGGTGCTCGGGTCGTGCACGCCCTGAGCGGTCACGGCGGAGCTCGTAGGCGATGGCGTCGGCGGAGTCGACGTCGCCTGCGTCGTCGCCTTGGCCGCGGGCGACATGGTCGACGTCGTCGATGCGCTCGACGTCCCGACGACGGTGGTGCTCTCCGGGGCAGGGGCCTGCCGTGCGAGCGCCCAGTACGCGACGAGCATTCCCAAGGCAGGCATGCCGACGAGGAGCGCGACCCAGAGCAGCCACGACGGTGCTCCCTTGCCCTTTCGTCGAGGGATGACGACGGTCGGCGCCGCGCGCTTCGGATCACGGGGCGTCGCTCGGCGTGGCGCCTCGCCCGGCCCCGGTCGCTCCCGCTTCTGGTGGTACTCGACGAAGTCGCGCACCGGCGGCGCCCGCGGCGTGCGCGCGGGCGGATCGAAGCCCGCGAGCAGCTGCTCGGTCTGCTTCAACTCGGCCGCCGCCCGAGCGGCGCGCTCGTCAGGGTCGTCCTTCGACATCGCAGCGACGTGCTGAGCGTAGCGCACGAGCCACGCGGAAGCAGCTTTCCGCGTGTTCCGCGGTTTCAGCTGCCGCCGGTGGTGTTCTCGTCGATCCACGCGGCGTAGGGCGCGTAGATGGCCTCGAACGGGAGCGCGTGAATCGCGGGCAGCTCGTACGAGTGCAGCTCCTTGATCGCGCGCTCGACCCCTTCGTACTTGTCCCGCGTCGTCTTGAACAGGATGCGGAATTCCTTGTCGTTCTCGATCGAGCCCTTCCACGTGTAGAAGCTCTCGATCTCCGAGATCTGCGCGCAAGCTGCGAGCCGCCGCTCGACGAGCGCCCGCGCCATACGGCGCGCCTCGTCGACGTTGCCGACCGTCGTGACCACCGCGATGTGCTTCATGGTGCCGTCTTAGCAGGACGCGGCGCCGCGTGCGCGCGACGGTGGATCTCGGGACGCGCGACTTTCAGTCGACCTCGAGCTCCTTCGCGGAGACGCCGTCGATTCCAGGGTTGCCTGGGCCGGTGCCGGCGTCGCCTTTCTTGCCGGTGACGATGGAGCCTCGGGTTGCGTCATCGAGGATGGGGGCCGGGCCCTTGTAGAGTACACCGACCGAGATGCCGCCGGCGCCGCCGCCGCCGGGGGCGCCGTTGCCGCCGGGGCCGCCGTTGCCGCCGTTGCACGAGGCGGTTCCACTCGTCTTCACTCCGCCGAAGCCCCCTTGCTGTCCCTGCTGTCCAGGGGCTCCTTTGCCACCGCTTCCCGCGTCCTTAGCGGTCAGAGTCGACGCTTCGACCGTAACGGTGGATAGCAATGAGGCGAGCGCGATGCTCGCGCCACCGCCCGTACCCCCGCCGCCGCCTTTGCCTCCGCAGCCACCAGCGCCGCCACCGCCGCCGGTGCCGCCCTCGAGCCCTGCACCACCGCCGCCTCCTTGACCTGGCTTACCGTTGCCACCATCGGCTCCGGCGCCTGCCAACCATCCCTCGGGACGGAGCTCGCCATATGAGCTGCTGCCTGGTGCATTCGGCGGGCTCTCTCCTGCCACTCCGTTCCCGCCATTCATTCCATTGGCGCAGCCTGCAACAGTCCCTGCGTTCTCGCTCCTTGGCGGCTCCCCGTTCTTCCCAGCGAAGCCGTTAGGGCCTCCTGCACCTCCGACCGTTACGGAGCCATCTGGGCAAGTTACGCGCTTCTCGGCGCCGTTAGTGGGGGGCTTCCGTCGTTCCCGTTGAGATCTTGTTGCGACGGCAGGTTGAAGGGCACGAGGACGCCATCCGCGCCATTCATGCCATTGCCAGCGAGAAGCGAGACGCCCTTGAACGTGACCTCGGACGCATTGACGAAGGCAGCGATGCTGGAGGCGCCCGGTTCGGTGGCGTCCGCGGCTTGGAAGACGATGTTGGCGATGGCGACCCCGGCGGCGCCGTCGACCTCGAGCGCGAGCGGGCTGACGCCGAAGCGTGGCTTGTCGGTCGAGACCGACCAATCGCACGTGAAGCCGCCGAGGAGGCTGACGCCTGCGTGAGAGGCGGTGAGCCGGACGTCCTCGGGATAGGTGCCGTCACAGACGTAGATGCGGCGTTTCGTCGGCGTCACCTGCGATAGGGCAGCGGCGAGCGTCGCGAAGGGCTTGCTCCGAGTTCCGTCGGCAGCGGCGTCGTCGCCGGTGATCGAGACGAAGAGCGCGGTCGCTTCGTCCAGACACTTCGGGTCGTCCGGCGTGTTCAGGCGTCGGCGATGGGGTTCCCCGCGTCGACTTGCGATGAAGGTGGTGCGCAGGTGCTCGAGGTCGTGCAATCGCGCTGCGAGCTACATCCCAAGCCCGCGAATCCGGCCATGAGGACGAGATACGTGGCTACGTTGGCTGAGGTTCGCCACGGGCGACCTGTTGCGGCAACACCTGCGTCCACCATCATGCGGAACTGCGTCGCGTCAGAGGCCCGCGCGCAAGGGGGCCTAATCGAGAGCTCCTTCGCGGAGACGCCGTCGATTCCAGGGTTGCCTGGGCCGGTGCCGGCG
>ERZ777003.1761-NODE-1761-length-29695-cov-62.596255_pt1 | contig 29695 bp, 28 predicted proteins | sample MGYA00374956_ERZ777003 | MGnify/ENA primary metagenome ERZ777003 (study PRJEB29302, sample SAMN06268252) | bioreactor metagenome | isolation source: Joint BioEnergy Institute, California, USA | place: USA:Joint BioEnergy Institute, California, USA | collected... | reverse complement strand
CCCCAACCCCACCCCCGACTCCCCTCCCACCACCTCCTAATGTGGCCCTTTGGCCATCTCCCTCCCCACCCACCCCGCCCAGATCGACAGCACCAGCAGCATGTACAGCCGCTGCCCATGATCCCGCCGCCGGGACATGTGCTCCTCCACCATCTTCTCCACGAACTTCATATCCGGTTCGATCCCCAGCGACGGCGGCCCGAACGGCTCCACACTCCTGAGCCGGTCCATCAGCAACGTCTTCATCCCCCCGTAGTCCGTCCTGAACCACTCCGACACCGGAATCGCAAACCCCATCTTCGGCCGATCGACGACCTCCGCCGGCAGGTACTTCCTCGCCACCTGCCGCAGCAGCCCCTTGCGCTTCCCCCGCGGCATCAGGCAGGAAAGAGGCGCCCGTAGCGCCGCACTCACCACCGAGCGGGACAGCAGCGGCGACCGCACCTCAAGCCCGACAGCCATGGACGCGGCGTCCGTCTTCCGCAGCAGATCCTCCGGGAGATACTTCACGAAGTCGTCGCGCAGCGGATCGTCAACCCGCTCGCCCCGATCACGACGCGGCCCCGCCCCAAGGCCGAGCCGATCAAAGACCTCCACCGGAAAGATCGAACGAAGGTCCGAGTACCCGCCGTGCCGGGCGGCTCTCATCAGCCGTGCAAGTTTCGCGCTGCGCGACTTCGGGTGCCGCTCCCTCGTCAGCACCGGGGCCGCGGCGAGCAGCGCCCGAAAGCGATTGAACGCCGGGTTGATCACGTGCCGCTCGTACCCGCCGAACAACTCATCGCCCCCATCCCCGCCGAGGCACACCGCCGCGTGCTGCCTCGCGGCACGGCTCACCCAGTACGCCGGCAGCAGCGAACTGTCGCCGAAGGGAAGCCCAATCTGCTCGATCAGCGCCACCAGGTCCTCGGCGGGGCGCGGCTCGCACCGGAGCGTGAGATGATCCGTGCCGATCAGCCGGGCGACCTGCTCGGCGTAGCGGGACTCGTCGTAGCGAGGGTCCGGCATCGCGACCGTAAACGTCGCGAGCCGTCCCGCCGCCCGCCGCGCGTACTGCGCGATCAGCGAGGAGTCCACGCCCCCGGAAAGGAAACAACCGAGAGGAACATCGGCCTCGAGCCGGGAGGCGACCGCACGCGACAGCAGATCATCGAGTTCCCCGGCGGAGATCACGCCGCCGGCGGACCGCTCCGGGAGCGGCTCTCCCTCGTCGATCACCGCGCCGCCGCCGCACGCCCCGAAGATGCGGCGTCCGCGCGGCTCCACCTCGCGAATCCAGGTCATCGGCGGGCGATTCCCGCAGCCGTACCGCACCCACTCCCCCAGCATCAAATCCGTGACCTCGGCCGCACGATCAAAGCCCGTCGCCAGCAGGCCGCGCAGCACCGCCGGCAGCGTGCTCCCGAAGATGCACACGCCCGCTCGGTCGTTGACCGCCTCGTACAACGGCTTCTCGCCGGCCAGGTCGCGTGCGAAAAAAACGCCGCCACGCTCCCGATCCCAGATCGCCAGCGCGAACATCCCATCCAGCCGCCGCGGCAGGTCCTCCCCCCACTCCCTCCACCCGTGCACCAGCACCTCCGTGTCGCTGTGGTCCGTGACGAACCGGTGCCCCGCCCCTTCCAGTTCCCGCCGCAGTTCCCGGTGGTTGTAGATGCACCCGTTGAACACCACCGCGACAAGCCCCTCCCCCTTCCCCTCTCTCCCCCGCTCGCTGACCATCGGCTGCCGCCCCCCCGCGTGGTCGATGATGCTCAGCCGCCGGTGCACCAGCGCCACGTCCACCACCATCCCATCCCCCCGCACCGCCCGGTCCCGGAACCGCCCCGCCCCGTCCGGCCCGCGGTGCCGGATCGATTCATCCAGCACATCCAGCCACCCCTCGGGGATCGAGACCTCCGGCGGCGGAACCTCCGCCCCCGCCGGCCAGACACGCACAATGCCGCCGATGCCGCACATGGGCCCTCACGATACACAGCGCGCCGCCCGGGTGTTCAGGGGCCGCCCCCAGCCCGCCGACGCGCCCCCGCCCCGCGGCGGCCGGCGCCGGGTTCGTTATGCTTCCAGTCCCGGCCGCGCCGCTCGGCCAGCCAGCGGAACACGCATCATGACCACCCCTTCCCCTCCCGCCGACCCCTCCGCCCTCGACGTCCGCGCCCGGGTCTACCTCTGGCTCGCGGCCGTCTTCGTCACCTCCCTCCTCCTGGCCAACATCGTCGGCGTCAAACTCTTCCGCTTCGAACTCGACCTCGGCCCCCTCGGCCTGCTCCCCGTCGAGCACACCGTCGGCATGCTCCCCTTCCCCATCACCTTCCTCCTGACCGACCTGCTCAACGAGTACTACGGCAAGCGCGGCGCCCGGCGCGTCGCCTTCCTCGCCTTCGCCATGGGCGCCCTCGGCTTCGTCCTGATCGATGTCGCCCGCCACTTCCCCACCCTCGAAGGAATCCCCGGCACCGCCACCACCGAGTCCTTCGAGAACATCTTCGGCGCCGCCCGCTTCATGTACCTCTCCAGCCTCGCCGCCTTCCTCCTCGGCTCGCTGCTGGACATCTTCCTCTTCGGCGTCTTCAAACGGGCCACCCGCGGCCGGCTCATCTGGCTCCGCGCCACCGGCAGCACCGTCATCTCCCAACTCTTCGACAGCTTCCTCGTGACCTTCTTCTTCTTCTGGCTCGCCCCGATCCTGCTCCGGGCCGCCTACGGCTCCCAGGTGGACGCCGAGCCCGCCGGGCCCGCCTGGATCCTCCAGACGGCGCTCACCGGCTACATCCTCAAGTTCGTCATCGCCGTCGCCCTCACCCCCTTCATCTACGCCGGCCGCGCCTTCATCCGGATCCGCTTCGGCATGACCCCGGTGCCGCCGGAGGAGGCGTGAGAGGAACGAAAAGCAGGCACAGAGGCGCTTCCCCCTCTACCCCGCCCTCGCCCCCACCATCCGGCGCACCGCCGCCCGCTCCGACCGCAGCATCCACAGCGTGTGCACCGTCCGGGCCACCGTCATCCCGACGACGAAGCCGATCACCGTCGCCAGTTCGCGCCCGATCCCCAGTTTCATCAGCGAGTACTGCCCCCCCAGCCAGAGCGTGTACAGCAGCGGCGAGATCACCATCCGCTGGACCTGCACCGTCGTCGCGTCCCGGAGGAACGGCCGCGCCGGCGACGCTTCGGCCCCCTCCTTCCGCCACCGCCGCGGCCGGTGGTTCGCCAGCCAGTGCAGGGCGTAGTAGATCGACACGTCGAAGACCACGTCCGCCGCGAAGGTGATCGCCGCGATCGAGATCTTCGCCCGGTGCGTCAGCAGCTCCGGCTCCCCCTCGGCGAAGCCCATGTACCGCGTCAGGTGCACCACCCCCACGGTCGGGATGAGCGCCAGCAGCCCCGCCAACACGATGTTGACGTTGACGTTGACGATCCGCCGCGAGTAGTAGTGACCGATCCGTCTGACCATGGGGGGCGCAACTCTATCCCCCCGCCGCCGCCCCCGCGGTTCCCATGCCGCGGCCGATCCCCGCGGCCTCCCGCGCCAGCCTCTCCCGCGCCAGGGCCACGGCGTCCGGGTTCAGGTCGCATCCGATGCCCCGCCGGCCCGTCCTGGCGGCGGCCACCAGCGTCGTCCCGCTCCCGCAGCACGGGTCCAGCACCGTCCCCCCCGGCGGGCAGCAGGCCTTGACCAGAAGTTCAAGCAGCGCCAGGGGTTTCTGCGTGGGGTAGCCGGTCCGCTCCGCGGCCATGTTGTTGATTGACGGGATATCGAGCACATCCGTCGCCTTCTTGAGCCGCCCCGCCATCCGCCGGCTGGTCGCGGGGACCATCGGCGGATCGAAGTAGTAGAGGTCCGGGTCGAGGCAGTACCACAAGATGTCGTCGTGCTTGCGGGCGAACCGGCGCGGCGACGATCCCCCGAGCCCGTAGCGCCAGATCAGGTGGTTCACGAACCGGTCCTCCCCGAGCAGGTCGTCCAGCAGCACGCGGACGCGGTGGCTCGTCCGCCAGTCCACATGGAGAAGAATGCTCCCGGAGGGCTTGAGGGCCGGGAGCGTGGCGAGCAGGCGGGAGTTGAGCCAGGCGAGGTAGTGGGCCATCGAGGGGAACGAGTCGTCGTACGACCCCGCCCGAGCGGACCTGGTCGCGCCGGTGTTGAAAGGGGGATCGGCGTAGAGGAGGTCGATCGAGGCAGGGGGAAGCGACCCCGCGACGTCGAGCCAGTCGGCGCAGGCGATGGAATCAGGGGGCGACATGCGCATGATCCGCGGCATCGAGGGTGGCCGGCCCAAAAGGACCACGCTTCCTGCCGGCGATCAGGAGCGCTCCGACCGAGCACGCCGCAGCCGCGACGCTATCGAACAGGACGAAGCCGGCCGCGGTGCGGTGGAAGGCGAGGGTGCCGCGGCTCCGTTCCTGCGTCAACCACTCTGCGAACGCCTGCAAGTCCGGCTCCAGCCGGCGTCCGAGGGCTGCCTCGGTGCGCTCCACCGCGAGGTTCAGATCAAGGGCGTCGCCGACGACGCTCAGTTTGCCGAGGACCTCCTTCGGCAGCACGGAGGCGTCGGCCCGGCCCCGGACCACAAGAAGGCACGCGTAGCCGAGGTTGATCAGGGCCAGGAGCAAGAGAACGGCCGCGAGCATCTTCATGCGGCAAGCGTACCACAAGCCCGCGCCGCGGCTCAGCCCGGCCGCACCGGCGCACGGCCGACGCTGTAGTACGTGAAGCCGAGGTCCCGCATGCGGCTCTGGCGGTAGAGGTTGCGGCCGTCGAAGATGACGGGGCTGGCCATGGACTTCATGACGCGGTCGAAGTCGGGGCTCTTGAACTCGTCCCAGTCGGTGCAGACGACCAGGCCGTGGGCGCCCTGGACGGCGTCGTACATGTCGCGGGCGATCTCGACGGTGGGGCCGAGCTCGCGGCGGGCGTTCTCGTTCGCGACGGGGTCGAAGCAGCTGATCCTGGCGCCGTAGCCCAGGGCCTTGCGGATCAGGGTCAGCGCGGGCGCCTCGCGGATGTCGTCGGTCCTGGGCTTGAAGGCGATCCCCCAGAAGGCGAGCTTGCAGTTCTGCAGCCCGCCGTTCCTGCCGTCGTAGTGGCCCATGATCTTGTCGAAGAAGCGGTCGCGCTGCCGCTGGTTGACCTCGTGGACCGCCTGGCTGAGTTTCGCCGGGATGCCCGCCTTGTCCCCCATCATGATGCAGGCGAGCGTGTCCTTGGGGAAGCAGCTCCCGCCGTAGCCCAGGCCGGGGTGGAGGAAGGCGTAGCCGATGCGCTTGTCGGAGCACATCCCCTCGCGGACCTTGTTGATGTCCGCGCCGTACGCCTCGCAGAGGTTGGCCATCTCGTTGATGAAGCTGATCTTGGTGGCCAGGAAGTTGTTCGCGGCGTACTTGACCATCTCGCTGGACAGGATGTCCATGATGAAGATGGGGTGGCCGTTGCGGACGAACGGGTCGTACAGGAGCTTCATCTGCTCGCCGACGGACTCCTTCTCCACGCCGCAGACGACGCGGTCGGGCTTGTTGAAGTCCTCGATCGCGGCGCCCTCCTTGAGGAACTCCGGGTTGTTGGCGACCTCGAAGGGGATGTCCGGGCCGACGGCCTCGCGGATGCGGGCCTTGACCGCCAGGGTCGTCCCGACGGGGACGGTGCTCTTGACGACGACGGTCTTGGGCTTCTGCCCCGGGCCGAGGGACTTGATGACCGCCGCGACGTCGTCGGCCGCGGAGAAGACGTACTTCAGGTCGGTGTGGCCCCGCTCGTCGGAGGGGGTGCCGACGCAGATGAAGATCATGTCGGCGTCGCGGTGGGCCTCGACGGGATCGGTCGTGAAGGCGAGCCGGCCGGCGGCGACGTTGCGCTCCATCAGCTCCGTCAGCCCGGGCTCGTAGATCGGGCACTCGCCGGCCTTGAGCCTCTCGATCTTGCGGGCGTCCACGTCGAGGCAGGTGACGTGGTTGCCGGTGTTGGAGAGACAGACGCCCGTGACGAGCCCGACGTACCCCGTACCGACCATGCTCAGACGCATCGGATTGGCTCCTTCCGCCGGGCCCCTGGCCCGCCACCGGGCCCAACTATAGAGGGACCGGCCGGGGCTGGTCACTCAGAATCGCCCCATCGAGACAGGAAGATCCGATCCGTCGCGACGCCTTCGGCCGCGGCCTCTGGAGACTCCGGGTCACCTGGGGACTCTCCGCGGCGTCGGGCTTCCCCGCGGCGGGGAGGCCGGTACACTCCCCCCCCATGCCGAGCAAGACCACGAAATCGTCCTCGAAGAAGAAGGCCGGCCGGCGCACCAAGCCGGCGCTCACCGCCCGCACCGCCGATCGTCACGACCTCTACCAGCAGTCCGTGCAGAACACGGAGGCGGAGATCGACTTCGTCGATCGGACGTTCCGCAAACTCCGCGGCCGGCGGGCGACGCTGCTGCGGGAGGACTTCGGCGGAACGGCGAACACCTCGTGCGAGTGGGTGCGGCGGCGCGACGAGAACGTGGCCGTCGCGCTGGACCTGGACGCGGACCCGCTGGGGTGGGGGCTGGCGCACAACATCGCGAAACTCAGGCCGGAGCAGGCGGCGCGGGTGCGGCTGCTGCGCGGGAACGTGCTGGACCCGGAGGGGGCGCGGCCGTTCCCGCGCGACGACGGCCGGCCGATCCCCCGCCGGGGGTTCGACTGCGTGCTGGCGATGAACTTCTCGTACTGGTGCCTCATGACGCGGGCGGAGATGCTCGCGTACTTCAAGACCGTCCGCAGGACCCTGAAGCCGGACGGGATCTTCTTCATGGACCACTACGGGGGGAGCGATGCGCTCAGGGAGATGACCGAGACGCGCCGCTGGAGCCGGTTCACGTACATCTGGGACCAGGCGGAGTACAACCCGATCACCGGGCGGATGAAGTGCTACATCCACTTCAAGTTCCCCGACGGGTCGAAGATGGAGCGGGCGTTCGCGTACGAGTGGCGGCTGTGGACGATCCCCGAGATCCGGGACATCCTGGCGGACGCGGGGTTCCGGAAGAGCACGGTCTACTGGGAAGGGGACGACGGCAAGGGCGGGGGGAACGGGGTGTTCCGGCCGACGGAGAAGGGGGAGGCGGACCGGGCGTTCATCACGTACATCGTGGCGGAGCGGTGAATTTTACTTTTGCAGTCTTGCCCGGCATGTTAGACTGGACGGCATGGGCCGCGAGAGTTGTCGCCGAGGACAGATTTCGTACCTTCCACTGAAGGAGTGGCTGCGGCAGGGACGACCGCCGAACAAGATAGTCGTCGTGCAATCGTACAAGTCGGTTCGATCGACGGCCTGTTACCTCTCCCACAATACGAAGTTCGCAATCCTGGTCGCCTCAGACGGCTCGGGCGTCCCAGCGATTACGGCCGTCGCGCTCAAGGACCGTCGGAAGTCACAGCAGCGACAGCGCGCGCTACTCAAACCCAGAAAGGGTCCAAAGCGACGCAGACATGCGACTGCTCAAAGTGGAATCAGCCTGCGAGCATTCCTTCGTTCTTACAAACGTGCCGGCATGTCACCCTTCAATCCTCCGATCCCTACTCGTGCAGCGCCCAATCCTATACTCTTCTCTTCAACACCTGATCGCGTTGACAAGGACCACGTGACTCCTGGGGAGTCTCGTGCCGGGAGATATCTGTCACAATGACTTACCTCCGTTGGAGCCTTCGGTTCTGAATGACGGAGGCCGTTTGATGCTCGAGAAGGAGAGCCTCGCGGAGAAGTTCTCGAAGTTCGCCGGCTACTGGAGCCCGCGGATCGCCGCGGAGGTGAGCGGGTTTCACGTCAAGCTCGTGAAGCTCAAGGGGGAGTTCGTGTGGCACCACCACGAGCGGGAAGAGGAGCTGTTCCTGGTGGTGAAGGGAGAGATGATCATGCGGCTGCGGGATGGGGAGGTGCGGGTTGGGGAGGGGGAGTTCATCGTGGTGCCGCGGGGTGTGGAGCACATGCCGGTGGCGGAGGGGGAGGCGCACGTGCTGCTCTTTGAGCCGGCGGGGACGGTCAACACGGGGAGCGCGGGTGGGGAGCGGACGGTGGAGAGGCTGGAGAGGATCTGAGGTATGGGGAGGTGGGAGATACGGAAGGTAGAGAGGACGAGCCTGAGGAGAGCGCCGAGCACGGGCGGGCCCAGAGCGGCCCACCCGTGGCACCCGGTCATGGACGTCCGTTCTGGGCGGCGAAGTTGCGGCGGAGCATGGCGGTGGCAGGCTTGAAACCGAGGCGCTCATAGAACGGGGCGAGGTGGGGGTCGCAGGCGAGGTCGATGGCGTAGTAGTTGCTCAGGCGGGCGAGCATGCGCCGGACCAGTTCAGCGCCGATGCCGCGGCCGCGGTGGGCGGGGAGGACCTCGAGGAGGGGGAGCGAGGCGCAGAGAGCGCCGTCGGCGATGGCGGTGATGAAGCCGACGACGCGGCCGTCCTCGATCGCGAGGATCACGGCGTCGCTGCCGGTCAGGATGCGGAGGTGGGTCTCGGGCGTGGGCGGGTTCGGCCAGCCGTCGAAGAAGCCGGCGAGCTGGTCGGGGGTGATGCCCGCGGCGGAGTCGGTGTAGCGGAGCATGGTCGAACAGTATATCGCGCGGCGATCCGTGGCCTTGCCAGCGAGAGGCGGACCACTGGCCGCCATGAGCGCTCGAAGTTTGGGGGGCGCACGTGGAACGGACCGCGATGGCTCCGGAGGTTGACCCGCCGTGGCCAAGGAGCCGCAGCAGAAACGGGTCCGAGTCGGCTTGGGACACCGCACACCCGTGTGTCTCACCGGCCTGTAGGTTGGGCACAGGTCCGCTTGACGGTCATCGATGCTCGGCTAGACTATCCGCACGTTCATGGGTTGTACCTATTCATGAGTCAGCGGCCAACAGGCGGCGCCGCGTGCTGAGGATGTCACAACGAGCATCCGGCTCACAAGCCGCCGATCACTCGCACCAGGAAGGAGGTAAGCAGACGGACACATCCGTAAAGACCCGATCGATTCTTTCGCTGCTGGTCACCGTCTGGGCGGTGCTGTGCATTCCGGCCACCTCCCGTGGCGATGATGTCTTTCTCAGGGCGCTCTGGGCGGGCGCGTTCCAGCAGGAGTACGTCAGTGGCCGTTCGGGCCTGATGTTCGGCTCGCAGCTCCAGCCCGGGGTGTTCGAGCTTCTGGTGGTGGACGCGGACCCGGCCGGACTGACGGCGATCTCCGCCGGCACGGTCGAGGTCTACGGCAACTGGAGCGTGACGTGGTACCCGGACCAGACTGGCGTCATCGACGCCGTCGTCGACGGCATGCCGGTTACGGGGTTCCACTCGGCGACATTCGGCATCATGTCCTTCAAGATGACGACCTTTACCGGCTTTGAGTCGATGATGACCGGCATGGGCGCCTTCTTCTCCATGCACCTCGACTCCAGCAGCGGAAGCGGGGATTGGACGTGGAGCAACCTGACGCCGATTGCAGCGTACTCCTCTGCCGAGAAGGCGAATGCGGCAGCATCGTCCTTTGCTCAGGACCTCGGCGACCTGCCCTACATCCCCGTGCACCCGAACGACGACAGCCAGGCGGCCTGTGCGGCTCGGTGCATCAACGAGTACACCGAGGCGTTGCAGACGGCGCAGAATGAGCTGGACGGCAAGCTGAGTCAGTGCGGATGGCTCGGCGGCGCCGGTGCCGGTTGTGTTGGCGGGTGCACGGTCTGCGGGTTCATCGGCACGGGGCTGGGCGGACCGAAGACGGGTGCCATCGGTTGCGCCGCGTGCTGTATCGGCGGCGCGATCGCCGGGGGCGTCACTCAGTACACCAACTGCACGATTCAGGCCAGGGCCGAGTTCGTCACGGCCCTGCAGAACGCCAGGGCGAGGTTGAACCGCTGCATGGCCGACTGCGGGATCGTGATCGCGGAAGAATGATTCGCGGCGAGCCGTGGTGAAAGCCCCGGCTCGCTGTTTCGATCCCATATGACGAACCACGGCCAAGACGCTTGTCACCCGATGATGTCGCGGCGTGCCCGGGCCGGCGGGATGCTGTGGCTCTTGGCGGCGTGCGCTGCAGCGGCGGCGGCGATGTACTTCGGGCACGGCCTGCTCGGGGACTGGGTAGGACTTGTGGCGATCGCCCTGGTGCTTGGAACGTGCGTCGTCGTCCTGTGGCGGCTGCGCCGGCTGGAGCGGCGGGTTGCCGCGACGGGGGGACGGCTGTGCCCGTGTTGCCACTATGACATGAGCGGCGTGGAGCGGCTTGGCCGGTGCCCCGAGTGCGGGGAGCAGTACGACGTCCGGGAGCTCCCGGCGATGTGGCGGCAGGTCTTTCCACGCTGGGAGCGGCTTGCGGGGCGAGGGACCCGCGGGCGCGGCCCGTGACGGTCGCCCGTCGGGCGGGCGGCGGGCCGCGTGCGCCCCACGCGCGCCAGGGGATCCGGCTACTGTTGGGCATGGCCGCGCTGCTCGATGTCCCGCCGGAACTGGCCGCGATTCAAAGCACCCTCGCCGACGCGCTGCGCCGGGTCGAGGGGCGGTTCAACGATGCCCTGCGGTCGGACCTGCCGCCGGTGGACCGGCTGTGCGCGCACGTGGAGTCGTACCGGGGGAAGATGCTGCGGCCGGCGGTGGTGGTGCTGAGCGGGCTGGCGGCGGGGTCTCGGGATCGGGAGGCGCCGGAGGTGTCCGAAGCGCACATCACCGTCGGGGCGGTGTGCGAGATGATCCACATGGCGACGCTCGTGCACGACGACGTGCTCGACGACGCGGACACGCGGCGCAAGGGGGCGACGGTCAACCGGCTGCACGGGAACGAGGCCGCGGTGATCCTGGGGGACTACCTGTTCAGCGCGGCGTACCGGCTCTGCTCGACGCTGCCGGGGGAGACGGGAAGGCGGACGGCGCTGCTGATCGGGGAGACGGGGATGACGCTGTGCTCGGGGGAGCTGCTGCAGCTGCACCACCGGCGGGACTACTCGATCGACGAGCCGACGTACTTCGAGATCGTCGAGCGGAAGACGGCCTCGCTGATCGCCGCGGCGTGCCGGCTGGGGGCGGAGCACGCGGGGGCGACGGACGAGGTCGCGGCGGGGCTGGAGCGGTACGGGCTGCGGCTCGGCGTGGCGTTCCAGATCCAGGACGACCTGCTGGACCTGACGGGGACGGAGTCGGTGGTGGGCAAGCCGCTGCGCCGGGACGTGGAACTCGGAAAACTGACGCTGCCGCTGATCCATCACCTGGCCGCGGCGAGCCAGGCGCAGCGCGGCCGGACGCTCGGGCTCATCGGGGCGGTGCCGGGCGTGGAGGGAGAACGCGAGGGCGTGCAGGCGCTGCAGGCGGCGCTCGGAGAGACAGGGTCGATCCGGCACGCCCGGGAGGTGGCGGTGGGGCTGGTGGCGGAGGCGAAAGCGGCGCTGGAGGTGGTGGAGGAGTCGGCGGCGAAACGGTTCCTGATGCTGATGGCGGACGCGGTGGTGGATCGATCCTTTTGAACGCGGGGGGCGTAGAAGGGGGCCGGGGAATGGACGGTGGAAAGCGGAAAGTGGGAAGTGGAAAGGGGGGCGGTTTCTGAACTGACGGGGCACACCTCACAGCACGCATCTCACAACACACAGCACACATCGCACGGCACACAGCACACATCGCACGGCACACAGCACGCAGCGCAGACAGGTTGGTGCAACGCATGAGCACTCTGAACGGGTCGGATGGGGCGGTTGGCGGGGGGCGGCGCGGGGCGCCGGTTCTGGCGATCGTGGGGGCGACGGGGGCGGTGGGGCGCGAGATGCTGACGGTGCTGGAGCAGCGGGAGTTCCCGCACGCGCCGCTGCCGCGCGGGGTGCGGCTGCTGGCGTCGGTGCGGTCGGCGGGGCAGAAGATCCCGTACCGGGGGGAGATGCTGACGGTCGAGGCGCTGACGGAGGGGGCGTTCGACGGGGTGGACATCGCGCTCTTCTCGGCGGGGTCGGGGATCTCCAGGCGGTTCGGGCCGATCGCGGCCGCGGCGGGGGCGCTGGTCGTGGACAACTCCTCGGCGTTCCGGATGGACGAGGGCGTGCCGCTCGTGGTGCCGGAGATCAACGGGGAGGCGATGAGGGGGGTGGTCGAGCGGTGGAGTCGAGGCTGGAAGAACGGGGAGGGGGAGACACAGGCTGGAAGCCCGTGCCACGGAGGGGGGATCATCGCGAACCCGAACTGTTCGACGATCATCATGCTGATGGCGCTGACGCCGCTGCACCGGGCGTTCGGCGTGGATCGCGTGGTCGCGGCGACGTACCAGGCGGCGTCGGGGGCGGGGGCGAGGGGGATGGAGGAGTTGCTGAGCCAGACGCGGGAGGTGCTGGAGGGGCGGGAGCCGCGGCCGGAACTGTTCCCGGAGCCGTACGCGTTCAACCTGTTCAGTCACAACGCGGAGGTGGACCCACGGACTGGGCTGAACGGCGAAGAGCAGAAGATGATCCAGGAGACGGGGAAGATCTGGGGGGACGCGTCGGTCCGGGTGAGCGCGATGTGCATCCGGGTGCCGGTGCTGCGGGCGCACTCGCAGGCGCTGAACGTGACGCTGCGCCGGCCGGCGACGACGGCGCAGGTGCGTGAAGCCCTGGCGGGGTTCCCCGGGGTGCGGGTGGTGGACGACCGGGCGGGGAACCGTTTCCCGACGCCGTTGAAGGCGTCCGGGGGGGATGACGTGCTGGTGGGGCGGGTGCGTCCGGACCCGAGTCAGTTGCCGCGGGGAGATGGAAGGGGGGGCGACCCGGACGACATGCTAACACTTGGATTCGACCTGTTCGTCTGCGGGGACCAGTTGCGGAAGGGGGCGGCGCTGAACGCGGTGCAGATCGCGGAGGCGGCGCTGGGGATGGGCGGCGGTGTGAAGATGGGCAAGATGGCCGAGGGGGGCGTGCGGGTGTAGGGCCGGGGGCAGGGGGCGGGGCGCCGCTGGGGGGGGGAGGCCGAATCATGGCCTTATTTGGCGGCAACGGCCAATATGAAGCGCCGTTGCAGGGCCGCGGCCGTTCTGGCCGGGCCAAGTTGCCGGTTGGGCCTTGCAAGGCTGTACACAGGCTGTACACTGCGGCTATCTCAAAGGCCGGGCGGTCGCCGGTCGGATCGGTCGTGAGGAGACACAATAATGTCCACTTGCCACCCGTCGGGGACGCGGAACGGTTCTCTGTCGCGCGCGTTCACGCTCATTGAACTGCTGGTCGTCGTGCTGATCGTCGGGATTCTCCTGGCGATCCTGCTGCCGGCGCTCAAGGGCGCGCGTGCGCTGGGCTACCAGGTCAAGGAGATGGCTGCGGGGCAGCACAAACTCGTGGCCTGGAGCGCGTATGCGATGGAGCAGAAGGACGCCGCGTTCACCGGGTACATCCCGTGGGCGGCGGGCCACCTGAATAACGCGCCGGGGGCCAACGTCTGGCTGCACCCGGACCCGTGGAACCCGACCTACATGGTGGAGGGGAACGTCATCAAGGTCAACGGTCTGCGCTGGATGGGCGCGACGGGCATGACCATCGATGAGTTGATGGTGCACAAGCCAACCGCGAACCTGTTCCGTAGTCGCCCGGTGCAGGCGACCTATAACAACAGCGGGAGGCCGCCGACCACGCTCTACGACTCGGATGTCGGCTCTCTGCCCGCGGCGATGGCGTACCACCCGTCCCTTGGGTTCAACAGCACTTACGTCGGGGGCAACTGGCACCGCGGCGCCATGCAGGGCTACACGCCGGGCGGCGGCATGGGCCATCCGCGTCCGAAGTGGTACGTCACCGAGACACGAGAGATCCGCCGACCGAGCATGCTGATGGTGCTCTGCTCCGCCCGCGGCGTGGACATCAAGGCCACCGGCTCGTTCGCCGCGACGAACTACGGCCGCAACCCTGCCAACTGGACCCCGGCGGCGTCGACGTCGGTGGTCCCCGGCTTCTGGGAGGTCGCGCCGCCCCGTTCCGGGTACCCGACGAACTCGACGGTCATCAACTGGATCCCGTCGAACCGGTTTGACGAGTACAGGAACCCGGCCGACTGGGGCTTCGTGCATCCGCGGCACCGGGACCGGGCCGTGACGGTCATGGCCGACGGCCACGTCGAGATGCTGTCCCTCGAGCAGCTGCGCGACATGCGGCGATGGGCCAACAAGGCGGATCGGCCTGACTGGACGTTCCGACCGTAAGCGACCTCGCCCGAATCGGCGTAATAGGCTAGATGCGCTGCGGACCGCCGACGGAACCGGCGGGCGAGATCGGAGTCAAGGATGCGGAGCGATCAGATCAAGCTCTCTGTGCTGGTCGCGGCGACGGTGGTGGTCTTCGGATGGGTGCTGTGGCACCTCGTCCCGATGCTGACGCCGACGCGAGACGTCGAGTTGCGCACCCCCGGGTGGACGCTGGTGAGGGAACTCAACGAGCGGCTCGCGGAGCGCCCCGCGTTCGCGGGCGCCAGCTTTTACGTGGTATCGGAGGACCCCCTGGCGCTGAAGGTCGCCGGCGGGGTCCCCACCGAGAAGGATCTCACGGCGCTTCGCGAGTATCTCAAGGAGCTTCGACCGGAGGGGGATTACGAGGTCGAGGTGGAGGTCTTCGGACCGCACTGAGCCGGCGCCGGCGCAAGCGCTCGCGGGTCAGTAGATCGTGCAGCGAGGGACATTGATGGGGGACGCCGATCCGCGTGCCTGTCGCTGGCGCCGCGCGGCGTTCCGCGTGCAGTTCGGCGCGGCAGAGGCCGAACTCGGGGGCGGTGCGTTGCCTGCACGGACCAGCAGACGCCTGTACCCAGCGCTGTGAGCCCCCCGGTTCGTGGCCCGGGGGGTTCTTCATCGCCTACTGTGGTTGCCGTATGAGCGCCGGGTTGGACCTTCTTGCCGAACTCAAGTGGCGTGGCCTGCTGCACCAGGCGACGGATGAGGAGGGGCTGCGCGCGCACCTGGCGGCGGGCGCGGGGCTGGAGGGGGGACGGCGGGGGTACGTGGGGTTTGATCCGACGGCGGACTCGCTGACGATCGGGAACCTGGTGCCGATCATGCTGCTGCGGCACCTGCAGCTGGCGGGGCACACGCCGGTGGTGCTGGCGGGGGGCGGGACGGGGCTGATCGGGGACCCGTCGGGGAAGTCGGCCGAGCGGCAGTTGATGACCGAGGAGCGGGTGCGGGCGAACGTCGAGGCGCAGTCGCGGATCTTCGGTCAGGTGCTGGACTTCTCGGAAGGGGTGAGCAACCGGGCGCTGCTGGTGAACAACCTGGACTGGCTGGGGCGGCTGGGGTACCTCCAGGTGCTGCGGGAGGTGGGGAAGCACTTCTCGGTCAACGCGATGATCCAGAAGGACTCGGTGCGCGAGCGGCTGCACGGGCGCGAGCAGGGGATCAGTTACACCGAGTTCAGTTACATGATCCTGCAGGCGTACGACTTCCTGCACCTGTACCGGGAGATGGGGGTGACGGTGCAGATGGGCGGGAGCGACCAGTGGGGGAACATCGTCGGCGGGGTGGACCTGATCCGGCGGTGGCGGCACGCGCACGGCGGGGAGGAGGGCGAGGAGGTCTTCGCGCTGACGGCGCCGCTGGTGACCAAGGCCGACGGCGGGAAGTTCGGGAAGACGGAGGCGGGGGCGGTGTGGCTGACGGCGGAGAGGACGAGCCCGTACGCGTTCTACCAGTTCTGGCTGAACACGGCGGACGCGGACCTGGAGCGGTTCCTGAAGATCTTCACCTTCCTGCCGCGGGAGCGGATCGAGGAGCTGATGGCGGCGCACGCGGCGAACCCCGGGGCGCGGGAGGCGCACCGCGCGCTGGCGGCGAGCGTGACGGAGATGATGCACGGGAGGACGGAGCGGGAGAAGGCGGAGGCCGCGGCCAGGGCGCTGTTCAGCGGGGATGTGCGGTCGCTGCCGGAGGCGATGCTCGAGGAGGTGCTGGCGTCGGCGCCGTCGAGCACGCACGACAAGTCGCTGCTGGGCGGGGAGGGGATGCCGCTGGTGGACCTGCTGGCGCAGACGTCGATCGCGTCGAGCAAGGGGCAGGCGCGGCAGTTGCTGAAGGAGGGGAGCATCTCGGTCAACGGGGTGAAGGTGGAGGCGGAGGCGCGGGTGACGGCGGCGGACCTGCTGCACGGGCGGATCATCGCGCTGCGGAGGGGGAAGAAGTCGTGGCATGTGACGCGGTGGGAGTGAGGGGGGGTGTGGAGGATTGGGGGAGGGGGGGAGATCAGAGATTGGAGATCTGGGAGGAGGGGTGGAGGGGGAGAGAGCACGGCCGAGCGGGGCGCTCGGCCGCGGCGCCCGGAGGGGGAGGGCGTGTCGCGGCGTGAGAGGGGATTTAAGGCGGGGCTCGGCGCGGGGCGGGATGCTGCGGTTTTCACTTGATTTTGTGTGGAAATAACGGCATAGTGGGAACTGCGGCCGTGCGCCGGGGTGCGGGGCGGGGCGGCGCGGGGTGTGCGGCCGGGTCCGGGCGGCTCGCGCGGTGCGCGAGGAGGGGTGTGCCATGACCAGCGTCGCGGAGGTGCTCCGGCAGAAAGGGTGCGAGGTCGCGACGATCTCGCCGGAGGCGAGCGTGCTGGAGGCGGCATGCGAGATGAACGCGCGGCGGATCGGGTCGCTCGTCGTGGTCGAGGAGCCGCGGCGGGGCGAGGCGGAGCAGCGGGGGCCGATCGCCGCCCGCCGCGTGGTGGGGATCGTGACCGAGCGGGACGTGATGACGCGGGTGGTCGCGGCGGAGCGTGACCCGGGGAGCACGGCGGTGCGCGAGGTGATGACCACGCCGGTGGTCTACTGCACCCGCGCGACGCCCGTGGCGCGACTGCGGGAGACGATGCGGGAGCGGCGGATCCGGCACGTCCCGGTCGTCGAGGGGGAGTCGCTGTGCGGGATCGTCTCCATCGGCGACCTCAACGCGCTGGAGGCGGAGGCGATGATGCAGACGATCACGGTCCTGGAGGAGTACATCACGAGGGGGTAGGAGCGGAAAGCGGGCAGTGGAAAGTGGAAAGGAGGGAGGGGGAAGAGGGTGAGAGAGAAGGAGAGACGGGCTGGAAGCCCGTGCCACGTCAGGCGGTGATCGCGGCCATGCGGGTGATCGTGGCGGGGGATTCGGCCTCGCCGGTGCGGGCGCTGAGGAGGGCGGCGCCAGCCATGGCGAGGACGCGGGGTTCGTCGATGGGGGCGGGCGTGGCCTCGCGGCCCGTGAAGTAGCGGTGGAGCGCATCGGCGAAGACGGCGGCGCTGCGGCCGGGCAGGGCGCCGCCGGCGGTCGCGGCCGTGCGCTCGTCGGCGCCGGGGGGGAGCGGGAGCCCGCCGAGGCCGCGGGAGGCGTCGATGCGCCGGCCGTCGGGGGCGACCCACTCGAAGCCGTCGTCGTAGATGCGGATCCGCCCGCCGGGGCCGAGGAGGGCGATGGAGCGGTTCCAGCGGCCGGCGCAGTCGCTGAGGACGACGGCGGCGCCGCGGCCGTCGGCGAAGCGGCAGTTGCAGGTCAGGTCGCCGTGGAGGTCGCGGAGGGATTCACCGGGGAGTTTGTGGAGCGCGCCGCCGACGCCGGCGGTCACCACGCCGCCGCTTCCGACGGCTCCCGCCACTCCCCCCCCACTGCTGCCGTCGCCGGCGATGATGGCGCCGGGGTCGCGCACGCCCTTGCCGGGCCAGATGTAGGAGGCGTCGATCGTTTCGGGCTCGCCGAGGAGCCAGGCGATGACGTCCATGGCGTCGAGGAGGCGGGCGCCGAGGGAGCCTTCGCCGCGACCGGACCAGGCCTCGAAGGCGACGGTGCGGACGGGGCCGAAGGCGTCGAGGACCTCGGCGGCCTCGAGGACGGGGCGGCTGAGGCGGGTTCGCGGGACGAAGCGGAGGAGTTCGCCCCCGACGCCGCCTCCGCCCCCTCCCCCCCCCACTGCCCCCGCCGCGGCCGCGCCGCCGAAGACGGCGCTCCACGCGCCGGCGGCACGCTCGAGGGCGGAGGCGGGGATGGGCTCGGAGGTGGCGATCCTGCTGCCGCGGGAGCGGAAGGCGCGGATGGCCTCGAGGTCGCTGGGGATGGAGCCGGCGCCGAAGTCGCCGGGGGCGGCGAGCCAGGCCGCGGCGGCGTTGGTGGTGGTGCTGAGGGCGGCGCGGAGGTCGTCGATGGGCTGGCCGCCGAGGGACTCGGCGAGGTCGCGTGAGCGGCCGCGGGCGGGGGAACCGACGGCGACGATGCGGAGGTTGGCGCGTTCGGCGACGGCGCGAACAAGGGAGACCTGTTCAGGGTCGAGCCAGACGAGCGTGGGGATGGGGTCCGAGTCGGGCATGGGGGGGAGGATTGTTGAAGCGGGATGCTACCGCGCGGGGAGGGGGCGTGGGTGGATGAAGAGGCGGATGAGGAAGAGAAGAAGGAAGAAGGGGCTGGACCTATGATTTCTTTCGGTGGTGCGGACATGCGGCCGCCGGATGAGCCCGGGAAACCGGCTGGTCCGGAGGAAAGTCCGAGCACGAGAGGACACGGTGGTGGGTAACGCCCACCCGCCCGGCCGATATGTTCACGGTCGCGGGCGAGGGAAAGTGCCACAGAGAAGATACCGCCGATGGCCCCGGGCGACCGGGGATCAGGTAAGGGTGAAAAGGTGCGGTAAGAGCGCACCGCCCGGGTGGTGACATCCGGGGCATGGTAAACCCCACCGCGTGCAAGGTCGCGCAGCCCTCGCTCCGGTCCGCAAGGGCCGGGGACGGCCGGTCCGGTCGGAAGAGGGCGGGTAGACCGCTGGGGTGAAGGCCCCGACCGTGCCGGCGACGGCACGGCAAGAGAAATGGCCGCGGCCGCCGCAAGGCCCTTCCCGAGCCCCCGTCAATCGCAAGGGAGGGGAACCGGCGGCGAGCACAGAACTCGGCTTATACGTCCGCACCCGACCGTGCGCGGGCCCTCGGGAGACCGGGGGCCCGCGGCCGTTCTGGAAAGGGACAAAGGGCCAAGTCCAGAGCGAGGGACCGGAGCCGTCCTCTTCACTTGTTCACTTGGCCGTCTGGCCCTTTGCCATTTGGCTAGTTGCCCCCGGTCCTCGCGGCGAGGTAGGCGACCCAGTTGTCGTCGAGGGGTTCGCCCTCGGCGAGGGGGCGGACGTAGAGGTTGCCGTCGGCGTCGATGGCGTCGCCGAGGCGGTCGTAGAGGTCGATGCGCTTGAAGCCGGCCTCGGTCATGGCGTCGCGGAGTTCGGGGATGGTCCAGAGGCGCCAGTGGTAGACGAAGGCGTCGCGGAGGGTGTAGGGGCGGGGGGCGGCGGCGCCGCGGGGGCGCGGGGGCTGGACCTTGAAGTGCATGGCGTTGGTGACCATGGCGGTGGCCTGGTCGGCGGCGCGCTGCTCCCAGGTGTAGGTGATGGTCTCGCGGCCGGGGCCGCGGAGGGTGCGGGTGTAGGTGGCGGGGCGGTAGGCGTCGGCGCCGCCGTAGAGGTCGGCGACGAAGACGCCGCGGGGGTTGAGGGAGGCGCGGACGGCGCGGAGGTACTTGAGGAGGGTGGCGCGGTCGTGGAGTTCGCAGAGGGCGAAGTTGAGGGCGGCGATGACGTCGGCCTTGTCGCGAGCGCGGAGGACGTCGGCGCAGACGGCGGTGATGCTGGGGTTGGCGGGGTCGCCGGGGGCGCGGTGGATGCCGCGGGTGAGGGCGCGGGCGAGGGGGTCGGGGTCGCGGTCAACGACGATGGCTCTGTTCCCGGGGTGGAGGGCGGTCCAGGCGCGGGCGATGGCGCCGGGGCCGGAGAAGTCCTCGCGGAGGGTGCGCGGGTTGCGCCCGTGGACGGCATGGAGGAAGCGGGCCTCCTGGTCGGGGGCCTGGGCGCAGAGTTCGTAGAGGTCGTAGCGGTCGAGTCTGGGGGGGGGCATGGGGGAAAGCGGGGAGTGGAAAATGGAAAGTGGAAAGTTGTGGGGATGGGGGGAGGGGGTGCGGGGGAAAGGGAAGGATCGACGGTGCCGGGGGAGACGGCCGTGGTGCACGGGCGTGGATGCGGTATTGGGGAACAGGTGAGGCGGGGAGGAGGGGGAGACACGGGCTAGAAGCCCGTGCCACGGGGGTCAGGCCATGCGGATCCAGCGCCAGAGGGTGCGGAAGTTGGGGGGCTTGCCGTACATGAGGATGCCGACGCGGAAGACCTTCGCGGCGGCCCAGGCGGCGATCATGGCGGAGATGACGCCGACGGCGATCGTCGCCGGGATCTGCCAGGCGGGGATGGGCTCGCTGCCGGCGAGGCGGATCATCATGACGAAGGGGTTGAGGCCGGGGATGAAGGAGAGGGCGGTGACCCAGCCGGCGTTGGGGGCGCGGCTGATGGGCATCACCAGGATCCAGGGGAGGACCATGGCGGCCATGACGGGGGTCATGAGGGTCTGGGCCTCGCGCATCTCGGTGACGGCGCTGCCGATGGCGGCCATGAAGGAGGCGATGAGGAAGAAGGCGATGAGGAAGAAGACCAGCAGGTAGACGACGTTCATGGGGTTGAGGAGGTGGTCGAGGCTGAGGATCAGCAGGGAGGCGACGCCCGCGCCGGAGTAGACGGTGAGGATGAGCAGGCCGACGGCCATCTGGCCGAGGATCTTGCCGACCATGAGCTGCATGGGGGAGATGGCGCTGAGGAGGACCTCCATGACGCGGCTGGACTTCTCCTCGATGGTGGTGGTGAGGAGGTACTGGCCGCCGGTCATGACGGACATCATCAGCAGGAGCATGAAGGCGACGGGGATGAGGAAGCCGGTGATCTCGGTGAGTTTGGAGACGGGCTTCTCGCCGTCGGCGGTGACGGTCCGGCCGGTGACCTCGGGCTCCTTGAGCAGGGCGCGGATGTCCTCGGGGGCGAGGCTGCCGGCCTGGGTGCGGGGGTCGCTCCGGATGCGGGCGTCCACGATCGCGGCGGAGATGCGCCTGCTGATCTCCTGCTGGATCTGGAAGTCGAGTTTGTCGGCGAAGTAGACCTCGTAGGGTCCGTACCTGCCGTCGTCGCCGGTGGAGATGGCCTCGGGGGGGACGACGGCGAGGGCGAGGCGCTGCGGGGGGGCGTCGGGGGCGCGGGAGGCGGCGCTGGGGTCGCGGACGCGTGCGGCCTTGACGGGGGCCTTCTCGGCCTCGGGGTCGGCGTCTTCGGGGAGGAGGCGGAGGGAGAGGACGGGGATGGAGCCGTTGGCGCGGGCGGCGGCGGAGCGGGAGATGCCGCGGACCATGTCGCGGTGCTTGTCGTCGGCGCCGAAGGCGTCGGCGGCGCGGTCGAGGGTGTGGTCGAGGGCCTCGGCCTGGCGGGCCCGCTCGGCGGCGATGCCCTCCTCGCTGAAGCGGTACTCGACGCCCGGGGCGACGAGGCCGCCGGTGCGGTCGATGAGGGCGACCTCGCCGGCGGCCCTGGGGCCTTCGAGGTTGGAGAGGACCATGACGGCGCCGAGGGCGACGATCAGGATCACCGGGGTCATGAGCATGCCGACGATGAAGCCCTTGGTGAGGACGGTGGAGTTGAACTCGCGGAGGGCGACGTGGAGGGTCTTAGGCATTCAGGGCGGCCTCCTCTTCGGCGGCGCCGAGTTCGGAGTCGGCGCCGAGTTCGGCGCGGGAGGGCGCCCGCTCGCCGGAGCGCTGGACGAGGTCGATGAAGACGTCCTCGAGGCTGACGCGCTTGAGTTCGATGCGGCGGACGGGGAGTGCGGCGGCGATGCGTGCCATGGCCTGGGCGACGTCCACGCGCTCGTCGAGGCGGGCCTCGTAGACGCGGCTGCGGAGGCCGGCGCCGACGCCGCGAACGACCCCGGCGACGCCCTCGACGCGGGCGAGGGCGTCGAGGTCCTCCTCGTGCATGGGCTCGACGAGGACGCTCCTGGGGTCGAAGCGGGCGAGGATGTCGCGCATGGAGTCGTCGAGGACCTTGCGGCCGTGGTGGATCATGAAGACGCGGTCGCAGAGCTGCTCGGCCTCGTACATGGTGTGGGTGGAAAAGATGATGGTGCGGCCCATGCGGTGCTGCTCGTCGATGAGTTCGCGCATGAGGCGGCGGTTGACGGGGTCGAGGCCGGAGAAGACCTCGTCGAGGATGAGCAGGTCGGGCTCGTGGAGGATGGCGGCGAGGAACTGGATCTTCTGCTGCATGCCCTTGGAGAGGTCCTCGCAGCGCTTCTTCTCGGCGTCGGCGAGGCCGACGCGGTCGAGCCAGTGGCGGATCTTGGGGCGCAGGCCGCGGGAATCGACGCCCTTGAGGCGGGCCATGTAGGCGAGGAAGGCGCCGACCTTCATCTTGCGGTAGACGCCGCGCTCCTCGGGGAGGTAGCCGATGCGGTCCTTGGACTCGACGGCGCTGGCGCGGCCGAGGACGCGGATGTCGCCGCGGTCGGGGAAGATGATCGACATGATCATCCGGATGGTGGTGGTCTTGCCCGCGCCGTTGGGGCCGATGAAGCCGCAGACGGTCCCTGCGGGGACGCGGAGGGAGAGGTTGTCCACGGCGAGTTTGGGGCCGAAGGACTTGGTCAGGCCGTCGATGACGATGGCATCGGTCAACAGGACGCTCCGGCGCTTGGGCTCCGCCCGTAGGGTTTTGGGCCTTAAGATCCCATCATACGCGGGAGCGTGATGCGGGTTTTCCTCGTGGGACGGCTCGCGTCGGCGGCGGAGCGACGGGGCGCGGGGTGGGGGCGGTGATGTGGAGGTGAGGGGATGGGGGAGGGGAAACTGGTGATTTGAGATTGGAGATTGGAGATCGAAGGAGAAGGGGTGGAGAGGAGGAGCACGGCCGGGCGGGGCGCTCGGCCGCGGCACCCGGAGGAGGGAGAGGGGGTTGGGGGACGGATGAGGCGGGGAGGAGAGGTAGGAGGGGGGAGGCACGGGCTGGAAGCCCGTGCCACGGGGGGGAGGGAGTGAACGAGAGCATGGGCTGCCCCCGGGGCCCGTGCGATGGATGGACGCCATGCCGGATCTGATTGCAGAAGTTCCGCCGACGCTGCTGGCGAAGCTTGATTCGCTCGCGGCGGACTATGACGACATCGAGCAGAGGCTGAGCGATCCGGCGATCGCGTCGGACCACCGGCAGGCGCGGGCGCTGTCGATGCGGCGGTCGGCGCTGGAGCCGGTGGTGTCGGGGTACCGGGAGTTCCGGCGCCTGGCGGCGGAGGCCGCGGGGCTGCGGGAGGTGATGGAGTCGGGGGGGGACCGGGAACTGGCGGAACTGGCGGGGGCGGAACTCCCTGAGGTGGAGGCGCGGGCCGCGGCGGTGCTGGAGGGGGTCAAGAAGAAGCTCGTGCACAGCGACGACCAGGCGGTGGACTCGGTGATGCTGGAGATCCGCGCCGGGACGGGGGGCGACGAGGCGGCGCTGTGGGCGCGGGACCTTCTGGAGATGTACTCGAAACTCGCGGCCAAGCGCGGGTGGGCGTTCGAGGTGCTGGAGATGGCGGCGGAGCCGTCGGTGGGCGGGGTGCGGTCGGCGGTGGTGAACGTCCGGGGGGAGGGGGTGTGGACGTACCTGGCGTTCGAGGCGGGGGTGCACTCGGTGAAGCGGGTGCCGGCGACGGAGGCGCAAGGGCGGGTGCACACCTCCACGGCGTCGGTGGCGGTGCTGCCGGAGCCGGAGGAGGTGGACGTCAAGATCGACTGGGCGAACGACGTGGTGGAGCACCTGACGACGGCGCAGGGGCCCGGCGGGCAGAACGTCAACAAGGTGACGACGGCGTGCCACCTGGTGCACAAGCCGACGGGGATCGAGGTGCGGATGCAGGAGTCCAAGAGCCTGCAGCAGAACAAGGAGAAGGCGCGGCGGCTGCTGATGGCGCGGCTGTACGAGCTGGAGTTGCGGAAGCAGCACGAGGAGCGGTCGGCGGCGCGGAAGGGGCAGATCGGGACGGCGGCGAGGAGCGAGAAGATCCGCACGTACCGGTTCAAGGAGGGGATCGTGGCGGACGAGCGGCTGCCGGGGGAGTACCGGCTGCGGGACGTGCTGGCGGGGGACATGGACGAGTTGTTCGCAGCGCTGCTGGAACAGGAGACGGAGCGGCGGCTGGCGGAGTTGTGAGTCGGCGCGGGGGCGGGGGAATCGGCGGGAGCGGCTCTACACTCGCGGGATGACGAGCGGCGGAGACGTGGAGATCGCGGTGGTGGGCGCGGGGGCGGCGGGGCTGATGGCGACGGTCTTCGCCGCGAGGACGCTGCGCGAGATGGGGGCGGGGGGATCGGTGCTCGCGCTGGACGGGGCCAGGACGCCGGGGGCGAAGATCCTGGTGGCGGGGGGCGGGCGGTGCAACGTCACGCATCACGAGGTTGACGAGACGGCGTACGCGGGGTCGTCGCGGCACGCGATCAAGAAGGTGCTGCGCGGGTTCGGGGTGGCGGAGACGGTGCGGTTCTTCCGGGAACTGGGGGTGGAACTCAAGCGGGAGGAGACGGGGAAACTCTTCCCGACGACGGACCGGGCGCGGACGGTGCTCGATGCGCTGCTGCGGGCGGTGGAGGAGGCGGGGGCGCGGATCGTTCACCCGTGGCGGGTGGAAAGGGTTGAGCGGGAGGGGGAGGGGTTCGTGGTTGTGTCCGCCGGCGGGGAACGGGTTCGGGCGCGGCGGGTGGTGCTGGCGACGGGTGGGAGGAGCCTGCCGAAGACGGGGTCGGACGGGCACGGGTACACCATCGCCAGGTCGCTGGGGCACTCGCTGACGAGTCGGATCTTTCCGGCGCTGGTGCCGCTGACGCTGCCGGGGGACTTCTTTTTGTGCGGGCTGTCGGGGGTGACGGCGCCGGCGACGGTGGAGGTTCGTGGCGCGACGGGGAAGCGGCTGGCGGCGTTCACGAACTCGACGCTGCTGACGCACTTCGGGCTCTCCGGGCCGGGGGTGCTGGACATCAGCCGGTATTACCTCGACGCGGCGGCGGGGGCGCGGGAGAGGGGGGAGGCGCCGCCGCGGCTGGTGCTGAACTTTCTGCCGGGGCGGACGGTGGAGGAGGTGGACGCGGAGTTGCAGCGGCTGGGGCACGCGACGCCGGTGCGGTACCTGACGGGGCCGGGGCGCGGGCTGCCGGAGCGGCTGGCGCGGGCGCTGTGCGCGCACGCGGGGGTGGATGGCTCGGCGCCGGGGCATTCGCTGACGCGGGAGAGGCGGCGGGCGCTGGCGCGGGCCGCGGTTGAACTGGAGGCGCCGGTGACGGGGGACCGTGGGTTTGCGCACGCGGAGGTGACGGCGGGGGGCGTGCCGCTGAGCGAGGTGAGGGTGGAGACGATGGAGTCGCGGGTGTGTCCAGGGTTGCACCTGTGCGGGGAGATCCTCGACGTGGATGGACGGATCGGGGGGTTCAACTTTCAGTGGGCGTGGGCGAGCGGGCACGCGGCGGGGGTGGGGGCTGCTCGGGGGGTCAGAGGGCAAGAGAGATAGGGAAAGGAAGAGCCGCCACGGAGGCACGGAGACGCAGAGGGGAGAGGCGAGGTTGAGCAGAGGGGTGAAGGCGGGCGTTGCGGCGAAGGGGTTCTTTCCATCGTTTTGTGTGATCCTGTGAATGGGCTGCGCGGCGGGGGACGGAGCGGAGGCACGCTCGATGGGGTCGGGGGTTGGCGGCGGGGTGCGGGGGATTGAGGGAGGGTGCGGCGGGCCTGCGGGGGCGGGCCGGTGGCGGCGCGGAGGGGGGCGTAAGCGAACATTCATCGTGGCCGGCGGCGGGAGGGGGTGCGGGGCTCGGCGGGGGAGGATCGAAGCACTCGCGGCGGCCCTAGCATCCTGCTGGTTCGCGGCGCTCCCGCTGGCCCAGTTCCGCGGTGCCGCGCGGAGGCCCTGATGAGCGTCGCGCCAGACCATGACGCGTCCGGTGGGAAGCAGGCCGCGGGGCCGGCCGGTGCGGCGCGCGCGGGGGGGCGGGGCGTGTGGAGCGGGAGGGGTGGGGCGCGCCCGGCGGTCCCGCCGCTGGTGATGGAGACGTGATCCCGCATGGCACCGCCGACCCTCCTGTGCGTCCCGATCGCCGTGCACGACGCCGAGACCGCGCTGGCCGATGCGCGCGAGGCGCGGCTGCACGGGGCGGACCTCGTCGAGTACCGGATCGACCAGTTCTTCACGGGGCAGGTGAGCACGGGGCCGGAGAGCGCGGCCAAGGGGGGGGCGTCGTGGGAGGAGCGGGAGATCCTGCGGATGGTGGCGGAGTCGCCGCTGCCGTGCATCGTGACGTGCCGCCCGGCGGAGGGTGAGGAGGGCGGGTACTACGAGGGGCCGGAGGAGGCGCGGATCGCGCTGCTGGAGCGGCTGGCGACGGCGTTCGGTCCGGGGGAGAAGCCGCCGCGGTACATCGACGTGGAGTTGTGCGCGTACCTGAGGTCGCCGGCGGTGAGGCAGCGGCTGAACCTGGCGCTGCACCACCCGGAGCGTCTGGGGGACCTGCGGACGTCGCTGATCCTGTCGGTGCACGATTTTCTGGGGCGGCCGCGGGACCTGACGCGGAAGGTGCTGCGGATGCAGGAGGCGGCGGAGGCGGCGGTGTGCAAGGTGGCGTACCGGTGCCGGTCGGTGCGGGACAACCTGGAACTGCTGGACCTGCCGCGGGAGATGGGGCGGCCGACGATCGCGCTGGGGATCGGGGAGTACGGGCTGATGTCGCGGGTGCTGGCGCCGAAGTTCGGGGGGTTCCTGACGTTCGCCGCGCTGCGGGCGGGCGGGGAGACGGCGCCGGGGCAGCCGACGATCCGTGAGCTTCTGTGCACGTACCACTTCCGGTCGATCCGGGAGAGCACGGCGGTGTACGGGCTGATCGGGTGGCCGGTGGCGCACTCGCTGTCGCCGCTGGTGCACAACGCGGGGTTCCACACGACGGGGATCGACGCGGTGTACGTGCCGCTGCCGGTGCCGCCGGGGTACGAGCACTTCAAAGCGACGGTGCTGTCGCTGATCGACCACCGGGGGCTGGACTTCCGGGGGTGCTCGGTGACGACGCCGCACAAGGAGAACCTGCTGCGGCTGGCGGAGGAACTGCGGCGGGTTCCGGGTGCGGGGGCGGTGGGGACGCCGCCGCACGAGTGGGAGATCGACGCGTCGGCCGCGGCGTGCGGCGCGGCGAACACGCTGGTGATCGAGCGGGAGGAGGGGACGAACGCGCCGGTGCGGGCGGTGGTGATGAACACGGACGGGGCGGCGGCGGCGGCGTGCCTCGCGGCGAGCCTGGGGGACCTGGCGGCCAAGCGGGTGGCGATCGTGGGGGCGGGCGGGGCGGCGCGGGCGATCGCGTCGGCGCTGCTGATGGCGGATGCGACGGTGGTGGTGTACAACCGGACGCGGGAGCGGGCGGAGGGGATGGTGGAGGACCTGCGTCGGCGGATGCCGCAGCGTCAGTTCGGGCTGGGGCGGATCGGGGCGGGGGCGATGACGGACCTGGCGCGGTCGTGCTGCGACGCGTATGTGAACTGCACGCCGGTGGGGATGGCGAGCGGGCCGGACCCGGAGGGGGCGGCGATCCCGGTGACGGAACTGGCGGACTGCGGGGCGGAGACGGTGGTGATGGACACGGTGTACAACCCGGTGGTGACGCCGCTGCTGCGGCTGGCGGACGCGGCGGGGCTGCGGACGATCGACGGGCTGGCGATGTTCATCCGGCAGGCGGCGGGGCAGTTTGAGGCGTGGACGGGGAAGGGGGCGCCGCTGGGGTTGTTCGAGTTGATCGCGCGGGAGGCGGTGGCGCGGCCGGTGGGGGCGTAGGGGGTGAGGAGGTGTGGGGGATGGGGGAGAGGGGGAGACCCGAGGGTTCGCCGGAGAGGGGGAGGAAAGACAGAAGAGATGTGGAGGGGGCTCATCCTCGGCGTGGGGCGAGGATGGGGGGCGCCGGTCAGATGGTGATGCCGCTGGTGCGGAGGAGGGTCTTGAAGGACTCGCCGAAGACGAAGTTGTGGGCGGGGAAGGAGAGGCCGGGCTGGCCGGCGGCGCCGAGGTTGTTGTCGAGGTGGCTGAACATCAGGTCGATGGCGCCGATGCGGACGTAGCCGGCGCCGGGGCGGGCGTGGTCGAAGAGTTCGACGGCGCCCTTTGTGGAAGCGCCGACGGCGTCCATCCGCTCGATCGTGGCGGTGTAGCGGAGGGTGGAGCCGGGGGCGGCGTCGCGGTCGAGTTCGGCGCGGTTGATCTTGGCGAGGATGACCTTCTCGCGGAAGCCTTCGGCGTGGCCGACGAGGATGCCGGCGGTCTGGGCCATGCCCTCGATGATGAGGCTCGCGGGCATGAGGGGGAGGGCCGCCAGCGAGCGGGCATCATCGGCGGCGAAGTGGTCGTGGAGGTGCTCCTCCGCGAGGCTCACGTTCTTGATGGCGACCATGCGCTCGCGGGGGACGAGCTCGATGATCCGATCGATCCACATCCAGCGCACGGGAGGTCCTTCGGGTAGGGCAATGGGGAACGGGCGGTGGGCAATGAGAGGACGGGTTCGGCGTCATTCGGGCGCCGGCTTCCGCCACACAGCCCAACGCCCGTTTCCCATTGCCTCCTTCTTCGTCTCATTTCGCCAGTTTGCGCTCGACGAACTTCACGAGGGCGTCAACCGTGAAGACCTCCTGGAGGCGGGAGACCTGGGGGTCGCGCTCGAAGTCGGTGAGGTCCACGTGAGGAAGACCGGCCTTCAGGGCGCCGAGGCCCTCGGGGGTGACGCGGCCGTCCTTGACGTAGCGCGGGTCCTGGGCGACACCGGCGGGGACGAGTTCGTCCTGCGCGATCTTGATGCCGAAGACCTGCTCGAGCTTGAACTGGATGTCCAGGATGTCGATCGACTCGGCGCCCAGGTCGCGGAAGAGGGACGCCTGGGGCGTGACCTCCTCCTCGTCCACCGCGAGGGCGTCAACCAGGACATCGCGTACCTTCTCGAAGATCTCAGTCTGTGTCATGCCGTGGCAACCCTAGCGCTACCCCCCCACTGCCCCTGAATCTCCCCACCCCCGCTCCCCCGACCAACGACCGATCGACCAGACGCCTCGTGGGCGCTCGGCGGAGCCTCAGGTCGAAAGAGCGTCCATCGTAGGCGGTTCGCGGACGTTGACCCGGCCTTTCTCACTCCCCCTGAACAGGGGAACCGGTATCGACAGGGCCGAGACGGACGGGGCGGAGGACGAATCGACCGGAGACGGCCGCGGCGTCGGTGGGGCCGGCGCCGGTGACGAAGGCCTCGCCTTTCAGTTCGAACGCGCCGCCGTCGAGCCGCTTCTGAAGGGCGACCTCGACGCGGAGGCTCTCGCCGGGGCGGACGAACCGGCCGTACTTGACGGCGCGGAGGCCGCCAAGGACGAGGCGGCTGTCGCCGAGCGGGCTGAGGAGTTCGCGTCCGGCCTGGACCATCGCCTCGACCATCATCACGCCGGGGAGAACGGGGAAGCCGGGGAAGTGATCGCCGAGGTACTCCTCCGCGGCGGTGACCTGCTTGAGGGTGACGATGCGGGAGCCCGCCTCGCCCGGCTCGCCGTGCCGCTCGATGACTCGGTCAACCAGATTGAAGTGCATGGGGCCACGATACCCAAACGAAGGGGCGCGGGCCAGCGGGGCGGGGCGTTGGGGGTGAGTCGTCGGGTTGTGAAACGGCTTGGTTGTCCTTAGCATCCGGGCCGCGTGGGGTGGTGGGGACGGGAGCGGGCTTCGAGGGGGGGCGGAGGGAGAGGAGAAGAGAGGAAGAGAAGGAGAGGGGAAGAGCACGGCCGAGCGGGGGCTCGGCCGTGGCGCCCGGAGGAGGGGAGGGGGCTGGGGGGCGGATGAGGCGGGGAGGAGGGAGAGAGAAAGAGAGCACGGGCTGCCCCCCCCAAAGCCCGTGCCACGGTCGAGGAGG
>ERZ777003.1760-NODE-1760-length-29703-cov-15.771755_pt1 | contig 29703 bp, 27 predicted proteins | sample MGYA00374956_ERZ777003 | MGnify/ENA primary metagenome ERZ777003 (study PRJEB29302, sample SAMN06268252) | bioreactor metagenome | isolation source: Joint BioEnergy Institute, California, USA | place: USA:Joint BioEnergy Institute, California, USA | collected... | reverse complement strand
CCCGACGACCACCCCCACGATCAGCCCGGCGACCAGCCCTTTTATCGCTCTGTACCACCAACGCTGGTGCTATGTCAGCATCCATGCTGGCTGGATGCGCTCGATGGAGAGGTGTGTGAGCTTCTGAGCTCTCAGCGTTGCCGCGAGACGCGCCAGCCACTCGCGCGCCTCTCGTTCGCGATACGCGCCCTCACGACCGCGCCGCTCGAACATCCGATCCAGGTATCTGCCGTAGAGCTGCGCTCGCCGCACCTCTAGCCCCGCTCCCGGCAATGCCTCTACCGGGCTCCCCGCATACGCCAGCGCCGCCACCTGCAGCATCAAGGGCGTCGTCAGAAGCTCTCGGAAGACGGGATCGATGCGGTACGCCTCCAGCACCCCAGCCATCGCTGGCCCGCCCGCCCGCAGATACTCCTCCACTTGCTCAGCATCCAGCGGCTCAACCACAATCGCCCCTCGCACGTTCAGCCGCCCCGTGAGACGCTCGTAGTCTCCGGTGCGGCTACAGACCACGACGCCACCCCCGCGCTGGCGATATGCGTTGATCGCCGCAACACACTGGTCACGGTGCGCCTCGGCCACCTCGTCCAGACCGTCAAGGAGCGGGAGAAGGGCCCTGGCCTCCACCCACTCCTGAGCCACCTTGCGCGGCACGTTCTGGTAGGCCACCATGAGCTCGTCGACCAGCCACTTCGACAGCCTCGGGCGTTTCACGGCCCAGGAGGAGAGGTTGAGATAGACCGGAATGGGGTGCTCGGGTCCGCTTCCGCACGCGCTACGAGCTGCTGCGCGAGCTCGAGGAGCACCGTCGTCTTGCCGGCGCCGGGCTCGCCAAGGATCAGGAGCGCGCCGCCCTGATGATCGAACACGTCCAGGACAGGCGCGCCGTGCGCAATCGCCACTGACGACGACGGCTGCCTGAAGCGCAGGCAGGGTCGCACGGCATCAGGGTGTGTTCACAGGTTGAGGGTGAGCTCTTCGACGGCGTCGGCCAGCGTATCGTGGCGTAGTTCTGTCACCTGAGCCTTCACGCTGGCGAGCATGACCCGCCGGTTGTGCTGCTCGGTCGACTCATCGGGCTGCTCCGCCTCCCGTTCGGCGAAGAGCCGCCGGGCCTCAAGCCAGACGAGGCCGAGCAGGGACAGACCGAGCAGGGGCCAGCTGTAGGGGAGGACAGGCTGGAGCCACTCTGGCGGGGTGGCAGTAGCGAGCTCGGTCAAGACACCGGCGGCCGCCGTCAGCAGCGTGGTGAGAAGGATGATGGAGAGGCGACCACGCATTGCGATTTCCCTCGACGTAGTTGTTCGTAGCGCTACAACCGCCCCCGATGCGGTTCCGGCGGCCAGCTCAGGATGATTCTAGTGTACCTGAAAACGGCGCGTCGCGGCCACCTCGTTCGAGCAGGCGGCGCGCTGGCGCCCGGTTCGGCAGGGGTGCGTCGGCATAATGAGGAAGAGGATAGGGGCGATGCTATAATACGGGCGGCCGAGCCGCAGCAAAGCGCCACCTATGCAGACCATCACCAGGCTGATACGCATCAGCACCCTTCAATGGATCATGGGGGTCTACTGCATCGTGCGCGGAGCGATGGTGCTGATCGTCCCCCATCAGTTCACCATTCTGTTCCAGCCGCCGCTCGAGCCGTACACGCTCTGGATCGGCATCGGCTTCGTCACCGGCGGGGTGGCGCTCATCGCGGCCGCCGCCCGTCTCCTCCCGCGGCCGCTGTATGTCGCGGCGCACCTAGTGGCGGGCGCAGCGCTGCTGCAGGTGGTGCTGAACGCGGCGCTCGGCGGGCTGTGGAGCAGCGTGATGAGCTTCACTCTGCTCGCATGCGGCACGGCGGCGGCCGGGCTGCTGCCCCCGCAGCGGCCCCCCGGGCGCATCGACGCCTTCGCGCTGCTCATGGCGCTGAGCACCGCGCTGACGGGAGTGACGCTGCTGCTGCCGCTTGAGCAGCTCGCCGCGCCGGTCTACGCGCCGGTGCGCCCGTACCTGGGGTGGTACGGGGCCGCGTTCATCGCCAGCGGGCTCCTGCTCGCCGGCGCGCTGCTCCACCGCCGCACGCCGCGCCCGCTGGCCCAGGCGGCGCACGTGCTGCTCGGGTGCACCCTGGCCATGTGGACGATCGGCCTCGGGCTGCCGAGCTGGAACTCGCTGCTGTACTACATCGGCCTGGGCGTCACCGTCGCGGCGCTCCCCTGGCTCGGCCCGCTCCTGGCCCGCTTCGACCCGACGCAGCTGCGGGCGCGCCTCATGCTCATCCTGGCGGGGAGCGTGCTGCTGCCGCAGATCATCGCCGTCGCGCTCGTCACGGGCCAGGAGGAGCGCGGGGCGGCAGAGCAGGCCTCGGCGCTGCAGCAGGCGCTGGCCATCGCGATCGCGGACGACGTGGAGTTCCGCATCGACCGCTGGCGGGTGGCGACCGAGCTGCTCGCCGCGTACCCCGGCCTGCTCGAGCTTCCGCCGGACCGGCAGCGCGAGGTGCTGCGCGGCTTCGCCGGGCGCTTCCCGAATATCACGGTGTTCGCCCTGTTCGACGCGCGCGGCGACCCGATCGTGCACAGCGGCGATCCGGAGAGCCCGCCCCCGAACAACGTCGCGGCGCTGCTGGCCGCCGCGCGCAGCAGCGGCGAGTCGGTGATCGATCTGCGCATCGACAGCGCGACGGCCGAGCCGGAGCTGATCATCGGCGCGCCAGTGCTCGACGCGGACAGAAACGTCTACGGGATGGCCTCCGCCAGCGTCCGGCCAGGCCGGATCCTCGCCGGGCTCGGGCGGAGCGCAGGCGAGATCGGCGCCAACGTGTACCTGGTGGATGGGCGCGGGCAGGTGCTCGGCCACCTCGAGGGCACCGCCCTCCAGCTGGAGCTGGACTGGTCGGACTCGCCGCCGGTCACGGCGCTGCGGGGCTCGGATGCCCCGGGCACGCTGCGCTACACCGACAGCCGGGGCACGCAGCTGGCCGGCTACGCCCGGGTCCCGGAGCTGGGCTGGGGCGTCGTCGTCGAGCAGCCGCTGGACGTCGCGCTGGCGGACATCCGGGTGCGCCGGGAGCGCGACTTCGGCATCCTGTCGATGGCGACGATCGCCATGCTGATCGCCGGGGTCAGCATCGCGCGCTGGCTGGTGCACCCGCTGGCGACGCTGACCACGGCGGCCGGGCGCCTGGCCACCGGCGACGCCGAGGCGCCGCTGCCGCAGAGCCCCATCGCGGAGATCGCCGGGCTGGCGGGGGCGTTCGGCACCATGCGCGCGCGGCTCTCGGCGCGCACCGCGGAGCGCGACACGGCCGAGGCCAAGGTGCGCTTCCTCGCCGAGGCCGGCAGCCTGCTCGCGACCTCGCTGGAGTTCGAGACGACTCTGCGCAACGTCGCCGAGCTGGCGGTGATCTCGCTCGCCGAGTACGCGGTCGTCGACATCCTCGACGAGCAGTCTGGCTCGGTCCGGCGCGTGGCGGCCAGCCACGCCGAGCCGGCGCTGCAGCCGCTGGTGCAGGCGCTTGTCGACTACCCGCCGGAGCTGCACGGGGGCAGCCGCATCGCGCACGTCTTCCGCACCGGCGAGCCGGAGCTCCTAGCCGCCATCTCCGAGGACACGCTGCAGGCGATCGCGCGCGACGACACACACCTGCAGCTGCTGCGGCAGCTCAACCTCGCCTCGCTAATGACGGTGCCGCTCACCGCGCGCGGGCGGACGTTCGGCACGATCTCGCTCGCCCGCTCCCCGGCGCGCCCGGCCTTCGAGCCGGACGACCTGGAGCTGGCGGTTGAACTGGCGCGCCGCGCGGCGCTGGCGATCGACAACGCGCGGCTGTACCAGGCCGCGCAGGAGGCGGTCGGGCTGCGCGACCAGTTCCTGTCGATCGCCTCCCACGAGCTGAAGACGCCGCTCACCGCGCTGCTCGGCACCGTCCAGCTGCTCGAGCGGCGCCTGGGGCGCTCGGGCCTGCTCGGCGAGCGCGAGCAGCGCTCGCTCCACACCATCACGTCGCAGGTCGGGCGGCTGAACCGCATGATCGCGACGCTGCTGGACGTCTCGCGCATCGAGACGGGCAACCTCACGATCGAGCGCGCGCCGCTCGACCTCGGGGAGCTCGCGCAGCGGGTGATCCGCGAGCTGCAGCCGTCGCTCGACCGGCACACGGTGGAGTACACGGTCGACGCGGGCGAGCTGATTGTCGAGGGCGACGAGATGCGGCTCGAGCAGGTGCTCCACAACCTGATCGGCAACGCGGCGAAGTACAGCCCGAACGGCGGGCGCATCATCGTGCGCGGGACCCGGTCGAACGGAATGGCCACGATCAGCGTGAGCGACGAGGGGATCGGGATACCGAGCGAGGCGCTGCCGCACCTCTTCCAGCGCTTCTACCGCGGCACGAACGTGAAGCAGGAGGGGATCGCCGGGATGGGGATCGGGCTGTACGTCGTGAATGAGATCGTCCGGCTCCACGACGGCTCGATCAGCGTCGAGAGCACGCTCGGCCAGGGGACGACCTTCACCGTCCAGCTGCCGCTGCGGGTCGCCCAGCCGGTGGACACGTGACGGGCGCCGCGCTCACCCCTCCCCGGCCTCGGGGGCGCCCGGCGCGAGGACGTAGCAGCCGGCGCGCGTCGGGTGGTCCACGATCAGCCGCCCGGCCTCCACGCCGCGCAGCGTCCACAGGATCACCAGGTCGCCCACGGCGGCGAGGGTGAAGAACAGGCCGAACCAGAGCAGCCACCCGTTCCCCACAGCGGTCGCGACGACAAGCGGCAGCAGGCCGAGCACGACGCCCGGCGCTGCCGCGCCGGCCCGGTAGGCGCGCGCCTCGATCGGCTCGGTGCAGTGCGCGTACGGCGTGAGGGTCTTGAGCTGGAAGCCGAAGCGGATCGCCGACCAGGGCTTGCCGCCGAGCCAGACCCACGCGGCCGCGTGCAGGGCCTCGTGGGCGACGACGCCGAGCAGGAGCACCGGCACGAACGACCACGGCGCCGCGAAGGCCAGCAGGCCCTCCTGCAGCGCGCCGCCGCCCCAGATAAGCCCGAACGGCACGGCCAGCAGCAGCAGCGGCGCGATCAGCGCCAGGCCGTACAGGTTGGCGCGGGCCATCGAGATCGAGCGATCCTCGCGCGCCGGCGCAGAAACATCCTCAGGCATCCCAACTCCTCCGCTCCCTTCGGCTGCCCACTACGGACCGCATCCCTCTTGTAAGAATTACGTTATACGTGGTTTCGAACTCCTCGCTATTCTAAGACACCATAGCGCCCTGTGCGCGCCGCCGCCTTGATAGTGAAGGAGAGCCACGTGACGAGATCGATCCGCTTGTTGCTGGCGGGCCTGACTGCGCTGGTCCTCACCGCCTGCGGCGCCGCGTCGCAGCCATCCGAGCCCGGCGTAGAGCCCATGGTCACGCCGACTGTCGAAACCATGCCCGAGCCGACTTCCATGACCGACGACGGCATGATGGACGAAGCCATGCCCGAGCCGACCTCAGCGACCGACGACGGCATGATGGACGAGGCCACGCCCGAGCCGACCTCAGCGACCGACGACGGCATGATGGACGAGGCCACGCCCGAGCCGACCTCGACATCGGGAACGGGCCAGGGCATGGACGAGCCCGCGTCCACCGGGATGAGCGCGGGCATGGACGGCGGCACGATGGGCGAGCAGCCGGCGTGGCAGAGCGTGGCGCTGACCGACGCGCGCAGCGGCGCATCCTTCACGCTGGGCGACTTCGCGGGGCGCACGGTGTTCGTGGAGCCAATGGCGACGTGGTGCAGCAAGTGCCGCGAGCAGATGCACATCATCCGCGACGTGCGGGCGCAGCTCGACCCGGACGAGGTCGTCTTCATCGGGCTGAGCGTCGAGACGAACATCTCGGCGGCGGAGCTGGCGCGCTACGTGGACGAGCAGGGCTTCGACTGGATGTTCGCGGTGATGTCGCCCGAGCTGCTGCAGGAGCTGGCCGGCGTCTTCGGCCGCACGATCGCGAACCCGCCCTCCACGCCGCACTTCGTGATCCGGCCGGACGGCAGCGTGTCGGAGCTGACGACGGGGATCAAGCCGGCTGAGGCGCTGCTCGCCGAGTTGGGCGCGGCGCGGGAGGGCACGATGCCGTGAGCCAATACCTGGAGGCGTTCGTCCTCGGAAACGGCGCGATCCTCGGCAACATCTGCATGCTGCCGCTCTACCCCGGCCTGGTAGCCTTCCTCGCCGGGCAGATCCCCAGCGCACAGCGGCTCGTCGCCACCCCCGCGCCGGCGGTGGCGCTGCGGGTCGGGTGGCTGGGGGCGCTCGTGCTGGCCGGCATCCTGAGCATGATGCTGCTGGTCGGGCTGGCGGTGTACGCGCTGCGGCAGTCGTTCGGCGCCGTCCTGCCGGTGCTGCTCCCGGCGATCTACCTGGCGGTGATCGCGCTCGGCGCGCTGATGCTGGCGGGCCGCAACCCCTTCGCCGGGCTGCGCGCGGCGAGCACGCCGGCGCTGCGCGACCCGCGGGCGGCGGCCTTCGTGTACGGGCTGCTGCTCGGCCCGATGACGCTGCCCTGCACCGGCCCGCTGATCGTCAGCGCCTTTGTGCTCGGCGCCGGGAGCAGCGCCGCGCTCGCCGAGGGGCTGCTGTACTTCCTGTGCTTCGGCCTCGGCTTCGGCTGGCCGCTGGTGCTGCTGCCGCTCATCGCGCAGCCGGCGCAGCGCCGCTTCACCGGCTGGCTGGCGCGGAACCACGTGGCGCTCAGCCGCCTCTCGGGCGTCCTGCTGGTCGCCATCGGCGGCTTCGGGCTGTGGGCCGAGGTGCTGCCGAACCTCTGAGGCGCCCATCGCGCTCACTCGATGGTACAATACTGGCCTGCGCTGGAAGAGTGCGTACGCCGCCTCGGCGGGGCGAAGCTCCTGCCCCGCCGCACGTGGCGTGACGATAGCCAGAGGACCATCGATGAGCGACCTTCCCACGGCCCCGCGCGTCGCGCTGGCGGTCATGGCCCACCCCGACGACATCGAGTTCATGGCCGGCGGGCTGATCAGCCGCTGGGCGCGCGCGGGCACCGAGCTGCACTACTGCCTCCTGACGGACGGCAACGCTGGCAGCCGCGACCCGCAGCTCACCCCCGAGCGGCTGGCGATGATGCGCCGCGAGGAGCAGCAGGCGGCCGGGGCGATCTTCGGCGTCGCGGGGTACACCTTCCTCGGGTACCACGACGGGCGCCTCGCCGACACGTTCGAGCTGCGCCTGCAGATCGCGCGCGTCATCCGGCGCGTGCGCCCCGACGCGGTGGTCACCTCGGACCCGCAGTTCTTCTACAGCCCGTGGTATCTCAACCACCCGGACCACCGCGCGGCCGGGGCCGCCACGACGGCGGCGATCATGCCGCTGGCGAACACGCGCCTGGCGGCGCCCGAGCTGCTCGCCGAGGGGCTCGAGCCGCACGACGTGACCGACGTCTACCTGGCGGCTGCGGCGCGCCCGACGCTCTACGTGCCGATCGAGGCGCACGACTTCGAGCGCAAGATCGCGGCGATGGGCGCCCACAAGAGCCAGATCGGCGGCTGGGAGTTCGAGAAGCTGCTGCGGCAGTTCGCGGAGGACGTCGGGCGTGAGGCGCGCGCGGCGGGGGTGGCGGCCGATCTGGCCGAGGCCTACGTGTACGTCAACCTGCGCCCGCCGATCCGGGAAGAGGGGCAGGGCGCCGCTTCAGCCTAGGCGCACAGCTCGGCGACGAGCAGCTCCAGGCCGGCCGCAGCCTCGAAGCGGCCGGTCTTGGTGGCCTGGTCCAGCTCGAGCACCCGGTCGTGCAGGCGCAGGAGGTCGGCGTCCGAGAAGCCGCGCGCCTGCTCGAGCGCCTTGCGCACGACGAACGGCTTCTGCCCCAGGCGGGCGGCGATCTCCTCCGGGCGCAGCCGCTGCGCCGCCAGCTCCTTGACCCCCAGCAGCACCCGCACCTGGCGCGCCACCATGAAGAGAATGTAGGTCGCCGCCTGGCCCTCGTCCAGCAGCCGGCGCAGGCTGGCGAGCGCCGGGCCGCGGCGGCGGGCGCTCACCTCATCGATGAAGGCGAACAGATTCTGCTCCTGGTCGTCGGCCACCATCAGCTCGACGTCGTGCGCGGTGATGCGGCCGCCCGCGCCGACGTAGCTCGCCAGCTTGGACAGCTCGTTGACCAGCGCGCGGCCCTCGTTGCCGGCGAACGTGACCAGGCGCTGCGCGGCGGCGGGCTCGATCGTCACCCCGAGCATCCGGGCGCGCTCGGCCACCCAGCGCAGCAGCTCGGCGCCCTGCTTGGGCTGGAACTCGTGCAGCTCGCCGGCCTTCTTGAGGTAGGTGAACACCGCGCTGCGCTTGTCGAAGTCCTCGCTCTCGACGAACACCAGGTCGCAGGTCGGCGGCACGCGCTCGAGGTAGGCGCGCAGCTCGTCGCGGTCCTTGCCGGCGCGCTGGTGCTTCAGCAGGTCGTGCACCACCACCACGCGCCGATCGGCGAGGAACGGGATCGCCTCGCAGGCGGCGGCGAGCGCATCCAGCTTCAGGCGCCGGCCGTCAAGCACGGTGATATTGAGGTCCGCGAGGTCGGGCGGGACCTGGGCCTTGATCCGGGCGAGCTCCTCGGTGCGCGCGAACTCGTCGGGGCCGTAGAGCAGGTAGAGCATGGCTGCACTCTGAGGCGAAGGCCCCCGCCGCTGGCGTGAACGGCCTTGTTTCGAACCTGCAATCGCAGGTGGGTGCCCGCCCGCGGGCTTCTGTGGCACGCCACATATCCCGACATGGAGCAAGGCTCCCTTCGAAACAAGTGTTGGCTCGAAACAACGTACCGCCCACAACCGCAGCAGGGGCACCTGAATCATAGCACTACGCGGCGACTCTGGCAAATCGCTAGCGGAGCAGCACGCCCTTGTGGACCCTCGACGGGCGCGCGGCGAGGTCGGCGAAGACCGCCGGGGCCTCCCACATGCCGAAGGCGGTCGCCAGGCGCGGGTAGGTGATCGCGCCCGAGGCCAGCAGCGCCAGCGCCTCGGGGAAGCAGCCGGCCGAGGCGCGCGAGCCGAGCACGGTCAGCTCCTTGCGGGTGAAGTCCAGGCCGGGGAAGGTCACGCCGACCCCCTGCGGGACCAGGCCGACGATCACGACCCGCCCGCCGGCCGCCACCAGATCGACGGTCTGCTCCATGGCCCGGGGGTTGCCAGTGGCCTCGATCACGACCGGCGCGCCCTCGCCGCCCGTCCGGGCGAGGATCGCCGGGAGCAGCTCCGGGCCGGCCGGCAGCGCCTCGGCGCCCAGCTGCGCGGCGGTGTCGAGGCGCTCCGGCAGCAGGTCGGCGGCGGTGACCTGCGCGCCGCGCGCCCGCAGCACCTCGATCAGCGCCAGGCCGATCGGCCCGCAGCCGAGGACGAGCACGTGCTCCCCGGCGGCGACCTGCCCGCGGCGGCAGGCCTGCAGCGCGACCGCCAGCGGCTCGGCGAACGAGGCGTCGAGCGCCGAGAGGCCGGGCGGCGCCGGGTGGACGTGGGTGGCCGGCGCGACGACGTATTCGGCGTAGCCGCCCGGCCGGTGGACGCCGATGATCTGCAGGTTGGCGCAGCAGTTCGGCTTGCCGACGCGGCACGGGTAGCACCCGCCGCAGCCGAGGAACGGCTCGACCGCCACCAGCGTGCCGGGCTCAGGGGCGCCGACGCCCGCGCCGAGCGCGGCGACCACGCCGGCGATCTCGTGGCCGCACACCTGGGGGTAGACCGCATACGGGTTCTTGCCCAGGTAGATGTACATATCGCCGGCGCAGATGCCGGCAGCGCGCACCTCGACCAGCACCTCGCCGGGGCCGGGCCGGGGTGTGGCCCACTCGCCGACGCGCATCGCGCCGGGCGCATCCATGATTGCCGCGCGCACAGCTCGCTCCTGTGGTGACCGCTGTCTCATTGGACTGTACGCGTGTGCAGCGAGGCTGTCAAGCGCCGCTGCCGCGCATCCCTGGTGGGAAGGTTCGCCTCCCCAGAAGCGCCATTCACTACACTCCCCGGAAGGGCGACGCAGCCGGCCACTTTGCACGCCGGGGGCGGATCGAGTATAGTCCGAACTACCCGCGAAGGAGGACGCCCTACGACAGCGCAAGGAGCGACCATGATCGAGACACCGGACATCCAGCGCCCGCCGAAGGAACTGATCGAGGGCCTCAGGAACATCGGCAGCGCGACCGCCAGCGGCGAGCTGAGCCGCCTCGGGATCCGCGACCCGCACATCCGGGGTGTTGTGCCGTGGACGCGCGGCGCGTCGGTCGTCGGGCCCGCGCTCACGCTGCAGTTCATGCCGAAGCGCGAGGACCTGTACAGCGTGGACGAGTACGCCGACCCGGAGAAGCAGCTCCACCGCCACGTCCTGTACCACACGCAGCCGGGCGACGTCGTGGTGGTGGACGCGCGCGGCGACATGGGCAGCGGCGTGTTCGGCGAGATGATGCTGACCTACTTCAAGGGGCGGGGCGGCGCCGGCGTGGTGATCGACGGCTGCATCCGCGACTACACCCACGTCCAGCACCTCGGCCTGCCGCTGTGGCTCAAGGGCGTGACGCCCAACTACCACACCCAGACCAACATCTTCCCCTTCGCCGTTAACGTGCCGATCGCCTGCAACAACGTCCTCGTGATGCCGGGCGACATCATCGTGGCCGACGACGACGGCGTGGTGGTGGTGCCGATCAAGCTGGCCCCCGAGCTGCTGAAGAAGGCCAGCGAGCACCGCGACTGGGAGGAGTTCTCGCGCATGCGGCTCGCCGAGGGCGGCGACCTGCGCAAGTACTACCCGCTCAACGAGGAGGCGCGCGCGGAGTACGAGGCCTGGCGCAAGGCCCAGGGGAAGTAGCGCCTCCCCCGCCTCTCTCTCCTTCCGCCGCTCTGCGCTTGCCTCGCAGGCGTGGAGCGGCGGAGGATCTCGGAGGGCTTGCAGATCTCCGAACTTCCCGGCGGAACGCAACCCGTAGGGGCGGCAGATCTCCACACCACTGTAGCCACAGGATATCAACGGAAGTCACAGCTATGCATGCTCCAAGATGGGTTGCTTTGGCCGGTGTCGCTGCGATCATCGGCGGGATCACGGCGATCGTGCTAACCATGCCGTTCGCCATTGCCTACCACACAGCATACCCAGGATTTGATGTGCCCCCCTACTGGATAAGTGCGGCCGGCGCCGCGCTGAGACCTGTCATCTCCTTCGCGGCGCCCAGCGTCGTCTACGATGTGTACGGCAGGGTGTTCGACCTGGTGTACCTGCTCTTCTTGCCTGCTACGTTCGCGCTGCACCGTTTGCACAGGGGCGCCACAAGCACAATAGAGCGAGCCGGCTTCGTCACGCTCGCTGTCGGGCTGCTCGTCACGTTTGTCGGCGTTGCTGGCGACTACTGGGCCGATGGCGCGCTCTTCGTCATGTCCGTCTTGGGGCTGTTGACGATCGGTGTCGGCGCTGTTGTGTACGGCGTTGCGATGCTGCAGCGCGCTGTGCTGCCAGGGTGGCTCGGCTGGCTGCTCATCGGCTGTTTGCCGGGCGCCTTCATTGTCACCTGGATCATTGGGCACATTCCAAGCGGCCCAACCGTTCCGTTCGCCGCCTTCTTCCTCGCACTGGGGTATGTACTCGTCTTCAGACGAGATACGCTACCCACGGATGAGCCCGCGCTGTAACCGCCGCTCATGGACCGACGTCTCTTCCACGCGCTACGTATCTCCAGTGAGGCGGCTCTGAGCGTCCTCTACGGCCAAGGCTGGCCCGCGCGCCTCGCCCGCCGGCTCGGCGTCCACCCCGATCCGGTGCCGCTACGCGTGAAGCTCACCCTCCCGGCGCCGCACCCCTGCCCGCCGCTGCGGGTGGCGTTCGCCTCCGACTTCCACGCCGGGCCGACGACCCACCCCGACGTGATCCGCGCCGCGTGCCGGACGCTGCTGGAGGCGCAGCCGGACCTGATCCTGCTCGGCGGCGACTTCGTCTCGCTCCACGAGCGCGCCGTCGGCGATCTGCTCACAGAGCTCTCGCGCCTCGAAGCCCGCCTCGGGAAGTTTGCGGTGCTGGGCAACCACGACTACTGGGTGGATCACCGCCGCCTCGCCAGCCAGCTGGCCGCCGCCGGGTACACTCTGCTGACCAACCGCAACGTCCGGCTGCGGCCGCCCGCCCACCACGTGTGGGTCTGTGGGCTCGACGACTCTGATGAGGGGGTGCCGGACGCTGATGCCGCCTTCGCTGGCGCGGACGGCGTGCGCCTGGTTGTGATGCACTCGCCGGATGGGCTGGCCGCGATCGGCAACCGCGCGTTCGACCTGGCGCTGTGCGGCCACACCCACGGCGGCCAGATCTGCCTGCCAGGCGGGCGCGTGGTCCACGTCCCGCCCGGCATGTACACCCGGCGCTACGCCGCCGGGCACTTCCCGGTCGGCCCAAATGGCGCAGGGGCGCTCATCGTCAGCCGCGGAGTCGGGTGCAGCGGCGTCCCCGTGCGCGCGAGCGCCGCGCCGGACGTGGTGGTCTGCGACATCCACTGGCGCCAGGTCGAGACCTCCTCACACGGAAGGCAGACTCAGGCCGGCGAGGAGGCGGAGCTTCCTCAGCTGAGCGGCTGACGGCCCGGCGACGCTCGGCGACCCACCAGCGCTACGGGTCCGGCCGGTCATCGCGAGCGAGGTAGGCCGGCAGCATCTGGCGCGCCGGGTGCGCGCATGGCTCCAGCAGCACCCGGCGCGCCTCGGCGTAGTTCTCCGCGCCGAACTTCGCGGTGTAGATCGCCTCCCAGGCACGCTCGCTGGCAGCCCGTCGCAGCGCGCGCTGCCAGGCCGCACCGGTGATCTTGTGCAGCTGGGTGTGCAGCCCGTGCTGGCGCAGCACCGCCCACTCGCCCCGGTCGAGCCAGAAGCTGTTGCAGTGGCCGCACTGGTCGAGCACCACGTCCAGGTCGAGCGCGACGCGGTAGCGGAGCTGCAGGTGCCCGCAGTGCGGGCAGAGCTTGGCGCGCGCCACGTCGGCGGCGTCCATCTCCTCCGCGGCCTCGTCCTGAGCGGGGGCCTGGCTCGACCGGCGCCCGGCCCCCGCTCAGGACGAGGCGATCGAGGCGCCGCCACAGCCAGCGCATGTTCTGGCGGCGAGCCCGACCTCAAGCTGGATGGGGTGGAGGGATGCGGTGCGGCAGACAGGGCAGTGCATGGCAGTACCTCAGTGTTGCTGCAGCGGAGTGTGACGCAGGCGTGTCACCTGAGACTACGCAGCTCGCGAGCCGAGGTTCCAGCGCTCCAGATCGAAGCCTGATCCGGCGAATCCAGCAATCCGAAGCCCGAAATCCAGGCGCCGGCTAACCCGCCCGTGCAGCCGACGCCGCGACGCATCGAGAAGGTTGTGCGGATGTCTGGCATCTCGATGCGCTCGCGCGTCGTTCCGTTCTAGAACACGGCACACATATGTGCTATACTGGCGATCGATCTCCCCACAAACACCACACCCCGTGGCTGCTGAACGCTCGACGCGTGCCGTGTGCAGAGAAGGAGGCGATCGCCATGCCGCACCCCCTCGTTCACCAGCTCCGCTTCACCCGCAGTGAGTTCTCCCGCGCTTTCAGAGGCGTCACAGACGATGATGCACGCAGGCGCCTGGAGCCGATGAACTCCATCAGCTGGATCATCGGCCACCTGGCCTGGCAAGAGCAGGCCTACTTCCTCGGCTATGGCCAAGGTCAGCGGCTCTTCCCGCACATCCACCGCGAGTTCGCCAATGGCGCGCCGGCAAGCACCCCGGCGCTCCAGGATATGCAGAGCGCCTGGCTGGCCATCACACAGGCCGCTGATCCCTGGCTTGACACCCTCACGCCTGCCACCCTTCAACAGAACGTGGTGAGCCAGGGCAAACCGATCGCCTACACCTACGGCAACCTGCTGCAGCGGGTCATCTATCACTACTGGTATCACACCGGCGAAATCATGGCCATCCGGCAGCTCTTAGGACACAGCCGGCTGCCACAGTTCGTCGGCGCGCTCGATAGCAAGGCGCCCTATCGACCCGAGCAGCCGCTCACGGCAGATGATGCGCCGTAGCTGCAGCGAACCGCTCATCAGTGCGCCAAGCGCCCCAACACTGCGCTCTCATCCGGCTGAAGCGCGGCGTTCCTGAGCTGAGCTTGACCGTCCGGGCGCTTCAACGCTGCCTGACACGAGGGCGATGCGCTACTTGGCGCCAACAAGATTCACACGATACAGGGACAGACAATGCAACTAACACTTCTCGCGGCAGTCGAGGATATTATTGCGCACGACTACTCGCTACCGACACGCTATTCGCTTCGAGCAGTACACCAGACGGATGAGCCCGCACTAGCCGAGCTGTATTATCACGTCTACGCACCCGAAATCATCCAATCGCGTGATGAAGCTCGACACGAACTACGGCTCACGTTTGAGGGCGCGTACGGCCAACTTCTTCCCGAACTATCCCCTGTAGCTCTATGGAATGACGCGCTCGTAGGAAGCGTTCTGACTGTCGCGCAGGCGCCGTGGGCAGATACGCCGCAAGGGCTATTTATTATCGAAGTGATGACCCACGCTGACCATCGCCGGCGGGGAATAGCGCGGGCGAGCCTTGTATGGGCCGCAAAACGCGCATCTCTCTCCGGACACAAGACCATTGGGCTACGCGTCGAATCAGAGAACACAGCTGCGGTGAACTTGTACTCTTCGCTGGGCTTTCAGATCTGGGCGCAGGCGAGTGGCGGCTGAGCTCTACTGTTGGGAGCCGATATCAGCCGCAGAGCTGTTCGCCCTCCATCAGTAAAACGAAAGCACCGGCGTCGCTACATCCGATCTGCCCGTCGTGCGGTATATCAGTGGCGCTCCGTAAGCGCTCCTGTTGTGGCATACCTCACACGACACACACCACGGCGAGACAGTTCCATGCAACCAGACACATCCACCCCGACACCTGTCAGGCGCCAGCCCATTCCGATCCCAGAGGACATTCTGGCCTACCAGCGGCGCAAACAGCGCTTCGAGACACTGACGCCGGTGACCGGGTCGGCTGCTTCAGCCTGCTTGCGACGGTCTTCATCGCGGTGTTCTTGGGGCCACAGTGGTACTACGCGATCCCTGTCGCCATCCTCGGGCTCATCGTCACGCTGTACCGCTACCGGACGGCGCAGCAGCTGTTCCAGCAGTGGGAGGACGAGATGCGGGATTGGCACCGCTACAGGTAAGATGCGCCTCCAGATTCTCGTCGCTTGAGCCTGCGATGGCACCATGGGCTTGACGGCCGCGGCGGTTCGCGCGAGCATGGGCTGAGCGACCACGCGGCCGTCGGCGCGCCATCTGCGCCGCAGCGACAGACCTCAATGAGGATCGACACTATGCAGACGCTCGAAGAGTCTTTCCAACAGGTGCTGCTCGACAGCTACCAGGAGCTTGCCACACTCGGCTACCAGGCGAAGGACGTCCTGCAGATGGTGCAGGAGATCGGCGCAGTCTACGCCGCGCGGAAGCTCGTCAAACGCGCTCGGTACAGAGAGGACTTCATGCGCCTGTGGGAGCTCGGGCGCCTCGAGCTCTCGGTCGAGGCGCTCGTGCTCAGGCCCGAGTACCGCACGCTCTTCAACAGCGACGAGCGCAAGCACGCCCGCCAGCGCCTCGCCGACATGGGCTACCGGGCGCCGTGGGACTACGAGTTCGCCTAGCCCGCACTTATGCGCGCTGGAGCTCGTCGAGCCGCACCAGCTGGCCGGTGGCGGCTGAGCGGGTGGCCGCCTCGACGATCGCGGTGAGGTCCAGGCCCAGCGCGATGTTCTCGGTCGCGCGCGTGCCGCGCTGGATGTGCGACACCCACTGCTCGAAGGCCGACGGCAGCGCAGCCGGCAGGTCCCGCACCAGCCACTGATTCTCGGCGCCCGCCACCTTGTCGCTCCGAATGCGCAGCTTGCGATCCGGGCCGGCCCCTCGCCCGCCGTCCTCCCGCGGCGCACCAGAGCGGAATCGAGCAACCATCTCGCCGATGCCGGTCTCGCTGTAGAGCACGCTGCCCTGCGTGCCGTGCACCTCGATGCTGAAGGGCGCGTACTGCGCGACGTAGGACGTCTCCGCCACCCCAATCGCGCCGCTCGGGTAGCGCAGCAGCACCGCCGCGTTGTCGTCCACCGCCCGGCCGGTCACGTGGCCGAAGATCGCGCTCACGCCCTCGGGGCGCCCCAGGAACGCCCGCGTCAGGTACACCGGGTGGCAGAGGTCGATCAGCGCGCCGCCCTGAGCCTGCTCGGGGCTGTAGAACTGCGCGGGCAGCCAGCCATCAGGCCGCTGCTCGGTCCTCAGCGCGCCGCTGTGGCTGTCGCGCACGCGCACCAGCGTCAGCTCGCCGAGCGCCCCCTCGGCGATCAGCTGCCGGATCGCCACGGTGGCGGGGTCGGCGAGGCGGCGCATCGACACAACGAAGGCGACCCCGGCCTGCTCCACGGCGGCGACGATCGCCTCCGCCTCGCGCAGCGTCGCCGCGATCACCTTCTCGGTGAAGATATGCTTGCCGGCCCGCGCCGCAGCCACCATCACGTCGTGATGCATGCTGGTGGGGGTGTCCACGATCACGCCGTCGATCTCCGGCTGGGCCAGCAGCTCGTCGAGGTTGGCGTAGAAGCGCACGCCGCGCCGCTCGGCCTCGGCCCGCCCGCGCTCGGGGACCTCGTCCCACACCGCGACGATCTCGGTCTCCGGGTGCTCCTCCGCCGCCCGCGCGTAGTCCTTCGCGTGGACGTGCCAGAAGCTCAGCATGGCAACACGAATCATGGGGTTTGCTCCTCGCTGTCTGTGGCGGGCGCGTCGCGCTCTCCTTCCGTGGGGATCGCGACGGCGCGGCCCTGTGTGTGCGCGGCGAAGGCCGCCTCGATCATCTGGCGGGCCTTCCAGCCATTCGATGCAGAGGTTTGGAGTATACCCCATTCCTGCCATGCGGGCGCCCCGCCCTGCACCACCCGCGCCAGGGCCTGCGGCCCTGGACCCGCAAGGGAACACGTGCAGTGCCCATCAGCCCGTTGTCAGGCCCACCTCCACCGGCGGGGGAGAGTGCGAGAGGGCCGCTGCCCTCTTCCTGAAGCACGCTCTGACCGCACCGCGTACCTCCTGTCCTTGAAAACTCTGAGCAAATCTTCACTTTTTCTACACACCTCTGCGCTACACTCTTCATGTGCAGCATGATGCACTGGGAGGTTCCTGAGGTACCGCTATGCAGCGTCCTTCGCTTGCGACAACCGACAAACCAGCGCCCGCCGTAGCCGGCGGCGCGCCCCAGCCACCGCAGCCCGCCGACGTTCAGAGCGTCGTGGCGCGCTTCGCGCCCGTCGGCCTCGGCCAGATGGACGCGGTGGCCCTGCAGAATCGCACCGACACGAAGTACGTGCTCAGCACCCGCCAGCTCGCAGAGACGCTGCAGGCGCTCGTGGGGGAGTACCGCGTGCTCGAGATCGACGGCGTGCGCCTGAACCCCTACCAGACGGTGTACTTCGACACGCCGGACTTCGCGCTCTACCTGCAGCACCACGCCGGCAAGTACAACCGCTACAAGGTGCGCAGCCGCCGCTATCTCGTCACCGGCCAGTCCTTCATCGAGGTCAAGCTCAAGACCAACAAGGACCGCACGGTGAAGCGCCGCCTGCCCACCGACGGGCTGGCGACCAGCGCCACGCCCGCGCTCGCCGGCTTCGTCGCGGCTCACGCGCGCGCGTCGCTCACGGGCCTCGAGCCCAAGCTGTGGAACGAGTTCTCGCGCATCACGCTGGTGAGCACCGCCCGCCAGGAGCGCCTGACGATCGACCTCGACCTGCGCTTCCGCAACGACGACCGCAGCGTCGCGCTCCCCGGGCTCGCCATCGCCGAGGTCAAGCAGGCCGGCCTCAGCCGCCGCTCCACGTTCATCGAGCACATGCACGCCGCGGCCATCCAGCCGACCGGCTTCAGCAAGTACTGCATCGGCGTGGCGCTGCTCTACCCGCACATCAAGCACAACCGGTTCAAATCGAAGCTCAACCTGATCCATAAACTGATCGAGGACCCCCGCAATGTCAACTGATCTGCTCACGCTGGCCCAGGGCGCCGCGCTGAACCTGGCGGTCGCGCTGGTGATCGTGCGTGGCATCTACTACCCGCGCACCCCGAACCGCAACCACATCTTCGCCTTCCTGGCCTTCAACACGGTGATCTACTTCGTGCTGGGCCTGCTCACCAGCGTCGAGCTGAGCGTGGGGGTCGGCTTCGGGCTGTTCGCGATCTTCTCGGTGCTGCGCTACCGCACCGAGGAGACGCCGATCCGCGAGATGACCTACCTGTTCGTGCTGATCGCCCTGCCGGTGATGAACGCGGTGCTGATACGGACCGACAGCCTCGCGCAGCTGCTGTTCGCCAACGGCACGGTCGTGGCCGTGCTGTTCGTGCTGGAGCAGGGCTGGGGCTTCCGCTTCCAGGGGACCAGCCGCGTGATCTACGAGCGCATCGAGCTGATCCAGCCGGAGCGGCGCGAGGAGCTGCTGGCCGACCTGCGCGCGCGCACCGGGCTGCCGGTCACGCGGGTCGAGGTCGGCGAGATCAACTTCCTGCGCGACACGGCCGAGCTCACGCTGTTCTACGACCAGCCGCAGCGCGCGGCGGCCGAACGCCGCCCTGACCAGGCGCGCGAGCTGGCCGCGCAGCCCCACCCGGCGCTCGAGCGCTGAGCGCCCGCCGCATTCACAACAGAGACAGCGACCCATTCGATATACAGGAGCACTCAATGATAAAGCGCGCCATCAGCCTGGCGCTGCTGTGCCTGCTGGCGCTCGGCGGCCTGGCCGCCTGCGCCGCGCCGGCAGCACAGGGCAGCGATAACCAACCGACCCAGGGGACGGGCCAGACGAGCGCCACCAGCAGCGCCGGCGACACCAGTGGCGTCACGGCGACGACGGTGCTGGCCGAGAAGACCCAGCCGGCCATAGCCGACACGAGCGAGACAGATTCCTCCAGCGCCGTGGAGATCACGCTCAACGGCACGACCATCGCCGCGGACAGCCCGGGCGTGACCGTCGACGGCAGCACCGCCACCATCACCGCCGCCGGGAGCTACCGCCTCAGCGGCACCCTGGACGACGGGCAGATCGTCGTGGACAGCGAGGACCAGGCGCCGGTGCAGCTGATCCTGGCGGGCGTCTCGATCACCAGCGCCACCAGCGCCCCGATCTACATCAAACAGGCGGGCTCGGCCGAGATCGTCCTGGCCGACGGGACGGAGAACACCCTCGCCGACGCCGCCAACTACGTGTACGCCAGCGCGGACCAGGACGAGCCCAACGCCGCGCTGTTCAGCGACGATGACCTGACGATCTTCGGCGGCGGCTCGCTGACCGTCGTGGCGAGCTACAACGACGGGATCGCCAGCAAGGACGGCCTGACGATCTTGGGCGGGACGATCACGGTCACGGCGGCGGACGACGGCATCCGCGGCAAGGACGCCCTGATCATCAGGGGCGGCGCGCTCACCGTCACCGCCGGCGGCGACGGGCTGAAGTCCGACAACGCCGATGACGCATCCCGCGGCTACATCGCCATCGAGGGCGGCAGCTTCGACATCACCGCCGGCGGCGACGGCATGCAGGCCGAGACCGACCTGGTGGTGACGGGCGGCGAGGGCACGATCGTCGCGGGCGGGGGCAGCGGCGCGCCCGTGAGCGAGGATGTGTCGGCCAAGGGCCTGAAGGCCGCCGCCAGCATCACCGTGGACGGCGGCAGCTTCGACATCAGCGCGGCCGACGACGGCGTCCACAGCGACGGCGACATCACCGTGAACGGCGGCGCGCTGCGCATCGCCACGGGCGACGACGGCATCCACGCCGATGCGAACGTGACCGTGAACGGCGGCAGCGTGACGGTGACCGAGTCGTACGAGGGGCTGGAGGGCGCGAGTATCACGCTGAACAGCGGCGCGATCTCGCTGGTATCGAGCGACGACGGCGTGAATGCCGCCGGCGGCGACGGCGGGGCGGGCCCTGGCTGGGGCGGCGGGCCGGGCAGAGGCGGGCCGGGCCGGGCTCCGATGGGCGGCGGGAACTACACGCTGACCATCAACGGCGGCACGCTGGTGGTGGACGCCGGGGGCGACGGCATCGACGCCAACGGCACGATCACCATGACCGACGGGCTGGTGATCGTCCACGGGCCGACCATATCCATGAACGGCGCGCTGGACTATGACAGCGGCTTCGCGATCAGCGGCGGCACGCTGATCGCCGCCGGCAGCGCGAGGATGGCGGCCGGCCCGGACGCCAGCTCGAGCCAGAACGCTGTGCTGCTGTTCTTCAGACAGATGCAGGAGGCGGGGACGCTGGTGCGCATCGAGGACAGCGCCGGCAACGGCGTCCTGACCTTCGCACCCAGCAAGCCCTACCAGTCGCTGGCCTTCTCGTCGCCGGCGCTGGCCACCGGCGAGACCTACCGGGTGCTGCTGGGCGGCAGCGCGGCGGGGAGCGTGAGCGACGGGCTGTACAGCGACGCGAGCTACACGCCAGGCACGGAGGAGGCCAGCTTCACGATCTCCAGCGCGGTGACTCAGATCGGCGGCGGGCGCGGGCGCTTCCGCCCCTAGCGGCGGAAGGCCGAACGCTGCGCTCCGCTGGTGATGGCGCGGTCGGGGGCACGCCCCGGCCGCGCCTCTCTTCGCGCTCAGCCGATCAGCGGCGGCCGGTAGCGCTCGTCGAGCGCCCGCCAGATCGCGCGGATGTGCTCGGGCTGCACCTGCTCCTGCACGCCGTGCAGGCCCGGGGCGACGGGCCGCTCGCCGCCGCTGAGCCGCGCGAGGCCGAGGAGCTGCAGCGTCATGATCGGGTCCATATACTCCGTCTTCACGCCCTTCTCGTAGCGCGCGAAGAAGTTGACCACGAGCCCATCCGCCACCAGCACGACCCGCTTGCGCATCCCGCGCCAGCGGATGTGGTACACCGAGCCGACGTCCGGGTGGATCGTCTTGCGGATCGCAAAGCCTGTGTGCTGCTGGCCGTCAGCGCCGGCGCACCCGCACGGCGCGCCGATCCAGTCTGCGGCGGCGGCGGGGTCGGCGACGAGCTGGTTGAGCCGGGCGATCAGCGGCTGAAACTCGTGGTCCTTCGACGACCCGCTGATGAGGATCAGGTCGTCGGTGGCGTCGATGCCGGCCGGGCGCTCGAGGAACGCGCGCAGCTCGGCGTCGCCGGCCGAGGCGACCCCGCTCATGCCGATGACGGTGTCGATCCCCGCCCGCAGCAGCCGCTCGAGCCGCGTGAACACGAACACGGCGCCGGGCCGAAGCAGCGCTATCCGGCGGCACACCCCGGCCCGCTCCACCGTGTGCAGCGCGCCGTGGCCGCCGAGCGGCACCGACGTCGTGTGCCGGTATCCGCTCCGCTCCGCCACCTCCCGCCACAGGGCCGCCAGCTCCCGCGCCGGCAGCGGGAACCCGCCCGCGACCGCCAGCTCATCGTAGCCTGCGTCATCGGCCAGAAAGCGGTGAACCGTCTCGGCCACGGCCCGCGCAGACGGCGCCCCGTCGAGACACGCGAGAATCACCGGCAGGCAGCGGTCGGTGACTGTGTGGCGCGGGATGGGCTGGTAGCTCAGCCGCTCGCCGAGCGCCGTGGTCGGCGAGCTTGGGGCGGCGGCGAATGGCTCGGGAGACGGATCGACGACGAAGAGACTGCCCGTCCCGTTGTGGGCGCGGGCGAGCTGCTCGACGATGCGCGTGCCGATCGCTCCGTTCCCGCCCGCAACTGCGATCCGCCGCGCGCCGAAGGTCGGCAGCCCCAGGTTGCCCAGCGCCGTGGCCGCGGCGTGGAGCACGGCCTCCGCCACCCCCACCGCCTCGTAGATTAGCTTGAGCTCGTTCCGGGCGACCGAGAGCACCGGCAGCAGCCCCCGCCCGCCGTGCTGCGCGATCAGCGCCGCCTGCCGCCGCTCGCCGGACGTCGTCACCTCCACGCTGCCGACCAGGACGCCGCTCTCGACCGCCTCCCGAACCGGCTCGTGGAGGGGGTGTGAGGGGTCGTGGAAGGCGGCGTAGACGATCGGCGTGACGTAGGCGCCATCCTCGTAGATCAGCAGGCGCTCGCCGCGCTCGCGGCAGGTGCGGATCGCCTGCTCCAACACATACCCCACCAGGGCGCTCATCGCCGGCATATAGCCCGCGGTGTTCGCCGGGTCCGCAAAGATCTGGCTGATGCGCCGCTCCATCTCGGCGCTCAGCGCAGAGGAGCGCACGAAGTCGAAGGTGTAGCGGGTGGCGTGCTGCGGGTGCGGGATCGGCCGGAGGCAGAGGTAGCGCCGCCCCGAGGCGCGGTCGAGCATGGCGCACACGGGCCAGCTGGCCTCACCGTAGGGGATGCCGACCAGCGCGTCGATCTGGTAGCCGAGCTGCTGCAGCTCCTGGAGCGTCCGGGCCACCTCGTGGGTGCGGTGGTGGACGACCAGGATGCGGTAGCCCGCGCCCGGCGCGCCCCTCCCGAGCCGGCGGGCGATCGTGCGCAGGATCGGCATCGGCGTGGACGCGATCAGGTCATCGGCCAGCGCGCGCGGCTGCGACGCCGGGTCCGCCAGGACCGAGATGCTCAGCGTGGCGTGCGTCTCGTCGGCGCGCGCCTCCACCCCCTTCAGCTCCCACTCGATGCAGCGCGGCACGGGTGCGCCGGCCCGGAGCACGCAGAGACGGCCGGCGCGCCGGCCCCGCCCGGCGATGAACTCGTGCTGGAAGTACGGCTCCGCGCCGCGCTCGGGAAGCTCGCCACTCCTCACCAGCGCGAAGAGCGCGTGCAGGACCGATTCGCCGCCGGGCTCGGGCGAGGTGAGCAGCGCGTGCAGCTCGCGCGGCTCGGCGAACACCAGCACAGTGATGCACTCTTTCTGGGCCGCAGGCGCGTCGATGTGCTCGGCGAGCACGAACGCCGCGCGGTCGCGGATGGTGACCGTCGTTTCGAGCGGCGTGAGCGGGTCGGCGTGCGAGCAGCGCGCCTCCAGCTCCTCGCGCAGTGCCCGGATATGATGGGTGAGAACCAGCTGCTGCGCGAACAGGCCATTGAGGTGGCGCAGCTTGGCCGAGAGGTCGCGCACCATCATGTGAAGGATCGCCGCCGCGTGCGCCGGCCGCGAGCGGATCGCCCGCTCGAAGGACTCCGGGGTGATGACGAGCAGCCGCGTGCCCGGGCGTGCCGCAATCGCGTGCGCCGACCGCGGGCTGCCGTCGACGAAGGCCATTTCACCGAACCCTTTGCCCGGCCCGAGCAGCATGACGGTGCGCAGCCCAACCTCGGCGTCACCGTGCTCGCCCGGGTCGATCGCGATCTGCACCAGCCCATCCAGCACGATGTACCAATCTCGGCCGTTGCTCCGTTGGTGAAAGATAACTTCCCCGCGATCGTAGGTCGTCACCGTGCCGAGATCGAGCAGCGCCTCGAGACCGTGATAGCCGATGTCGGTGGAGGTCGGCGGAGCGTCACGCACTACCATAGCTTTCCCTAGACAGACCCGCTGCCGATCTCCCACAGAAGCAGCGCGACGGTCGCGAGCGCGACGGCCGCGAGCTTTTCCCGTGTCGCTCGCTCGCCGAAGGTGACCGCCGACAGAAGCGCGATGAGGGGCGTCTTCAGGCTGAGCACCAGCAGCACCAGCGTGGTCTGGTCGCCGGCCATGGTGAGCGCCTGCAGCAGGCACCAGAAGCCGATGAACATGCACAGGCCGAGCGGTATCCCCCAGGAGAGCTCGGCGCGCCGCACGTCGCTGAGGACGCGGCCGTTGAGCAGCACGCCCGCCAGGTGGTCGAGCAGGATGAAGAACAGGAGCGCGCCGGGGAAGAAGTGCGCGTAGAGCACGAACCCGGTCGCGGCCGCCGCCAGCAGCGCCAGCGAGCCGAAGGTCGCCCCCCCAATACGCTCGACGTCGCGGACGCGGGCGCCGAGCACGATCGCGCCGCCGGCCGTCAGGATCGCGAGCACGTGCCAGGGGGTCACGGGCTGCCCAAAGGCCGGGATGAACAGCACGATCGCGCCGGACACGACGAGGTCGAGGTTCGTCACGGCAAACACGAGCGACGCGGGCGTGGTTGCGAGCGCGCGGGCGCGCAGCGTCGAGGCGAAGTAGAAGAGCGCCCCGGAGATCAGGGCGAGGGCGCCGCCCGACCAGGTGCCCCCCCACTCGCCGCGCACCACCATGAGCACGGCGGCTATCAGCGTCACCGTGGCGAGCGCGACGATGACGAGCTGGTCGGGGCGAGTTCGCGACGCGGCCGCTTTGAAGATCAGCGCGATGGCCGTGTACGCGACAAGGGCGGCGGCGACGAGGCCGTACATAGTGTGGCTCCTACAGGTTGTGTGGTGAGACGTGGTTGGCCATGGCACGGGAGATAGTGTTGCGGTATTACAGCATGCGCCCCGCCCGCAGACAAGGCGTGCAGTGCTACAAAAAGTGCTAGTAAAAATAGTAAAATGCACCCACGCCGGAAGCCGCAGAGGCTCACGCATCGTGAGCGAGGAATAACGGAATGACGCTGCCGTTGGAGTTTGGAGCCTGGATCAAGCGGCGGCGCAAGGAACTCGATCTCACACAGTCGGCACTCGCGCACATGGTGCCCTGCGCTGTCCAGACGGTGCGCGCCCTTGAGTCCCGCCGGCTGCGCCCCTCACGACAGTTGGCCGAGCGGCTGGCGGATGCGCTGCAGATCGCCGCCGACGACCGGGAGCTGTTCCTCGCGCTCGCCCGCCGCACCGCCCCGCCGGTCCGCACAACGCAGTCCACATCGGGCACATCTCACCTCCCCAACCCCGAGACACCCTTTGTCGGGCGCCAGCGGCAGATCGCGCATCTCGCGGCACTCATCGGGCGCGGCAAGACGCGCCTGCTGACCTTGGTCGGGCCGGGCGGGGTCGGGAAGACACGGCTCGCGATCGAGGTGTCCCGGCGCGTCGCAGGCGACTTTCCGGACGGCGCCTGGTTCGTCGATCTGACGTCGGTCCGCGAGCCGGCGCTCGTCGCAGCCCAGATCGCCCAGGTGCTGGGCCTCCCCGAGCTGCCCGCGGGGGCGACGCTGCCGTCGCTCGCGCCGCACCTGGCCCGGCGCCACATGCTCCTGGTGCTCGATAACCTCGAGCACGTCCGCCCGGAGGCCGCCGCCGTCTCGGCGCTGCTGAGGGACGCGCCGGGGCTCACCCTGCTGACAACCAGCCGGGTCGCCATCGGGGCCGCGCGGGAGCAGATCGCTGCGGTGGAGCCGCTCCAGCTCCCCGCGACGAGAGACGCGGTGCCGCTCGAAGAGCTGGAGCGGTACGAGGCGATCAGCCTCTTCCTGCTCCGCGCGCAGGCGGTTCGGCCGGACCTTGCGCTGGACGAGGCGACGCGCGCGGCGATCACCGAGATCTGCCGGCGGCTCGACGGCCTGCCGCTCGCGCTGGAGCTGGCAGCGGCGCGGCTGCGCCTCCTCTCCCCAGCCGGGCTGCTGGCGCGCCTCGACCACCCCCTGCGCCTGCTCGGCGGCGGGGCGCACGATCTCCCCGAGCGCCAGCAGAAGCTGCGGGCAGTGATGGACTGGAGCTACGCGCTCCTCGACCCCGCCGCGCAGGCGCTGTTCCGCCGGCTCGCGGTGTTCGTCGATGGCTGGACGGCCGAAGCAGCTGAGGCCGTCTGCGACCGGGCGGGCCACGGAGAGGATACGCTCAGCAGTATCGAGACCCTGCTCGATAACAGCCTGGTGCAGCTCAGCGCGCGCCCGGGCGTCTTCGGCGATGAGCCCCGCTTCCGGATGCTCGAGATCATCCGCGAGTACGGCATCGAGCGTCTCGCCGAGCACGGCGAGGAGCACGCGGCGCGAGAGGCGCACGCGCGGTACTTCCAGAGTCTCGTCGCGCGTGTGGCGCCCGAGCTGCGCGGGGTCCGCCAGGCGCTGTCGCTGGCGACGCTGGACAGCGAGTACGAGAACCTGCGCGCCGCATTCGAGTGGCTGCTGGCGGCGGGGGCCGGCGACGACGCGCTCCAGTTCGCCGTCGATATGTGGTACTACTGGGCGCGCCGCGAGCGCCTGAACGACGGGTGCAGCTGGCTCGAGCGGGCGCTCGAGCGCGCGGCCAGGCAGAACAGCTGGCTCGAGGGGCGCGCTCTGGCCGCGCTCGGAGACCTGCTCTTCCGGCGCGGCGAGCTGGCGCGTGCGGAGGCAGTGTGCCACCACGCGCGCGCGCACTTCGAGGCGCTCGGCGATCAGTGGGGCGGCGCCTTTGTCACCTTAGTGGAGGGGCACATCGAGCTTCACCGGGGCAACCCCCAGCGCGCCCGGCGCCTCTACGAGCAAAGCCTCTCCGGCTTCCGCACGACCGGGGACGCGTTCTGGACCTCCTGGACGCTCTACGATCTCGCGAGCGTCCTGCGCGAGACGGACGTTCCGCGCGCGGAGGCGCTGCTCGAGGAGAGCGAGGCTTCGTTCCGGAGCCAGGGTTTTGAGTACGGGATCGGCGCCGTGCTGACGGCGCGAGGCCTGCTCGCAATAGCGCGGGGAAACCTGAGCCGCGCCCGGCACCTCCTGGAGGAGAGCCTCGCCCTGGGCCGGCGCCAGGGCGATCGCACTGCCTGGCACCTGCTGCTCCTGGGCGAGGTGGCGGCCGCGAGCGGGGATCGGGAGCGGGCGCGGGCGCTGGTGGCGGAGAGCCTCGCCGACTATGAGCAGATCGGCGTGCGCCGGGGTGTGGCGCTGGCCGCGGCGGCGCTCGGGTGGATCGCGCTCGCGGGCGGGGATCGGGCGCAGGCGGCGCGGATGCTGGAGCAGGGGCGCTGGGTGTTCCACGAGCTAGGCGACGACGGGGGCATCGCGTGGTGCCTGTGTGGGAGCGCGTGGCTCGCCCTCGCGGAACATGACCGCGCGTATGCGCACCACGCGCTGGCCGAGAGCCTCAGACACTACCAGCGCACCACCCGGTCCCGCGGGCTCGCCGAGTGCTTGCGGGGCGTGGCGGTGCTCGCGGCTGACCAGGAGCGACACGCTGTCGCCGGGCGGTTGCTCGGCGCCTCCGAGGCGCCCTGGCCGACGACCGAGACGCCGCTGGCGCCGGTGGGCGTGAGCATGTACGAGGGCTTGCGAGCGCGCCTGGGCGCTCACCTCGAGGAAGCGATGCTCCAGGCCAGCCTCGCAGAAGGCCGGTCGCTGGCGCCGCCGCAGGCGATCGCGGCGGCGCTCGAGGCGCTCGACGAGCTTGCGCCATAGTGCGGAAGCTGAAACGCCGGGCGCGGCACATCGCTCAGCTCGCCGAAGACTGCATCGTGCGTGTGGGGCAACACACGAATATGCGGCGGGCCAGGTAAGGGGAGGAGATGCCTGACCCGCCGCATGCGCGGCGCTGCGCTTACGCAGCAGCCTCGCGGGTGGTGTAGAGGTCGTAGCCCGAGAGGATCGCGATCAGCAGGCCGATCACCACGAAGGACCACAGCGCGGTGGCAACCGCGCTGAAGCCGAAGATGAACGGCACCAGGATCGCGGCCACCCCGGCCACAACGCCGACCCAGCCCTCCCAGCGCTCGGTCTCATGCTTGTAGGCCCGGTAGCCCGAGATCAGCACGACGATCAGGCCGATCACGATGCTCCCCCACAGCGCTGCCGGGTTGTCCCGATAGCCGAGCGCGAACGGGGCCGCGATGAGGGCGAGCCCGAGAACTGCTTCGAGCCAGTACATAGCTTCTCACCTCCTCTGGCACTGCAAGTAGGCAGACAGGGCGGTGTCGGTGTCGGTGGGGTGCACCGGCACCGTCGTGGATGAGGGGCAGGTGCTCGGTGTGGGCGTAGATCGCGGGAGTGGGACGCCAGCCCCTCTAGCTAGAAGTGTAAGCCGGAAGCGCTGGCGCGTGCGAAAGAAACTCGCCACCGTTGGGGAAGGCCACTTAACCATAATTCGCCGGCCGCGCTCAGCCGATGAACAGCGACAGCGCGCCGTCGATCCAGACCTCGCTGCCGGTGATCGGCGCCGCGTCGTCCGAGCAGAGGAACAGCGCCAGGCGGGCCACCTGCTCCGGCTGGAGCGGCTCGCCGCGGGTCAGGGGGATGCGCCCCTCGGGGTACTGGACCGGCAGCTCGATCCGCTCGAGCGAGCGCCGCTCGGTCGACTCGCCGATGCGCGTGCTCGTCGCGCCGGGGCAGATGACGTTCACGCGAATGTTGTCGCGCGCCAGCTCCAGCGCCATCTTCTTCGCCAGAGCGGCCTGCCCCGCCTTCGCGCAGGCGTAGGCGGTCGAGCCGGCGGGCGAGAACACCCGCGTGCCGTGGACCGACGAGGTGACGACCACCGCGCCACCCTGGCGGCGCAGGTGCGGCACCGTGTACTTGAAGGTCAGGAACGTGCCCTTGAGGTTGACCGCCAGCGTGCGGTCCCACTCATCGGGCTCGATCTCGTCGATCGGCGCCCACACGCCGTTGATGCCGGCGTTGGCGAACACGATGTCCAGGCGCCCGTAGGCCGCCACCAGCCGCTCGACCGCGTCGCGCAGCTCGTCGGGGCTGGTGACATCCGCCGCGAGCGACAGCGCCTCGCCGCCCTGCGCGCGGATCTGCGCCGCCGTCTCGTCCGCATCCGGCCGCCGCAGGTCGAGCGCGCCGACCTTCGCCCCCTCGCGGGCGAAGAGCAGGGCCGCGGCCCGGCCGATCCCCGAGCCGGCGCCGGTGATCAGGGCAACTTTGGAGTGCAGTTTCATCGATCGTCTCGGCGTCGTGGGCGCGGATCGCCGTATCCGCGCCGCCTGTTGAAGCGTCTGTGAAGAGCTGCAGGCCCGCCACACCTCCCGGCGCGGGGCTTCGAAGCGCGGTCAGGCCGCGAGCCAGCCGCCGTCGACGGCGATGATCTGGCCGGTGACCCAGGCCGCCGCCGGCGAGGCCAGGAAGAGCGCCGTGCCGACCACGTCCTCGGGCGCGCCGATGCGCTTGATCGCCATGCGCTCCAGCGCCCTGCGCACATACTCCGGGTTAGACAGCCGCGCGGCCATCAGCTCGGTCGCGAGCGGGCCCGGCGAGATACCGTTGACCCGCACGCCGCGCGCGCCCCACTCCAGGGCGAGCGAGCGCGTGAGGTTGACCACCCCGGCCTTGCTGGCGTTGTAGGCCGCCGCCTGGTGGACGTAGCTGCCGACGTGGCCGTGCACCGAGCAGATGTTGATGATGCAGCCCGACCCCTGGCGCAGCATGATCGCCCCGCCCGCCTGGCAGCAGATGAAGGTCCCGGTGAGGTTGGTGCCGACGATCCGATCCCACTCCTCGAGCGTGAGCTCCTCGGCCGGCTTCGGGATGTTCACCCCGGCGTTGTTCACGAGCACATCCAGCCGGCCGAACGCCGCCAGCGCCCGGTCGAGCAGCCCCTGCACCTGCGCCGGGTCGCGGATGTCGCAGCCGCACGCGACGGCCTCGGCGCCGGAGGCACGCAGGCGCTCCGCGGTCGCCTCCGCGGACTCCGCGTTGATGTCGCCGACAGCCAGGCGCGCGCCGGCCGCGGCGAACCCCTCGGCAAGCGCGGCCCCGAGCCCGCGCCCCGCGCCGGTGACCACCACGACCTGCCCGGCGATCTCAAAGTTTGGATGCGGCATCGCTCATGTTCCTTCTTTCCCGTCGCTCTGCAGCGACTGCGTCGCCGCAGAGCGACGGGGAAGAGACTCCGTGGAGGGCGTGCCGCCCTCCACACCTCCCTGCTCGCTTGGGTGAACGCCGCCACCCCGCTCACGTGGGTGAACGCCC
>ERZ777003.1759-NODE-1759-length-29712-cov-14.955457_pt1 | contig 29712 bp, 24 predicted proteins | sample MGYA00374956_ERZ777003 | MGnify/ENA primary metagenome ERZ777003 (study PRJEB29302, sample SAMN06268252) | bioreactor metagenome | isolation source: Joint BioEnergy Institute, California, USA | place: USA:Joint BioEnergy Institute, California, USA | collected... | reverse complement strand
CCTGCGGCGAGTAGTGCTGCCCGGAGGCTGCGCCTCCCCGGACCCCTCCCGCTTCCTCTGAACCGAACCTGCGGCGAGCAGGGCTGCCCGGAGGCTGCGCCTCCCCGGGCCCTCCCGCTTCCTCCAAAGCTGCGGTAACTCTGACGCTGGAGAGGATTCGCCTCCCCTTCCCGCCGCCGAAGCTATGGCGATGTGACGCTGGGGAGGCCGCAGCCTCCCCGAGCCCTTGCAGCGGCGCCTAGACGAACCCGGTGCCGGCCTTCTTGGAGAGGCGGCGGTCGAGCGTGCCGGCGAACGCCTGCATGCTCTCGGCATCGAGCTTCTCCAGCGCGTCCAGCTCCTCCTCGGTGAGATCGTACTCCTTACACGCCTCGCGCGCGTTGTCGATCAGCTGCTTGCGAAAGCTCTCATCGGTGATGGCACGGCCGATGACGCGCTCGACTTCTGACTGGGACATTAGCGGCTCCTTTCAAGCGCGGGAACGAGGCGCCGCAGCTCGCCGTCGGCGCCTATTGCCATGAACGCATCGCGCGCTCGAATTAGATACGCGCGCGCGTCCTCTGCGTTGCCGCGCGCCGCGAGCGCCCGCCCGTAGGCCGCCCAGCTCCGCCCCAGCTCGAAGCGATCCTTGGCGTGCTCGAAGCGCGCGATGCTGGCCGCCAGCAGCTGCTCGAACGGCTCGCCAAGCGCCGCCGCCGCCATGCCCTCCAGCCGCATGGCGATCGCGGCGTCGTCCTCGCTTCCGATCGTCTGCGCCAGCGCGGCCGCCTCGCGCGCCAGGGCCGCCGCCTCGCCGTGGCGCCCCTGCTCGAGCGCGATCTCGGCCAGCACATTCAGCGCCTCCACCCGCAGCACCTGCGCCTGGAGCTCATCGGCGCGCGCGAGCGCCGCCCCGGACGCCTGGAGCGCCTCGTCGTAGCGCCCGAGCGCGGCGAGCACCTGCGCGGTGTGGTTGAGCGCGTTGGCCTCCTCGTGCGCGCTCCCGAGCGAGCGGTTGATCTGCAGCGCCTCCTCGAAGGCGGCGAGCGCGCGCTCGTAGGCGCCCCGGCGGTAGTGGATCACGCCAAGCGTGTTCTCGATCTGCGCCACCGTCTGCTGCGCGTTCAGCTCGCGGGCGATCGCCAGCCCCTCGCGGCAGCGCTCCTCGGCGGCGGCGTAGTTCCCCAGGCTGGTGAGCGCGTAGGCGGCGTTGGTGGCCGCGTGGATCAGCATGTAGCGCAGGTTGATCGTGCGCGCCAGCTCCTCGGCGACGCGGTAGTGGTCGATCGCCCGCTCGTACTCGCCCTGCAGCTGCCACAGGTAGCCGAGGTTGTTGTGCGAGACGACCACGCCGGGCAGGTCGTCGATCGCCTCGCGGGTCCGCAGGCTCAGCTCGATATGGCTGCGCGCCTGGGCGTAGTCCCCGCGCATTCCATATATCGTGCCGAGCTCGGAGTGCAGCCGGGCCTCGATCAGCTCGCCCTGGCGCTCGCGCGGCGGCGGGGGAAGGGCGGCCAGCCCCTCGTGGCACGCGGCGATCGCCTGGTCGAACTCGCCGCGCCGCTTGCGCACCAGGCTGATGTCGGCGCAGATCGTCGGCACCGCCAGCGGCGAGATGCCGGGCGCCCCGGAGCGGGCGATCGCCATCGCCTGCTCGAGCGCCTCGAGCGCCGCGGCGTACTCGCCCTGCTTCTCGAGCACGTTGCCGCGCTTACAGTGCGCCCGGTACGCGGCCTCGGGCGCCACGCCGGGGGCGGCAAGCACGGCTGCGTGCTGCGCCAGCGCCTCGTGGTAGCGCCCGACGGTGGCGTAGACATCCCCGAGCCCGTCGCGCGCCTCCCAGCCGCGCGGGTCGGCCTCGTCGCCGCCGAGGGCCTCGAGCGCCCAGGCGTAGTACTGGAGCGCCTCCTCGTTGGCGTACACGTCGCGCGCCGCGTGCCCGGCCCGCAGCAGGTACTCGACCGCCTTGTCACGCCGGTCGCTGAGGCGGTAGTGGTGCGCCAGCAGCCCCAGGTAGTCGTCCAGGTCGCCGGCGTAGCGCTGCTCGAGGTACTCGCCGATGCGCCCGTGGAGCGCGCGCCGCCGGGCGTAGAGCATGCTCTGGTAGGCCACCTCCTGCACCAGCGCGTGCCGGAAGGCGTGGACGCGCTCCGGCTCGGCCCGCTCCAGGAGCGTGATCTCGGCCTCGTCCAGCCGGGTGAGGTAGCGGATGAGCGCCGCCTCGTCGTCCGGCTGGATGGAGTGCAGCACGCCGAAGGGGATGCGCTGCCCGATCACGGAGGCGGCGCGCACCACGCTGCGGCTGGCCTCGTCCAGCTGGTCGATGCGCGAGAGGATCAGCCCCTGGAGGCTGTCGGGGAGGCTGTCCAGGGCGGTGACGAACGGCGAGCGGTCGCCGGCCGGCGCCTGGGGCCCCTCAGCCGGCGCGCGCCCCTCGCTGGCGGGCAGGACGGCCCGCAGCAGCTCGGCCAGGAACAGCGGGTTGCCGCCGGAGCGCTCGATTAGCTGCCGCCGAACCGCGTCGGGGAGCGCGGCGCCACCGGCCAGCGCCGCGATCAGCCGGTCGCTCTCGTCCGGGGAGAGCTCGCGCAGCTCCACGCTCTCCCCCGCGCCCTGGCCCAGCTCCGGGAACGGGCGGTGGACGCCGACCAGCAGGACGCGGTGCCCGCGCAGGCGGCCCGCGATGTGGCGCCACAGCTCGAGCGAGATCGGGTCGGCCCAGTGCACATCCTCGAACAGCGCCACGAGCGGCGCCTCGGCAGCGGCCTGCAGCAGCAGCGCCTCGATCAGCGCGAAGCGGCGCTCCTGCCGCAGCTGGGGGTCGAGGCCGCGCGTCAGCCGGTTGTCCGGCACATCGAGGCGCGCCAGGTCGCCGAGGAGCGGCAGCCACTCCTGCATCCCCTCGCCCAGCGCGGCGAGTCGCGCGGCGATCTTCGCGGCGCGCCGCTCCTCGCTCTCGCCCGATGCGATGCCGCACAGCGCCTTCAGCCACTCGCCCCACGCCGCGTAGGGGGTGCTGGCGTTGTACGAGAAGCACGCGGCGGGGACGACCCGCGCGCCGGCGGCGCGGGCCTCCTCGGCCAGCGCGGCGGCCAGGCGGCTCTTGCCAACCCCGGCCTCGCCGACGATCCGCACGGCCCGGCCGTCGCCGGCCAGCGCCGCGCGCAGGTGCTCGCGCAGCACCCCGAGCTCCCGCCGCCTCCCGATCAGCGGGGTGGAGGCGCGCCGGGGCGCCAGCGCCTCGGGGCCGGCGTCGCGCTCCCCGGCGATGCGGAACAGGTGCAGCGGCGCGAGCTTGCCCTTCAGCGTCGCCCGGCCGCGCTCCTCGCACACCAGCCGCAGCTCGACGGCCTCGGCGACCGCCGCGCTGCACCAGATCTCGCCCCATACGGCGCGGCTCATCACCCGCGCGGCGACGTTCACCGCGTCGCCCATGACGGTGTACTCTTTGCGCGCCGCGCTGCCGATATTGCCGGCGAACGCGGTGCCGGTGTTGATGCCGATGCGCTGCCGGAGGGCCGCGGGCGGCGCGCTCCGCGCCGAAGGCGGCCCGCTGACGTGGCGCTCGAGCGACCCGGCGATGCCGGCGTTCACCTCCTCGAGCGCGGCCTGCATCGCCAGCGCGGCGCGGGCGGCCCGCTCGGCGTGATCCTCGTGGGCGGTCGGCGCGCCGAAGATCACCACCAGCTTGAGCCCCTCGTCGGCGACGTCCAGCTTGTTGATCACGCCGCCGAAGCGCGAGACGACGGCCTGCATCGCCTCCACGTACAGCTGCACCGCCGCGGCGGCCTGCGCGGGCGCCAGGGTCTCGGCCAGCCGCTCGAGCCCGACCACCTGGGCGAAGATCGTCGTCACCGGGCGCAGGTCGGCCTCCACAACCGGCCGCTGCGGGGCGGCGAGGATCCGCTCGAGCAGCGCCGCCGGGAGGTACGACCGCATGCGGTCCAGCTCGTCGAGCAGCCGCTCGATGTCGCCTGCGGGCGGGGCAGGCGCAGGCGGCTGCGGCGACGCCTGCTCCGCTTCGACCGGGGCGTGCAGCGCCTGGAGCCGCACGAAGGACGGCGCGACCTCGACGCCGGTCGCCAGGTGCCGGATCTGCGCCCAGGCCTGCGGGCCGGCCACCACCTCGCCCGGGCCGGCGTGGGCCTCGGCCGCGGCGACGCCGTTCACAGCGCTGCCGAGCACGCCGTACAGCAGCTCGCGCCGGTCTCCCGCGCCGACCGCCGCCGCGCGCCCGCTCTCGATGCCGATGTGCAGGTGCATCGGGAAGTCGCCGACGCCCGGCACGCTGCGGACGTAGCCCCGCAGCGCCCGCTGAAGCGCCAGCGCCGCGGCGGCCGCGACCTGCGGGTGATCCGGCCCCTCGAACAGCGCCAGCAGCGCGTCGCCGCCGAACGCCACCAGGTCGCCGCCGTAGGCCTGCACCACCTCGGCCATGGTCGCGAAGATCGAGTTGAGGAAGTCGGTGACGATCTCGGTCCCCTCGCGCCCGAGCGCCCCGAGCCGCTCGGCGAGCGCCGTCGAGCCCGACAGGTCGGCGAAGAGCAGCGAGCCGGTGATCCAGCGCAGCCAGGGCGGGTCGCTGCGCCCCCCGAGCGCCTCGCGCAGCACAAGCCGGGGCAGGTAGCTGGCGAGCGCCGTGTGGGCGGCGCTGAGGTGCGCGAGGATGCGCGCCTCGCGCTCGCCGGCCGCGCTCTCGGGCAGATCGAGCAGGTCGGCGGGCACATAGCGCCGCAGCCGCTCGTCGGCGGGCGGGTGACCGGGGGTGGTTGGCGAGGCGGGCGGCAGCATAGGCTCCTCTACGGCGCTGGCTCGTAGGTGCGCGGAGCATTATAGCGGGCACGTGCGGGGGAGGCAACCGTGCCGCGAGGCATCACGCCCGGCGCTCCACCTTGGCGCCGCCGCCCGGGAAGCTGACCAGCAGCGCGCCCGGGCGCAGCGCGTCCTCGGCGCCGTCCCGGCCGACGACCACCGGCCGGACGTCGGGGCCGCAGGCGAGGCGGATGATCGCCTCGGCGTGGGGCGGGGCGAGCGGCGGGTCCACCACGACGATGCGCGACGGCAGCGCGGCGGCGCACTCGGCGGAGGCGAGGCGCCACAGGCTGCCCCCCGGCCCGCTGGCGGCGGCGAAGTACCCCTCGCGGGCGCCCAGCTCGCCGGCCGACCACCAGGCCAGGGCCAGCGCCGCGGCGGCCAGCGCGACCGCGGGCAGCAGGCGGCCCAGCGGCCGCCCCGCCTCGGCGCCCCGCCAGCCGAGGAGCCGGGACGCCCCGCAGCCGATCAGCACGGCGGCGGCGAGCACCGGCAGGTAGGTGTAGCGCGAGTCCGGCGGCGAGGCGAAGGGCGCGGTCGGCAGCAGCACGAGCAGCAGCGCGAGCGCGGCGCGCCACAGCCGGGCCGACGCGCGCAGATCGTAGACCGCCGCCGCGGCGACGGCCAGGGCGACGAGCGCCCCGACGAGCGGCAGCCACTCATTGTCGCCGTGCTGCGTACCGGGCAGCGGCGCGGCGATCAGGCCGAGGGTGCGCAGCGGGTTGAGCAGCAGCTGCGGCCCGGCGCCGTACCCGGCGCTCTGCACCACGGTGTTGCGCGCGATCAGATCGGCCTGCAGCGCGAGGTAGGCCGCGCTGACGGCCAGCGGCAGCAGGCAGCAGACGGCAGGCAGCAGCTTCGCCCTCCGCCCGGCGGCGCTCGGGCGCGGCAGGCCGGCGAGGAACAGCAGGCCGATCCCGATCACCGCGCTCTCCTTCGCCAGCAGCGCCAGCGTGAGGGCTGCGGTTGCCCCGGCGGCGCGCAGGAGCGCCCCGGCGGAAGAAGGCTGGCCGCTCCGCTCAGCCGGCTGGACGCCGTCCCGCAGCTCCCCGTCATCTCCCGCCTGCGGCCCGGGCGGCAGCCACAGGTGCAGCGCCACAAGCAGCAGCGCGGCCGCGAGCAGCTCGCTCTGGGCCGAGATCCACACCACCGCCTCGAACGGCGCCGGGTGCAGCGCGACGAAGGCGAAGGCGAGCGCAGGGGCGAGGAGCGAGAGGGATAGCCGGCGCCCGGCGCCCGGCGGCCATTCGCGCGCGAGCAGCCGCCAGACCAGCCACGCGGTCAGGGCGGCGTTGAAGGCGTGCAGCGCCAGGCTGACAGCGTGGAAGCCCGCCGGGTCGAGGCCGAACAGCCGCACCTGCGCCCAGAGGAGCAGCCAGACCAGCGGCCGGTAGAAGTGAGTCTGCTCGCCGGTATCGAAGGCGCGCCGCAGCAGCTCGGCCGGGGAGAGATCGCGCACGTTCAGCAGCCACTGGTAGTCGTCCGCGGCGAACGGGCGGCCGGGCAGGTCCCGGTAGGCGGAGAGCATCAGCCCGGCGACGAGGAGCGCGAGTGCGATCGGGAGGGCACGGCCGAAGATGCTGCCTGTCACGGTGAGCCCTAGTTCGCTTCAGGGAGGATTCCGCGCCGCTGCGCGCCGCGCGATTATACCACCAGAGCGCCGAGCTGCTCGCGCAGCCACTCGAGCTGCTCCTGGTGCAGCCGGTAGCAGGTCGCCGCACCGTCCGGCTCGGCCTCGAGCACGCCGGCGGCGCACAGGATCTTGAGGTGCTGCGAGAGGGTCGACTGAGCGCGCGCGATCTCGTCGGGCAGGTGGAGGAGGATCTCGTTGGCGATACAGCGCGGGTGCTGGCTCACGAAGCGCACGATCTCGATGCGAACCGGGCTCGCCAGCGCCTTGCAGAGCCGGTACAGCCGCTCGATATCGATTTCCTGTCGCTCGTCTACCGTCGTCATCGCCGGCCTCCGGAGTGACGCTACTGTACCCCGCCGCAGGCCGGGATGTCAAGTCTGCTAGGCGCCGGTGAAGATCAGCTCGCGGCGCGAGAAGGTGTACACGGCGAGCGCCAGGAGGCCCAGGGTGAGGAACAGCTGGGCGAGCGGGATGACGCTGTTGAGCCCCTGGTAGTCGCGGCTGACGGACAGGGCGAACCCGGTGAACGCGGGCAGCAGCGGGGTGCTGAACAGGGTGCGCAGCACGTCCAGGGCCGTGGCGACGGCGGGCGGCAGCGAGGCGAGGGTCGGCCCGCCGATCAGGCTCCCCGAGAAGGCCAGCGCGACGAAGGCCAGGATCGCCAGCCGCCAGCCGGTGGTCAGCACCATCGGCGCCAGCAGCAGGAGCAGCGCGCTCAGCAGGGCGACGTTGAGCAGCAGCGGGATCGTCCCGGCGACCCAGCCGAGCAGGGAGAGGCCCTGCACCGGGTTGTAGAGCGCGACGCCGAGGCTGACGGCGCCGTAGGCCGCCGACACGACGGCGAGCGCGGCGAGGTACAGCCCGATCAGATACCCGACGCGCCCCAGGCGCCGGGCGAGCACGAGGTACCCCTGCGGCCGGTCGCCCAAGCCGAGGATCGTCGAGGCGCTGTAGAAGGTCAGCGCGAGCGTGAAGAGCCCGGCGGTGGAGAAGAAGTACTCGGCGGTCATCGGCGTCCCGAGGCGCCTGAAGAACAGGTAGAACACCGCCACCGTCGCCGCCAGCTCCACCAGGACGCGCCCGGAGCGCACGTACTCCAGGAGCGTGAAGAGAGTAAACCGCAGGGTGCGTAGGATTGAGCTCATAAGCATGTCGCAGGGCCCGGCCGCAGCGCCTCCTGCAACCCGGGCCGTAGAGCGGCCGAAGGGAGGCCCGCTCAGGGCGCGTCGTCGCGCTGGTCGCGCGTGTCCTCCCGCCACAGCAGCTCGCGGAGCAGCGTGTCGCCAGGCCGCGAGCGCCGGGCCGCCGGCCGGTTGTCCTGAGCGCCGGGCGCCGCCTCCTGCGCGGGTGGCATAACCGGCTGCCCGCTGACAACCTGCAGATAGAGCTCCTCGAGCGGCCGGACGTGCGGCTCGAGCGAGATGATCGCGATGTTGGCGTCGAGCAGGGCGCGCACGACGCTGGCCTGCAGCTCGGCCGTGTTCGGCTCGATCGTGATCTCCGCGCCGTCGCAGCGCACGGCCGGCGAGAGAAGGCGCAGCCGCTCCACGAGATCCGTCGGCAGCCCCGCGACGCGGATGGTCACGGCCCGCCCCGGTGCGCGCAGCGCCGCAGCCTCCACCTCGACCGCCAGCCGCCCGCCGAAGAGCACGCCGACCCGGTCGCAGAGCTGCTCGGCCTCGTCGAGGTAGTGGGTGGCGATCAGCACCGTGCGGCCGCTTCCGCGCAGCGTGCGCAGCAGGTCGATCATCTCGCGCTGGCCGGCCGGGTCGAGCGCGGTGGTGGGCTCGTCGAGCAGCAGCAGCCGCGGGTTGTGCAGGAGCGCCTGCGCGACCCCCAGCCGCTGGAGCATGCCGCGCGAGTAGGTGCTCAGCATCTGGTCGGCCGCCTGGGTGAGGCCGACGGCGCGCAGCTCGTCGTCGATGCGCGCGTCGAGCTCGGGCCCGCCGAGATCGCTGAACTGGCCGAGGTAGCGCAGGTACTCGCGCCCGGTGTAGCGCAGGTGGTAGCGCAGGCGCTCGGGCAGGTAGCCGATCTGGCCGACCACGCGCGAAGGGTCGCTCGCGCCGAGCACCCGCAGGCTGCCCCGGTCAGGCCGCAGGAAGCCCAGCAGCAGGTGCACCAGCGTGGACTTGCCCGCCCCGTTGGGGCCGATCAGGCCGTAGACCTCGCCCTCCGGCACGCGCAGCGTCAGGCCGCGGAGGACCTCGGCGGTGTGGTAGGACTTGTACAGATTGTTGACAACGATCGCGTCCATGCCTCGGAGGAGCGCAGCCCTCCATACCTCCCGCGGCGGATGCCGCAGCAACAGTGCTGCGTCAGACCTGTAAATGATGACCCGAATGGCGCGCGGAGGGCCAGCGGCCCTCCACAACCTTCCCGCAGACGCGAAGCTACACGATCGCGAGGTAGAGCAGCCCGACGCCGGCGGCCGGCAGCGCGCGCCGCCAGCACCAGCGCAGCGCGGCCGGGAGCGTCACCCGCGGCTGCCCCGCGCCGATGCGCTTGAGCCCCAGGGCCACAGCGACGAAGACAGCGAGCACGAGGAGCAGCGCAGCCGGCGCGGCGATCGACGCCAGCGGCAGCGAGCAGATCGTCAGCCCCATCAGCAGCACGCCGGCGCGCGCGGCGCGGGCAAAGCCTATCAGACGGGCTGTCTGCTCGTCAAGCCCCTCCTCCGCGCCCGCAAGGTTGAGGCTGCGCTCGGGGGCGAAGGGCCCGATGCCGGCCGCCGCGGGCATGGCGAGCAGCCCGCCGAGCGCGGCGAGCACCCGGCCGGGCAGCGCCGCGGCGCTCCACCCGGCCCCGACCCACAGCGCCGCCCCGACCGCAACCCACACGACCACGCGCCCCGCCAGGCTGATCTGGCCCTCGCGCACGACGGCGCGGGCCGCAAGCGGCGAGGGCGCAAGCAGGCCGGGCACCAGCGGCGCCAGAAAGGCGCCCTCGGCTGCGGCCCAGATCAGCAGCGGCTCCCCGACCCACGCGCGCCCCGCCGCCGGGTGCAGCGGCCACGGCAGGAGCGCCAGCGCAGCGGCGCTGAGCAGCAGGCTCACGCCGGCGGCCAGCCCGTCGGCGGTACGCACCAGCGCCGCCAGCGAGCCGGGGAGCGCGAAGCTGTGCCCCTCGACGATCCACGTGAGGGCCGCGCCCAGCACCAGAGTCAGCACAAGGGCCAGGGCCCCAGCTATCAGCAGGTCCAAGAGTCGGTTCTCCGTATCAGCGAGTCTCGCGCCGCCTTTCGGCCAGCGCCGCGCGCACCGCCTTCGCTATCTCGCTCGGGCTCGGCGGCGAGCCGTCCAGCTTGAGGAGCGCGTCGATCTCCGGCCGCTCTGCGAGTCCGCCCTGGCCGTACGGGTGCCCGTCGATCGCGCAGCGCCCGATGGCGATCAGCGGGACCTGCTCCCCCACCTCGGCCAGCAGCGCGTCGACGGCCGGCCGCACGCCCGGCGTGATCGGCCCGGTGAGCAGCAGCGCATCGGCATCGGCCGGGCTCGCCGCCCAGGCCAGGCCGCCTGCGGCCACCGCAGCCTCGATCTCGACATCGCACGCGCCGCAGGAGCCGGCGTTGACCCGGAAGACCTTCGGTGCCTGTCTGCGACTCATTCGCTCCTCGTAGCGCTCATCGGCTGACGTCGCGCGGAGCCCCGGGCTACACCGGGCGCACGAACGTCAGGCCGCGGATCACGTCCTCGATCGTCGCGAGCAGCGGCTGCGGGTACAGCCCGATCGCCAGGCCGAGGCCCAGCAGCACGATCGACAGCAGCGCCAGCGCGCGCGGCTCGGGCTCCAGCCGCCGCACCGGCGGGCGGTCGAGCTCCGTCTCGCCCAGCAGCGGCGGCGGCGGCTCCTCCGGCAGGTCCTCCGGCTCGCCGAGCAGCCGCTCGCGGGCGAGCCGCACCAGCGCAAGCACCGCCAGGGCCGTCGCCGCGAGCAGGCCGATGAGATAGATCTGCCCGCGCTGCGCCGCCGCCTCGTACAGCAGTAGCTTGCTGGCGAACCCGCCGAACGGCGGCAGGCCGATCAGCATCATCGCACCGCCGATCAGGCAGCCGCCAGCCACAGGCCAGCGCCACAGCAGGTCGCGGCGGGCCGACGTCGCCGGCCGCCCGTCCGGCCGCTCCAGCAGCCCGATGCACAGGAACAGCAGCAGCACCGCGATCAGCTGGTTGAACGACTCGAACACCGCCCCGGCCAGCCCCACCGGCGTCGTCGTCGCCAGGCCGAACACCACCGCGCCCGCGTCGTACACCGCCAGGTAGCCGAAGATGCGGCGCATGCTGTTCTGGGCGAGCGCCAGCGCGGCGCCGAGCAGCGCCGTCAGCATCCCGCCCGCCATCAGCAGCTCCATGCCGCGCTCGTTCTCGAGCACGATCACCGGGAAGAACTGGAACGAGTTGATCAGGAACAGCAGGCTGGTGGTGTTGATCACCGCGATCACCAGCACGGAGACCATCGGCGCCGCGTCCTCCGCCAGGTCCGGCAGCCAGGAGTGGAAGGGCACCGCGGCCAGCCGCAGGCCGAACCCGACGACCATCAGCGCCAGGATCAGATGGGCGGGCGAGGCGCGGTCCGGCAGGTCGCCCGGGCGGTAGATGTTGACCAGCACGAAGGCCATGTACATCATCACCCCGGCGATCAGCATCAGCACCAGGTACTTGAGGGCGGTGGCGATGACCGATGGCTCGACCAGGCCCGGGCTGCCGGTGGGCAGGTCGACGATCGCCAGCACGGCCATCAGCCCGGCGCTCACCAGCAGCAGCGAGACGACGAACGGCTCCTGCAGCAGCAGGAGGATGGCGCACACCAGCCCGAGGATGACGAGCGCGATCGGCACGAAGTTCTCGCCGTGCGGCAGGCGCAGCGCGGCCACGAACGCCAGCGCGCCGACGACCAGGAAGGCGACCATGAACAGGCGCCCGAGCGGATCGAGCGTCAGCGTCAGGCCGAGCAGGCGCGCCGGCTCGTCGAGCGGTATGAGCGTGACGAGCGCGATCTCGACCAGCATCGTGAGCACTGCCGCGCCGATCACCAGCTGCGTCTGCTTGCGCAGCAGGAAGCTGCTGGCGCCCATCACGACTGGAAATGTTATGAGAAGCAGATATGCCATAAGAAGAAAGTGCGAGGCGCGAGGCGCAGGGCCGGCGGTGGCAGCGCCGCACCCTGCGGCCCACACGGCGCACTTCGTATGTCAGCGTTTATACAGCTCATTGAGCTCCAGGGTCTTCAGGCGCCCGTAGAGCAGCCCCGACAGATAGGCGACGGCGAGCGCCAGGACGATCGTCATCAGGCCGAGCATCGCGAGCGGGAAGACCTGCACCGTGCTCGAGATCGCGGTGTAGAGCAGGTCGACGCTGCTGGCGCACAGCAGGAGCCCCAGCCCGATCTTCAGCGTGTCGCTGGCCGTGACGAGCGTGAACAGGCCGACCAGCCCGAGCCAGTACCAGGTGAAGTCAACCTCGTTGCTCCCGATCGGGTAGAGCCGCGGCAGCGCCAGGCTGGCGATGCTCGCCAGCACGAGCGCCCAGAACGGCACCACATAGTCGCCGAGGCGGAACGGCTCGGTGGCCTGCTGGCGCTGGGCCCGGCGCGCCGCGCGGCGCAACTCGGCGAGCGAGAACTCGTCCAGGTCCTCTAGGTTGTACTCGCGCGAGAACGTCAGCCCGGTGATCGCCAGAATCGCGGTGGCGGCGAAGCCAGTGATCAGCTTGACCAGCACCGTGGTGCTCAGCTCCACCCCGCCGATCCGCAGGTCGGGCGTGATGAACTGCTGCTGCGCCAGGAACAGCGCGATGCACACGTAGCAGGCGAGCAGCGCGGTGCAGGTGACGCGCCAGTCGCGCACCAGGAGGATCAGCGCGCCCGAGAGGGCGATGCCGACGATGGCCCAGTTGACACTGCCGAGATCCATGCCCGTCCTTCGTGGGCCAGTGCCCACACCGCATCAGCTATGGCAAAGGCGCCGCCGCTAGATAAAGATCAAGATCACGACGATCATGGCGATCAGGAGGCCGGCCAGATAGTAGCGCCGCTCGAACAGCGCCAGCAGGCGGCTGAGGACGGCGCTCAGCTGCTGGATCAGCTCGTACAGCCACAGCAGCGCTGCATCCGGCGCGCCGACCATCGCGATGCCGCGCAGGCTCTCCCCGAGGGCCGCCGGCGGTATCACGCCCTCGGCGCCCATCTCGGGATCTGCCATCTTGCGGCGCCCTTGGGTGCGGGTGCCGGCCAGCGGCACGATCACCAGCAGCGCGGCCGCCAGCACGACCCCGAGCAGCCCGGCGAGGCCGGGGAGGCGCGGCGGCTCAGGAGCAACGTCCGGCGCAAGCGCCCGCTGGACGCCGGCCAGCCACTGCTGCCAGAGCGGGCCGGGCACCAGGGCGCCCACCAGCAGGACGGCCGCCGGAACGGCCGCGAGCACACCTGCCGAGCGCAGCTCAGCCGGCACGCCCCCGTCGGGTGAGCCGCGGCGCCAGAACGCCGCCACCGGCGCCACGTAGCCGAACGCGAGCAGGCTGCTTCCCGCAAGCAGAAGCGGCACAGCCCACGGCGCGCCGCGCCGCAGCTCGTCCACCAGCCACAGCTTACCCCAGAATCCGAGCGTGCCCGGCACGCCCACCGCCGACGCGCCGGCGATCAGCACCGCCAGCCCCGCGAGCAGGAACGGGCCGCTCTCCCCGAGCGCGGTCAGGTCGTCGGTCCCGGCGCGCCGCTCGAGCGCCGCGAGCGCGAGGAAGGCGGCCAGGGTCGTCAGCGCCAGGTTGGCGAGCAGCAGCGGCGCCGCGAGCGCGAGGGACGCCTCGCTGACCCCGGCGGCGACCAGCAGGCACCCGCCCTGCGCGCTCAGCTGCCAGCCCGCGATCTGGCGCATGCGCGTCGTCCTCAGGGCGCCCGCCCCGCAGACCAGCAGCGTGAGCACGCCGGCCGCCACGAGGGCGGTGCGCCACGCGGAGGGCGCGGCCGGCCCGAGGTCGATGGCGAAGTCGATCAGCGTGTAGCCGCCGAGCAGCGGCAGCCCGAGCGCGACGAGCGCCGCGGCGAGCGCCGCGGGGGCCTCGGCGAGCGTCGACACCGCCGTGTGCAGCGGGGCAGCGCCGAGCGCGAGCAGAGCCAGGACGCTGGCGGCCACCAGGCCGGCCACCAGCATCTCCGCAGCCGGGTCGGCGCCGCGCAGGGCAACCGCCGCCGCGAAGGCGAGCAGCGCGCCCGCCAGGCCGGCCACCAGCGCCGTCAGCGGGGCCGCTGAGGCGGCGAGCGCCCCGCTGATCCGCAGCGCCGCGAAGCTGGCGAGCGCCGCGGCCACCCAGGCGAACGGCAGCAGCAGCGGGTCGGTGTTGGCGATCCCCGTGACGGTGATCACCGGCGCGATCAGCAGCGTGGCCACCAGGCCGCCGAAGCCGCGCAGGCTCTGCGGCAGCGCTGCAGCCAGCGCCAGCAGCGCGAGCGCGCCGCCCAGCAGCGCCAGCAGCGCAAACGGCCAGCCCACAGCGTCGAGCCGCATGAGCAGCTGCACGGCGTTGCTCTCGAGCTCCAGCCAGGTGTAGTCCAGGATGACGATCGGGAGCGAGCCGAGCAGCCGCGCGCCCAGCAGGATCAGCGCGGCGCCGAGCAGCGCGGCGGCGCCGGCCGCGGCGAGCCAGCGCGACGCAACGGCGCGGTTCAGCGCCAGGCAGGCGACGACTGTGGCAAGCGGAAGTGCGAAGGCGAGCAAGAGCATAGCAAGATGGCGGGCAACAGGCGGGAGGCAGCGACGTGCGGAGCAGCTGCGCTTCACACCGCCGGCCGCTCAGCTGTCACCTTTCGGCGCAGGCGACACACGAGTCCACCGAGGCGATGATCGCGACTGTGTTATCGGGCAGGGCGCCTGCGAGCAGCGTGCGAGCCAGGAGCCGGTCGAGCTGGCGCGGGCAGTCGATCCGCACCCGCGTCAGCCGGTAGCCGTCGCTCTCCACCGTGTAGCGGATCATCCCGCGCGGCCCCTCCGCGGCGCCGCTGGCCTGCCCCGCGCTGAGCTCCTCAGGCAGCTCGCCGCGCCACGCCCCCTGCGGCAGCTCGCGCAGCGCCTGCTCGACGAGCTTGACGCTCTCGTAGGCCTCCAGGAGCAGGACGACCAGCCGGGCGTACACATCGCCCCCCTCCTGGACGATCGGCCGGATCGCCAGCTGCCCGTAGGCGGCGTAGGGGTAGTCGAAGCGCGTATCGCGGGCGATGCCGGACGCCCGCGCCAGCGGCCCGCGGACCCCGAACTGCTCCGCCGCCGCGCGCGGCAGGGTCCCGACTTCGATCGTCCGCGCCAGCAGCGCGCGGTTGTCGATCAGCCGGTCCACGATGCGGTACAGGTCGCGGTTGAGCGCCGGCAGGTCGGCGAGCAGCTCATCGCGGACGCGCGACACCAGGTCGCGCCGCACACCGCCGGTGACGACGAAGTCCGGGCCGACGCGCGCGCCGGTGAGCGCCTCCAGGTGCCCCTGCGCCCGCTCGCGCAGCCCCTCGAGCGCCGCGCTGCGCTCCTCCACGCCCAGGGCGCGCAGGACCCCGGCGGCCGCGCGCAGGTGGGAGATCGCGCGCTCGGTCTCGGCGGCCGCCACCCGCAGCATGGCGGCGCGCTCGGGCACGTCGATCGCGCACAGCTGCTCGAGCGCCTGGCAGAAGGCCAGGGCGTGGGCGAGCGAGCACGTGCCGCAGATCCTGGTGACCAGCTGGAGCGCCTCGGGAAGGGCGAGCCGCGGGAGACGCTCGGCGCAGCCGCGCTCGTTGAGCCCGCCCTGGTACTCGACGTCTGCGACCTGCTCGCCGGCGATTCGTAGGATGAAGCGCTGTGGCCCGCGCCACGCGGGGTGGAATGGGCCGAGCGCCAGGGTATAGGTCACAATGCGCCTCGCCGCTAGTCCATCCAGACCGCGCATTATACCACACGCCCGCCCGGCGCAGCGGCTCCCAGGCCGGAGCGCTCGCACAGGGCCCGGCCGCTACGCGCGTTCTTCAGGCTGAAGGCCACCAGCGCGCGGCGGCCCGCGCCGCCTACTCCCAGCCGGCGATCTGGCTCAGCCGCCGGTAGGCGGCGTCCCAGTCGGCGGCGGGGCGCGGCTCGAAGCGCTCGAGCTCCACCGAGGCGGCCACGGCCTGCCGCGCCGCCCCGATGTCCGGCAGCACGCCGGCGGCGATCGCCTGCACCAGCACGTTGCCGAGCGCCGTCGCCTCGGCCGGGCCGGCGACCACCGGCCGCCCGCAGCAGTCGGCGGTCCACTGGTTCAGCAGCCGGTTGCGGCAGCCGCCGCCGACCACCCGGATCACCTCGATCGGGCGGCCGGTGAGCCGCTCGATCGACTCGATCACCAGCCGGTACTTGAGCGCCAGGCTCTCGAGGCTGCACCGCACGGCGGCGGCGTCGCTCTCGGGCGCGGGCTGGTCGGTCCTGCGGCAGTACTCGCGCAGCGCGCTGGGCATATCGGGCGGCGCCAGGAAGTCGGGCGCGTCCGGGTCCACCAGGCTGGCGAGCGGCGGCGCCTGCTCGGCCAGGCTCAGCAGCTCCTCCCAGCCGTACGGCCTTCCGGCCCGCGTCCAGCGCCGGCGGCACTCCTGCAGCAGCCACAGCCCGGTGACGTTCTTGAGCAGCCGGACGGTGCCCGCCACGCCGCCCTCGTTGGTGAAGTTCAGCTCCAGCGCCCGCTCGTCCACCACCGGCGCGCGGGTCTCGACGCCCACCAGGCTCCAGGTGCCGCTGCTGATGTAGGCGCTGCGCTCGTCGAGGCCGGGCACGGCCGCCACGGCGCTGGCCGTGTCGTGGGACGCCGGGGCGATCACCGGCGGCGCGTGGGCCAGCTCGACCTCGGCGGCCACTTCAGGCCGCAGCGGCCCGAGGACCGTGCCGGGCGCGATGATCTCCGGCAGGATGCGCGTCGGCACCCCGAGCTCGTCGAGCAGGTCGGTGGCCCAGCGCGGCTCGCCGACGCGCATGAACTGGGTGGTGGAGGCGTCGGTGTACTCCGCCGCCTTGCGCCCGGTGAGCCAGTAGTTGAACAGGTCCGGGATCATGAGCAGGGTGTCCGCCGCCTCCAGCTGCGGGTCGCGGGCCCGCGCCATGCTGTAGAGCTGGTACAGGGTGTTGATCTGCAGGAACTGGATGCCGGTGCGGGCGAAGATCGCCTGCCGCGACACCCGGCCCGTCACCTCCTCCAGCATGCCGTTGGTCCGGCTGTCGCGGTAGCAGACGGGGTTGCCCAGCAGGCGCCCGGCGCGGTCCAGCAGGGCGAAGTCGACGCCCCAGGTGTCCACGCCGATGCCCGCCAGCGGCTCGCGGTGCGCCGCCGCGTAGCGCGCGATGCCCTCCTTGATGCCCTCCCACAGCCGCAGCACATCCCAGTGGAGCGTCCCCGGCACAGCGATGGGACCGTTATCGAAGCGGTGCAGCTCGCTCAGCTCGAAGCGCCGGCCGTCCCAGCGCCCCAGCAGCGCGCGCCCGTTCGATGCTCCGAGGTCGAAGGCGAGGAAGTTCGTGGTCTCTGTCGCCACCGCAGCGCTCCTTTCAGAAGTCACCCCCGCGTCAGCCCGCCCACCCAGCCCGGCGCGGCTGCGCGGGGAACAGAGGCGTCTGCGCCCACGTGCGAGCGCTGGTAGTGCTCTGCGCCGGCCGTGGTACGCAGGTTGCATTAGGTGTGTCGGCTGGCAAGCGCGAGATGGCGCCAGACGTGCGGAACTGGCGCGCCGCGATGAGACAACTAAGGAGGGCCGTGATGACAGAGCGCCAGTATCAGCGCGATCCCGAAGCGCCTGCGGCCGTGCAGCGGGAAGTGTATCACAGAACCGAGACGGCTCGCGACGATATCGCCGCGGCAGATGACGCGACGCGCGATATCTACAGCGAGCGGGTGGTGACGCCGGACGGCGACCAGTACGTGCGCTCCGAGCGCGTCAGCGTGCCGAGCGAGGCGGAGCGCCGGGCCGCGACGGCCGCGCGCATCAAGCAGGTGATCTACTTCATCTCTGGCGCGATCGCCGTGCTGCTCGCCGCGCGCTTCGCCCTGCTGCTGCTCGGCGCCAGCGAGGCGAGCGCGTTCGTGCGCTTCGTCTACGGGCTCAGCGCCCCGTTCATGCTGCCGTTCGTGGGGATCTTCGGCGAGCCGTCCTTCGGCAGCTCGGTGGTGGAGTGGGCCTCGCTGGTGGGCATCATCGTCTACATGCTCGTCGGCTACGGGCTGGCCAGGCTCGTCGAGCTGATCTACGCCCCGGCGCGCCGCGCCTACGACGTGTAGCTTCCGCGGCCTCTGCCGAAGGGGCGGGAGCACAGACAACAGCCGCGGATGCGCGCCCGGTCGACGCATCCGCGGCTGTCATTCCTACAACATCGAACGGCCGGCGCCTCGGCGATACCGCCCTGCGCCCAGCTACCGCGAGGGGTCCAGCGTCACCTTAATCGACCGGTCCCCGGCCGCCACCAGGTCGATCCCCTGCTGGAACTCGGACAGCGGCAGGCGCTGGGTGACGATGTGCTCCATCGGCAGGAGCCCCTTGCGCAGCATGTCGATCGCCACCGGGTAGCAGTACGGCCCGAGGTGCGAGCCGTGGATGTTGAGCTCCTTGGTGTCCCCGATGATCGTCCAGTCCACCGTGACCGGCTCGCGCATCACGCTGAACTCGACGAACGTGCCGAGCTTGCGGATCATGTGCAGCCCCTGCTCGACCGCCGACGGGTGGCCGGTGGCCTCGATGTACACGTCGCAGCCGTAGCCCTCGGTGAGGCTGCGCACCTTCGCCACCACGTCCTCGTGGCGCGGGTTGAGCCCCATGTCCGCGCCGCAGGCCTTCGCCACCTCCAGCCGCCGGTCGTCCAGGTCCAGCGCGATCAGCAGGCCCGGGTTCTTCAGGCGCGCCGCGGCGATCATGCCCAGCCCCAGCGGCCCGGCCCCGGCGATCACCACCACGTCGCCGAACTCGATCTCGCCCCGCTGCACGGCGTGGATCGCGCAGGCCAGCGGCTCGATGAACACCGCGTGCTCCACCGGGATCTCCGGCGGCACCTTGTAGTTCAGCGCGCCGCGCGGGAACAGCATGTACTCGGCCATCGCGCCGAAGGTCCGCTGGCGGAAGCCGTAGATGTCGTGGACCTGGCACATCCAGTACTGGCCGCGGCGGCAGTAGCGGCACTCCCAGCAGGGCACGATCTGCTCGGAGACGGCCAGGTCGCCGATCTGCAGGCCGTACTGCTCGGCCGCGCCCTCGCCGAGCGCCACCACCTCGCCGACGAACTCGTGGCCGGGGATCACCGGCGGCTGGCAGTACCCCTGGCGCTGCGCGTCGCCCCAGAACAGCGGCGCGCCCAGGTAGCACTTGAGGTCCGACGCGCAGATCCCGACCGACTTGACGCGCACCACCACCTCGCCGGGCCCCGGGCGCGGCACCGCCCACTCCTCCAGCCGGTAGTCCTGCGGGCCGCGGCAGACCACGGCGGCCATCTTCTGCGGGAGATCGTAGCTCATCGGTGAGACTCCTCTTTCCATGTCAGGGCTGGCGCGGCCGCCCTGCGGGTCGCCCGCGCCAGCGCTCCGCGGGGTGGTACGGAGGACCGCTGGTCCTCCACGGATATCTTTTCTCTGCCGCTCTGCGGCGACTGCGTCGCCGCAGAGCGGCAGAGAAAATTAAGATCCTGGGGAGGCGAAGCCTCCCCAAGCCCCTCCGCGTCGCACAGCGGCGGCAAATGGGCGTTCCGCAGAGACTCCGCCTCCCGAACCCCTCCAGCAGCGGCGGGCGGGGGAGCGGCGAGACATCGCTTCCCCTACCCGCGCCGATAGAACGGCGGCTCCCCTTCCCCCAGCAGCCGCGCCATCAGGTTGGCGTGGGCGCACCACTCGAGCCGCTCCAGCGTGTCGTAGGCGTCCGCCAGGTCCCGCCCGGCCACCACCACGCCGTGCCAGGCCAGGATCAGCCCCAGCCCGTTCTTCTGGAACGCCGCCCGCCGCGGCCGCAGCGCCTCCACCACCGCCTGGGCCAGCTCGTCGGAGTGGCTCGGGTAGTACGGCACCACCTCGGTCACGCCGTACTTCTCGGTGTAGTCGGTGATCGGGTACACCGGCCGGCCCGTGGCGGCGAACACCGACAGCTCGCGCGGGTGGGCGTGGATCACCCCGTTCACCTCGGGGAAGGCCCGCAGGCAGGCGAAGTGCATCTTGCTCTCGCGGCTGATCATCGCCGGGTCGCCCTCCACCACGCGCCCCTCGCTGTCGCACACCAGCACCATCTCCTCGCGCAGCCGCCAGCGGTGCCGGCTGCCCAGGTAGCGCGGCGTGATGTAGATCCGCTCGCCGGCGCGGCAGCTCATGTTGCCCCCGGCACTGTTCGTCAGCCCGCGCTCGTAGAGCAGGTGGGCGATCTCGACCATCAGTGGGCGTGGGTCGCTCTCCACGCTGGAACTCCTTTCGATCTTCGCCGGAATAACCGCTGGCGCGGAAGCGATGCCGGCGGCGGCCGCGGCGCGTTCCTGCCGCTCCTTCGCCCTGCCGGCCGGGGCCCCGCACGCGGCCTCGTACCTGCTGCGCCCCCAGCGTAGCCCCCGGCAGCCGCATGCCCTAGCGCCATGGCGGCGCTGCGCATGGTAGCACAGCCCGCCGGCGCGCACGCGGCCCAGGCAGCCGGGCCTCAGCACCCTCTAGCCCCCGCTCCACACCTCCGGGTTCACGCAGAACGGCGCCCGCTCGCCGCGCAGCACCGCCAGCGCCTGCTCGATCGCCGTCGTCCACAGCCGCTCCTTGCCGCGGTCCGAGGCGCCGGCCACGTGCGGCGTGGCCACCACATCGTCCCGCCCGAGCAGCGGGTGGTCCGGCGGCGGCGGCTCGACCTCGAACACATCGAGCGCCGCAGCCCGCAGGTGGCCGCTGTCGAGCGCCTCGAGCAGCGCCCGCTCGTCCACCAGGCCGCCGCGCGCGCAGTTGACCAGGATGGCGCCCGGCTTGATCCGCGCGATCGTCGCGCCGTTCAGCATGTGGCGCGTCTCGGGCACCAGCGGCACGTGCAGCGTCACCGCGTCGGCCTGCCCCAGGGCCTCCTCGAGCGTCGCCGCCCGCTCGACCCCCAGCTCTGCGAAGCGCTCCGGGCGCGCCAGCGGGTCATAGCCGACCACCCGCATCCCGAGCGCGCGGGCCACGTGCGCCACCCGCCCGCCGATCCGCCCCAGCCCGATCACCGCCAGCGTCCGCCCGGCCAGCTCGATCGCCCCGTGGTCCGCGAAGTAGTCCTGCCGCGCGGCCGCGCGCAGCAGGCGCTCGCTGCGCGTGACCTGCTTGGCGGCCGCCAGCAGCAGCGCCAGCGTGTGCTCGGCGGTCGAGATGCTCGGCGCGTCGGGGGCGTTGCACACGGCGATCCCGCGCCGGGTGGCCTCCGCCACATCCACGTTGTCGTAGCCGATGCCGGTGCGGGCGATCACCCGCAGCTCGGGCGCCGCGTCCATCAGCGCCGCGTCGTAGCGCAGCCGCGAGCCGGCGATGATCGCCTGGGCGCGCGCGACCCGGCTCAGCGGCGCGGCCGGCGTCTCGCTCGCCGCGCCCAGCACCTCCACGCCCTCCAGCAGCGGCCAGAAGGCCGGCGGGACGGTCCGCTCGAACCAGATGCGGTACATACGCTCTCCTGACAGGCTCAGATGCGGGCGGGCGCCCATCCATGCGGAGGCACGATCAATGCTCTGCTACCACGCAGCGGGCCCCGCGGCCGTGCGGCGGAAGCGTGGAGGTCAAGATTCTCCACAAATTCCCCTTCCCATGAGCGCGTTGCTCCGGTAACATGCAGTCGTGCGCCGCGCCCTCCTTCCGAGGTCGTGAAGGGGGGCGCAGGCCGGCCAAGTTGTTTCCGCTGAGAGGTCCGGAGGGCCAGTGGCCCTCCGAGTTCCTTTTTTCTTCGCTGCAGAACGGCGGAAGAAGGGCTCCGCGGGGAGGCTTCGCTTCCCCGATCCTGCCGCCGGGCATGCGGCGGAGAGGGAGGCTCTGGAGACATTTCGTCTCTCCGCTCCCAAAAAGTGCGGGGGCGAGGCCTCCGCATACGTTCAGAAACATAGCACGAGTTGCGCGGCGCGGCGCAGCCGCCGAGCGAGCGCTTGGCAGCCGCCCCGCCGCGCAGCTCCTAGTCACAGAGAAAGGGTCTTGCTATGCCACGAAAGAACAACGGCACACCACAGCCCGACCCCTCGCTGAACCGCAGGGCGCGCAGCCACCGGCCCACCGAGGACGAGCGGCTGCTCGCCGGGCCATCGCGCGGGGCGGCCGAGTTTCTTCACACCGACACCTGGCGTGTCCTGCGCATCATGGGCGAGTTTGTGGAGGGCTTCGAGGCGCTGGCCGAGGTCGACCGCGCGGTCACGATCTTCGGCTCCGCCCGCGTGAGCGAGGACAACCCCATGTACCGCGCGGCGGTGGATGTCGCCCGGCTGCTGGGCGAGTCCGGCTTCACGATCATCACCGGCGGCGGCCCCGGGATCATGGAGGCCGGCAACCGCGGCGCCAGGGAGGCCGGCGTGCCGTCGATCGGGCTGAACATCGAGCTCCCGTTCGAGCAGGGGGTCAACCCCTACGTCGACATCGCCGTCGAGTTCCGCTACTTCTTCGTCCGCAAGACGATGCTTGTCAAGTACGCCCAGGCGTTTGTGATCTTCCCGGGCGGCTTCGGCACCTTCGATGAGCTCTTCGAGGCCCTCACGCTCGTGCAGACCGGCAAAGTGCAGAACTTCCCGATTATCTTGTTCGGCTCATCCTACTGGCGCGGGCTGATCGAGTGGCTGCGCACCACCGTGATCCCGGAGGGAAAGATCACCGAGGCGGACCTCGACCTGCTGATCGTCACCGACTCGCCGGAGGAGGTGCGCGACATCGTGCTCGAGGCGGCGCACAACGGCCACCGCAAGGAGCAGGAGAGGCCGGCGCAGGAGCAGACGCGCAAGGTCTTCTCGAAGCGGTAGCCGCGCAGCGGGGGAGGGCGAGGCCAATCTCGCCCCCCCGCCGGCTACAGCAGCGTCAGGATCTCCGGCTCGTCCTCGGTGATCGCGATCGTATGCTCGAACTGCGCCGAGAGCGAGCCGTCGGCCGTCCGCACCGTCCAGCCGTCCTTCGGGTCCAGCACCGTCTCCGGCCCGCCGGCGTTGATCATCGGCTCGACGGTGAAGATCATGCCCGGCCGCAGGCGCATGCCGGGCCGCCCGGTGTCGTAGTGCAGCACCGTCGGCTCCTCGTGCAGCCGCTGGCCCACGCCGTGCCCGGTCCACTCGCGCACCACCGAGAAGCCGTTGGCCTCGACGTAGCTCTGGATCGCGACGCCGATGTCGTTCAGGTGGGCGTGGGCCCGCGCCGCCCGGATCCCGCGCCACATCGCCTCCTCGGTCACCTCCAGCAGCCGCTTCGCCTCCGGCGAGACCTCGCCCACCGGCAGGGTGATGCAGGCGTCGCCGTACCAGCCGTTCAGCAGCACGCCCATGTCGATGCCGATGATATCGCCCTCGCGCATGCGGTAGCCGCTCGGGAACCCGTGGCAGATCACATTGTTCGGCGAGATGCACAGCGTGGCCGGGAAGGGCTGGCGTCCGTTGCCGCCCCCGTACCCCTTGTACGCCGGCACCGCGCCGTGCTTGCGCACGAACTCCTCGGCGATCCGGTCAAGCTCGCGCGTCGTGACCCCCGGCCGCACGTGCGGCCGGAGCACCTCGAAGGTCTGTGCCACCAGCCGCCCGGCGGCGCGGGCCTGCGCGATCTGCTGGCGCGAGCGCAAAACAACAGCCATTCCTGGTAATCCTCACTCCTAGCTCACAGCCCAAGCCCGCGCAGGTACTCGCGGGCGGCGCTCATTCCCTCCAGGGGCGTCCGGCCATCGGCGTCGCGCTCGCCGAGCATGTCCTGCTCGACCACCGCCCAGCCCCGGTAGCCGCGGGCCCGGAGGTCGGCCACACACCCGGCGATCTGCGCGCTGCCCTGCCCGAGCGGCGCGAACACCCCGCGCTCCACGGCGGTGACGAAGTCCCACTTCTCGTCGCGCGCCCGCCCCAGCCGCTCCGGGTAGATGTCCTTCAGGTGGACGTAGCGGATGCGCTCGCCGTACTCCGCCAGCGCCGCGCGCGGGTCGCCGCCGCCGTACACGTAGTGCGCGGTGTCCAGGCAGATACCCACCAGCTCGGGGTCGGTGCGCTCGCACAGCAGCCGCAGCTCGTGCGGAGTCTCGACGTAGGTGCCGGCGTGGTGGTGGAACACGCTGCGCAGCCCGAGCGCGAGGCAGCGCCGCGCCAGCCCCTCCACCGCCTGCGCCGCCGCATCCCACGCCGCATCGTCCATGCCGACCGTCTGGTCCGGCGGCACCTGCCCCGCCATCCCCATGCGCAGCGCGTCGCCGGCCGAGGAGAGCACGATGTACTCCGCGCCCAGCGCGGCCAGCAGCTCGCCGATCCGCAGCACCTCGTCCACCGCCGCCGGGAAGGCGCGCATATCGTGCAGCGGCAGCGGCACGAACGCCGAGGTGAGCGTCAGGCCGCGCACCGCCAGCGCCGCGCGCAGCTCGGCGGGGTCGGTCGGGTAGTAGCCGTACGGCCCGAGCTCGGTGGCCTCGTAGCCGGCGGCGGCGATCTCGTCCATCACCGTCGTCCACGGCAGGCGCGCCGCCCCCGCCGCCACCTCGGTCACCCCCCAGGACACCGGCGCCGCCGCCAGACGAATATCTTCCGCCATATCCTCACCTGATTCACATCGTCTCCAGGCGCCCCGCCGCGGCGCCGCTACCGATCCTTGGGGTCCATGGGCATCCGGTACGGCGAGAGCAGCGCCTCCGGCTCGATTCGCTCCGGCAGCGGCGGCATGTCCTGCTGGCAGCCGCGCGGCAGCGGGTTCGGCGGCGTCACCCGGAAGTACGCCTGCATGATCTGCGTCACCGCCGGCACCGCGATCGTCGCCGAGCCGTCGTTCATATCGCCGGCGCCCTCCACCAGCACCAGCACCTCGATCTGCGGGTCCTCATACGGCGCGAAGCCGACGAACCAGGCGTGGCTCTGGCGCACCTCGCGCGTGCCCCTGCCGTCCGGCGACGGCACCGTGATCACCGGCCCGAACTCGGCCGTGCCGGTCTTGCCGGCGATCGACAGGCCCGAGCAGGCGTCGCGCGCGGCGATGTTGACCCCCTCGGTCACCGAGCGCCGCATCCCCTCGCGCGCCACCGCGAAGAACTCCGGGTCGGCCGGCACCTCGCGCACCACCTCGGGCTCGATCTCGCGCACCACCCGCCCCTCGGCGTCCAAGATCCGCCGCACCACCTGCGGGCGGTACACCTTGCCGCCGTTGGCCACCGCCGCCCCGGCGGTGACCAGCTGGATGGGCGTGACCAGCAGGTTGCCCTGCCCGATCGCGGCGTTGTAGGTGTCGCCGGTCGTCCAGGCCTCGCGCATCACCGCCTGCTTCCAGCTCGGCGTCGGCACCCGCCCGCTCTTCTCGCCAACCAGCGGAATGCCGGTCGGCTGGCCCAGCCCGAACCAGCCCAGCCCCTCGGCCAGCGCGCTCGGCCCCAGCCCGCGCTCGATCGTCTTCTCCTCCTCCTTGAGGTTGACGACGTTCTCCTTGTTGCCGCCCGCCACCGACATGAAGAACACGTTCGAGGAGACCATCAGCGCGTCGGAGACGGTGATCATCTGATTGTCGCGCCGGCTGGAGTTCGGGTACTCGTAGGTACGCCCGGCGACGTACTGGTCCTCCACCACCAGCCGGCCCGGGTCGCGCACCTTGGTCTCGGGCGTGATCACTCCCTTCTCCAGGGCGATGACCGCGTCGAACTGCTTGAGCGTCGAGCCGGGCGGGTACTGGCCGGCGATCGCGCGGTTGGTCTGCAGCGCCAGCTTCGCCAGCTCCCGCTGCTGCTCCGGGTCGGTCGGGAAGAACAGCCGCTGCAGCTCGTCGCGCCGCGAGGGGTCCCAGATGTTGTTGTCGTAGGCCGGCCAGTTCACCATCGCCAGCACCCGGCCGGTGTGGACCTCCATGACGATCGCCACGCCGCTGCGGATCGGGTCGTACTCCTGCTTGTAGGCGTTCACACCGGTCATTGTCTGGCGCCGCCGCTCGCTCTCGGCGATCCAGTTCTGCAGGATCTGCTCGACCTGGTGCTGCAGCGCCACATCGATCGTCAGCACCAGGTTGTGCCCGTCCTGAGCCGGCTCGACCAGCTCCGGCGCGCGCACCGGGTGGCCGAGCGCGTCCACCACAACGCGCTCAGTGCCGAGGCGCCCGCGCAGCTCGGCCTCGTAGCTGCCCTCCACGCCGTCCTTGCCGATCCGGTCGTCGTCGAGGTAGCGCGGCATGCCCAGCGCGAACGGGTCGATCTCCTTCCTGATGATGCCGCACTCCACCGCGTTGCCGAGCGACTGGAGCAGGCCGGTGGCCCAGGAGCGCGCCGGGTTCTGCCGCACCAGCTCGCACTGGTTGATGCGCCCGATGTAGCCGAGCACGTAGGAGAGCGAGGGCACCGTCGGGCCGAAGGGGTAGTGGCGCCGGTAGTCTTCCTCGATCACCACCCCCGGCAGGCTCGGGGCGTTCTCGCGCAGCACCAGCGCCACCTGGCGCGGGACGTCCTGCTTGATCTGCAGCGTCTGGTAGCCGGGGATGTCGCTCTCGTCCACGAGCTTGGCCAGGGGGTTCTCGAGCCGGATCGCGTTGGAGTAGACCTCGCTCAGCCGCAGCGCGATGAGCGCCTTCCCGGCCGGGATCTCGAAGCTCAGGCCGGGCGCCGCGGGCTCGTCCGCCTGGCTCAGGGTCGCCACGCCCCCAGCGGGCCCGAGGCGGTCCAGCCCCTGCAGCCCGAGCCCCTGCGCCAGATCGCTGCGCAGCGCCGGGTCGTTGGCGAGCGCGGTCGTCGACGAGATGATGAGCGTGCTCGGCACGCCCAGGAGCTTGCTGAGCTGGGCGAAGACCTCGGCCCGCTCGCGGCTGCCGCGCGGCGGCAGGTCGGCCGGGCGCACCGACACCGAGTAGATCGGCACCGTCCGGGCCAGCAGCGTCTCGCCGTCGCCCGCCAGCACCTCGCCGCGCATCGGCCGCACCGGCAGATAGCGGGTGGTGCGCTCCTCAGTGGTGTAGCGGAACTCGTCCGCCACCTCGTCCACGAGCTGCAGCTGGTAGAGCCTCCCCACCAGGATGGCAAAGATCACCAGGACGCTGATCTTCGGCGCCAGGAGTCGGTTCATCCCAGTATTGAAGGAGCCAGAAGCCACCGCAGACAGCCTTCGCTACCTACTCAGTACACATCCACCGGCACCTCGCCGCGCCGACGCCCCGCCCACCAGCGCATCAGCATATAGGTCGGCAGCGCCAGCACCAGCGTCACGAGGATATCCGGCAGCGCCGCCACCAGCAGGTACTGGCGCGGCTCCACCGGCGCGACGGTCAGCGAGGTGATCAGGCCGAGCGTCGCGTGGTAGGCCAGCGCCCCGTTCACCCCGCCGATCAGCGGCAGGAGCCAGTTGCCCCGGCTGAGCCAGCTAAGCAGCAGCGTCGAGATCGCGGCCGCCAGCAGCGCCAGCGCGTGCGTGCCCAGCAGGCTCGCCGCGCACAGGTCCAGCCCCAGCCCGCCGTAGAACGCCCAGCGCGACGCGTTCCCCGGCCCGGCGATGAGCGCCTGGCAGATCGTCAGCAGCAGCAGCAGGTTCGGCGCGCCGTCGAGCGGCCGCGGCAGCAGCGTGGTCTGCGCCAGCGCCACGGCGAACAGCGTCAGCGCCAGCAGCAGCTCGCGCGCCAGCAGCTCCTCGACTCGTCGGCGCTGTGAGAAGCCCATCTGCAGCTACTCGTCGGCGCTCAGGATCACCCAGGCGTAGCGCACCCGGTCCGGGTCGACGAACGGCCGCAGGTCGGCCACCTGGCCGCGCCCGGCCGGGCGCACCTGCTCGACCACGCCGATCGGCACATCCTTCGGGATCGCCGCGCGCGGCAGGTCCTCGTTCAGCTCGGCCGTCAGCCCGGCGGTCACCACCACATCCCCCGGCGCGATCGTGTCGGTGCGGTCGATCTCCTGCAGCAGCAGGCGCGAGCCGCGCTGCCACTGGCCCTGCACGATGCCGCCCACCGGGCCGCGGCTGTGGTACACCTGCGCGCTCACCGCGCTGCTGTAGTCGGTGATCAGCAGCACCGTCGCGCTGCGCTCCCCGACCGTATCGAGCACGCCGATCAGCGCCGGCGGGCTGCTGCCCTCGCGGGCGATCACGGCCATGCCGGGCCGCACGCCATGCTGCGACCCGACCGCGAGCGTGATCACGCGCCGCCCCGAGTCGGGGGTGCGGGCGCTCACATCGGCGCCCAGGAGCTGCCACGGCCGCTCCTGCTCGATGCGCACCTGCTCGCGCAGCCGGGCGTTCTCGAGCAGCAGCTCCTGCACGCGGATCGCGTCGGCCTTCAGCTGGCTGTTCTCGGCCCGCAGCGCCTCGAGCTCGGCCCGCAGCGCCTCGATGTCGCCCTGCTCCTGGCCGATCCCGGAGATCGCGTCGCCGAGGTGGCGCATCTGCGTCAGCGCCGGGTTGATCAGCGCCTCGGCCTGGCTGCGGAACGGCCCGATCCTGCCCGAGCGGTCGAGCACGAGCAGCAGCAGCGCCAGCAGCACGAGCAGCAGCACCATCATCGGCGCCCGGTAGGGGGAGGGCTGGGGGATCTTGAGGCGGCGGTCTCGGATCATGGCGTAACGCGCAACACGCTCATACGTAATACGCAACTGGCTGGGCTGTGTCGCGATCGGCGTCTCCCGGCCTCACGCGCCGGCGCATCGTGACAGGGCCTCGGCCGCCGGGGTGTTCGGAAGCCGCGCGGGCGGCCGTCCGGGCGCTGGCGGCCTTCCTTCCCGACCTGCGGCCTGCGGCTCACGTGCTCCGATCACACATCGCGCACTACGCACCACGCATCACGCACTACGCCCGGCCATCAGTAGCGCACACGCCGCTGGCGCTGGGTGCTCGTCAGGATGCTCCGGTAGACCGGGTTGTGGAACTCCTCGACCATCTTGCCGGCGCCGCGGGCCACGCACGAGAGCGGGTCCTCGGCGATGTGGACCGGCATCTTGGTCTCGGCGGCGATGCGCTTGTCCAGCCCCAGCAGCTGCGCCCCGCCGCCGGCCAGCATGATCCCGTGCTCCATGATGTCCGCCACCAGCTCCGGCGGGGTCTCCTCGAGGGCGGCGCGCACCTCGCTGACGATCGTGTTGACCGGGCCGGCGATGCCCTCGCGCAGCTCGACGCTGGAGATCTCCACCGCCTTCGGCAGGCCGGTCAGCAGGTCGCGCCCGCGCAGCACCACCTTGACCTCCTCGGTGAGCGGGTAGGCGCTGCCGGCCGCGATCTTGACCTTCTCGGCCATGCGCTCGCCGATCAGCAGGTTGTACTCGCGGCGGGCGAACTGAATGATCGCCTCGTCGATCTCATCCCCGGCGGTGCGGATCGAGTGGTTGATCACGATGCCGCCGAGCGAGATCACCGCCACCTCGGTCGTGCCGCCGCCGATGTCGACGATCATCGAGCCGATCGGCTCGTCCACCGGCAGCCCGGCGCCGATCGCCGCCGCCATCGGCTCCTCGACCACATAGGCCTCGCGGGCGTTGGCGTTGAGCGCCGCGTCGCGGGCCGCGCGCATCTCCACCTGGGTCACGCCGGACGGCACGCCGACCACCACGCGCGGCCGGGGCGAGATGACGTTCACCGCGCGCTCGTGGGCCTTCTTGATGAAGTACATCAGCATCTTCTCGACCACGTCGAAGTCGGCGATCACGCCATCCTTCAGCGGTCGGACGGCCACGATGTTCGATGGGGTCTTGCCCACCATCGCCTTGGCCTCGGCGCCGACGGCCTTCACCTCTTTGGTCTTGTTGTCGATCGCAACGACCGACGGCTCGCTGATGACGATGCCCTTGCCGCGCACGTGAACCAGCGTATTCGCCGTACCGAGGTCGATGCCTAGGTCGCGGCTGAACGCGCCGAAGAACGAGTTGAGCGGGTTGAACGCCACGAATCTACCCTCGACATCTATGGCGACGGCGTGCCGCCGCGGCTTTGTTATTGTCTAGCCGGTCGGCGTCATTATACCACACGTCGCCCGGCGCGCCCTGACAATGCGCTGACACGCTGTCGTGCGCGGCTTGTGTCGTCAACAGGACTTACGCGGTGATCCGTCCTGCACCCGGGCATGTTCCGCAGGCGCTCCGCCCTGCACCCGGCAGCTTGTGCTGTCATTCCTACAGGCGCTCCGCTCTGCACCCAAGGTTGTTCATGCAGGCGCTCCGCCCTGCACCCGGGCAGGAGGGCCGGCGCCGGCCCT
>ERZ777003.1755-NODE-1755-length-29751-cov-14.874832_pt1 | contig 29751 bp, 25 predicted proteins | sample MGYA00374956_ERZ777003 | MGnify/ENA primary metagenome ERZ777003 (study PRJEB29302, sample SAMN06268252) | bioreactor metagenome | isolation source: Joint BioEnergy Institute, California, USA | place: USA:Joint BioEnergy Institute, California, USA | collected... | reverse complement strand
CGAGCGGATCGAGGCGCAGATCGAGCGCTTCGCGCCCGGCTTCCGCGACCGCATCCTCGCGCGGCACACCAGCGGCCCCGCGGCGATGGAGGCGTACAACCCGAACTACGTGGGCGGCGACATCAACGGCGGCGTGCAGGACCTCGGCCAGCTCTTCACCCGGCCCACCGTCAGCCTCAACCCCTACGCGACCGGGCTGCCCGGCGTGTACCTCTGCTCCTCGTCCACGCCGCCGGGCGGCGGCGTCCACGGGATGTGCGGCTTCCACGCGGCCGAGGCGGCGCTGCGCGGGTCGCTGCGCTAGATCGCGCCGCGCTTTCCGAAGGGGTGTGTTCGCCAGACGCGAGCACACCCTTTTTTGGCGCGCACCCGTCTCTAGACCGAGAGATCGATCCGGCGACCGGCCAGCGCACATACGCCACCCTGCTGATGCCCGGCCTGAGGAGAGTTGCTAGAGTAAGCACACGTCTCGCGGTTACCTGAGGACGATTGGCACCGGGAGGATGAGCGATGAGCCATGAGAACGCGACCACAGCGGACGTCCTGCAGCGCCTTGGGATTGTTGTCACGCAGGACCCGCGCACGGGGCGCGGCTGGGGCTGGGCGATGAGCAACCACCGCATCACCCGGCCGTGGGTTGGCACCTACGCCTCGCGCGACGAGGCGACCGCCGCCGCGCTGGACTGGCTTCTGGACACCGCCTGGCGCGGGATCCTCACCCCGATCCTCCAGGCCGCAGCGAACGAGGGCGTGCTCCCGGCAGCGCCGGACCACGAGCCGCTCGACGACGCTGAGCCCGACGACGAGCGCCTGCTCGAGCCGTGGCTGCGCGCCTTCGCGCCAGCCCTTCTGACCGAGAAGTAGCTTCCTAGTATTTCTGCGCGCCGCACGCCAGGCCCCACGCGGCAGTGGGGCTTGGCAGGCCGCGGTCTGCGGAGCCTGTGCCCTGGGGACCTCTGCGCGACGCAAGAGCTTGGCTTGGAACAGAGCACCCTTGATGTAGTGGAGAAAACGCGATTATGTCTGTACACACATCGTCCCCTGCGCTCTCGAACGCGATCGACCCCTTGGCGCTGCACGCGCTCCGCGCCGCGCTCCAGGGCCAGCTCTACACGCCGGAGGACGAGGGCTACGACGCGGCGCGCACCCCCTGGTCGCTGCACGTCACGCAGCGGCCGGCGGCGGTGGTCATGGCCGCCAGCGCGGATGACGTCGTGGCCGCGGTGAGGTTCGCCCGCGACGAAGGGCTGGCGGTGGGCGTGCAGGGCACCGGCCACGGGGCCGTCGTGCCGGCCGACGGCGCGCTGCTGATCAACACGTCGCGGATGCAGGGCGTGCGCGTGGACCCGGAGGCGCGCACCGCGCAGATCGAGGCCGGCGTCAAGTGGGGGCCGGTGCTCGAGGCGGCGCAGGAGTTCGGGCTGGCGCCACTGCTCGGCTCGACCACCGACGTCGGCGCGGTCGGGTACTCGCTGGGCGGCGGGATGGGCTGGCTGGCGCGCAAGTACGGCCTGGCGGTCGACAGCATCCGCTCGTTCGACATCGTCACGGCGGACGGGCAGCTGCGGCACGTCACGGCCGAGAGCGAGCCGGAGCTGTTCTGGGGCGTGCGCGGCGGCGCCGGCAACTTCGGCGTGGTGACGCGGCTCGAGATCGAGCTTGTCCCGGTCAGCGCCGTCTACGGCGGCAACATCTTCTTCCCGATCGCCATGGCGCGCGAGGTGATGCGCGCCTACCGCGAGTGGATCAAGGCGCTGTCCGAGGACTGGACGACCGGCATCGTGCTGATGCACATGCCCCCGGCGCCCTTCATCCCCGAGCCGCTGCGCGGCCAGTCGGTGGTGATCGTGCGCGGCGCGTTCCTCGGCGATCCGGCTGAGGCCGAGGCCACGCTGCGCCCGATCCGCGAGCTGGGCGGGGTCCTCGTGGACGCCTTCGGGCCGATGCCGTTCCGCGCGGCCGACATGATCAGCCAGGACCCGGTGGACCCGATGAACATCCAGGGCACGACGGAGACGCTGGCCGATCTGTCGGACGAGACGATCGAGACGCTGATCGCCATCGCCGGCCGGCCGCCGGAGTCCCCGGTGGTGTTCGCCGAGGTGCGCCACCTGGGCGGGGCGGCCCACCGCCAGCGCGGGGCCGGCAGCGCCTTCGGCCACCGCGACATGGAGTTCATCCTGTTCGTGCTCGCGATGGCGCACGACCCGGCGCACGACGCGGACATCACCCGCTACCTGAACGACGCGCGCACCGCGCTCGCGCCGCACACGACCGGCCAGATCTACGCCAACTTCCTGCACGACGTCGACGCGTCGGCCGAGCGGGTGCGGGCGGCCTACGCCCCGGAGACCTACCGGCGGCTGGTGGCGCTGAAGGACCGCTACGACCCGACGAACATGTTCCGCTTCAACCGCAACATCCCGCCCTCCGGCGCGTAAGGGCGGCCCGGCCTCGAAGCGCAGTGTGCGCCGGCGCAGCCGGCGCACACCGCCCGTCTCACCAGCGGCTGAGCACGTCGCGGACCTTGGCGAGCTGGATCGCCACCTCGGTGTACTCGTTCACACCGCTGTGGTGCTCGACCGACCAGCAGCCCTGGTAGCCGGCGGCGCGCAGCATCTCCATGCTCTCGACCAGGCAGCTCTCGGTGATCTCCCACGAGATGTGGGTGTGCATCGCCCACGGCGCCATCACCGCGTCCCCCTCGTTGCCGCGGAAGTGCAGCAGCACCCCGAACCCCGGGTGGTTCACCGCCTCGCAGATGCGCCGCATGTTCTCCGGCACCACCTCCGCGCCCCAGTGGTTCTCGGGCCCGACCTTGAAGCCGGCGTCGTAGGCGCGCTGGGCGTACTCGCGGAAGCGCCGGACGATCTCGTCGAACTGCTCGTCGGTGAAGGTGTCCGCGCGCACGCCCGCATCGATGCGCAGCGTCTTGGCCCCCAGCACCTCGGCGGCGTGCAGCCACTCGAGCGCCTTGCGGTAGTGCTGCTCGCGCACGGCCGGGTCGTCCTCCCAGATGTGCGGGCCGTCCACACACAGGTTGACCAGCGTCAGCTCCCGCTCGTCGAGCGCCCGCCGCACCTTGGCCAGGTAGTCGTCGTCGGTGCTCGCCAGCATGCCGCTCCAGATGTCGGCGGTGTGGAGGTGGTAGCGGTAGCGGCAGCTCTCCAGATAGCCGAACAGGTCGATCATGCCCTGGCGGAGCAGGCCGTGGAAGGCGTAAGAGGCGATGGCGACGTTCATCGTGAAGCGATCCTTTCCGGCACTAGAACCCTGCGCGCTCACCCCAAGCGCCGTGCGACGATACCAGAGCTTCGCCATCCGCGCAAGCTGCTTGACAGGCGATGCAAGCCCTCTTATACTGTTTTTCACCAGTAACCCGTGTTAGTTCCCCTTCTCTCCGGATATGCCTATGGCACGTCGCCGGATCACCTCTCAGGATGTTGCCCGTCACGCCGGAGTCTCGCGCACGACCGTCTCGTTCGTGCTCAACGGCGTCAAAGAGGCAAACATCAGCGAGGAGACCCGGCGGCGCGTCCTTGCAGCAGCCGAGGAGCTCGGTTATGTGCCGGACGCATCGGCGCAGGCACTGGCCAGCGGGCGCACGCGCACGATCGCGATGATCCTGACTCAGGACGACCCGCACCCGTCGGCGAGCTCGCTGCACTTCCGCATCATCGAGGGGCTGATGGAGGTCACGCGCCAGTCGGGGGTGCGCCTGTTGATCGACTCGGTGCGGCAGACGGAGGTCTCGAACACGTACCTGAGCCTGGCGCGCACCAAGCGGATCGACGGGCTGATCCTCAGCGACGTGCGAGTGGACAACGGGGCGCTGCCGGAGCTCAGCAGCGAGGACTTCCCGATCGTCCTGCTGGACAACCTCCCCAGCGTGCAGCTCTGCTCGGTGTCGTTCGACAACCGCGGGGGGGCACGTAAAGCTGTGGCGCACCTGATCGCCGCGGGGCACAGGCGCATCGCGCTGGTGGCGCACGCCCCCACCGCCTTCAGAGGGGTGGCGGAGCGGCTAGGCGGCTACCAGGACGCCCTGGCGGAAGCGGGGATCCCGTTCGACGAGGAGCTGGTGCGGCAGGGCGACTACAGCCCCGAGAGCGGGTACGCGGCGGCCAGCGCGCTGCTGCGCCTGCCCGAGACGCCGACGGCGCTGTTCGTCACCAACGACGAGCTGGCGTTCGGCGCGCTCCAGGCCATCCGCGAGCGCGGCCTGCGCGTCCCGGACGATGTCGCCGTCGCCGGCTTCGACGATCACCCGCTCGCGCGGTTCGCCAGCCCGCCGCTGACGACCGTCCGGCTGCCGTTCGAAGAGATGGGCCGGCAGGCCGGCGCGCTGCTGCTCGGCCGCATCCGGCGCGAGATCGAGCCCGGCCGCAGCGTGGTACTCGAAGGCGAGCTGGTCGTGCGCCGCTCCTCGGTGCGCCAGAGCGACGCGCAGCCGGCGGATGCTCCGCAGCTCCCGACGTAGGCCGAACGATAGCGGGCGCGCCCGCGCCGCGCGGGAGGGCGCAGGCGTACATCTCCAAACGTATCTCCCATTCACCCACACCGGCCGCGCTCGTGCAGCGCCGCCCGAGTCGAAATCTCTTGATGGAACAGGAGGGCAGGTCCGTGAGTGAGAAGAAGCTCAATCGCCGTGACTTTCTGCGCCTGAGCGTGGCCGCGGCCGGTGGTGCCGTGCTGGCGGCGTGCACCACCGAGTCCGCGCCGAGCGGCTCGGGGGGGCAGAGCACACCGGCCGGAGACGGGACCGCGGCCGAGCCGACGGCCGCCTCCGCCGCAGCGCCGACCACCAGCGCCCCGCCGCAGACCGAGGCCGGCACGATCTCCTACTGGACGTTCTGGACCCAGTACGCGGACGCCGTGAACGTGTTCCTGCCCGTGCTGCAGGAGCGGGTCGCGCCGCACAACATCGACGTCCGGACCGGCGTGCAGGCCGAGGAGGTCTTCCTGACCGCGGTGGCGGCGGGCACGCCCCCGGATGTCGGCACCGGCCACCACTACATCGACTACATGTCTAAGGGCCAGGCGGTTGCGATCGACGACTTCGTCGCCACCAGCGACATCCTCAAGAAGGAGAACTTCTCCGAGGCTGGCTGGAACGGCCAGTTCTACGAGGGCAAGCAGTACGGCGTCTCGGGCATCGAGGCCTTCGTCCGGCGCGGGCTGAACTACAACGCCCGCATGGTCGAGGAGGCCGGGCTGGACCCCGACAACCCACCGCAGACGTGGCCGGAGATGCTCGAGTGGCACAGGAAGCTGACGAAGTTCGACTCGGCGGGCAACCTGCTGCAGATCGGCTTCGACCCGACTGACGCCGAGGCCGGCGTGTTCGCGACGAACGACGGGAGCTTCATCCCCGACTCGTGGGGCTTCGACTGGTTCGACCCCGAGACCAAGACGTTCAACATCGACAACCCGCTGATGGCCGAGGGGTTCGACACGCTGGCCGAGTTCGTCAAGATCATCGGCCCGGACAACCTCACCGGCATGCGCTCGGTGGAGGGCCAGGGCACCTGGGGCGGCTCCTACGACAGCGAGGTGCAGGCGATGATCCTCGAGGGCTACTGGCACCCGGGCGAGACGGCGCAGACCAAACCCGAGGTCGCGCAGGTCAACCGGACGACCTGGATGCCGGTGCCCGAGAGCCGCCGCGGCAAGAAGATCCAGTTCGGCGGCGGGCACATGGTGCTGTTCTACAAGGGCGCCAAGAACCCGCCGGAGGTGGCCTGGCCGGTCGCCGAGTTCCTCAACACCAAGGAGCACTGCGATCCGGTCTTCCAGACGGTCGGCTGGCTGCCGGACTACAAGCCCTACCTGCAGACGGTCGACCCGTCGCCCTACCCGGGGCTGGAGTTCTACATCAGGTCGGTGCAGGAGGCCAACGAGTGGCGCTTCGCGGTGCGGTGTGAGATCGAGACCTTCGTCTCCACGAAGTACAACGAGTACTTCGAGAAGGTCTACCGCGGCGAGATGACCGGCGCGGACGCCGCCGCGGCGCTGCAGCGGGACGCCGAGCAGGAGTGGCGGGAGGCTGGCTTCGGCAGCTAGGGCGCCGACGGAGCTGTGTGGTGGGGTGTGGCAGCGCTGCGCCCCACCATTGCCGCAGGGTGGTCTGGAGGGCCTATTCGCCCTCCAGATACCCTTCTCTCCGCCGGGTGGGAGATGAACCTCCGGGGAGGTGGGCCGCAGGCCACTGCGGACGACGTGCCGATCCACGTAAGGCAGTGATAGCAAGAGCCTGTCAGCGTCGCAGGAGGGCCACGGCAATGGAGCGAGGTGATCTATGGCAGTAGCAGTTGCGAAGACGCCGCGCCTGTCACGCACGCGCCGGCGTGAGCTCTTCTACGGCATCCTGTTTGCATCCCCCTGGCTGATCGGCTTTGTGCTGTGGATGATCATCCCGGTGCTGTCGTCAGCCTACTACAGCCTGACGCGCTACGACCTGCTGCGCCCGCCGGTGTTCATCGGCCTCACGAATTACGTCAACCTCGCGAGCGACAACGACTTCTACCTGGTGCTCTGGAACACCCTGTGGTGGGTCGTGCTGAGCGCGCCGCTGGGCGTGGCCTCCGCCTTCCTGATGGCGGTGCTGCTGAACACCAAGATCATCGCCCGCTCGACCTTCCGCGCGATCTTCTTCTTCCCGTCGATCGTGCCGGTGATCGTCGTCGCCTCGGTCTGGAACTTCCTGCTCAACATCCAGTTCGGCGCGATCAACTCGACGCTCAGGGCCCTCGAGCTGCCAGCGATCCCGTTCCTCTCGAATCCGGCCTACACCAAGCCGACGCTGCTGATGATCCACATGTGGGCGCAGGGCAGCGCGATGGTGATCTTCCTGGCGACGCTGCAGGACGTGCCGCGCGAGCTGTACGAGGCGGCGACGATCGACGGCGCCGGCAGCTGGTCGCGGTTCTGGAACATCACCCTGCCGATGTGCAGCCCGGTGATCCTGTTCAACCTGGTCATGGCGTTTATCGCCGGCTTCCAGAACTTCAACCTGCCCTGGCTGCTGACCCAGGGCGGCCCGAACCGCTCCATGGAGTTCTTCGCGATCTACCTCTACCGCAATGCTTTCATCCACCTGCGTATGGGGAAAGCGTCGGCGCTGGCCTGGATCCTCTTCATCGTGATCATTCTCTTCACAGTGGCCCTGTTCAGGTCGTCGGCGCGCTGGGTCTACTACCGAAGCGAATAAGAGGTGGACTATGGCAGCGGAAACGTTACCCCGCGGCACACCGGTGGAGCGGAGCCGCCCACGACATACCAGCCTCGGCAGCATGCTCGGCCTGATCGTCAGGTATGCGATCTTGATCGCCCTGGCCATCACCTTCCTGCTGCCGTTCTACTGGATGGCCTCCTCGGCGATGAAGGACGACAGCCAGGTGTACGTCGTGCCGCCGCGCTGGATACCGAACCCGGCCTACATCGGCAACTTCTGGGCGGCCTGGCAGGTGGATAACTTCAACCTGTACGCGTTCAACACGATCGTCAAGTACGCGATCCCGTCGACGTTCGGGACGGTGCTCTCGTCGGCGCTGGTGGCCTACTCGTTCTCGCGCATGCGCTGGCCCGGGCGCGACGTGCTGTTCGCGATCTGCCTGGCGACGATGATGATCCCGTTCCAGGTCACGCTGGTGCCGCTGTTCATCATCTTCAAGCAGATGGGGTGGATCAACACCTACCTGCCGCTGGTCGTGCCGTCCTTCTTCGGCAACGCCTTCTTCATCTTCATGCTGCGGCAGTTCTTCCGCACCATCCCGATGGAGCTCTCGGAGGCAGCGCGCATCGACGGGGCGGGCGAGATCCAGACCCTGTTCCAGATCATCCTCCCGCTGGCGAAGCCGGCGCTGGCGGTCGTGGCGCTGTTCGCCTTCATGAACGCCTGGAACGACTACTTCGGCCCGCTGATCTTCGTCAACGCGCAGGACCAGTGGACGCTGGCGCTGGCGATCCAGCGCATGGGCGCGGCGCTCTCCGAGGTCGGCGCGAGCCGGAATGCCTACCCGTACCTGATGGCGGTCAGCACGATCGTCACCCTCCCGATCCTGCTGCTCTTCTTCTTCGCGCAGCGCGCGTTCATCGAGGGCATCTCGCTCACCGGGCTGAAGGGCTAGAGACGCCGCCGTTCTGGTGGGGCGCGGGGGGGCTTCGCCTCCCCGGCACGCTTTCTCCCGCCGCAGAGCGGCAGAGGCGGAGGTCCCTTCAGGAACGCATCCGCGAGGCGAACCACTCCATGCGAAGAAAACGACCGGACACCACTTTCAAGCAGCGGCCTCGGACCCCCTATGTCACCTTTCAGCCTCGAGCGTACCAGGGCTTCCAGCGCGGGATCAACCTGCTCGCCAACGCGGTGCGCCCGACGCTGGGGCCGGTGCCGCGGATCGTCGCGATCGAGCCTGTCGCGCCGGGGGACAAGCGGCCCGAGCTGCTCGACGACGGCGGCGTGATCGCGCGGCGCGTGCTCCAAGTGCACGACCGCGACGCCGACATGGGGGCGATGTTCCTGCGCCACGTGCTCTGGCGGCAGCACGAGCGCGCCAGCGACGGGACGGCCACCACCGCGGTGGTCTTCCAGTCGATCTACAACCAGGGCATCAAGTACATCGTCGCCGGGGGCAACGCGATGCGCCTGCGCGGCCACCTGGAGCGGGCGCTCCCCGCCGTGCTCGATGAGCTGCAGGCGCAGGCTAGGCCGCTGCACGGCCAGGAGCAGATCGCGCAGATCGCCGAGGTGCTGTGCCAGGACTCCGCGCTCGCCGCGCTGATCGCCGAGATCCTGGACACCGTCAGCGAGCACGGCGCCGTCGATGTGCGCTCCGGGCGCAGCCGGGAGCTCGAGCGCCAGTATGTGCTCGGGAGCTACTTCAGGGGCAAGCCGCTCTCGGAGTGGATGCTCGCCGACCAGCCGAGCCGCCGGGTCGAGCTGCAGGAGGCCGCCGTGCTGGTGAGCGACCTCAACCTCCACGACCCGGCCGAGGTCGTCCCGCTGCTGCGCCTGGTGGACCAGGCCGGGGTGCAGAGCCTGATGGTCATCGCCCGCCAGGTGTCGGAGCAGGTGATCGCGGCGCTGCTGGCCGCCGGCCGCGCCGAGCGCCCGTGCCGGATCATCGCGGTCAAGGCCCCCGACGCCGTCACGGGCCAGGCGGCGATGCTCGACGACATCGCGGTGCTCACCGGCGGGCGCGCGCTGCTGCGCGTTGCGGGCGACAGCCTGCGCAAGCTCCGCCTGGAGGACCTGGGGCGCGCCCGCCGGGTGTGGTCCGACGATGAGTACTTCGGGGTGATCGGCGGCAAGGGGGAGCCACGCGCCATCCGCGCCCACGTGGCGAGCCTGCGCGCGGCCTACGAGCGCGCCGAGGACCCCGATGTCCGCCGGAAGCTCCGCGACCGCATCGGCAAGCTGCTGGGCGGCACCGCGGTGCTGTGGGTGGGCGGACTCAGCGACATCGACATCACGGCGCGCAAGGAGCTCGCCAAGCAGACCCTCGAGGCCACGCGCGCCACGATCGGCAAGGGCGTCGTGCCGGGAGGCGGGGTCGCGCTGCTGGGGTGCCGCGCGCCGCTGCGCAGGCTGGCGGAGCAGGCCGCGGACCTCGACGAGCGCATGGCGTACCAGATCCTGATGCGGGCGCTGGAGGAGCCGACGCGCACGATCCTGCGCAACGCCGGCTACGACGCCGGCCGGTGGATGGGGGAGATCGAGCGGGCCGGCCCGGGCCACGGCCTCGACGTGCGCACCGGGCAGATCGTCGACATGGCCGCGGCGGGAATCATCGACTCGGCGGGCGTCCTGCGCGCCGCGCTCCACACGGCCATCGCCAGCGCGGCGCTGGCGCTCACCGTCGAGGTGCTGGTCCACACGCGCCTGCCGGAGCTCTCCTTCGAACCCTAGCCCGGATGTGCTATCGTCCCGCCGGTGTGTGCTCGCTGCGCAGCCGCACGCCGGCGGGAGGGGTCTGGAAGGGCATACGCCCTTCCGCAGTCTCGCTCTTCCGCCGCAGAAGCGGCGAGCAACAAAGAGGAACTCAGAATGCGCAAAGTACGCTGGGCGGTCGTCGGCACGAGCAGCTTCGCCCTGGATTGGATCGCCCGTGGGATCAAGCTCGGCAGCAACGCGGAGCTGGCTGCCATCGTGAGCCGCGACGCGGCGCGGGGCGCCGCTGCGGCCGAGCGGGTGGGCGCGCCCCACAGCTACACCTCGATCGACGAGATCGACAAGAGCGTTGTGGACGGCGTGTTCCTCGTGCTGCCCACCACGCAGCACGCGCCCTACGCGATCGCCGCCGCGCGGCGCGGCCTGCACGTCATCAGCGAGAAGCCGATGGCGCCCACCGTCGCCGACTGCCGGCAGATGATCGAGGCGGCGCGGGCCAACGGCGTGCTGCTGGCCGTCGCGCAGTGCATGGAGTGGACCGCGCCGATGGTCAAGGCGCGCGAGCTGCTCGCGAGCGGCGCGATCGGCGAGGTGGTGAGCGCCAGCATCTCGGCCTCCTTCACGGCGCGGCCGGACGGGCGCTGGAAGTTCGAGGACATGGTCAGGTCGGGGGCGGGCGCGCTGATCGATATGGGCGTCCACGCGGTCGACGCGATCACCCGCCTCCTCGGCCCGGTGCGGCGGGTGTCCGCTCTGGTCGGCAGCCGCTTCCCCGAGTACGCCGGGGACGTGAGCGCCACGCTGCTGCTGGAGTTCGCCTCCGGGGTCCACGGGACACTCCAAGCGCACTACACCTGCTACCAGAACGGGCTCGAGATCCACGGAACGCGCGGGCGCATCTGGAGCAGCGCCTGGTGGGGCCGCGAGTTCGCCGGCGACCTGCACATGCAGCGCGGCGAGGAGGTGGTCGACTTCGACCTGCCGACCGTGAACGTCTACGTGCCGCAGATCGAGCACGTCTCGGACTGCGTGCTGCGCGGCGTCGAGCCGGTCATCTCCGGCGAGCGCGGGCTGGCGAACATCGCCGTCATCGAAGCGGCGCTGGCCTCAGCCCGCAGCGGGTACGCGGTCGAGGTGGCTGCGGGGGCTGCCTAGCCGCGCTACCTGGAGGCGAAACCTCCCCCGACTTTCCAACGGTCGTGCCACCCGCCTCCTGCCAGGGAGGTGTGGAGGGCCTGCGGCCCGCCACGATCCTTCTTTCTTGCGTGGCTCTGCGGCTGCTTCGCAGCCGCAGAGCCACGCAAGAAAGGGTGCAAACCCACCACGGGGTGCGGGGGCAAGGCCACCGCGTAAGTCCTGTCAGCGAGAAGTCGCTATGGAAGATCCCTCGACCGAGACGAGCGAGCTGCAGGAGTATGTCTACGCGCTCGCCGCGGACCAGGAGTTCGCCGGCAGCGGCGTGTGCTTCGCGGCCCACAGCCGCGGGCTGAGCCGCTCGGAGGACGGCGGCCTCACCTGGTGCGCGGCCTTCGACTCGCTGGGCCTGGAGACGCCCATCCCCGCCACGAGCGTGGCGCTCTCGCCGCGCTTCGGGAGCGACCGCCTGGTGCTCGCAGGGGTGCCGGGGGGCATCGCCCGCTCGGAGGACGGCGGCGCGAGCTGGAGCATCGTCGCGCTCCCGGCGCCCCCGCCGTTCATCTCCGCCCTCGCGCTGTCGCCGGCCTTCGAGCGCGACGGCGCCGCGTTCGCCGCGACCATGGAGGACGGCGTGTTCGTGTCGGACGACCGCGGCAGGCGCTGGACGGCCTGGAACATCGGCTTGCTCGACCACAGCGTGCTGTGCCTGGCCGTGTCGCCGGCCTTCGAGCGCGACCGGACGATCTTCGCGGGCACGGAGAGCGGCATCTTCTACAGCACGAACGGCGGCCACTACTGGCGGGAGACCGCCTTCCCGATGGACTGCGCGCCGGTGCTCTGCCTGGCGATCTCCCCAGCGTTCGCGCAGGACGGGGTGATCTTCGCCGGCGCCGCCCACGGCCTGTTCGTCTCCGCCGACGGGGGCCAGAGCTGGCAGGCGCTGCCGGCCGTCGGCGAAGGGGGCGCGGTCAACGCCCTGCTGCTCGCCCCGGAGTACCCGGAGCGCCCGCACCTCCTGGCGCTGCTGGACGACACGCCGCTGATCTCGCGCGACGGAGGGTGGTCGTGGGCAGCCGCCGTCGAGGGTGGCGCGGCGGACGTGAGCGCGGTGGCGGCGCCGCTCGGCCTCGATCCGGGCCACCCGCTGCTCGCCGGCCGCCTCGACGGACGCGTCCTGCGCTACGCCCTCGCCGCACGCTGATGCCGCCGTAGTGGCGTCAGCGCAGCGCGCGGCGCAGCGCCTCCAGCACCAGGATCTCCTCGCCCGGCTCGACCGTCTGCGGGTTGAGCGCGATCGCATCGCCGCCCACCACGCCGACGGCGACCGGCGGGTCGCCAGCGAGCAGCGCGGCCACCAGGTCGTCGCGCGTCGTGCCGCACTCCGGGCCGATGCGCACGATCGCCCGCGGGTGCGGCTGGCCGGCCTCGCTCGGGTACCCGCGCTCGGCGCAGACCCCCGGCAGCGCCGAGAGCCCGTCGATCCAGAAGCGGACCATCGCCTCGTAGCGCTCCAGCAGCGCGGCCTCGTCCTGCGCGAGCGACCACTCGACCGCCGCCAGCACCCCCATCAGCTCCTCTTTGCCGACCTTCATCGGCCGGCCGATGCTGTGGTGCGGGCAGCCGTTGAGCCGGCACGCGGCGACCAGATCCGCGCGGCCGAGCACCAGCCCGGTGGTCTGCGGGCCGCGCAGCCCCTTGCCGCCGCTGAAGATCGCGATGTCGGCGCCCAGCTCGCCCGTGAACCGCCACAGGTTGGCGACCGGCGGGATCTGCGCCGCCGCGTCGACGATCACCGGCACACCCCGCGCGTGCGCGATCGCGACCACCTGCTCGAGCGGCAGCGCGCCCCGCGCGTAGTGCGCGCCGGCGAAGTAGACCACGCAGGCGGTGGCCGGCGTGAGCGCCGCCTCCAGCTCCCACGGCTGCGTCCCCTGCGCCGTGCCGATCTCGACCAGCCGCACGCCCGTCTGGCGGATGCTGTAGTCGTAGCCGTTGCGCTGGCAGCGGTGCACGACCACCTCGCACCTGCCGCCCACCAGCTGCGGGAAGCGGTCGATCGCCGCCGCATCGCACCCGGCGATGCAGGCCGCAACCGCCAGCGTCAGCCCGGCCGCCGCGCCGGACGAGACGTAGCACGCGGGGTTGTTGGTCAGCGCGGCGATGCGCGCGCCGACGCGCTCCTGCAGCTCCTCGAGGTCGACGAACGCGCCCGCCGCCGCGGCCATCGCCGCGACCACCGGCGGCGGCATGCGCGAGCCGCCCAGCCGCGTGAGCGTCGCCGAGGCGTTGATCACGCGGCGCACGCCGAGATCCTCGTAGGTGGTCACCGCGCGGCCTCCCAGAGCCGCGGCATCGGCGGGACGCCCATGCGCGCGCTGAGCCAGGCGTCCAGCCAGTCGGCGTCGGTGCCGCCCTCGTGGGTCAGCGCGTAGTGCTGCGCCCGGTCGCCGAGCACCTCGCTCAGCGGCTGCATCCACTCCGGCCCGCCCACCGCGCCGGGGTCGCCGATCGTGAGCAGCGTCGTGGCCGTCACGCGCGGGGCGTGGCGCTGCGGGTCGAAGAGGCTCAGCGTGCGCGCGACCGCGGCGCGGCGCTCGGGGTACGTGCGCAGGTGGTCGTTGATCTCCTCGAGCGGGTAGGCGTCGGTGCGCGCGGCGGCCTCGAGCATGCGGTAGAACATCAGGCCGCTGATCTGCGCGGCGGCGAAGCGCGGGCGGCGCGCCGCCGTGATCAGCGCCAGGTCATCGCCGGTGATCGCCACGCGCGCCCGGTCGACCTCGGGGCGGTCGAGCAGGAACTCGGCGCCGCGCAGGCAGTCGGCGACGATGCCGCGGTAGATGTAGGTGGCCGGGTCGTCGATCCCGTGCGTCAGCAGGCCGGGGTAGGCCGCCTTGAACGGCTGGTCGGCCAGGCGCTGCCCGCGGTGCATGAGCACCAGCACGGCGTAGCGCCGGCGGTCGTCGTAGTGCGGCAGGTGGTTGACGCTGCCGTAGCGCGGGGTCACCAGCAGGCCCGGGAACGGCCCGGCGCCGCGCGGCACGCTGTAGTAGCCGAAGATCCGGTACGGCCCGATGCTGGTGAGGCGCAGCGCGTAGACCGTGGCGAAGTCGGTGGAGCGCAGCGGCAGCGGCGTCAGCTCGGGCGCCGCGGGCCAGCGGGCGAGCTCCGCGTCCACCGCGTCCCAGTAGGCGTCGAACTCGGGCTGAGCGATCGAGTCGGGCATGGCTCTCCTCACGGCTGCGGCGCCGGCAGCGCCTATCCCTGAGTCGGCTCGGCGCGCCGCCCGTACCCGGCCGGCCGCAGGTGCTGCGCGAGGAACTCCACCACCTTGGGCATCTCCCAGTAGATGCCGGCGTCGTGGGCGCAGCGCGGGTAGACGTGCAGCTCCGCCGGGCAGGTGAGCGCGCGGTAGAGCGCGTACCCGGTCTCCGGCGGGCAGACGTCGTCGCCGAGCCCGAGGTAGATCAGCATCGGGCAGCGGATCAGCGGCGCGAAGTTGATCCCGTCGAAGTAGCTGAGCGTCTCGCGGACCGCCTCGGCGCGCTCGGGGTACATGCGCAGGTAGTCGTTGATCTCCTCGTAGGGCCAGGAGTGGGTCAGCGCCGCCGCGTCCATCATGCCGCACAGGTAGGGCGCCCCGGCCGCGCCGACGGTGATGGCATCCGCCCGCAGCGCCGCCGTGGTGATCGTCAGCGCGCCGCCCTGGCTGCTCCCGTGGACACCGATGCGGCTGTGGTCGACCTCCGGGCGCGACAGGACGAAGTCGACCGCGCGGGCGGCGTCGACGTAGAAGCCGCGGTAGGCGTACGTGTTGCGATCGACGATGTTGTCGGTGAGCAGGCCGGGGTAGCCGGGGTTGTAGGCGGCGTTCGAGCGCAGCTTGCCGCGCGGGGCGACGCCGACGGCCGCGTAGCCCATCTTGGCCCAGGACTTCGGCAGGGTCGGCTCGGAGATGTACCCCGGCACCAGCAGCAGCGCCGGGTAGGGCGGCGGAAGGTACGACTCCTTCGGCACGCAGTACCAGCCGGCGACCCGCACGCCGTCCAGGCTGTCGTAGTGGATCTCGAACACGTCCACCTCGGGGGTGGAGCGCAGCGGGACGTGGGCCAGCGCCGGGTTGAGCGGGATGCCGCGCGCCGCCTCCATGATCTCCGCCCAGAAGGCGTCGAAGTCATCCGGGCGCGTGACGCTGGTGCCGTAGGCTTCGGCCGGGCCGCGCGTCGCTGCCATAGGGACCTCGCGAACAGCGTCAGTACAGGATCTGCGACAGGAACTGCTTGGTGCGCTCGTGCCGCGGGCTGCCGAAGAGCTCCTCGGGCGGGCCCTGCTCGATGATCTGCCCCTGGTCCATGAACGCGACCCGGTGGGCGGCGGCGCGGGCGAAGCCCATCTCGTGCGACACCACCACCATCGTCATGCCGTCCCTGGCCAGGTCGAGCATCACGTCGAGCACCTCCTTGATCATCTCCGGGTCGAGCGCCGAGGTCGGCTCGTCGAAGAGCATGATCTTCGGCTGCATCGCCAGCGCCCGCGCGATCGCCACGCGCTGCTGCTGGCCGCCCGAGAGCTGGCTGGGGTACTTGTGCGCCTGCTCCGGGATGCCCACCTTCTCCAGCAGCTGGCGGGCGATCGCCTCGCTCTCGCGGCGGGTGCGCCGGCGCACCTTCTCCTGCGCCAGGCAGATGTTGTCCAGCACCGTCAGGTGCGGGAAGAGCTCGAAGCGCTGGAACACCATCCCCACCTCGGCGCGCACCGCGTTGATGTGCGACTCGTCGTTGTTCACCACGATGCCATCCACCACGATGCGCCCGGCGTCGGGCACCTCCAGGTGGTTGATGCAGCGCAGCAGCGTCGACTTCCCCGAGCCGGACGGGCCGATGATCATCAGCACCTCGCCCGCGTTCACGCTCAGGCTCACGCGGTTCAGGGCGCAGAAGGAGCCGAAGTACTTGGTCACGCCCTCCACCAGGATCATGGGCGTGCGCGCACGTTCATCCATAAGCTTCGCTCTGCTTTCAGCCGTACTAGCGCCCCTGCATGCCCATCCGGCGCTGCAGCCACTGCAGGATCAGCGAGAGCAGCAGGGTCAGGGTCAGGTAGAAGAGCGTCAGAATGAAGTAGGTCTCCTCGTAGCGGAACGATGTGCTGACCGACAGGCGCGAGACCTGGGTCATCTCGCGCACGCCGAGCACGGAGACGAGCGAGGTGTCCTTCAGCAGCGCGATCAGGTCGTTGCCGAGCGCCGGCATGATATTGCGGATCGCCTGCGGCAGAATGATGTAGCGCATCGCCTGGACGTGCGACATCCCCAGCGAGCGGGCCGCCTCCATCTGCCCGCGCCCGATCGACTCGATCCCGGCGCGGAAGATCTCGGCGATGTAGGCCCCGTAGATCAGCACCAGCGCGATGATCGCGCGTGTGGTGAGCGAGACGGCGTTGTTCGGCAGGCCCGAGGCGCGCGAGAACAGCGGCACGACGGCGAAGGAGATCGTGAAGATCAGCACCAGCATCGGCACGCCGCGGATGAACTCGATGTAGGTGATCGCCAGGTTGCGGAAGATCGGGTTGCTGGAGACCCGCCCGAGCCCGAGGATCAGCCCGAAGAGCAGCGCGAGCACGAACGAGACCGCCGTCACGTACAGCGTCGTGGAGAGCCCGCCCAGGATGGTCTGGAAGATGTCCTGGTAGAGCGGGTCGACGACGATCCGTATCGCCATGTAGGCGATGATCGCCAGGATGATCAGGAGCCACCAGGGGACCCGCGACAGGCTAGCGCGGCTGTCGAGCGGGCGGCTCGGAAGGGTGATCTGCTCTTGTTCAACAGCCATGCGGTCTCCTCAGCGCTCACACGCTCCCCCGCCCAAGCTCAGCGGCCGGCTGCCTTGGAGCGGGTATGGAAAAGGCGTGCTGGTGCGGCAGCGTAGCTGCTGCGCCAGCACGCCCTCCTCCCCCTCTCCCGAGCTGGGAGAGGGGGCAGGAATGACGGTCGACATGCGGCGGCACAGAGGTAGCGGAAGCCACCAGTGCCTAGCCTTCCGGCAGCTGGAACTCATCGCTGAAGTACTTCTGCGCCAGCTCGTCGAGCGTGCCGTCCTCGCGCATCTGCGCCAGCGCCTGGTTGACCGGCTCGACCAGGTCGCTGCCCTTGGGGAAGATGAAGCCGAGCGCGTCGCTCTTGATCGGGTCGCCGATCAGCTTGAGCTGCTCGGCGTTGTTGCCGACGTAGCCCTGGCCGGCGGTCTCGTCCATGATCACCGCGTCCACGTCACCGTTGAGCAGCGCCGCCACCGCGAACGGGAACTGCTCGAAGGCCTGGATGCGGCTCTCGGGCAGGAGGCTGGCGGCGGTCTCGTAGTTCGTCGTGCCGGTCTGGGTGCCGAGCAGCAGCTCCTCGTTGGCGACGAACTCGTCCATGTTGCTGAAGCGGCTCTCGTCGGCGCGGACGAGCAGGCGCTGGTCCACCTGGATGTAGCCGTCCGAGAAGTCGACCAGCTCGGCGCGCTCAGGGGTAATCGTGATGCCGTCGGCGGCGGCGTCGAACTGGCCGTTGCCCACCGCCTGGATCATGCCCTCCCAGGACGCCTCCTGGAACACCGGCGTGCAGTTCAGCCGCCGGCAGATCTCGCGCCACGCGTCGTAGTCCCAGCCCTCGCCCTCGCCGGTGGCCGGGTTGACGTAGTTGAACGGCGGGTAGGCGTTCTCGACGGCGATCGTGATCTCGCGGCCGCCCAAGTCGGGCAGCCCGCCCGCCGTCTCGGAGGTCTCGGCGGTGGCCTCACCGCCAGTGGCATCTGCAGTCGGAGCCTCTGCCGGAACTTCTGTCGGGGCCGGGGCGGCGGTCGGCGCGCTCTCGCCACCTGTCGCCGCCGTCGGAGCGCTCGTCCCCTGTCCACCTGCCCCGCCACACGCGGCGAGCAGGAGCATCAGAACGCTCACGAGCACGAGCGTCATCTTCTGTCGCATCTGTTCTCTCCCTACTGGAATAGACTGTCGGCCACCGGCGACGCCGGCGCCGTCCCTGGGCAGGGGTGAGCCCGCGGCCCACCGGCCTGCCGCTTCCCTAGCTCGCCAGCTGCTCGATGAATGCGCGCAGGATCCCGTTGAAGCGCTCGGCGTGCTCCCAGAACATCATGTGGCCGCCCAGAACCTCGGTCTTGACCCGCGGGAAGTTCCGCCCGAGGAAGGAGACCGCCGTGTCGGCCCAGTGCTCGGCGACCACATAGAGGGTCGGCAGGGCCTCGCTGAGCGCCCGCAGCTCGGCGCTGAAGTCGCAGAACAGCGCGTCGGCGAACAGGGCGCTGGCCAGGTAGTGGGGCGTCGTGAGCGACTGGCGCACGATCCAGTCCAGCTCGGACGGGCTGAGCTGGCGCTGCACCATCACCTCGGTCGCGTAGTAGGTGATGAAGTCGCGCTGGCCCTGCGGCGTGCGCAGGAAGGAGCGCCAGGCGCCGGCGATCTCATCGAGCGGCCCCTCGACCCAGTCCTCGGCGTTGACGGAGAGCGGCTTGGGGGACATGTCGATGCCGACCACTCCCCTGAGCGCGCCCGTCCCGGCCTGCCCCACGTAGCTCAGCACGTCCAGCGTGCCGGTCGACCAGCCGACCAGCACCGCATCGCGCAGCTCGAGGGCCGCGAAGAGCCGGGCGAGGTCAGCGCCGTGGGTGCCGTAGTCGTTCCCGTGGAGCGTCTTCGACGAGCGCCCCTGGCTGCGCGGGTCGACGACGATGACCCGGTGGGTCTGGGCGAAGTGTTCCACCTGGTGCTGGAACACCTCGGTGGTGAAGGTCCAGCCGGGGACGAAGACCAGCGGCGAGCCGGCGCCGTGCTCCTCGTAGTACAGCTCGACCCCGGGAGCGACCTCCAGATACGTGCCGGGCGATTCGGAATTCATCGTGCAACCTCGAGCGCAGGCGATATGTGTGACTAGGGACACCAAGTATAGCATAGGTTCGGGCAGGCGCGCTGCCGGGCGCGGCGCGCGTTTGGGCCGCGGGGGGTATAATCCACGCGCCGCCGGCCCGTTCCTGCCCGGAATGAGGCCCGGCCGGCGCCCAGCCCACGGCTGGAAAATGGTCGCCGGCGATGTGTGGCGGCGAGGAGTCCGTTTCAGAAATCAAGGCAGCACATGACTATCGCACCTGACGACGCTGGCAGTCGCGGCCAGCGCGCACGCTTTCGTGTCCCCGGCCCGCCCACCCTCTGGATGGCGGGCGTCTACTTCGCGTTCTACGCCGGGATCGCCTGCTGGGGACCGTACATCGTCCTGTACTACCAGCGCCTGGGGCTGAGCGGCGCCGAGATCGGCGTGCTGAACGCCGTGACGCCGCTCGGGATGGCGTTCCTCTCGCCGATCTGGGGGTCGCTGGCCGACTCGCGCAACGCGCACCGGCTGATCCTGCGCCTGGCGCTGCTCACCACCGCCGCGGTCGCGCTGCTGCTGACCGTGGCCACGAGCTTCTGGCAGATCCTGCCGCTGATCCTGCTGCTCGCGCTGGTGGGCACCACCGCCTCGCCGCTGATCGACAGCTACGCGGTCACGATCGGCGCGCGGCACGGGATCAGCTTCGGCCAGCTGCGGGTGTGGGGCTCGATCAGCTACACGCTGGTGGTCTGGCTGATCGGCGTCGCCATGGGCGGCGAGGTCTCGCCGCTGTTCCTGATCTGCTACGCGATCACGCTGGGGCTGACCTGCCTCACGACGCTGGGCCTGCCGGCGCGCCGGCAGCCGTCGGTGCCTGACCGCTGGCGCGGCGCGGCGGAGATGCTGCGCCGGCCGGACATGCGCGTGCTGCTGCTGGTCGTCTTCCTGCTGGCCATCAGCACCAGCCCGATCTTCTCCCTGTTCGGGATCTACATCACCGCGATCGGCGGGAACACCGGGCTGCTCGGCGCCACCAGCGCGACCGCGGCGATCAGCGAGCTGCCGGTGCTGTTCCTGGGCGGCCGCCTCGTCTCGCGGCTGGGGACGCGCCGGATGATGGTCGTCGCGCTCTGCATGTACACCCTGCGCATCCTGCTGTACACCCTCGTCCCGAGCCCGGAGTGGGTGCTCGGGGTGCAGGTGCTCCACGGCTGCTCGTACGGGATCTACCTGCTGGCCTCGGTGAGCATGGTGCACGAGCTGGCCGGCCCGCAGCTCGCGGCGACCGGGCAGGGGCTGCTGGCCTCGGCGATGGCGTTCGGGCAGATGAGCGGCGCGGTGATCAGCGGGGTGCTGCTCGACCAGATCGGCATCGTCGCGATCTACCGGCTCTCGGTGGGCATCACGCTGCTCGCGCTGGCGGTGTTCGTGCTCGGGCGGCGCTGGCTCGGCGCCCCCGGGCCGCAGGCGCAGGCCACGCCATCCGACTGAGCATGTCGTATAATAGAAGCCTCCCGGCGCACACATGTTCGCAATCTGTTCCGACGCAGGGTAGGCCGCACGGAGCGGTTCGGCCGGGCCGATAGCTGGTATACCGCGCGGCGTGGCTTCGGCGCACCGCCGCGCAGCAAGCGAGAGTTCCCGTGGAGACACACGATATCCAGCGCGTGCTGCGGGCGCGCTACGGCGGGGTCGAGGCGAGCGACGTGCTGGTGCAGTTCGCCCGCATCGAGCTCGAGCGCCCGGACGCGATCGCCTGGATGCAGAACGGCAAGTTCTACGAGGTCTACGGCGACCCGGCGCGCCTGCTCGGCCGGCTGCTCGACCTGCGCGTGGCCGAGAAGCCGCTCATGACCGGCCGCGGCGGCCAGCCGGTGATGCTGGCGATGACGGGCATCGCGATCGGCAGCGAGCGCGAGCACCTGGCGCGGCTGCTGCGCATGGGCTACCGCGTCGCGATCGGGCGCGAGGTCGACGGCGAGCGGGATGGGACGCTCAAGGCCCGCCAGCTGGCCGAGGTGATCACGCCCGGCACGGTCTTCGACGAGGACCTGCTCGACGACGAGCGGCGGCTGCTGGCGGCGGTGGACATCGGCCCCGAGGGCGCCGCGCTGGCGATCGCCGACGTCTCGACCGGCGCGTTCTGGTGCCAGGAGTGGACCGGCCCGGAGGCCCGAGAGCGCCTGGCGGACGAGCTGGCCCGCACGGGCCCGGCCGAGCTGCTGTGCAGCGCGGACCTGCCGCGCGAGGAGCGCGAGCGGATCGGCCAGGCCAGCGGGATCACGCGGCTCGAGGGCGAGCGGGCGCAGCGCCACCGGGCGCTCTGCGACGAGCTGGGCCTGATCAACAGCTACCACGTCGGCCGCCTGTCGCCTCTGCCGGGCTGGTGGTTCGCCACCGAGACGTGCCAGGAGGCGCTGCAGGCCCACTTCCAGACGATCGACCTGCGCCCGTTCGAGCTGGCCGACCGGCCGTACGCCGCGCGGGCGGCCGGCGTGCTGATCCGCTACCTTCGCTGGAACCGCTTCCCGGCCATCGGGCGCCTCCAGACGATCCGGATCGGCGGCGGCAGCCACCTGCTCCAGATGGACGCGACCACGCGGCGCACGCTCGATATCCTCACCGGGCCGGACGGGACGCCGTACGGCTCACTGCTCGCGGTGCTCGACCAGACGCGCACGCCGATGGGCGGACGGCTGCTGCGCACCTGGCTCACCCAGGGCCTGCGCGACGCGGCGCGGCTGGAGGCGCGCTACGACGCGGTCCAGGCGTGTGTCGAGGACGTGATCGCCCGCGAGGACATCCGCGCCCGGCTGGGGTCGGTCGGGGACCTGGAGCGCGTGGCCAACCGCCTGCTCGTCAGCCCCGAGCGCGCCACCCCGCGCGATATGGCGCGCCTGCGGGACGCGCTGCGCGCTGCGGAGGCGATCGCCGGCACGCTCGAGCGGCTCGGCGGGCTGGGCATCGAGCGCTACGCGCCGCCGACTGGCCTGACACAGCTCCTCGAGCGGGCGCTGGTGGCCGCACCGCGGGCCACGCTGGCGCCCCGGCCCGACGCCGAGGCCGGCGAGCTGCTGGCGGCCGGGTGGGACCCGGAGCTGGACGCGCTGCTGGCGCAGGAGCAGCGGGCGCGGGCCGCCATCGATCAGCTCGCCGCGACCCTCTACCTGACGACCGGGATCCGCTCGCTGCAGCACCGGCGCGACGCGCGCACGGGCCAGTTCGTCCTGACGGTCTCGACGGCCGACGCGCGCCGGGTGCCGGCCGACTGGAGCCGGGTGACGAAGGGCCGCGAGCAGTACACCACCGAGCGGCTGCGGGAGCTGTCGGAGGAGCTGCTCGAGGCGGAGGCGCAGCGCGCCGACGTGGAGCGGGCGGCGTGGCGGCGGCTGTGGGAGCACGTCGTCGCCGAGGGGCCGCGGCTGATGCAGCTGGCGCGCGACCTGGCGCAGATCGACGTCGTGACCACGCTGGCGCACGTGGCGGTGCGCGAGCGCTGGACCCGCCCGACGATCGTGCCCGAGCGGGTGCTCTCGATCGTCGGCGGGCGGCACCCGGTGGTCTGCCGCACCGTCGAGGGGTACACCCCGGCGACGGTGACGCTGAGCGAGGACACCCGGCTGATCGTGCTCACCGGCCCGAACATGTCCGGCAAGTCGACCCTGATGCGCATGGTGGCGCTGTGCGTCGTCCTGGCGCAGATGGGGTCATTCGTGCCGGCGGAAGCGATGACCTTCGGGCTGTTCGACCGCATCTTCACCCGCATCGGCGCGGCCGAGGACATCGCCAGCGGGCGCAGCACCTTCCTGGTCGAGATGACCGAGGTCTCGACGATCGTCCACCAGGCGACGGCGGACAGCCTGGTGGTGCTGGACGAGGTGGGGCGCGGGACGGCGACCTACGACGGGATGGCGCTGGCGGAGGCGATCGTGGAGCACCTCCACGACGTGACGCGCTGCCGCGGGATCTTCGCCACCCACTACCACCAGCTGGTCGGGCTGCTCGGCCATCTGCCGGGGCTGGCGCGGCTCCAGATGGGCGTCCGGCGCGACGGCGACCGGCTGATCTTCCTCCACACGCTCGAGCCCGGCGCGGCCGAGGGATCGTTCGGCATCGCCGTCGCGCGCATGGCCGGGCTGCCCGCCCCGATCCTCGCCCGGGCCCAGGCGCGGCTGGCGCAGCTGGAGAAGGAGGGCCAGCGGCTGCTCTCGGGCGAGCGGATGCTGCCGGAGGGCTAGCGCGGCGAGCACGCTCCTCACGAGCGCGGCGTGCGGTACGGCCCGAGGTAGCGCTGCACGAGCGGCAGGCCGAACTGGTTCTGCAGCGTGGTGCGGGCGCCCTCGGCGGTGGCCTCCAGGGCGCGGCCGGCCTGGCGGCAGATCGCGTCGGCCAGGAACTGCGGCAGCGGCTCCTGCACCGCGTTCACCCGCAGCGCGCCGCGGAAGGTCGCCAGCACCGCGCCGAGCGGCTCGCGGGCGATCAGCGCCCCCGGCAGCTCGAGCCGGTAGGCCGGCCCGGCGGCGTCGGGCCGGTAGTACACGACGTACAGCTGGCCGTAGCCGCGCTCGATCGCCGCCCGCTGCTCCGCGAATCCCGGCCCGGCGACCCGCGAGCCGGTGAGCAGGTGCGGCCGGTCCCTGCGGATCAGCGGCGCGGGCAGCGAGCACTCGCCGGGCTCCAGCACCGTGCCCCACAGCGTCCGGTCGGTCACCGTGCCCGTGAGGTGCGGCGCCAGCTGCGCCACGTCGTCCGCGGCGGCGGCCTGCTTGGGGTGCGCCACCACCCGCCGGCAGCTCAGCACCAGCGGCCAGTCCCCGTCGGCGAAGAAGGCCTCGATCAGCTCGCGGAACGGCGCCCACCAGCCCGGCAGCCCCGACGGGCTGCGCGCGTCCTGGGCGTAGCGCACCAGCAGCCGGTTGACGTCGAGCAGCGCCGAGTAGAACGAGCCGTCCAGCACGAACAGGCCGCTGGTCGTCGCGCGGATGCGCTTGGCGAGCAGCCGCAGCTCCATGATCGTGCGCACGCCGCCCAGGATGCTCTCCAGCTCCTCCACGGGCGGGAGCAGCCGCACGAGCACGTCCTGGTCGGTCAGCACGTCCTCCTCCACCGCCACCGCCGCGACTGCGGCGAAGGTCGCCCCGGCCGCCGGGACGGTCGCGTTCGTGCCGTCCACCGCGCACAGCCGGCGCGTCGGCCCGTCCGGCGCCCGCTGGATGCGCCGCGCCAGCGCCGCCCGCAGCCGCTCGCGGTCCCCCTCCAGGTGCGTCAGCGTCTCGCGGCAGGCGTCGGCGCAGGCGGTGACCGCGCCGAGCACCGCCGCCGGCAGCGCCGCCGGCGTCAGGGGCGGAGAAGCTTCGATCGGAACATCAGTGCGCATGCGCCCATCATACACCAGGCGCATGCGCCGCGCAAGACGCCCGCTGCGGCGAAGCGTCCCCGGAGGCGCGACTTTGCGCGGCGCGGCGGTTGGGTGTAGGATAGTGCCGCCGCAAGCCCTCCCACCGAAGTCGACCTGCAAAGCTGCAATCGTACAAGCGAGGTGAACAATGGCGACTCCCCACACGTCCACGCGGCAGCTCGCGATCGCGGGCGGCACGCCGGTTCGCACGCGGCCGTTTCAGGGCTGGCCCATCTGGGACGAGCGCGAGGAGCAGGCGCTGCTGCGCGCCCTTCGCTCGGGCGAATGGGGCGTCGGCGGCCAGGAGACCGAGCAGTTCGAGCAGGAGTTCGCCCAGGCGATCGGCACCCGCTTCGCCCTCTCGGTCACCAACGGCACCCACGCGCTCGTGGCCGCCCTGCGCGCCGCCGGCGTCACCTACGGCGATGAGGTGATCGTCCCGCCCTACACGTTCGTCGCCACGGCCACCGCGGTGCTGCTCGTCGGCGCGCTCCCGGTGTTCGCCGACATCGACATCGAGACCGGCTGCCTGGACCCGGCGGCGGTCGAGGCGGCGATCACGCCGCGCACCAAGGTCATCATGCCGGTGCAGCTCGCCGGCTACCCGGCCGACATGGACCGCCTGGGCGAGATCGCGGCGCGCCACGGGCTGACGCTGATCGAGGATGCCTGCCAGGCCCACGGCGCGCAGTGGCGCGGCAAGGCCGTCGGCAGCATCGGCGCGATGGGCTGCTTCAGCTTCCAGTCCTCCAAGAACATCAACGCCGGCGAGGGCGGGGCGATCACGACCGACGACCCGCAGCTGTTCGAGCGCGCCTGGTCGTACAAGAACTGCGGCCGCACGCGCGAGGGCGGGCTGTGGTACCAGCACGACTACCTCGGCGACAACTACCGGCTCTCGCAGTTCCAGGCGGCGGTGCTGCGGGCGCAGCTCACGCGCATGGAGGAGTGGGCGCAGCGGCGCGCCGAGAACGGCGAGTACCTGCTGGCCGGGCTGCGCGCGATCGGCGGGCTCGTCCCGCAGCGCGCCGACGAGCGGGTGACCCGGCACGGCTTCCACTTCATCCTGACGCGCTACCAGCCCGAGGCGTTCGGCGGCATGAGCCGGGACCGCTTCATCGAGGCGCTGCGCGCCGAGGGCATCCCGGCCTCGCGCGGCTACATCCCGCTCTACACCACTGGCGCGGTGCGCGACACCGAGCGGGCGCTGCGGCAGGCGCTGGGCCTCGGCGAGCCCACGCCGCCGCACTGCCCGGCCACCGAGCGCCTGTGCAACGAGGAGGCGGTCTGGCTCGTCGGCCAGAGCGCGCTGCTCGGCACCCGCGCCGATATGGACGACATCCTCGAGGCGGTGGCGAAGATCCGGGCCGCGCAGCAGTAGAGGCGCAGCGCGCTGCGCCCCTGCTGGGAACGCGATGATCTACGACCTGATCACGGTGGGCGGCGGGCTGGCCGGCGCGGCCCTCGCTACGGCGCTGGCGTCCGCGGGCGCGCGCGTGCTGGTGCTCGAGCGCGAGCGCGCCTTCAGGGACCGCGTGCGCGGCGAGGTGCTGTTCCCGTGGGGCGTCGCCGAGGTGCGCGCGCTCGGGCTCTACGGGACGCTCAGGGCGGCCGGCGCCCACGAGGTGCGCCACTGGGTGTTCGGCGAGCCGCCCGCCGAGCGGCGCGACCTGGTCGCGACAACGCCGGCGCAGGCGCCGTGCCTGACCTTCTACCACCCGCAGATGCAGGAGGCGCTCCTGCGGGCTGCGGAGGCGGCCGGGGCCGAGGTGCGCCGCGGGGCGGCAGTCGTCGGGGTCACGCCTGGCCGCCCGGCCACCCTGGCCGTACGCGAGCGCGGCCGCGAGTACACGCTGCAGGCCCGCCTCGTCGCCGGAGCAGACGGGCGGCGCTCGCGGGCCCGCGCCTGGGGCGGCTTCGACGTCCGCCGCGACCCGCTGCGCCTGGTGATCGTCGGGGTCCTGCTCACGGGCCTGGACCTGCCGGACGACGCGGTTCGCTACGTCTGGAAGCCCGGCCTCGGGTACGCGATGATCTTCCCGCTCGGCGGCGGGCGCTTCCGCTGCTACTACGGCTACCACCGGCGCGCCAGGCCGCGCCTGCCGAGCGGGGCGCAGCACCTGGAGCAGTTCATCGCCGCCTGCGTCGAGGCCGGCGCGCGGCAGGAGTGGTTCGCAGGCGCGCGGGCCGCCGGCCCGCTGGCGGCATTCGAAGGCGCCGACACCTGGGTCGAGCGCCCGTACCGCGCGGGGGTGGCCTTGATCGGCGACGCCGCTGCGGCGAGCGACCCGAACTGGGGCTGCGGGATGTCGCTGGCCCTGCGCGATGTGCGCCTGCTGCGCGACTTCCTGCTGGCCGGCGAGGACTGGGAGGCCGCCGGCCAGGCCTACGCTGCCGAGCACGACCGCTCCTACGCCGCGCTGCACCGCATCGAGGACTGGCTGACCGAGCTGTACTTCGGGGTCGGCCCGCAGGCCGATGAGCGCCGCGCGCGGGCGCTGCCGCGGCTGCGAGAGGAGCCCGAGCGCGGCCTGGATATCGTGGGGCTCGGGCCCGACGGGCCGAGCGACGAGCAGGCGCGCCGCCGCCTGTTCGGGGAGGACTGAGCGCGCTTCACCAGCCGATTCCCCATTCGGAGAAGAAGGATAAAGAGGACCCCGATGCCCGCTGAGACCGCCATCGTCCTCGCCGCCGGGCAGGGCCGGCGCATGTGGCCGTTCGGCGACGTGCGCAACAAGTGCGCCCTGCCGGTCGGCGGCGTCCCCGTCGTGCGCCGGATCATCGACGGCCTCGCCGCCGTCGGAGTCCGGCGCGCCGTCGTCGTCCTCGGGCAGCACGCCGGCTCGGTGCGCGCCGCGCTGCTCGGGGCGCCGATCCCGATCGCCTTCGCCCAGCAGCCGCGGCCCGGCGGCACCGCGGAGGCGGCGCTAGCCGGCCTCGCGCAGGTGGACGACGACGAGTTCCTGATCGTCTACGGCGACACGGCGCTCACGCCGGAGAGCCTGCGCGCCGTGCGCGAGGCCGATGGCCCGGCGGCGCTCGTCCAGCCGCTCGAGCCGCCGCGCCGGCCGCAGGAGTGGATCGGGGCGTTCGTCGAGGGCGGCGCGCTCGCAGGCGTCGAGGGCCACGGCCGGGACGCCCGCCACCGGCTGTGCGGCGTGTTCGCGCTCGACCGGCGGATCGTCCCATTCCTGGAGGCCAACCCCGGCCTCATGACCAGCGTGCCGGTGGGGGGCATGCCGCCCGCCGAGGCCGAGCTGGCCGAGAGCCTGCAGCGCTTCATCGACGCCGGCAACCCCGTGGCGGCCATCGCCCCCCAGGGATACGTCGTCGACCTCGACAAGCCCTGGCACATCCTCGAGGCCAACGCACAGCAGATCCGCTACGCCGTCGCCACCCTGACCGAGAGCCGCATCCACCCCACGGCGCGCGTCCACGACGGCGCCGAGATCGCCGGCCACGTCGTCCTCGGCCCCGACAGCGTGATCGGCAACCGGGTGGTCATCAGCGGGAACCTGGTGGTGGGCGCCGGCACGCAGGTGACGAACGGCGCGATCGTGCAGGGCCACGCGCAGATCGGCGACCGCAGCCGCGTGAGCGACTACTGCCTCGTCGATGAGCTGACGACGATCGGCAGCCGCTGCGTCGTCGGGCACGGCGCGGAGATGAGCGGCGTCCAGTTCGACGGCGCGTACCTGTGGCACTACTGCGAGATCTACGGCGTCGTCGGGCAGTCGGTCGACATCGGCGCGGCCACGGTCTGCGGGACGCTCCGCTTCGACGACGGCACGACGGTGCACCGGATCGGGGGGGGCGGGCGGCGCGAGCTGCCGGAGTGGGGCGGCAACGCCACCTACTTCGGCGACTTCTGCCGCACGGGGGTGAACGTGATCACCCAACCCGGCGTGAAGATCGGCGCCTACAGCTGCGTCGGCGCGGGCGTGCTGGTGGCCGAGGATGTGCCCAGCCGGACGCTGCGGCTGCTCAAGCAGGAGACGGTGGACCGGCCGTGGGGCCCGGAGCGCTACGGCTGGTGAGCGCGCCCGCGGGCCGGCCTACCTCACCGGCCCGCCGTCCTGCCCGCCGCCCGGGCGCTGGACCTCGGGAGGGAGCGGCACCGGCTCGCGCTGCCGCAGCTGCTGGATGGCCCAGATCACCAGCGCGGTGGCCCCGGCCTCGTCCAGGTTCCCGACGAACGGTACGATGTCCGGGATCAGCTCGAGGGCCCCAGCCGTCGGGTTGAGCAGGTAGATCGCGCCGACGATCAGGCCGATCACCGCGCCCACCCGCCTAAATATCTGACTGCTCATAGCTCCCCCTTATGAGTCGCGCGGGGCTGCGGCGCCAGGGTCTAGCAGCTTCGCCGCCGTCCCGAGACTGCGCCTAACCCTCGCTCTGCCTGCCGATGCGTGTCTCGAAAGCCGCCAGCGCCGCCGCGAGCTGGTCCTGCCGGATAGCAGCGGTGACATCGCCGCGGGTGCGCTCCAGCACCGCCCGCAGCGCGTCGGTCGTCCGCCGCAGCCCGCCCGTCACCGCGTCCGGGTAGTCCACCGTCACCAGCAGGCTGTAGACATCGTCCATGATCGCCAGCAGCGCCTCGCAGCCGGCGGTCTCGCCGCGGCGCAGGGCGTCCAGGATGGCCCGCCGCAGCTCCGAGGCGGCCTCGGCGAGCCCGTTGAGGTAGGCCGCGGGGTCCACCTGTAGCTCGTCCGCCCCCGGCGGCTCCTCGCCGCGCAGGAAGGCGTACACCAGCGCGGCCTCGGCGTACTCCTTCAGCGCGTCCTGGGTGTAGCCGGCGTACAGCAGGCTCGGGTGGCCGCTCAGCCCCTCGCGCAGCGCCTGCGCCGTCGCGCGCGCCTGTTCGATCTGCTCGGCGGCGCTCTCGAACTCGCGCCGGTGGACGGCGCGGATCGCGTTTGCGCACTGGCGAATCAGCGCCCGCGACCGCGTCAGCGCCTCCTCGCGCGCCGCGTGGCTGGCCTCGATCTGCGCCACCGCCGCGGCCACAACCTGCTCGATGCTCATACGCTCCTCTTCGCTCAGCAGACACGCTCGACGCCGTGGCCCCGCCCACGCGCCCCCTGGGACGCTGTGCCCCTGCTTATCATCGCACAGATGGTGCCACCGCTATTATAGACGCGAGTCTCGCGCAGGCGAAGCTGCCTCACCTGACAGAAGGTACGCGGTGCGGTCAGAGCGTGCTTCAGGACGACAGGGGCACCGGCTTCTCTCGTCCTGAAGCACGCCGGGCAGCCCACCAGCCGCTCGTCTCAGCCACACTGAGCATTGAAATGTAACAGCCTGTGCTTGGGGCACAGGCATCGGTGTGCGTGGGCCTGACAACGGGCGGACTGGCACGGGACTCGTTCCCTTGCGGGTCCAGGGCCGCAGGTCCTGGCGGCGGGTGGTGCAGGAGGGCCGGCGCCGGCCCTCCTGCCCGGGTGCAGGGCACAGCGCCCGCGGAAC
>ERZ777003.1754-NODE-1754-length-29755-cov-5.486700_pt1 | contig 29755 bp, 24 predicted proteins | sample MGYA00374956_ERZ777003 | MGnify/ENA primary metagenome ERZ777003 (study PRJEB29302, sample SAMN06268252) | bioreactor metagenome | isolation source: Joint BioEnergy Institute, California, USA | place: USA:Joint BioEnergy Institute, California, USA | collected... | reverse complement strand
ACTTCCACAACTGGACCGGCAACCGCGTCACCTGCCGCGACTGGTTCCAGCTCAGTCTCAAGGAAGGGCTGACCGTCTTCCGCGACCAGGAGTTCACCGCCGACATGATGGCGGCCGCGCTGCGTGAGCAGGCCGGTGACCTGCAGGGTGAAGCCCTCCGGCGTGCCCAGCAAAGCGCCCGGGCGGTCAAGCGCATCGACGACGTTCTGGTTCTGCGCGCTGCGCAGTTTCCCGAGGACGCCGGCCCCATGGCGCACCCCATACGCCCCGAAAGCTATCAGGCCATCAGCAACTTCTATACGGCCACCATCTACGAGAAAGGTGCTGAAGTCATTCGCATGCAACACACCCTGCTGGGCGAAGAAGGATTCCAGCGCGGCATGCAGGAATATTTCCGACGCAACGACGGCAAAGCGGCTACATGTGACGACTTCGTGGACGCCATGGAAAGCGTCTACAAACAGCAGAATCCGGGACGCGATCTCTCCATCTTCCGTCGCTGGTACAGCCAGGCCGGTACGCCCCGCGTGCGTGTGCGCCTCGAACACGATTCTGCCACGCGCCGCTGCACACTTGCGCTCGAACAAAGCAATCCGCCGGTCGGTATCGAGAAACTGGCGGGCGGCGAGCTGGTGAAGCCGCCACTGCACATCCCCGTGGCTGTCGGCCTGCTCAGCGCGCAAGGTCAGCCGCTCCCGCTGCGCCTCGAAGGCACGCAGATCACGCGCGACACCGTCCTCCTGGAACTCACGCAAGCCTCCCAGCACTGGGTGTTCGAAGACGTCGACGAGCGGCCCGTCCCTTCGCTGCTGCGCGATTTTTCCGCACCGGTGATCATCGAGTACGACTATACCGACGACGACCTCGCCCTGCTGTTCGCCCACGACCCGAATGCATTTGCCCGCTGGGAGGCTGGCCAGGAACTGGCCAGCCGCCACCTCCTGGCAATTGCCGCGGCCCTGCGCACCGGTGAGGACCTGCCCGAATCGACGGCGCTCATCGATGCCTGGCGTGCGGTGCTCACCGACAGCGGACTGGATCCTGCCTGGCGTGCCCGCGCCCTCTCCCTGCCCTCGGAACGCATACTGGCCGAGCGCAGCGTGCCTATCGATCCGCAGTCGCTCGCGGAAGCACGTGATCATGTTCGTGCGGAGCTCGGCAGCGCGCTTCGCGCCGAATGGCACGCGACCGTCCTGGCCAATCAGACGCCCGGACCCTATTCGCCCGACCCGCTTTCCGCTGGCAAACGCGACCTAAAGAACCTCGCCCTCACCTACCTCATGGCTGGCGGCGATGCCGAAGCTGCCGAGTACGTACAGCAGCAATTCGACGCTGCGGCCAACATGACCGACACCATGGCGGCGCTGTCGGCCCTGGTCAATTTCGGCCCGAGCTCGACCGCTCGGACCGCCCTGAACGCGTTCTATGCGAAGTGGCAGGACGACCCGCTCGTGGTCGACAAGTGGTTCTCGCTGCAGGCCTCTTCACGCACTGCCGACGTGGCCCAGGTGCGCGAGCTGATGCAGCATCCTGCCTTCGTGCTGCGCAACCCCAACCGGGTGCGGGCGCTCATCTTCCAGTTCTGCCTCAACAACCCGCGCGCCTTCCATGCTGATACCGGAGAGGGCTACGCGTTCTGGAAAGACTGCGTGTTGGAAATCGACCGCCTGAACCCTGAGATTGCCGCGCGCCTGGCGCGCGCGCTCGAACAGTATCAGCGCTACGTGCCCGTGCTGCGTGACGGCATGGCGGCTGCCCTCAACGAAGTGCGCCAGCATTCGGGCCTGTCGCGCAACGTCGCCGAAGTCGTATCGAAATCACTGGAGATATCCGCGTGAAATACAAGACCCTGACCCAGTATCTCATCGAACAGCAGCGTGGTCCCGCGGCCCTGCCTGCCGACGTCCGCCTCCTGATCGAAGTCGTGGCGCGTGCCTGCAAGGCCATTGGCCATCACGTCAACAAGGGAGCTCTGGGTGGCGTCCTGGGAAGCCTCGACAGCGAGAACGTCCAGGGCGAGGTACAGAAGAAGCTGGACGTTCTCGCCAATGAGATCCTGCTGGAAGCCAACGAATGGGGGGGCAACCTAGCCGCCATGGCGTCGGAAGAAATGGAAACCATCCACGTCATTCCCAACGCTTACCCGCGAGGCGGCTACCTTCTGCTCTTCGACCCGCTTGACGGTTCGTCCAACATCGACGTGAACGTGTCGATCGGTACCATCTTCTCGGTGTTGCGTGCGCCGGAAGCCAGCAACGGGCGCGAGATTGCCGAAACCGATTTCCTCCAGCCCGGACGCCAGCAGGTGGCCGCCGGATACGCTATCTACGGTCCGCAGACACTGCTCGTGCTCACGGTAGGAACCGGCACCGTCGGCTTCACGCTGGATCGCGAAACTGGCACCTGGCTGTTGACGAACGAGCAGATGCAGATTCCCGAAGACACCAGCGAGTTCGCCATCAACGCGTCGAACATGCGCCACTGGGCGCCGCCAGTACGGCGTTACATCGACGAATGTCTCGCTGGCAAGAGCGGCCCGCGCGGGCGCGATTTCAACATGCGTTGGGTGGCCTCGATGGTGGCCGACGTGCACCGCATTCTTACGCGCGGTGGCATCTTCATGTATCCGTGGGATGCCCGCGACCCTCGCAAGCCGGGCAAACTTCGCCTGCTTTATGAAGCCAACCCCATGAGCTTCATCGTCGAGCAGGCAGGTGGTATGGCCAGCACGGGTTACCAGCCCATCCTTGACGTTCAGCCGCAAAGCCTCCACGAACGCGTCAGCGTCATCCTGGGCTCGAAAAACGAAGTGGAACGTGTCATCGCGTATCACCACGAAGCCCAGGGCGAGACGGGCACGGCCTCTGCCTGAACCCGGCGGGCTGATCATGGTGGGCGGGCACATCAGGCTCGCGCCACCGTCCGGGGCAGAACAGCCGGTCGGGGGGTCGTGTCGGTGCATGCCGGCACAGGCAGCCATCCGAAGAGCCGAATCAAATGTAGATGATCAGCAGCACGATCCCGATGATCAGGGCCCAGCGGACTAGCTCGTAAACCGCGCGATTCCAGCGCTTCAGGCGGCGGCGATATTGCCCCAGCACCCAGGAAACATGGAATATCCTGTTCACCCAGCCAGTCTCGTCGCCTTCCTGGTTGGGTGATGAGCCGGCACTCATGAACACGCGCGAGAACCAGCGGTTGAACCGCCCCGCCCAACCGTAGCGCATGGGCCGTTCCACATCACAGAACAGGATGGTACGGGTGACGTCCGTCCCGTTGTAGGCACTGTGGATGTAGGTCTCGTCGAACAGCACACCCTCGCCGTCACGCCAGCTGTAACGCTCACCGTCGACCTCGATGTAACACCGGTCGTCGTTCGGCGTATCGAGCCCCAGGTGGTACCGCAGAGACCCTGCATAAGGGTCGCGATGAGGGTTCAGCTGTGCTCCGGGAGGCAACACCGCGAACATGGCGGCCTTGACCTGCGGAATGCCACGCAGGATACGCACTGTCTCGGGGCAGTATTGCTCGGCCGACGGATGCTGGGCGTCGTACCATTTCAGGTAGAAGCGCTTCCAGCCTTTCTTGAAGAACGAATTGAAACCCGCGTCGTTGTTCTTTTCCGCGGCCCGAATGCGCTGTGCCTCGGCCAGCCTGCGCGCCTCGTCCCGGATGATCTCCCAGTTCTCCTGCAGCACCTTCAGATCAGGAATGGTCTGCACCGGAAGATAAGGGCGCGCGGGAACCGCGGAAAACCAGTACATGAACACGTTCACTGGCGCGAGCACTGCCGAGTGATCGGCAATCGTACGAAAAAAACTGGCCCGCACACGCCCGCGCTGATATACGTAGGCGATTGACGCGAGCCACAATCCAACCAGAAACCACTTCATGCGTCATTTACCTGTGCCTGCACCGAATGAACCGGTGCACGCCGTTATAGAACGAATACCGTCGCTCCGTGTGTCTTGCGCGCAGCCAGCGCTTCGTGCGCCCGTGGGGCCTCTGACAGGTCGAACCGCTGCATGACGCTGGCTTTGATCTTGCCTTGCTCGACCAGACTGAACAGTTCGGCTGCAGCTGCCTGGACCTCTTCCGCCGTGCTGGTGTATGCCGCCAGCCCCGGACGCGTCACGTACAGCGAGCCCTTCGCTGCCAGGATACCCAGGTTCACGCCAGTGACCGGTCCGGACGCGTTCCCGAAACTCACCATCAGGCCCCGCGGTCGCAGGCAGTCGAGCGAGGTCTCCCAAGTGGCCTTGCCCACTCCATCGTATACCACCGGTACCATCTTGCCGTCGGTCAGTTCGCGCACGCGCTCGACCACGTTCTCACGAGTGTAGTCGATGACTTCCCACGCGCCATACTGGCGGGCGATCTCGGCTTTTTCCGGAGTAGAGACCGTGCCAATCAGTCGCACGCCCAAGGCACGCGCCCACTGGCAGGCGATCAGGCCGACGCCGCCGGCGGCAGCATGGAACAGGATGGTTTCGCCTTCCTTCAGCTCGTAGGTACGCCGGAACAGGTACTGCACCGTGAGCCCCTTGAGCATCAACGCGGCGGCATCCTCGAAAGCAATGGCGTCGGGCAGACGCACCACGTGCCGCGCAGTGACGTTATGTACCTCGCCATATGCGCCCAGTGGGCCCTGGCCGTATGCCACGCGGTCGCCCGGCTTCACGTGCGTCACGTTGCTGCCTACCGCCTGGACCACGCCAGCGCCCTCGAACCCCAGTCCGTGCGGCAATGGATGCTGGTAGAGGCCAGTGCGATAGTAGATGTCGATGAAGTTCAGACCGGCCGCATGGTTGCGTACCTGGACCTCGTCGGGACCAGGGGCGGGTACTTCAATATCGACCAGTTTGAGAACTTCCGGGCCACCATGTTCGGTGATGCGAATGGCGCGAGTCATGCGATCAGGCCTCCTGTCTTGTTGCTGTCTACTTGTCGTGCACTGAATGTCGTGAACTGAACACGAACCCCTGCCCTAGAACGAAGAACCCGGGGTCCTGAGAAATTCGATTTCGTCGTCGGTGCTTGCGCGACCCAGCACTGAATTGCGATGCGGGAAACGGCCAAAACGCTGGATGATGTCGCGATGTGCGATGGCGTACTGCAAACTTTTCTGTTCGCCAGGATCGATTCCCGCCAACGCCTCGAACAGCTCGACACACCGGTTCTGGATATCGAGATCTTCTGCGTGCATCAGCGGCAGGTAAACGAACTTGCGCTGCACCGGCACCAGCAATGCGTCGCGACCCCCTTCGATCATCGCCCATGCGTAACCCAGGGCCAGCGAGTCACCCCTGAATGCCTCGGCGGTACCGCGCCACGCGTTGCGGGGGAACTGGTCGAGCAAGATGATGCGCGCCAGCTCGCCTTCGGCTGAACCGGCCCAATCATCGAGCTGCCCCGCCAGCGCAGCCCGGATCAGCGTTCCGAACCGCACCCGGACCTCCTGGTCGAATTCCGGGTTTTTCTCGAACCATTCTGGCCGCACGCCGAGGTAATGCGGATGTCCTGGTGGAAAGAACCAGAAATCCAGCACCGGTTGCCAGGGCACCTGTGATTGCATCTTCACCTCGTCGCAGCGTACTGCAACGCCTGTGCGAAGTCGTCGATGAGATCTTCGGTTTCCTCGATGCCCACGGATACACGGATGAGATTGTCGGCAATGCCCATCTGCGCCCGCTTTTCCGGACCCATCTCGTGGTATATGGTGTGCGCCGCGGGCAAGGCCAGCGTGCGGGTGTCACCGAGATGGGTGGACAGGATCACGACCTTGAGCGCGTTCATGAAGGCCAGGCAGTCGAGTTCGGAGACCAACTCGAAACTGAGCAGCGCACCATACCGCGGTGCCCGCTCGCCTGCGCGACGTGCGGCAAACAGCTGTGTCGCACGCTCATGCCCGGGATTGCCGGGCAACCCCGGATAGTTCACGCGTGCGACCTCAGGCTGTTCAGCCAGCCACTGCGCCAGCGCAGCGGCATTGCCGCAGGCACGCTCCATCCGCAGCGCCAGCGTTTCGGCACCTACGGCAATACGGTGGGCCGCATCCGACGAGAGGCTCGCTCCCAGATCGCGCAGGCCCTTCTTGCGCAGCTGCGTCAGCCCCCAGGTGGCCGGATCTCCCTTGCGGTAAATGTCGTAAATGTTGGGATAGCGTGACCAGTCGAAGCACCCCGTGTCGGTGATGGCGCCTCCCAGGGCGTTGCCATGTCCCCCGATGTATTTGGTGAGCGAATTCACGACGAGGCCCGCGCCCACGTCGCGAGGCCGGAACAGATACGGCGTGGAAATGGTGTTGTCGACCACGTAGAGCAGGCCGTTCTGTGCGCACAGTTCACCAATCGCGGCCAGATCGGCGACCTGTACCCCGGGATTGGCTATGGTTTCCACGAAAACGATGCGGGTATTCGGCCGTACCGCCGCAGCCACATTGCGCACGTCCGTGGCGTCGACCATGCTCACATCGCACCCCAGCCGCTGCAGCGTCATCAGCAGGCTGTTGGTGTTGCCGAAGATGTACTGGCTCGAGATGATGTGGTCGCCTTGCTGCAGCAGCGTGGTAAACAATGCCGTGAGCGCTGCCATCCCGGTCGCGAATGCAATGGTGCCCCGCCCTCCTTCCAGCAGATTGATCTTGTTCTCGAGTGCTGCGGTGGTGGGCGTTCCCTGCCGCGCATACGAAAACCCGGACATCGTGCCCTGAAAGACGCCGATGAGGTCGTTGACGTCGCCGTATCTGTAGGCGGCGGAAACGTGCACCGGTTTGTGTGTGGCCCCGTGCTCGACGGCGGATTGCCGGTCTGCATGCAGGATCGTGGTGGTGATACCGCGGTTCATGGATTGGCTTCGCTGAATGGGCTGCTTGGAACAGAGGTGCTGCCGGGGCTACACGGGGTCGGCCACCTGGCCAGCACACGACCGGTCAGGCCATGGAACGACGCTGACGGACAGCTTCGTAGAGGCATACGGCGGAAGCCACACTGACATTCAGGCTTTCCACCGAGCCCAGCATGGGGATACGGACGAGTTCATCGCAGGTTTCACGCGTGAGGCGTCGCATTCCTTCGCCTTCTGCCCCCAGCACCCAGGCAATGGAGCGTGTCGCATCAGTAGCATACAACTCGCCGGGCGCTTCGTCATCGGTCCCGACAATCCACACGCCCCGCTCTTTCAGTTCCCGCAGGCTACGTGCCAGGTTGGTGACGGTGATGTATGGAATGGTATCGGCCGCGCCACAGGCAACACGGCGCACCGTGGCGTTCAGACCCACGGCCCGGTCGCGCGGGGCGATGACTGCATGAGCGCCGGCGGCGTCGGCGGTACGCAGGCAAGCACCCAGGTTATGTGGGTCGGTAACGCCGTCGAGTACAAGCAGCAGTGCGGGCCGGTTGCCCAGCTGATCCAGAATGGTGTTGAGGTCGTTGGCCAGCTCCAGCGGTGCCGCCAGCGCGACCACACCCTGGTGCCGTGCGCCACGCGCCAGGCCATCGAGACGCTCGGCATCGACCGGCCGCACGCTGATGCCCGCATCGCGCGCCTGTTGCTGCAGTGACTGCATGCGCTTGTCGCGCCGGGCTGCATCGACGTAGAGCTCACGTACGCTGCGAGGAGCGTGACGCAGTCGTGCTGTAACTGCGTGAAATCCGAGCAAGATCTGATAACTTGACATAGAAACGCCTGAGGCCAGCGACCCGATCTGGCAAGCCTGATGCGCGGGCTACCGGTTGTTTGCGGGAGATTTACTGCAGACGGTCGTCGTCAAGGAATGCCGGCACCGGCATGACGGGAATGCCCTCTTCGAGCAGCGCATCGCGTTCGGCTCTGGTGGCAACACCCCGTATGGCACGTTGCGGGGCCTCGCCCTCATGAATTCTGCGCGCCTCGATGGCAAAGCGCTCGCCCACGTCTTCGGTGGCTCGCAGCGTTTCGCGCATGTACCGGATGAACTCGGCCTGCAATTGACGCGCACGATCTTCCGTGGCTTCACTCCGGGCACGCGCTTCGGTTTCAGAATCGGAGCTGCGCGTGACGTTGAGACGTGCCGCCGACACGCGGCGCGTGATCGACTGACTGCTGCACAGCGGGCATGCAAGCAGCCCACGTGCGACCTGCCCCTCGTAATCTTCGTGCGAGCTGAACCACCCTTCAAAAACGTGGCCGTGTTCGCACTCCAAATCGAAAACCTTGAGTGCCATGAAATCAATTGTAAGCGAAATGATGTACCGGCCGGTACATGACGGCTATTGAACCACACTACTGGCAAACTTGCGCGCTGGTTCCGTACCCGACATCGGGGCAAATGTGGCACAAATCAAGAGTGTACGGCGGGACCATGAATTGCTGGGTCGCATCCAGTTCCAGCCTGTGCACAGATTTCATGCCACGATCGCATTTCCGCCCCGTTGCTACCGGCACCGTCCCTGCAGCACCATCGCGCAACTACGGCACTCGCCATAACCCTGCAACACTGCCCACGGTAGCCGCGCTAGCGGGAGTGGTTGCCGCCCTCTATTTCGGGCGCGAGGTATTTCTGCCGCTTGCCATCGCGTTCCTGCTGACGTTTGCCCTGGCGCCCGTGGTGTCGATTTTGCGCCGGCTACGGTTCCCGAGAATCCTTGCAGTCGGTACGGCAGTGCTGATGGCATTCGCGGCACTGGGCCTGTTTGCATTCATCCTGGTCATGCAGGTCACCGACATGGCGCGCAATGTCAATGACTACCAGGCCAACATTCTCAGCAAGGTCCAGGCGCTCAAGTCCACCGGCACGTCGCCCGGTCTGATCGAACGCGTCGGCAGCGCCATCGAGAAAGTCGGCGAGGAAATCGAGAAGGAAAGCACTCCCGCCCCGTCCAGGGCGGATGCGGGTCAGAACGCCGCTCCGATGAAAGTCGAGCTCATCTCCCGTCAGCGCCCCGTTGACGTGCTCCAGGCCCTGGTCGGGCCACTCGTGGAGCCCGTGGCCACGGCCGGCCTCATCATCGTGGTCGTCATCTTCATGTTGCTGGAACGAGAAGACCTGCGTGACCGTTTCATCCGCCTCGTGGGTTATGGCGACCTGCACCGCACCACCGAAGCGCTCGAAGATGCGGGCCGGCGCGTTGGCCAGTACCTGCTCATGCAGCTGGTCGTGAACCTGCTGTATGCCGTTCCGGTGGGCATCGGCTTATGGATCATCGGCTTGCCGAACGCCCTGCTGTGGGCGCTGCTCACACTGGTACTGAGATTCGTGCCCTATATCGGGCCCGCCATTGGCATGCTGCTGCCCATGTTTCTGGCGGTAGCCGTGGACCCTGGCTGGACCATGCTGGCCTGGACAGCTGCCCTCTTCCTCACCATGGAGCTGATCAGCAACAACATCATCGAGCCCTGGCTGTATGGATCCCGCACCGGCCTGTCGCCGCTGGCGGTCATTGTCGCAGCCATTTTCTGGACATGGCTCTGGGGCCCACTGGGCCTTGTGCTCTCAACACCGCTCACGGTATGTCTGGTCGTACTCGGCAAGCATGTTCCCCAGTTCGCGTTTCTGGAGGTGCTGTTTGCCGACAACCAGGTATTGGATGCGCACGCCCGTCTTTACCAGCGCCTTCTCGCGGGCGATCCGGATGAGGCGGCCGACCAGGCAGAAGAGTTTCTGGCCAATGCCGGACTGGCCACCTATTACACCGAGATCGCCCTGCCGGCACTGCTGCTCGCCGAGCGCGATCGCGCCCGAGGCGTGCTGAGCGAAGATCAGCTCCAGCGCGTGATCGAGTCCGCCGAAACGCTCATGGCCAGCCTTGAAGAGATTGCTGCAGCCGATGGTCCTGAGCAAGCCGTTCCCGCAACCCCTGCTGCTGCCGTACCGCCGTTACCAGACGACAACGTCACCACGGCAAGGGACAATACCGCCCCCCCGCCCGAGCCTGCCTCAGTGACCGTCCAGCCCGATGCACGCCATGCGCTTGTACGGCCTGCGAGTGACCCGATTCTGGCCCTGTCGCGCCCAACGTTGGAAGAACATGCCCCCACGACTCCACGAGCTGCAGGTGCGCGTGCCACACCCCCATGCACCACGGTGGCCTGTGCGGGCGGGCGCACGGCCTTCGATGACATCGCGGCTTCCATGCTCGCCCAGGTCCTGCGCGCGGATAGCCAGGAGCTCGAAGTTCAGACTGTCGGTCATGCAGCTCTGGATCTGCGTCAGCTGCGGGGCGGTGAGCTCGGTGCCGTCGATACGGTGCTGGTGGGCTATCTCAATGCCGACTCTGCTGTCCACGCGCGTCTGGTCGTGCGTCGCCTCAAGCGCTTTCGTCCTGCCCTGCAGGTTGGCATCATTTTCTGGGGAGCCGCGGGTACGCGGAGTCTGGACGAACGTGAATCCGAAGAGCTGACCAGCCGCCTCAACGCGGACTTCGTCGCGACCGCGCTTGACGATGTTCTTGAACGCCTTCCAGGTTGCACTCCGGCCAGCGCGCAACGGCCTTCGGTGTGACCCCTGGCGCGGAGCGCACCGCCCGCCTCCAACCATGTGCAAAGGGCGGACAGCTCCAATACAATCGCTAGCGTTCAAACTACAACACAGGTGCGAGGCGGTGTCCATTTCAGAAACCGATCCGGAGTTTGTAACGGCTCTTGCGCGAGGACTTTCAGTCATACGCGCGTTCGACAAGGGATTTGAAGAACTCACGCTCAGCGAAGTCGCTGGCCGAACCGGCCTGAACCGGGCCGCGGCGCGACGGTTTCTGCTTACGCTCGAGGCCCTCGGATACGTCAGGCAATCAGGGCGCCTGTTCAGGCTTACCCCCAAGGTGCTCGACTTGGGCTACTCCTATCTGCAGTCGGTTCCTCTCTGGGAAAAGGCGCTGCCTTACATGAAGGAAATCGTCGACCAGGTCGACGAATCATGCTCACTGGCCGTGTTGTCAGGACCCGATGTCGTGTATCTGGCCCGAGTACCACCAAGGCATGTGTACACCATTCCTGTACATGTCGGCACGCGCATGCCCGCATATGTCAATTCCATGGGGCGGGTGTTGCTGGCAGAGCTCAGCGCCAGCGAGCTGGATGCCTACTTCGCCCAGGTAGAATTGCAGAAGCTCAACCCGCATACCCGTGCCACGCGCGAAGAGCTCCTGGAGGCCATCCGGGAGGTACGCGAGAAGGGGTACGCCCTCATCGAGCACGAACTGCACGAGGGAAGATGTTCAATTGCAGTTCCGGTGCGCGACCGCAGCGGCAAGGCCGTAGCGGGCATCAACATCAGCGCCTTGATGAGCCGCAAGTCGCGCGATGACTTTCTGGGTACATTGCTGCCGTTACTGAAGGAAGCCGCAAAACAGATCGGCGCGTCAGCGTAACCCGTCGCTACCGCGCCGATCATGCGGCTGGCCTCCTGAAGGAGGCCCCCGTGCTTCGCTCGGGGCACCCGGACACGACCGAGTCTGCCCCTCTCATGCCCCCCTGTTCAGGCCTCTACCTTACTGGTCGGCCTTCAGGTTCTGCGTCTTCACCAGCTCTTTCATGCGTTCGATATCCGAGCGCGTATATTCGGCAAACGATCCGGGCGTGCCGGGCATGGGCTCGAGGCCGCCCGCAACCAGCTGACGCTGGATCTCGGGGCGCTCCAGTGCGCGATTCAGGGCCGCGCTGAGTTTTTCGACGACATCCTGCGGGGTTCCGGCCGGCGCCACCACACCCTGCCATGCAAACGCCTCGAAGCCGTCGAGGCCCTGTTCAGCCAGGGTGGGCACGTCTGCAGCGTCGGCGAGCCGGTCGGCCGTGGCGGCGCCAATGATCTTGAGGCGTCCGGCCTTCACCTGCGGCAATGCGGCGCTGAGGGTAAGGAACATCATCTGCACCTGCCCGCTGATCACGTCGTTCAAGGCGGGCGCGGCACCCTTGTAAGGAACATGAACGGCGTTGATTCCGGTACGCGCCTTGAACATTTCCATACCCATGTGGTGCGGCGAGCCGGATCCAGGCGAGGCGTAGTTCAACGACCCCGGGTTGGCCCTGGCATGGGCGATGAGCTCGTTCAGATTGTTGGCCGGGACCTCGGGATTGACAACGAGCAGCAGCGGCAGGCGCACGATCGTCGTGATGTAGGTGAAGTCCTTGAGCGGATCGTACGAGAGATCGGGGTGGAGCGCCGGGTTGATGGATAGAGTTGCATTGTCGGCCGTCATGATGGTGTAGCCATCCGGCTTGCTGCGGATGACATACTCGGCACCGATCCGCGTGCCTGCCCCCGGGCGGTTCTCGACAATGATCGACTGGCCCAGTTCTTCGCCAATCGCCTTGCCCAACAGACGGGCAACGGTGTCGGTACCCGCCCCGGCAGCATACGGTACCACCCATGTGATCGGCCGCTCGGGATAGGCGGCTGACACCGAAGCCGCCATGGCGACCATTACGACCGCACCACCCAGGACCTTCGCCATCTTCCTCATTGAACCCTTCATTTCTGTTCGCACTCCCTTTCGTCTTCCGTTGTATGCAAGCCTTTGGTCCATTGCGCCCGGCCCGGTCGCAGGTGAAGAGGGGATGCAGGCGTACTGACCGGCAAGCTCCCCACCGCCCACCTTGATCGGATCTGCCACTGCGTGGCGACGATCCCCGGACCGGCTCGTGATATTGTACGTTTAGCGCACGAATATTCTTCTATCGAACGAAGGCGAGCATATCCCTTTCAGGGTGCACTGTCAACGAATCGTGCGAGCGGCCCCTGCCAGTCAACCAACGGCAACGAGGCGTAAGAGGCGGATCCGCGCCAGGAGAGTTACAGGCGCTCCAGCTGATAGCGCTGTGCCCGTCCCAGCGGGTGGCGCTCAAACAGGCTGGCGTGCACGCGACGGGTTGCGTCGTCGGGCCAGGACACGAAAAGCGCCGCACGCGGGAGATCATCGCCCGTCATGCATTCGTACGCGCCCAGCAATCGGGCACCGATTCTGGACAATGCTGCAGCCAGGTGCGATACCTCTTCTTGAGCACGGGCAGACTTTCCGATGGCAATCTCGGGCAGCAGCAGTTCGTGCGTGCCGTGTGCTGCGACATCGTCGGCTGCCATGGCCTGGATGGGTCGCAGCAAGTTCAATGCATAGCGCTCAACCAGTTCGCTGCCGCGGTTGGTGCGCTCGCGTGCTTCCTGCCATTCAGGATCGGCATAGAAGCCGCCCCATGCCCTGCTACGCTCGTCGAGCGATGCCCAGTTCATCAGGTAGATGAATACGGGGTGGTCGGGCCCCGACACGGTGTGCCAGCTGGCCACCGGCCGGATGCCGTGGCGCGCAAACAGGATCTGCAGCGGTCCGCGCAGACGGTCCACCATGTCATCCATACGGCCGGGGGCGACCCGGTACAGACGCAATTCGCAAAATGCTGGATTCATGAACGTTTGCCTCGAAGGGTAACAGGACAATCTGCGCGCGCGGCGGGGGATCGCGCACAGGTGGTCAGGACGGGGCCGAAGATACTACTTGACCGCGTACGGAGGAGGGACGCCGGTGCGCGTTGCAGCCCGGTAGTACTGCCATGGCACATCCACTCTGCCACCCAGCACCTCGGCCGCCCACCACGGCCAATGCGGGTTGTTGAGCACGGCCCGGGCGACTGCCACCATGTCGGCCCTGCCGCTCGCGACCACTTCCTCCGCCTGCTGCGGCTCGGTAATCAGACCGACCGCGATGGTGGTGATGCCCACTTCCGCCTTGATGCGCTCGGCATAAGGGACCTGGTAGCCTGGGCCGATGGGCACCTTCACGTATGCATTGCCGCCCGAAGACACATCGATGTAATCGCAGCCCCGCTCCTTCAATGCGCGCGCGAATGCCACCGCATCGTCGACGGTGATCCCGTGTTCGTGCCAGTCGGTACCGTTCACGCGCACGCCCAGCGGCTTCTCCTGTGGCCACGCCGCGCGTACGGCCTCGAATACCTCCAGAGGGAACCGCATCCGATTCTCCGGGCTGCCGCCGTATTCGTCTGCACGGTGGTTGGCCAGCGGACTCAGGAACGCACTCAACAGGTAACCGTGTGCTGCGTGCAGTTCGATGAGGTCAAAGCCAAGGCGGTCGGCTCGCCGCGTAGCATCCACGAAAGCGGCGATGACTTCATCCATGTCGGCACGGGTCATGGCGCGCGGCACATGCCAGTTTTCGGCCCACGGCACGGCACTGGGCCCGATGGTTTCCCATGCGCCATCCTCGGGTTTGAGTGGCCCGCTGCCCGCGAACGGTCGGTGCGTGGAAGCCTTGCGCCCGGCGTGGCAGAGCTGGATGCCAATGGGCATGTCGAAATAACGCCGCGCCGGCTCGAGCGCGCGCCCCAAGGCCGCTTCCGTTTCGTCGGACCACAAGCCCAGACAATCGGGCGTAATGCGCCCCCTGGGCTCGACGGCCGTCGCCTCGAGAATGAACAGCCCAGCACCCGATGCCATCATCCGTCCGAAATGCATCACATGCCAGTCGGTCGCTTCGCCATGGACGGCGCTGAACTGGCACATGGGCGAAATGACCAGACGATTCTTCAGTGTCAGGTCGCGTAATGTAATTGGTTGAAACAGCGCACTAGCCATGAGTTCTCCCAAATCAATCCTTCACCAGCAACAGGCATCCCAGCCCATATGCCCCGGCGCACGTGATTGCCGTGCGTGCATCTGCCACCTGACGCGCACCACCCAACCCCCACAGCTGCACGCACGCCTCGTGCAGGTGGCCAAAACCGTGCAGGCGTCCGGCAGAGAGCTGCCCGCCGCTGGTGTTCATCGGCAACATGCCATCGAGCCCTATGTTGGCCCCTCCCTCCACGAACTCGCCAGCCTCGCCGCGTTTGCACAGCTGCAGCGCTTCCAGCCAGTGCAAGGTGAGGATGCTGAAGCCGTCGTAGATCTGTGCGACATCCACGTCACGCGGTGTGAGATCCGTGCGGGACCAGAGCATCGTGCCGGCTGCCTCGGCGCCAAACGAGGTCAGGTCGGTAGGCTGACGCAATCCACCAGCGGCGAATGCGCCCCCCATGGATTCGACCCGGATGGGCGTGTTGCGCGTATCGCGAGCTGCATCTGCGCGCGACAGCACCAGTGCCACCGATCCGTCAACAGGCACGTCACAGTCGTAGAGACGCAAGGGCGACGCTATGATGCGTGAACTGAGGTAGTCATCCAGCGTGAGGGGCGCGCGATACACGGCCTTGGGGTTGAGCGCGGCCATGCGCCGGCCATTGACCGCCACCGCACCCAGCTGTTCGGGCGTCAGCCCGAACTCATGCATGTAGCGCTGCGCAAATAGTGCGTACCAGGGTGCCGGTGAGTAAGCACCGAAAGGCACGGCCCACTGCCACATGCCGGCCACGCGCTGGCCGCTGCCACCCCACGCCATCGACTCTTTGGCGCGCTTGCGTGCCGAGGCTTCGGCGCTGGTGCGGAACACGAGAACGTGCCGTACCACGCCGGCAGCCAGTGCGTGGATCGCTGCGAAGATGGCGCTGAGCTGCCCTGCCGAATCCATCGCCGTAGCGGCATACCAGGTAGGCCGCAGGCCGAGTGCGAGACGCAGGTCGTGTGCTCCGACAGGCGAGAAACCGCTGCCATTGTCCACTGCCCCGGGGTAAGTCGCCAGGCCGTCGATGTCGCTGGCCCTCAGCCCGGCATGATCAAGCGCCTGCCTGCAGGCATCGACCGTCAACCGCAGAGCGCTCACGGAACTGCCGCGCGATACTTCGGACATGCCGATACCGGTGATCGCAACTTCTTTTTCAGGATACCGGGTGATGCTCACGACGCCCTCCGTGGCCGGAACAGGGGTATCCATACGTCATCATGGGGCTCGAAGCACACCTCGACCGGCATGCCTATCTGCACCGACTCGGGATCGCATTCGACGATATTGGTCATGAGCCAGAGCCCTGCCTGCTCGACCAGTTCAACGAATGCCAGCACGAATGGCACGGGCTGGCCCGGTACCCAGGGCTGATAGTTGACGGAAAACGACATGACCCGCCCTGTACCCGACACTGGCGCCGGCTGCACTTCGGCTCCGCACTGCGGGCACACCGGCAGTGGCGGATGCTGGTAACGTGCACAGTGCACGCAGTGCGCAATTCTGAGGACGCCGTCCCGCCCTGACGTCCAGAATGCATGATTGTCCGGATCGAGTACCGGCAATTTGCGATTGTTCATGGAGTTTCACCCATTCACCCATACGTCCGCGGGGACGTCGGCAGAAGACAGCAAACCCCCGCCATGTGTGGAGCCGACATGGCAGGGAATGCAAACGACGGTTGTGGCTATCGTTTCACCACGATACCTGCCTTCTCCCGATCCCAGAGCCGGGAAAGGTCGCTGTTGGCCCAGTCGCGCAGCTTGTACTTCTCCACCTTCTGCGAAGTATTGCGCGGCAGGTCATCCAGCGTCACCAGATAGCGCGGAACCATGTAATACGCCATCTGCTTCTGACAGAAGCGAATGATCTCGGCCGGCTCGAAAGCGACGCCGGGATTGAGCACAATGGCGGCCGCCACTTCATCTTCAGCCATTTCGGACTTCACCGCGAAGACGGCGACATCCTTGACCGCCGGGTGCGTCAGCAGCACCTTTTCCACCTCGTAGGCGGAAATATTCTCGCCCCGGCGACGTATCGCATCCTTGGCGCGGTCGAGGAACCAGAAATAGCCGTCTTCGTCGATGTAGCCGTAATCGCCGGTATGGAACCATCCGTTGCGCCAGGCCGACACCGTGGCTTCGGGCATCTTGTAATACCCCATGGAATGCGTCCAGGGCATGTCATGCCGCACGATCAGCTCACCGCGCTCACCCGGCGGCAGCTCAAAATCATTCTCATCGACGATTCTTGCCTGCACGCCCACGCGTGTGCGACCGCACGAACCCAGCTTCGACACCGGGTCGACCAGGCTATAAGCATGTGTGGGTCCGAAGTCGGTCAGGCTGTAGCTCTGGATGAAGCGCAACCCGAAGCGCTTCTCGAACTCGGGTCCAAACGAGGGAATGGGCGCCGACATGCACATGCGGATCCTGTTGTCTGCATCGTTCGGCTCGGACGGACGGTTCCACAGGATGTTGATCATCGACCCCAGCAGGTTGGTCAGTGTCGCGCCGCACTGGCGTATGTCATTCCAGAAGTTCGACGCCGAAAACCGCTTCTGCACGACGATCGACGCGTTCACCATCAGTGCGTTGTAGGTCGCGCCCTGCAGCGCGTTCGTATGGAACAGTGGCAGGCAGATGTAGGCAATGTCGTCGGGGCGCTGGCCGAACGCCTGTGCATGACTCAGTCCCCAGAGGAAGCATTGTGCCTGAGACAGCATCACGCCCTTCGACGGTCCCGTAGTGCCGGAGGTGTACATGATGTACGACACGTCGTTGAAGCGCACGTCCACGTCGAGCGGTTCCGTACTGTCCGCGTACAGGCTGTCGAAGGCTTCGAGCGCGATACCAGGGAGGTCCGGCAATGTGCCGCTTTCGGGGTCAGGTCGACAGAACACCTGCCGAATATTGGGCACTTCATCCTTGAGTTCGCTGAAATGCTGCACCAGGCCCGCGTCGATGACCAGCGCGACGGCATCGGAATGGGTCAGCAGGTACTTCAGCTGCTGGCCCCGGCTTGCGGTATTCAGGGGCACGCTCACCGCACCCAGCTTGCCCAGCGCGAAGTACGTCAGCAACTGCTCGGGGCTGTTCTCCATCATGATGGCCACGTGCATGCCGCGACCAATGCCGCGTTCCGCGAATCCCCGGGCAAGGCGATTCGAAATGACGTCGATGTCGCGATAAGTGAACTTTCGGCCATCGGGCAGATAGGTGAGAAATACCTTGTCACCGTTGGCTTCGGCCTTTTGCGCCAGCACCTTGGCGGTCGTCAGATCACGGATGTGGTGACCTGCCCAGCGATCCAGACTCTTCATGCCCCCTGCTCCGTACGTTGTGGTGCGCGAGCGCGCTGTACTGCGCTGACGAACCGGTCGGCATCGCTCAGCTCATCGGCCAGGATCAGGACGAGGCGTGCCAGGAAGTCTTTCTCTTCCTCCTCCGGCATGTCGTTCAATGCCGTTACGACTGCATGGAAGGATCGTTCAAGGCAGGTCTCGTCGTGACCGGCGGGCCGGGTCACCGCGTTTTCCTGCGGATTGCACATTTGCATTACTGGACTCCAAGAGTGTGGTGCCATGCATTCAGTAGCGTTGCGGGTGCCGGCTGCTCGAGCCGGACAGCGACATAGCCATCGGGACGAACCAGCAGCCATGTGCCGTGCCCGACCTTGAGCTTGTCGAAGGCAATCCCGTCAGCGTCAGTCAACGTGGCCTGCCGCGCATGCTCGCGCGACACCACCACATGCCGGAACGGCACCGGCTGTTGCTCGAGCTCACGCAACGTGGCTGCCAGTTCCGTGGAGACTTCGCCATCGTCCGAGAAGTACAGCCCGGTAAACCCATGCGCCAGCAGATGATCGTACAAAAAACCCCGCTCGGCCGTGCCGGTGCGCACCACCGGCGCATCCGGCAGCGGGCTGCCCACAACGGCCCCCTGATCCGGCGTCTCGACCGGCTGTGGCGTCAGAAGCGACTCGGACCGGTTCGCGTTGAACGCATCAATCAGGCGCAACGTGAATTTCTCGGTGGGCAGCAGATCGAACGCGGCCTTGCGCATGAGTGCACCGCCCCGCGTGGTGGCCGTCATGCACAACGTGGCTTGCCCGATGTCGAGCAGGTTGCGAATGATAACCGGACGCCGCTCGCTGTCGTAAGTGTCGAGCAGGCGATCGGGCGCATGCCCGCGCAGTACCAGCGCCAGCTTCCAGGCAAGGTTGGCCGCATCAAGCAGCCCCTGGTTCATGCCTCGCCCGCCAAAGATCGGAGTCTGGTGTGCCGCGTCACCCGCGAAGAAGATCCGCCCGTACCGGTAGCATGGCAGCGTACGTGACATGGGCCGATAGGCGGAGATCCAGACGAGCCGCCAATCCTTGCTGGCAGTTGGATCGGCCAGCAGATCAAGCTGTGCCTGCACCAGCCGCCGCACGTTTTCTGGCTTCATGGCCTCTTCGAGGTCTTCGTCATCGCGCAACGAGTAATCGAAACGCCAGGTGTCGAACGGCTGCTTGTGCAGGATGACGGCGGTGCCGGGACGATGCGGTGGGTTGATCCACAGCCGGCGGGCCACCGGCAACGACGACTTCATTTCAAAGTCGCAGATGACGAAGTTGCGCGACACCACGCCTTCGCCAATTTCCTCGTACTTCAGCCCCAGGCTGCGGCGTACCATGCCGCGCGCCCCATCGGCGGCCACCACATAGGGCGCACTGAGCCTGTAGGCGCCCTCGGGAGTTTCTACCGTGAGCACCGGACGCCCATCGCTTTCCAGAACAACCTCGGAAACCCGGCTGAGCCAGCGAACATCGATGTTCGGGTGTTCAAGCACCGCATCAAGGATGATCTGTTCGGTCCAGGGTTGTTGCAGCACGCTGATTGCCGGATGCTTTTCCGTCGGCGAACGTTCGTACGGCGCGCTATGCACGAGCTTCGTGCCGTGATAGACATAATTGCGGTCGCGATACACGGCGAGTTGGCGGAAGCGCTCTCCCAGCCCCAGACGCTCAAGCACCTGCACGCTGCGACGTGCTACCGCCAGCGTACGGCTGTTTTCCGACACACAATCGCGCGCCTCAAGCAATACCACCCGAATGCCCTGTTGACCCAGCGACAGTGCCGTTGCCAGCCCCACCGGCCCGGCACCTACCACGATCACCTCATGCTCGGGTACCGGCACGCCATCCAACTCCGGCGGCCGCTTGAAAGCATAATGCTTCCATGTGAAATATCCTGGTGCTTCGACTGTCATGCTCGGCTTCCTGATCCCTATGCGAGTGGGGGCTGGCTGGATCCGATGCCCGGCGGGCACGTCCTGCAGCCATGAATCCCCCGGATGACGATTGCGCTTTGTTCGCTTCACGTACTTTTGTTTGTTTTGCGAACATTCTAGTGGCCACGTTCCGGTCAGTCAAGCCGGATACACAGGCATGTGGTGCCGCTGGGCACCGTATGGGATCCACAGAGGCGATCGTGGAAACTGAAGTTGAGGGTGCGGGCAGAAGTGCGCCGCACGGCATCGGCCGGTTGCAGCATTGCGCGGCGCAGTCGCACGGTGGAGGAATGCGCAGTTCCTGGTGCCCGAGGCCGGGATCGAACCGGCACGACTTTTTTGGAGTCGAGGGATTTTCTTACCACTTCGGCTTTCGCCGCCAGCACGTTACGGTGCCGTTCGTGGTCTGGAGCACGCCTTCGCCATAGCCTGAGCCTTAGGCGCCCGCCGTCTGCTCTCTACACCTTCCCTGCCAGCAGGGCTTGGCTCGGCGTTAGCGCGCGCGGCACTTGCAGGTGCCGTCGCAGGGCTTTCGCCGAATTTGACGGGTTACACCTCGGTGGTTTCCCATCGAGGGCTCAAATTGTTCAAGTCCCTTGTGTCTACCAATTCCACCACTCGGGCAAGCCGCGGTCACGTCCACCGCAGCGTTCGGCCAGAGGCAAGCCGCCGACCGAAGTGAAAAATTGTAGCAAGAAGCCGTACGGCCTGCTTGCGCACGCGCTGTACCCGCTCGTCAGGAAACGCTACGCTATGGCGGATATCGTCGTCGGTCTTCTGTCGCGCCAAAGGAACATCGAGCTTTGAGCAGCAGGTGAGTTTGTATACAGTAGGACGCGACATGTTTCGAAACGATTCAAAGAATCACTTCAGGAGATAGCGGTGAACCCTCTGGTTTCGTCCATCGACAAAAAGCTCGCGAGCATGCCCATTCCCGTACGTGTCACCTTGCCGGACGGAACCCAGCTTGGTTCACCCAACTACCAGGTAGGCATCCGCTTCAACGACGCACGCACCATCGCCCATCTCATTGCAGGCAACATCGGACACCTGGGGCAGGCGTACGTCGAGGGGCGCGTCGAACTTGAAGGCACGATGCGCGACGTCATGGCCGCCGCCAGCGCGCTGCTGTCCGGCTCACCCGCCGATGGCGCCCATGCCAGCTGGCTCGCGTCGCTGTTCAAGCGCGGCATCTCCCTTGCACGCCACACGCTGGAGCGCGATGCACGCCAGATCCAGTTCCACTACGACCTCTCCGACGACTTCTACGCGTTGTGGCTCGATCCGCGCCGGGTCTATTCTTGCGCCTATTACCGCACACCCGACATGACGCTGGCGCAGGCCCAGGAGGCCAAGCTCGACCACATCTGCCGCAAGCTGCGGCTGCAACCCGGCGAGCGCTTCCTCGACATCGGCGCAGGCTGGGGCGGGCTGCTGCTGTGGGCGGCCGAGAACTACGGCGTCGACGCGACTGGCATCACGCTGTCACGCAATCAGCACGCCTACGTGAACCGCCTGATCGAAGAGCGCGGCCTGCAAAACCGCGTGCGCATGCAACTGCTCGACTACCGCCTGCTCGACGAATCCCGGCCCTGGGACAAGATCGCCTCCGTGGGCATGTTCGAACATGTGGGACGCGCCCGACTGCCTGCCTATTTCAGCAAGATCCGCAAGCTGCTGCGCCCCGGCGGTCTGGTCATGAACCACGGCATTACCGCCGGCGCAGTGAATCACACCCAGCTGGGTGCGGGCATGGGCGAATTCATCGAGAAATACATATTCCCGGGTGGCGAGCTGGTACACATCAGTACCGTACTCGCGGCTGTTACCGAAGGCGGGCTCGAATCGGTCGATGTGGAGAACCTGCGCCCGCATTACGCCCGTACCCTCTGGGACTGGAGCGATCGTCTTGAAGCGCGCCTCGACCAGGCGCGCAAGGTCTTGCCCGGCCCCGACGGTGAGAAGGCCATCCGGGCCTACCGGCTGTACCTGGCCGGCTGCGCACTCAGCTTCGAACGCGGCTGGATTTCCCTCAATCAGGTGCTTTGCCAGCCGCTCGTCGAAGCCAGTACCGACGAGCTGGCCGCAAATGCACCCCAGGCTTACCCGTTCCGGCGCGACTACATGTATGCACCAGCCAGCGGCGAGATGGCCGAAGCGCGCACGCTGAAAACGCAGGTGGCCTGAAGCAGCTGCATCTACCTTCTCCCGGCGGTCACCACGCCGGGTATTTCCCTGATCGACTGAAGCGCACGGGCAAGCTGGTCGCCATTGCGCACCTCCACCGTAAAGTTCATGCGAGCCAATGCCTGGCGTGTGAGCGTATTGGCCCCCACCACGTTCAAGCGCATGCGCGCGAACAGTTCCGACAGATCGCGCAACAGCCCCGGGCGATCCTGCGCCGTTACCTGGATTTCCACCGGATACAGTGCATCGCCCGTTTCGCCCCAGCTCACTTCGACGACTCGCTCCGGATGCTTCTGCGCCAGCGCGCTGAAGCTGCTGCAGTCGGCCCTGTGCACCGACACCCCGCGCCCACGCGTTATGAAGCCCGTGATAGGATCGGGTGGCGCCGGCCGGCAGCAACGGGCAAGCTGGGTCAGCAATGAACCCATGCCCACCACCAGTACTCCGCTCTTGCCCGTCCTCTCGGTACTGTCCGGCCGACTTTCACGGGGAATTACGCTGGCTCCCGCCTCGTCGGCCCCCGCACCAGTCTGAGCCTGGAAGACCGTGTCGAGCTGACGCAAGCTGAACTCATCTTTGGCGACGGCGATGTAAAGGTCGTCAGCACGCGCGAACCCTAGCTGCTGCGCAAGCGCCTCCAGGTTGGTGGCGGTCTTGCCGCGCCGCTGCAGTTCCTTTTCAACGAGCGCATGCCCCTGGGCGATACGCTCCTGCACTTCGACGGCATTGAACCACGCCCGCACTTTCGCACGTGCGCGTGGACTGCCCAGATAGCCCAGTTGGGGATTCAGCCAGTCCCGCGAAGGACCACCGGATTTGGCAGTAATGATTTCCACCGTCTGCCCGGTCGCCAGCCGCGTGTTCAGCGGCACCATCTGGCCGTCGACCTTTGCGCCACGGCACCGATGGCCAAGATCGGTATGCACGTGGTAAGCAAAATCGACTGGGGTCGATCCGGCAGGCAACTCGATCACGCGCGCCTGGGGCGTGAGCACGTAAATGCGCTCGTCGGCAACCGGAACCTCACCCGACACCTGGGCGACGTTTTCGCTTCCCCACGCCAACAGTTGCCTCATCCACGCCACGCGCCGGTCGTAATCGGAATCGGCACGCACCTCCCCGCCCTTGATCCCGGCCTCCTTGTAGCGCCAGTGCGCCGCAACCCCATACTCAGCGAACTCATGCATGTCGCGAGTGCGGATCTGCACTTCGAACGGCTTGTTCTTGCCGTCACTGACGACCGTGTGCAACGACCGGTACCCGTTCGGCTTGGGCCGCGCGATGTAGTCGTCGAACTCCTCCATCAACGGCGTGAACAGCTCATGCACCACCGCCAGTGCTGTGTAGCACGTGCGGACGTCGTCCACGATTACGCGCAGGGCATGCACGTCGTGCACGTCGCCAAACGCCAGGTTCTTGCGCTGCATCTTGTTCCAGATGCTGTAGATATGCTTGGGACGCCCCGATACCTCGGCCTTGATGCCATGATCGTGCAACGCCTGACGGATGCGCCCGGTGACGTCACGGATAAACGCCTCGCGCCCCGCCCGCTTCGCTTCCAGCAGCGTGGCGATTTCCTTGTAACGGGCCGGTTCCAGGAAGCGGAACGCAAGGTCCTCGAGTTCCCACTTCACCTGCCACACCCCCAGCCGGTTCGCGAGTGGTGCATACAGATCGAGCGTTTCCCGTGCCAACCGCATGTCTGGCGACGTACGCGTGGCCACGAACCAGCGCAGTGTCTGCAGGCGCGAAGCCAGACGCATGAGCACGATGCGCAGGTCGGCCGCCATTGCCAGCATCATCTTGCGCAGTTTCTCGGTCTGCGGGGTGTCGATCGCGCCGTGCGTTTCGCCCGCCTCCCGGGTGACCATGCCGATACGCAGCAGGGCCCGGTAGCCGCGCGCAAGGCGCGCCACCTCGCCTCCCACGGCGTCTGCCAGCGGGTCGCTCTCGCGGCCACGCGGGGCCTCCATGTCGTCGTCCATCGCGTACGCGACGAGCGCGGCAGCGCGCGACTGTGCATCCGTGCGGAGGTTGGCAAGAATGCGTACCAGACCGGCTGCATGGGCATCGGGCTGCTCGCCTTGCGGCCTGGGTCTGAAACGCGGCTGCGACCACTCGAGCGCGCGCTCGATCAAGGCCGTATCATCCTGATTCAGCCCGGCACAGACGGCTGCGTGCCATTCGGCGTCAAAGGGGGTAACAGTGGGTTCCACGCGAGTTTGCGGCAAGACGGTGCGGGTAGAATTTCCCGCAATATTCGATGATGCACCTCAAATTTAGCATTTCAGAAGCACCACCATGTTGAAGTGGCTACTTGGACGTGGCGCCTCGCAACGGGATGTGGCACAGACCGCTGCCCGTATCCCAGCCGCGCTGTGGCAGCGCATGTTCGACTCCTACCCGTTCCTGCACGGGCTCGACACCGCCGAGACCGACACCCTGAAAGAGCGCACGGCATGGGTCCTCGCGAGCAAACGGTTCAGTGGCGCACACGGCCTTGAGCCCACCGATGAGATGATGCTGTCCATCGCCATCCAGGCAGCGCTGCCCATCTTGCATCTCAGCCCTTCCCTGTACGAAGGCTGGACCGAGATCATCATTTACCCGGGCGGTTTCGTGATCCCTCGGGAACATGTCACCGAAGATGGAGTCGTGCACGAGTACATGCAAGTGGCCTCAGGCGAAGCCTGGGACGGTGGACCGGTCATCATTTCCTGGGAAGATGCCCATGACCCTGCCTGCCACGGCAATGTTGTCATACACGAATTCGCGCACAAGATCGACCTTGCGAGCGGAGTGGCCGACGGAGTGCCATTTCTGGCCGGGAACCCCGCGTTGTCGCCGGGCCATTGGAAGAGCGTGCTGGTAGATGCGTTCGAGGCGTTCAACCAGGCGCTCGATGAGGTCGAGGCCAGCATCCCCGCGCATATCGACCCCGAATCGCGAGACGCCGACCCCTGGTACGATCAGCTTCCGCTAGACCCCTATGCAGCAACCGATCTGGCGGAATTCTTTGCAGTCAGTTCCGAGGCGTTCTTCGTGGATCCGCATCCGCTGGCCCTCGCCTACCCTGAATGGTACGGACTGCTCGCGGCGTTCTACCGTCAGGATCCAAGAACCCGTCTCTCCCCGCCCCTGGAACCCGAACGGTACTGATGCGCCCCGCCAGGTGCACTGCGCCACGCGGCCTAGAACACGCGTCGCCGCCAAACCTTCACCGTGCTGGTGCACTGCGCCCGGGTCCTGAGTCTGCGGTACTACAACGACGCCGCCTCGGGAAGGGCTTCTGCCCCCTCGATGCGCACGATGCCCGGTAGCTGGCATTCACCGATGGCCTTGATCAGCTCGTGAATCGCGGCGGCGCGCGGGAAGCTCTTGCGCCAGACCAGCACCACACGCCTGTTAGGTACCGGGGCCTCGAACGGGATGTAGCGCAGCAGGTCGTCGGGCGCCGGGTTCGCCGATACCGAGGCGGCCGGGAGCACGGTGATCCCGATGCCGGCTGCCACCATGTGCCGGATGGTCTCGAGCGATGACCCCTCGAACGTGCGCTGTATCCCTTCGCTGGACGGCGAAAATCGGGAGAGCTCGGGGCACACCTCGAGCACCTGATCGCGGAAACAGTGCCCGGTCCCCAGCAGCAGCATGGTCTCGGCCTTCAGTTCGGTGGACGACACGGCCGAACGACTTTCCCACGGGTGGTTCTTGGGCACAGCGACCACGAACGGTTCATCGTACAACGGATGCACTGCCAGCCCGGTTTCGGGCAGAGGCAACGCCATGATCGCGCAATCGAGCTCACCCTGGCGCAACAGCTCCAGCAGACGATGCGTAAAATTCTCCTGAAGCAGCAGCGGCATCTGGGGTGCGCGCTCGATCAGGATCGGCATCAGCTGCGGCAACAGATACGGGCCGATCGTGTAGATGACTCCTACCCTCAGCGGGCCAGAAAGCGGATCGTGTCCCTGCCGCGCGATTTCCCTGAGGTGTGCGGTTTCCTCGAGGATCTTCTGCGCCTGGGCCACGATGCGCTCGCCGATGGGCGTAATGCCAACCTCACTGCCACCGCGTTCGAACAGCACGACGCCCAGCTCCTCTTCGAGCTTGCGGATCGCCACCGACAGCGTAGGCTGACTGACGAAGCAGCTTTCCGCAGCACGCCCAAAATGGCGCTCGCGCGCGACCGCCACGATGTACTTGAGTTCGGTAAGTGTCATATGCAATAGATGGTGTCGTTCGCTCTCGTTGCAATGCCCGGTAGCCCGCCAGTCAGGCCTTGAGGAATTCTCCCCGGCCACGCAGCCAGCGCGCCAGATGTTTCTCGACCGCGGCGGGAAAATCGCGCTGCATCCACGCTGCCGCCTCCCGCGCCAGTTCTGCCAGCGCACCGTCGGTGTTCAGGTCAGCAAACCTCAGCAGCACCGTGCCCGACTGCCTGACCCCCAGCAGTTCGCCCGGCCCGCGCAGTTCCAGGTCCCGCTGGGCAATCTCGAAACCGTCGGTCGATGCATGCAGGATGCGCAGCCGTTCCTTCGCAATCACCGACAGCGGCTGCTGGTACAGAAGTACGCACACCGATTGCTCCGCGCCTCGTCCAACACGTCCGCGCAGCTGATGAAGCTGTGCCAGGCCGAACCGCTCGGCGTGTTCGATGACCATGAGTGATGCATTGGGAACGTCAACACCGACCTCGATGACCGTGGTCGCTACCAGCAGACCAAGCTCGCCTCGCTGGAACGCGTCCATCACCGAGGCTTTCTCGTGCGTTGCCTGGCGACCGTGAATGAGCCCCACCCGTACCTCGGGCAACGCGTCTTTCAGGAAATTGAACGTGTCGACTGCAGTCTGCAGCTGCAGGGCCTCGCTCTCTTCCACCAGCGGGCAGACCCAGTATGCCTGGCGCCCGGCACGCACTGCCTCGGCCACTCGCGCGACGACCTCCATGCGGCGAGTATCGGCAATGAGCTTGGTGATGACCGGGGTGCGCCCCGGGGGCAGTTCCCGTATGGTGGATACGTCAAGATCCGCATAGAACGTCATGGCCAGCGATCGCGGGATGGGCGTCGCCGACATCATCAGCTGATGCACGGCTTCGCCCTGCTCGTTCTCGACCCCGACACCCTTCTGCCTCAAGGCCAGGCGCTGCCCAACGCCGAAACGGTGTTGTTCGTCGGTAATCGCCAAGCCGAGGCGTGCAAAGCGGACGTGTTCCTGAATGAGCGCCTGCGTGCCTACCGCCAGGTGTGCCTTGTGCGTGCTCAGCGCTTCCAGCGCCGCGCGGCGGCTACGCACGCCCTGGCTGCCGGACAGCCAAACCATATTCACGCCGAGGGGAACCAGCCACGCGGAGAGTTTCTGGTAGAGCTGTTCGGCCAATATCTCCGTGGGCGCCATGAGCGCAACCTGCACGCCATGATCGATGGCCTGCGCAGCCGCCAGGGCTGCGACGACGGTCTTCCCGCTGCCGACGTCGCCTTGTAGCAGGCGCTGCATGGGGTAGGTGCGCCCGAGGTCGGTACTAATCTCGTCCACTGCCTGCTGCTGCGCGCGGGTGAGCGCAAACGGCAAACTTTGCAATAACCGCTGGAATACGCTGTCTGGATGCACAGGCCGCGGCAGCGGCTGAGCCCGCAACGCCTGACGCGCGGCACGGGCTTTCGCCAGTGAGAGCTGCTGGGCAAGCAGTTCGTCAAACTTCACGCGCTGCCAGGCGGGGTGCTCGTGACTGCACAGCGCATCTACGGAAACGTCCGGCGGCGGCGTGTGCAAGGTGCGGATGGCTTCAGCAAACGTACATAGCCGGTATCGTTGCAACACCGGCTCAGGCAGGGTTTCGTCCAGCAGCGCTGGCTGCTGCAGGGCCGCTCCAATGCAGCGGCGCAATGTCGTTTGCGCCAGGCCTTGCGTAGTGGGGTACACCGGTGTCAGGGCATCTGGCAGTGGTGCACCCGCTCGTGACACCCGCGGGTGCACCATTTCGACGCCGAAGATGCGGGTGCGCACCTCACCTGCTACACGTACCCGGGTTCCAACGGTGAGCTGGCGCAGCGTGCCCGGATAAAAGTGCAGGAAACGGATGTCGAGCGAGCCGGTGTCGTCTTCCAGGGTGGCGATCAGCTGGCGACGCATGCGGGTCTGCACCTCGCAACGCGTGACTACCCCTTCGACCTGCGCCCATGCTCCATCACGCAGATGGGCAATGGGCGTCAATCGTGTTTCATCTTCGTAGCGCAGCGGCAAATGCAGCAGGAAGTCCTGGGGATCGTGCAACCCCAGCTTCTGCAGACGGCGCTCCGTGACGCTTGCACCCCGGTTGGCTGAGGTCTCACGAACACTCACGGCAGCTACTCATGGCCCGCTTGCACGCGCGCCTTCCGTATCGAAGGAGCGCTACAGCGCCAGAATGGCTTCGACCTCAAACAGGGCACCCTTGGGCAAGCCGCTGACTTCGACCGTCGAACGCGCAGGGAACGGTTGCGGAAACAGCTCGCTCATGATGCCGCTGACCGTGCCGAAACGGCTGAGGTCGGTTAGAAACAGCGTCAGTTTTACGACGTTCTCGAGCGTACCCCCTGCCTTCTGGATGACCGCCTGCAGGTTGGCAAAGGCCTGACGCACCTGAGGTTCGAAGTCTTCCGAAACCAGCTCGCCCGTCTCGGGCACCAGGCCGATCTGGCCCGAGAGAAAAACCAGACGCGCCTCACCGTTCACGGCGATGGCTTGCGAATAGGGTCCGACCGCGGCGGGAGCGGAATCCGTGTGAATGACCTGTTTCGACATCAAGATCTCTGAAGCTTGGCAAAAGTTGGTACCTATCAGACAAGGCAAAACAATAGCAGAAAGCGATGCTTTCAGCGCGGAGCAGTTACCCGAATGAGGCATGGCTATGCGAGTCATTGTTGTGCGCCCTATCGTACATGCTGGAGCAGCAAGCTTATACGAGAACCCGACCGTGCTGAAAGCAAGCGCAAAAAAGGCCGCCTTGCAGGCGGCCCTTGCAGCGGGGAACGTCGCGCGCACGGGCTGCACGCCGTGCGCAACATCATCAGAGTTCGCCCAGAACTATACGCAGCATGCGGCGCAGCGGTTCGGCAGCGCCCCAGAGCAGCTGGTCGCCCACCGTGAAGGCGCTCATGTACTGCGGCCCGATCGAAAGCTTGCGCATGCGGCCCACAGGGATGCGCAGCGTCCCGGTGACAGCCACCGGCGTGAGTTCGCGCATGGATGCTTCGCGAGTATTCGGCACCACCCGCACCCAGGCATTGTTCAGCCGGATGATGTCATGGATCTCGTCCATGGGCACATCGCGCTTGAGCTTGATGGTGAATGCCTGGCTATGGCAACGCATGGCGCCAATGCGAACGCACAGGCTGTCGACCGGGATGGGGGCACCTCCATTGGCACCATCACGGCCAAGGATCTTGTTCGTTTCGACCGCACCCTTCCACTCTTCGCGCGACATCCCGTTTTCCAGATCCTTGTCGATCCAGGGGATGAGGTTGCCGGCAAGCGGAACACCAAAATGCTCCTGCGGCAACGTACCACTTTGCTGAAGCATCAGCACGTTGCGGTCTATATCGAGAATGGCCGAAGCAGGATCTTCGAGGAGCTCCTTGACCTTGCCGTGGATGAGACCGAACTGGGTGAGCAGCTCGCGCATGTGCTGCGCCCCACCGCCCGAAGCAGCCTGGTACGTCATGGCCGTGATCC